>SDGW01000639.1_pt1 | contig 14671 bp, 15 predicted proteins | sample 2873831 | NCBI WGS metagenome assembly SDGW01 (sample SAMN08132700, study PRJNA421101) | hypersaline lake metagenome | isolation source: celular fraction 0.22 microns magnesium sulfate-rich crust from ephemeral... | place: Spain: Penahueca Lagoon, Toledo | collected 2011-07
GCTGCCGCGTCGGCGGCGGGCTCGCTTCGCCAGACGCCCTGGAGATACGCGCCGACGAACATCCCCGCCAGCGCATAGAGGATCGGCCAGTTGCCGACCCCGAGGCTGGCGTAGGCTGCGCCCGGACAGATTCCAGAGAGCCCCCAGCCGACGCCGAAGACCGAGCCGCCGATCAGGACGTTCTTGTCGAACGATTTGAGCCGTCGACCGTAGGGCCGGCCTGTGAGCGGGGCCGACCCGCCGGTCGACGACAGGCTCCAGAACGCCACCCCGGCGACGATCGAGCCGCCGAACATGACGAAGAGCAAGCCGAAATCCTCGAAGGTGAGGAAGTCGATGACGACCTCCGGCCGCGCCATGTGGCTGAAGCCGAGTCCGAAACCGAAGATCAGCCCGCCAACGATGATCAAAGGCATGAACAGCGGGTGGCGGCTCATGGTGTCACCCCGAAGGCGGCGACGATGTTCGCGGTGATTATCGCGACGACGAGGAAGGTTGCGACCCCGACGAGCGAGGTCCGGGAGACCGAGCCGACCCCACAGATCCCATGCCCAGAGGTACATCCCTTCCCGATCCGGGTGCCGACCCCGACGAAGATCCCGCCGAGGAACAGTCGCCACGGCGCAACCTCGGTGACCCATGCACCACCCTGATAGATCAGGGCGTAGACGCCTGCGCCAGCGACGATGCTAACGGTAAAGACGACACGCCAGTCCCGTGAGGCACGGTACTGCGCGAACCGCGAGCGGTCCGAGACGTACGACAGCGTCGACTCTAAGAACGTGCTCGCACCCGCCGTGATCCCGGTGCCGAGGTAGATGACGACCGTCCCCAAGCCAACAAGGAGCCCGCCGATTGCGTATCGGGAGATCCCGTTGGGGAACAGCGTCTCGATGGCCCCTGAACCGAGGAGATCTGTAATCATTGGTTGTGAATCCTGTCGGTGTAGTCAGCAACGTTAGTCGTCACTCGTGAGTGCGTTTTGGCTGGCCGCGCAGTTGTTCGGCCCGAGTTCGAGGGTAAAGGCCTCCTCGTCGTCAGCTTCCTGCTGGCCGAGATTGGTCTCAATGATGTCGACGTAGTTGGCTGGACGGGGCGGCATATCCGCCAGCACGGTGTCGATGAAGTCGTCTTCGTCCATCGTCAGCGCGTCCATTCGGTCGACGAGATCGCCCAGCGGCGCGGTGTAGGTACCGTCGGCGGCTGGCTCGGCGGCGTCGCTGAAGTGTGCCCCGCCGATCAGCGTCTCTTCGGGCAGCGGCAGCACCTTCTCCTGGAGCGACTCGTAGAGCATCGCAGCAGCCTTGGGCGCGCCCTCATCGCCCTCTTCAAGGTCGGGGCGGGCAACGCTCTCGATGAAGAGGCCGTCGCCCGTTGCCAGCAGCGAGTCGCCCACGAGGTAGGAGGTCATCCCTGTGGTATGTCCCGGCGTGAACACCGTCTCGACGGTGGCCTCGCCGACAGCGAAGGTGTCGCCGTCGTTGGTCAGCGTCATCTCGTCGGCGTAGGTGACTCCCCGGTCGACCGCGGCTTCGGGAATGACTCCCTCGACGCCTTCGGCAGCGAGCTCGCGGAGGCCGCTGATGTGGTCGGCGTGGATGTGGGTGTCGAAGGCGTATTTGAGGTCGACGCCCAGCTCGTCGGCGTCGTCGAGATAGCGGTACGTAAAGGCCCGGAGCGGGTCGATGATCGCCGCTTCGTCCTTGTCATAGACCATGTAGCCGAGACAGCCCGAAGAGGGGCGCTGGTACTGGATGAGTGTCCCCGCACCGTCGTACTCAGTCACTTCGTGGGCCTCGTAGATCGATGCCCAGCCGTTCATCCCGTCTTCGAGGTGGTCGACGTCATAGCCGCGGTCGGCGAGTGCGCCCGCGACGTACTCGCTTGCGCCGCCTTTCGCACAGAGCACGGTGACGTGCTCGTCGTCAGGGATCCGGGCGAGGACATCGTCGTCGATCTCCTCGTCGAGGAACTCGAAGTAGGGGATGTTGATGCTCTCGACGGTTTCGCCGTCGACGCGCCACTCCTCGTAGTCGCTGGCCATCCGTGCGTCCAGGATCGTCACCGACTCGCCGCCGTCGATTTGGGCTTTGAGCGATTCGGGAGCGATCGAGTCGACGTCCGACTCCGGCGTCGGGAAGTCCATTGCATCTGCGTCCATGTTCACTCTCACATACCGGCTTGCTCGACTTAAGAGTTTGCATAGTATTTCTAAAAACGCACAATACAGTGGGCCGGTGAAATGACATAAAACGGGGATTTTATTTGTTATCGCGTGTATTCGTGATCGAACCGATTTTCGGTTGTTCATCTTGGCCACAATAATGAACACACTTATATTGGTCGAGTCAATATTGTATATTAGCCCCAATACAGGGACATCCACCAATGAATACCGAAACAGCAGCCCAGACGGTCGATGTGAAAGGACAGAACTGCCCGATGCCGGTCATCAAAACCAAAGGTGCCTTCGACGACGTGCCTGCAGGCGAGACACTCGAAGTCGTCGCCACCGACTCCGGCAGCCTCAGCGATATCAAAGGGTGGGCCGAATCGACAGCCGACGCCGAGCTCCTCGATCAGCAGGAAACGGAGGAAGGCGGCGAGGCGGTCTACAAACACTACATCAAAAAGGTCGAGTGAAATGAGCACCGACGCCACTGCCGGATCGGACGCCGACCCCTCGCCGGACGAGCTGGCCGAACTGCAGGCCCAGGTCGAGGCGCTCGAAACCGAGCTCGCCGACCTGCGCAGCGATGTCGAAAACGGCCCCAAGAAGATGGTGATCATCGCCACCAAGGGAACGCTAGATATGGCCTACCCGCCACTAATCCTCGCGTCGACGGCCGCCGCCTTCGGCTACGACGTGACGGTATTCCACACGTTCTGGGGGCTCGAAATCCTTCACAAAGACAAGTCGAAGAATCTCCAACTCAGCTCAGTTGGCAACCCGAATATGCCGGTACCGAACGCCATCGCCGCCCTGCCGGGAATGGATCGGATGACCACCCGGATGATGCGCAACAAGATCACCGACAACGAGGTCGCCTCGATCGAGGAGCTGATCGACGTCTCGCTCGAAAGCGGCGTCGACCTCCAGGCCTGCCAGATGACGATCGATCTGCTGGGCTACGACGAGGATGACTTCTACGATGGTGTCACCACCGGCGTCGGCGCGGCCTCAGCGTTCCAAGAAATGGTCGAAGCCGACATCCAGCTGCTCGTCTAACTTCCACATAGACACACGGCCCACACTCTCTTGTTGAATAATCGTTCGCGGAGCATCCATCTTTAGTCAAACCCAGAAACGCAGTAGGGGAGTAGCTTACCGGAGCTTGTTTGTGAAATGAAGGCTCCACTGAATCGGCACACGACGCTGGAATTAGCGGGTGACCACGTATTGGGGTTCGATAGGGACTTCCAGACATTAGGATTCACCCGTGTACCAGTCGATACTGGGCTAAAGTCCTGACACACGTCACTGCAATGCGGTTCGCATTTATTTGATGATGTTCTGTTCAGTTGGGGCCGCGAGATACGGTTCGATAGCATCATACGAACTCCACCCACCAGATACCATCACGATTCGGGGCCTGATGTTCTGTTCGACAAGAAGGTGAGTCGCCCAATATCGGCGGAACACGAAGTCCACAATCGCCCATCAGTCGGATAGACACTTCCTGCTCAAACGTTTCGGCTTCCCGAGGCAGCACTTCGTATTCGCTCCGTGAGAGCCAGACATTCCAGGAGCTGTCTTTGTTCCGTTCGGCTCTTATTACGTGTTACTCATGGGTATTATGCACTTACGATGGTGGTATCGACCCTCAACAGGGGCAATTCCCGGCCTGGAGCCGAATTATTGCACGTTAATATACAAACATGCAATTAAATCGTTCACCGCGATTCGTAAAGACCGTCAGGAAGCCAGTGCAACACACAGAGGTTGTATCTCGGAATAGTTCTGTCAGTTAATTCGGAGTAAGTCTAAAGTACGTGAACTTCGGCCTAATAGCCATGGACGATCACCTCGACACGCCACCTCGCCCAGATGGAGGCACTTCGGCCCTTCATACACCACCGAGAGACATCTTGAACGAGGAGATCCTCAAGCCGGAGCTCCTCGCTGAGAATGCACCAGGCCTCGAAACACTCGTGAAGCTCCTCAACCAACCGGCTCTCGCTCGCGTCTACGTCTACATCTGTTACTGGGGACCAGTGTCACCACCAGAAGTCATGGATGACCTCGGTCTCTCGAAATCGACCGCCTACGATTACGTCGACCGGTTAGTCGATCTCGGACTCGTCGAGCGTGACGATTCGACTCGTCCACAACAGCTCACTGCAGAGCCTGTTATTCTCGTTGAGCCGTACACCCCGATCATCATTACGCCGACGGTCCTCCACGCATTTGCTCTTCAGGAAGTCGATGAGGACGTCGAATACTTCGTTGATCGATATGGTATCGGCAAGCTCGTGGCGGCACTCCGTGGTGCTGGCCTCCACCACGCGGGTAACATGACTCAGCGGATGGTTGCCAGTAAGATCGACGTTCGAGATACCGAGGCGATGATGATCATCTACGCACTCGTGCCCGCCCTCGCCGTTGGTCGGGAACAGGACCCATATTTCGAGTATCTATTCCCAGACGTTCACAACCAGATGGATCTCCCTGATTTCAATAGCGGGTTTGGGTCATTTGCTGAAACCGATCTCGAAGCACAGGTAGAGAAGGCGAGCGAAGAGTTCGAGAAGGGGGTTGAGGAGCGACAGGATGCTTTGTCTGGACAATAGCTTTCTCATCGACTATCTCCACGGTCGAGACCATGCACTGGCGTTTCTGGAGGCACGACCAAATGCCGAGTACGTGGTTCCGACCTTGGCATTGTGGGAGCTCTATGCTGGAGCCGAACGATCTGACAAACAGGGAGATTCGATTGCAGCGATTGATGACTCACTCGGTTGGATCGACGTGATTGGGTTCAGCCGAAGTGCAGATCAAGAAGGAGCTCGGATACGTGCTCAGCTGTTCGAGCAGGGTCGACAGATTAATGCAGTTGATGTTCTCATCGCGGGCGTTGCTCTGGATTGTGGTGCAGATCTCGTCGCTATGGAACGGGATTTTGAGCACGTCGACGGCCTGAATAGACTCCATCCTGACGATCTGAGTTGAGATATGAGGTGGTTTCGTCGGCTCATCATCGACTTTGACCGGGCTGTGGGAGTAGCCGCCTCGCCAGTGATGAGTAATTGAAAAGCATCGTTATAGCCACGAACAATTGGGCACTGAACTGAGCGTAGTATTCTGCAGTACTAACCTGTATCATTTAACTAGTACGTACACAGTAGACTTTAATGTGCGGTGGTTGTCAAACGTAAGATACGGTCAGTCTTGGGCATCGTCGAGCTTCATCCGGTAGAGTGCCGTCGAGCACGCAACCACGACAACCAGCGCGATCTCCGGGTTCGAGTACCTCCGATGATCACAAGACGGGGATGGTATCGGCGACAGACACCGTATTTCCGCTGTTTCTTTGCTCAGCGAGGACCGAGAGTCCGATCAACGAACTCAGTGTACGGTCTGAATACTGGGTCGACAGCGGCGTGGTACCGGGCCACGAGCTCGTCGAAACGCGATTCAACCGTTCCGTCGTCGAAGTCCTCGTGGACCGCCCAGGGTAACCATAGCGCGGAAAAGAGGACCCCGAGGACGCCGCCGATGCTCGTTCCCAGCTCACCAGCGGCCATGGCCTCGAACTGACCACCAATCGCCCAGAGGATGATAAGCATGCAGGTGCTCACACTGATGACAGCACTGATCCGTTGCGGTGTTACAATGCCGCCATTGTTGATGATCGAGTCGACCTCTCTCCAGAGCCGAAGGGCTGTACGTGCAATCAGCGGATCTTGCCCAGCAGAGCCGCGGTCCTCGTCTGTGAACCTGTCGAAAGTGCTGTCTTCCATTTCCTCCTGAGCGATTTCTTCGAGCGGATCCTCTTCGTCCGGTTCCGGTGGAGCCTGGGTTTGAGACTCAGGCGTGAGCTGCAGGTCTGAAATGCGTTCAGTAACCGGGATGGCTTTCCGCATCTCCGTGAAGGTTGGCGGTTCCCGATAGATTTCATAAGGCACTGTCGGCTCAAGACCCAACGCCTCCTCCATCTTCCAACGGAGCACTACGTCGCTCTTACGGAGATAGTACTGAGCGGTTGAGATATATTTCCAACCCATCAACCATCGGAGGTGTTTGGCATTAAGGCCCCACATCGCCCAGTAGTTGGTACAGGTTGCCCTCCCCGCCTGGGGGTAGAGATTCACGTCTACTTTGTCACAGATCTCTTCGAGGCGTGTCAGTCGGTTCCGGTAGGTCTGTGAGGTCATATTAGGCCGGTGACTGTGGTAGTGTTCGTAGAGCGTCAAGATCTCTCTGCCACGCTCTTGGAGAATCGGGATTTTGCGACCTCCAGCGTGCGATTTCGGTTTCCAGTAATCGTCGAGGAGTGCGTCCTTCACAACGTCTGGATTCTCGTGCTCAGACTCGTCAACTCTCCTATCGACGAGGTTCTCACAGATGTTACAGCCATGACCACAACTCGGCAGCGCTGTGGGGATCTGGTAGGCTACGATCTTACCAGCTCTATTTCTCACGTGGAATGGCCCACCTCCGTGTAGGACGGTACTGTTTCTCGGACCTATCCGACATGGGGCGTACAGCAGGTAGGCAAACTCAGTCGCCAACACTGGGTCGGCGATAGAAGCTGCTGTCCAGAGTAGCTCTTCGAACTGCCATGGTGCCAGGACATCATCGACACCTGACCGACGTGCCATGGTTCTCACCGGTGAAGATCATATTTAAACGTCTCGTTAACATTTATTCTTATTGTGACACATTCGAGAAGGGTAAGGATACTCAACTGCCATATACCAGACTCTGAGAACACCTATCGAAATTTTTGGTAGGCAGGAGGCAGGTCCCAAAAACAACAGATAATTTATTAAATTGAGACATAATGATTGGATAACGTCGATCATACGGCCGTTATTTTTTTGCAGCGAAATCCGAGAATCGCCAGACGGCGTGTTGGGTATGTGTTCTGTCAGTTAGTAAATCGCAAGACAGCGTCCGCGATACCGCCGACAAACATATTTATACATATTATAAATCCATGATTTGAATTAATTCCGCAAAGAGAAGCCTGAAAACCCGCTTCTAAGAAATTTGACAATGTAGTAAACGTAGTTCGGCGAGGGAGAGGTGTCTTTAGTGTGGCTCCGCGGCACTCTTTGGCGCGTAGTGTCAACTTTGGGCCGTGAGGTCAAACGAGATAGGGCTCTCTTCCACCGCGCGACACTCTGCCCTCTTAGGCAGCAACAGGTGCCTGAATTGTGCTCTCCTCCGCGAAGACGCTCTCGAATAACCGAAGGCTACCACGGGCAGTGGGTTTGAGCGGACAATCATAGATAGTCAATTACATTAACATATTCTACTGGCGTACGACCGGAAATTGCCGCTCGTGAGACGGATTTTTATGAGTTCGAAACCGTCGGCACTCGTTCGACATTGATTGGGCTGTCTAAGATGGCCTGATTGTGATCCAAACTAAATCACTTCCCTCGACCCATCGTCGCTGACTTCGCCTGCTAGCGATTCTATCTTTTCGGCCACGACATCCGAGAGAGATATTCGGTTCTGTCGACAGTACTCTAAGACCGCTTGTTTCTTATCGTTTTCAAGACGCACAGGGACTCTTGGAACGAAGAGATATTGGCTGTGATGACTACCCAATAGAACCTGTCTGCGGAGTATATCTAAGTTGGTACTCGGGTTCTCAAGTGCTAATTCGACAAACTCCATCGCATCATCCGCAAGCTCGAACTCGACGGCTTGTGCTGCAATAGCAACGATCCGAGAGCGTGTTACAGCAGACTGCCCGCGAGCGAGTTGTGCCGCGACTGTCCACCATAGACCACTGAACTGTCGGACATCATCATTGTAGTTGCGTAACATCGCCCATTCTTGTGTTCCACCTTCAGGCCCATTTTTTAACAGTGGATGGATCTCAGCAGGCAGCGACATGACATCCAGATATCGACGGACTGTCGGTGGCGAATGAATCGTCTGGGCAGCTACGTGTTCTATGACCGCACTACGATTCTCAGCATCGAACTGCTCTGCGAGTGATTGACAGTAGTTTGCCCATTCGTATATTGACCACTCACGAACTATACTGGCCGTCTCAGTTGCCTTTAGTGCGTCCAACGCAGTTTCGTACACCATGACTGGAAGACGCTCCCAGCCACAGTCAGTCGCAGCCTGGTATCGCTGCCAGCCGTCCGTGATATGGTACACCTCTCGTCGAGGATCCGGACGCACGATCAATGGGCGATCCAACCCATCACGGCTGATCGATTTGCGGAGAGAGTCTTTCGGCTGGACGCGGCGGGGGTTGTGCTCGCCGTGAATCAGTTTGTCGACCGTAATTAGCTTGTCGAAGCTCGAGGGGAGCTTCTCTTGGTCGACCTCAAATCTATCTAGTGTATCGACCATCCTCAGGCCCACCCCTCTTCGTCGGCTAGCTGTTCGAGGCGTTCTTCATATAGGCTCCGCACCAGCTCACTGTGCGTCTCAATTCCACGGGTTCGCATCGCCTGGACGTGCCACCGGCTGTGTCGTTGAGTTTCCGGACCCATGACATCCACTCGTTTGAATGGCCGCGCTGGTTCGACTTCCTCGTACAGCTCTCTGGCCTCCTCGGAATGTTGCTGCAGTGTTTCGGAGAACGCCTCTCGCTGGTCCACCGGTGAAGATTCTGAGAGCTCTGCGGTCGCCTCATGGCGGAACTGCCGAAGCGTTTGTCGGAGCTCGTTCTCGGACATCTCTTCGAACTGGAGCGACCCCACAGTCTCCAAAACAGCATCAGTTGGGTCAACCGAATCCGTCTCCAGGACTGATTCGAGTGTTTCGTGGAGTGCGACTACCTCACGTGAGGTTCCTGATTTTCCCTCACCACTGCCCAGTTTGCTCTGGGTATCGATCCCGTAGTTATCCAACGCCATCCGCTCTTGTGCCGACCGATTCTCTGGGTCCTTGAACAACGACTGGAGGATCGGCGGTAGCGCTGCTGTTTCGAGATGCTCGGTAACTACCTTGACAGCGTTGTCACCGTCGTTCCCGCGGAATCGCCGGGCGAGATATTCGAGTGCTTCTCGCTCGGTTTCGAATCGCTGTTGGTCACCTCCACTCGTGTTTGTCTCTGATTCCGATGTGTTCTCGTCTGGATGAAGATCATCCCGCGGGCGAATCAACTCGTAGATGAGTTTGAGTTGCTGGGCGATCTCCTGTTCGGAGAGCTCTCTTCGATCTGTATTTTCTGTCAGCGATGTCCACGCTGCATCGAGGTCGCTCGCCTCGAACACCTTGCACGGGATGGTTTCGTAGCCAGCCTCCATTGCTGCATGATATCGCCGCGAGCCTGCGATGATGGCGTATTCGGCTTGCTCGGTCGAGTGCTCACCCTTCTGGCTTGTCTCGACGCTGTCGTCACTATCAGTGTCTGTCTCTGTGTTTGTAGTTACCCCCAGGTCGACACTGAGATCAACATCGTCGAGCGGCCGTACGATGATATCGTGGAACAGCCCATCATCGTCGATTGATTCAGCCAACCGCTGGTCGAGTTCATCACCGCTCCAAGCACGCTCTCTGGACTGCATCGGGTCGAGCGTTAACGTCTCAACGGGTAGTTCGGCGCGTCGTATCATGGCTCGTCGACTCCCTCCGAGCCTGCCATGTCCTGGATGATCTGTTGCCAGCCAACCTGTTCGAGGCTGATCGCAACGTCATCGCTCCCGTTGTTGTCGATCATCACTTCGGCGAGGAAGCTCTCAGTCTCAGTCGAGACTTTCTGTTGGACGTCAGCGACCGCCGCATCGTACTGCTCGTAGACGGTGAGCTCATCGCCAACGATAACAAAGAATCCCTCATCGGCCTCCGGGTCGACACTGAACTGGACACCAGCCATTAGTTGTCACCTCCCGCCGACGAAGAATCCAGGCGGTCAGCAAGCGTGTCGACTTCGTCTTCTGCGAGTTCCAGGATCGTATCGTCGACAACACGGTACGGTTTGAGTGTGCCGTACGGATCGGGCAACACGTGTTTGTTGATTCGAATCGCCAACCGTTCAGGCGACCGCGGGCGGATATCCTCGGGTCCCCGCCAGCTCAAATACCGACCATCCGACTGCTGGGTGAACTTGGTCTGCGTCTCAACGACCGAGCGCAAGTTCAAGTTCTGAATGTTGAACCCGAGTTCGTTGTAGAGTCCACGCTCACTGTTGAGTCGGCGTGTCTTGTCTCGCAGTGGTTCCTCAGCTGGATCGGCGACAAACTGCAGGTCGAATTCCGACGTTTGTGCGGGTGTGACTTCTTTGAGTCTCTCGTTGGTAACTCGAATCGTCAGCGAGGTAACTCCGAGATCTGGCTCAACAGTGTGTGAGTCGACATCCAGGATAGCGTTGACGTGGTCGAGTACGGATTCTCGGGCCCCCTCGTCGAGCGGATTCGATACTCCAGTTCCATCCGAATTCTGGAGTTGGGTGTAATCGATCGTGAGTCGGTGCTTCGTCTCCTGTTCGCGGATGAGCCCGTATGCTGCAAGTTCGTCGACGATCGTTTGGTTCGTCGTTGTGACGCTCCCATGAGCGTTGAGTTGGATGATGTTCTCGCCGAAGGTATCCATGACTGCTCGACAGGAGTTCGTCAGCAGCGACGGAATCTGGGCTATCTTCGCTGGCGCGTCGACCGGCTGTGGAGTCGAGCTCACAGGCTGACCCCCCGTTTTCGAGATGTAATCTGTGGTCTGTGCTGTCTGTCGATGCCGGAATTCTCAAGTCCGGCTGCTTTCTCTGTCAACATGCTTCGCTCGTATCGAAGCACGGTCGAGCGTGTGTCAGCACGCTCCGGCCACTTCTGGACGGAATCCCGCGCTCCTTACAAACACGTTTCTTCCCCACCCACTTAATAGTTACTTTGTAACATTGTTTATAACTTACAAAAAAACAGAATTTATGAATACATCCGAAACTGTAAGTGTAATATAATCGTAGGAGGGTGCAAGATGGTCAACGAGTCCTTCAAGCCTAATAAACGTCAAGAGGCGATTCTCAATGTTCTCAAAGAAGGTAGAGAAACAGGTGAGCCATGGGGTTATGCCAATCCAAAACGGCTTGAAGAAAGATTAGATATTCGAAAACAATATATAAATCGTGCACTCAAAGGATTAGTTGATGCAGGATGGGTAGAGAAAGAAAATCGTGGACTCTATCGATTTGTAGCAGACCCCCGTGAGTAATTCTTCATATCTAGCATAATGCGGCACACGTCTGTGTCTTATGACGTTGGTCCGGATGTTATCAAGAGATTCGGTACATGGGTCGACCTCAACCGATAATCGAGGCTATCGACTGACCCGATAGTACAACAATATTAACTAACAGTTTGATCCAGATATGACTAGCGTTGGTTAACATATTCTGCTCTCATGTAGAACCCTGAAATTCCTACAGTGCTGGAGACGTTAGCGGTCGGTTTCGACACAGAAGACACATGAACTGAGTGTCCCTGGCAGGCTGTACACCTATGAAACAGTGCTAATAACGAACGTTCACAGTAGAACGGAGACAAACTACTCCACCGGACAGACTATATCTCCATTTTGGCGTACTCGGTCGAATTTCTCAAGATACGTGAGCCGATCTCGAACCGCATCAAGCTCCAATCCGAGATTGGCAACTAACTCGTCGACGGTCATCGGTTCGTCGAGTGCCTGGAGGACTTCAAGCCCCCGGTAGTACCTATTCGTGAGCTCCTGAACGCGGGCCTCAACTGGCGTGGTCACTCCGTACCGCTCCTCAAGTTCCATCAGGGCTTCGTTCGCGAACGTGGCAAACTGATCGTCACCCAGGCGTTCGATCTGGGCTTCGAGTTCATCCTGGACGACGTCGTAACCGAGGCCAGTCTGTACGAGCATATTCATGTCCTCGATGTCGTCGTCGCGGCCTGCGATCGCCTTGAACAGGAAGATATCTTCGTTGCTGACCAGCCGGACCGTCAGTCGATCCGTGTTGAGGAACGGCTCGCTGCGCTCTTGCATCCCGTCGGTGAGCACGAGCTTGTTCGCAACCTGTTGGTTGAAGATGTCGAGGCGACATCCATCGTCGTTCTCGACGCAGCTCGTCGCCCCCAGCGCCCGGTAATCTGGATCCAGCGACTGGACTTCCGTATATCTGAGGTCCATTAGGACGGCCCACAGCTGACCGTACGCGTCGCCATCTGGAACGACCAGGTCGATGTCTTTCGTCGCTCCCTTGAGGTCGCGCAGCGACATCGCACCACCACCGATCAGGAAGACCGTGAGCGGTTCAGATAGCCCGTCCCCAATTCGCTGGAATTCGTCCTCGATGTACTTGCGTCCGAATGTTGGTCTCATTGTGATAGTGGCACCTCGTAGTCAACCGCCAGCTCCTGGAACTCGTCCCACTCCGGGAACCGGTCATCGTCGACCTCGCCGTGCGTCTCGAGGTAGCCCAGCAAGGCGTCGATTTCGTCTTCGAGGCCATACTTCGCCGCCTGCTCTCGGAGATTCTCCTCGTCGACGTCGACGTAGCTTAGCAGGAGGAGACAGTACGAGCGGTGGCGGCTGCCGTCGTCGATCAAGAGGGTGTGACAACACAGGTCAGCCGGTGAGACGGCATCGAGTTCTTCGGAGTAAACGTAGTAGCGGTGGTTGGTGAGTAAGAACTGGATGTCGAAGGCTGCGAATCGAGCGAGGCCGGTTTCGTGGAACGCTTCTGCGTCGATCTCCGTCTCGGTCTGGGCGAGGAATTCGTCGCAGTCCTCCCAGAGAATCGTGCCTTTCGGGGCGACGGCTTCGAGTCGCTGGCGATGCAGATGGTGTGCGAGTTCCCGAGAGAACTCGTGGAGTCGGTCGAAATCGGCGTTAAACTCGTAGTGGCCGTCGACGGTCCCGACGAGACCACGGTCACGAAACCGCTTGAGGACGCGGTTAACCGTGTTGCGGTAGTTGTTGCTCCGGTTGGCGATCTCGGAGACAGTTCGCGGCTGGTCAAGGTAGTACAGCACCTCAAGTGCCTTGCCGGTCAGCAGGTCGGGGAAGTCGATATGGGAGTGCTGGCGGACGAGGTCCTGGTAGAGTTCGACGGCGCGAGCATCCGACGGGACGACTCGTTTTCGCCGGCCGTCGCGTTCCGTGTAGACGAGTCCTTTTTCGGCGAGGTCACCGACGGCACGGGAGAGGTAGCTCTCGCTGTGGTCGAGCTTCGTCGCGAGTTCGGAGATCGTGTCGCCGCGGTCGACCGTGGCGAGGACCTCGAGTTCGATGCGCCGGAGCACGGTGTAACATAGTAAGAAACTTATATATAAAGAAGTTTCGAGTAGTGTTACAGTTAGCAGGCGCGAGAGCCGTCTCCATCTTCTTAACCAACAAACCTATGGAGTTGTGGGCCGTGTTGGTTAACACGAGAGCAGCCGATGTCCTACGAACCCCCGACCCCACCGGCGAACCTCCCGACAGAGATTGTCAACACGCTCAACGAGTCGTCTCCGGAGCAGCTCCAAAACGTTGCGACGTACGCTGAAGCGCTCGCCGAACACAAGGAACGAGAGGCTCGTCTCGAGGAGTCGGCAAATCAAGAAGAGGTCGAAGAGCGACCAGACGATCTTCCGGATGACGTCCCGACCAAAGCAACGATCACGATCAAAGAGATCAACGATAATCGCTACTACTACTGGCAGTGGCGGGAGGGAGAGAAGATTCGTTCTCAGTACAAGGGTCCGGTCAACCCAGACGAGTGAACCTCGATTAGAGAGGACACCCACCCCACGTTTCCGTCGTAACTGGATGTGGGTGGAGGGGTGGCGCTGATTTCGAAGGGACCACACCCCCCGCGTTTCCGTCGTTTCTCCACGACGGTGTAGGGAAAGGCTACGATAGTCCTATGGAGCTACTAATTATGTTGACCTAGAACCAATCTTAAGATGAACTAACTTCTGGAACACATAGATTAAAGTAGTATAGCTAAGAACCGACCATTAAGTGTACTTCAACCAAAATGGGAGCAAAGTACTTCGCTCCCTCAGATGAAACAATCCTTTCCAGCTGCTTCTATAGACGGCCAGCTTTGGACGGCTAGGCCGCTCTCGTCTCTGGTAACTCGTCGTGGACGTCTTCTTCGAGTCCCCTCCCCACCTGTTCAGTGATTACGACGGAAACGTGGGGTGTGTGGGTTCGGGATTCAATATTGAGGCGACGCTTCCGTCTACGGGTTTCCTATCTCACGTCGGAAACGCGGCTATATTGTCAGCATTCCAATTCCACCGAATTACGGCATTTAACCGCTGATATCGGACAAGGAACGTCGGAAACGTGGGGTGGCATTCTCCACTAGATTTATATTCCCCCCGCACACACCGTGTGATATTCAATGACGCCCGACTCCTCACACGGTTCTGTCGATGATCCACTCTTTGAATCCGGGCATCGCATCTTCGCGAACAAGGATCTCCTGAAAATCGGCCACGTTCCGGAGGCTGACCGGATCGTCGGTCGCGACGAGGAAATCTCGAAGCTCGCGAAACGTCTCAACGGTGCTGTCCACGGGTA
>SDGW01000640.1_pt1 | contig 14671 bp, 16 predicted proteins | sample 2873831 | NCBI WGS metagenome assembly SDGW01 (sample SAMN08132700, study PRJNA421101) | hypersaline lake metagenome | isolation source: celular fraction 0.22 microns magnesium sulfate-rich crust from ephemeral... | place: Spain: Penahueca Lagoon, Toledo | collected 2011-07
TTACTCGGGTAGAACGGGAGTTCACTGGCAAGCCTCGGGGTCGTTCGGAAGATCTTCGATCTTCCGTGATGACGAGACGCCTCCGGCGTCTCGAACCACTTGACCCCGAGGCGGTTGACGGGTATCTGTTGCCGTTCGACTAGTTGTCGTGTGCCTCCTCGACGCGCGTGGCGTGTTTCTCGAGGTCCGCCGCGAGCGTCCGCGCCTGTTCGGGCGTCAACTCGAGTTCCTCCATATGCGCGGGCAGGTGGGCTTCGGTCATGTTGTCCAGTTCGAACTGCAACCGGACGCAGTCGGGGTCGTCTCGATTCGCTGTTGCGTTCACGACGGCTAACGATTCCGTCTCGAAGTCGTGGCCTGTCACGACGGCGTCGACGAGATCGAGGGTCGTGTACGCGTTGACTTTCATCAGCCGGTCTGCCATGTTAGTCGTCGGACGGGATTGGGGTTCCGTCGGCTCGTGCCGGAGCAGGACTTGCCTCGAGGTCGTCGTCCTCGGCGTAGGGATACCAGGTTCGTTTCGTGTTGTGCATGTATGGATCGTCGTAGTCGGTCTCTTCGGGCTCGATCAACTCGGCGAGTTCCTCGTCGTCACGCTCGAGGACGAACTCCCGGAAGCTTTCGTCGCCGTCACGGGCGGCCGCGAAGTTCTCGAGCAGGTTCGCGATCGCACCGGGGACTTCGTCCGCTGGGACGCGCTCGGTGACCCAGGAGGCGAACTGTGGGTTCTCTCCGAGCCCGCCACCGAGCCCGATGTCGAGGGCCTCGACTGGCTCGCCGTTCTTGCGCGTTTTCATCCCCCGCAGGGAGACGTCGGCGATCTGGGGCTGGGCACACGAGGCCGTACAGCCCGACAGATGGATGTGGAAGTCCTCGACGCCATCCGGCAGGTCGACGTTCTCCTTGAGCCAGCGGGCGTAGCGGACCTGCCGGTTCTTCGTCTCGACGATCGAAAGCGAGCAGAACTCGGTTCCCGTACAGGCGATCGACCCGCGCTGGAACGGATGGGGATCGTGGCTATATTCTTCGAACACTGGCTCTGCGAGCAACGCATCGAGATTCTCGTCTGGAACGTCGGTGAGGATGATATTCTGGCGCTGTGTCAGCCGCACCTCGCCGGAGCCGTACGTCTCGGCGGCGTCGGCGATCTCGTAGGCGTCGTCGACGCCGATCCGGCCGACGAGGACGTTCAATCCGACATAGAAATTCCCGTCGACTTGCTCGTGGACGCCGACGTGGTCGTGTTTGCCGTCGGCATCGCCCGCGTTGTACGAGTACGACTCGCGGAGGTCGTCGCCGGCCGTCTCGAGTTCGAAATCGACGTAGTCTTCCTGCAGGGTTTCGCGGATCTTTTCGGGCCCCCACTCGTCGACGAGGAACTTCATGCGGGCGTTGTAGCGGTTCTCGCGGTCGCCGTGATCGCGAAAGAGCGCGGAAATCCCACCGGCGACGTCGACGGCCTGCGCTGGGGTGGCGAAGACGTCGATGTTCCGGGCGAATCGCGGCTCGTTGCGCGAGAGGCCACCGCCGACACGGACGTTGTAGCCGGTCACGGTCTCCCCGTCGATCTCCTTCTCGGCGGGTTCAAAGGAGAGGTCGTTGATGTCGCCCTGTCCACAGCCTTCGTCACAGCCCGTCACCGACACCTTCCACTTCCGCGGGAGGTTCGAGTGTGCCTCGTTCTGCTTGAACGTCTCGTTAAGTTCGGTGGCAAGGGCACCCGCATCGACATGCTCGTGTTTGTCCTTGCCGGCGACCGGGCAGCCGACGATGTTCCGCCAGGAGTCACCACACGCCTGGACCGTCGAGAGCCCGACATCTTCGAGCCGCTCGAAGATTTCGGGAATGTCCTCGAGTCGGATCCAGTGGAGTTGGATCGCCTGCCGGGTGGTTACATCGAGCCAGCCGTTGCCGAACTCGGGGTTTTCGGCGGGACCGCGGGAGAACTCGTCGGCGATCTCGACGATACGCCGGAACTGGCCCGGCTCGAGGACGCCACTCGGCGGACCAATCCGCATCATGAAATAGGATTCCTGTCCGGCCCGTTGATGATACAGGCCGTACCATTTGAAGCGCTCGAACCACGCGTCTCGTTCGTCTTCGGGAATCGATTCCCAGCCCTCCTCAGCGAAGCGCTCGATCTCGGCGCGAATCTCAGTTCCGTAGAGTTCGTCCTTCCATTGTTCGACGTCGGTAGCCATTACAACGGCATATGGAGGGTACACATAAGACACGTCGTCTGTCGTCAGTTCTCCCCGCGTCTCAGTGGTTCCGGTCGTCTTTGCCACTATCGGCTTACGTGCGCTCGCCGTCGGGCTCGACGAGCCACTGGACGCCCCCGGGGTCGTATGGATAGAAGTCGTCGTTCACGATGCGGCCGACGGGAAGCGCCTCGATCGAATCACGCGTGCCACACTCGAGACACTGTCCGACTGCGTGGGCGACGACGGTCGAGCCGTCGACGTCGACGTCGACGAACGCCTCGAGCAGGACGTACGCCGGGGTACAGTCACAGAACGTGCCAGTCGTAAGGGTCCAGACGTCGCTGACGCTCACCTGGCGACTATCGTTGACGCTGATCCATGCGCCGTCGTCGAGCGTTCGCAGGGCGATCGACATACGTGGAGTTGGCCCACTGTCTCCCTTCGTCTATCGCCCCGTGCAAACCTTACCGACGTGCAGACGCCGTTCTCGTCGAAAACGGCATGACGGCAGCGGGTTCGAACCGTTTCGGCCGAACCTAGATACCGGACAGAATCTCCGAGATAGGCGAGCACGAGTCGGCGGTGTCCCGACTGTGGGCCCACGACCGAAGGACAATATATGATTATTTTGTTAACCCGAGTGCGGATCGTATCTCAGGGCTGCGAGCGCCCTCGAGACCTGCTCGTACTCGGCGTCACGATGCCGGCGATGCTGACGGATCGGTCTCGATGTCGGTAGTACTCGTCGCAAACTGCTTGATGATTTTCTCTTCAGCTCGGTGGAGCGTCTCGCTACAGGTCGATTTCGCGATGTCGACATCAGCAGCGAGTTCTGTCAGCGTGACCTCGCGTGGTGTGTCGTAGTACCCCAGTTCGATCGCTCGTTGCACGAGGTCGGTCTGCTTTTCGCTCAACAACTGTGACGTTTCGATTCGATGGGCAACTGACTTTACGTCAAACGAGATGTCGAACTCGCGCAACTGCTCTGCGAGCAGAGAGAGCCGTTCTCGCACCGCAGTGATCTCCCAGTCTACTGTGCCGTCACTGACGATGAACGGTAACTCGAGCGGTGTGCCGGCTTCTCGGACCGGGAGCAACAGGATCGGTGACGACGTCTCGAACTGGATGAGGACACTGTCGTCCGTTCGTTGGAGCACATCGATATTCGTGACATCGTCGTAGCTGTCCATCGCTCGAACGACGGCACCGACATCCGAATGCGTGATCTCGGTGAGTGCGACACCGCCCATCTCTTTGGGGAACGCGGTGAGTATCTCGAAAACCGCGCCCGGATAGTCCCGCGAGAGTTCGCCGATCCAGATCCGGTCCGGAATCGTTATCGTGATCTCAGCAGTGGGCATGGGTGTCGATATAGAGCCTCACCGTGTATCAGTGTGTTCGAACATGTTCGAGTCGGACAGCTAGTTGAGCGGAGAGGGGGAGCAGCGAACGATTCTGCGCAGGACCGTCAACAGTAAGTCGTCACGTCGTCGCTGTCCTGCCATGGAAACGGTCTCGCTATCGCGGCGGTTCGACACCGATCCGGAGACACTCCGCGAGCTCATAACGGACGTCGAACCGTTCATGTATGGAGCCGACTTCGATACCGTCGACAGAGCAGGAACGACGCTGACACTCGAGAACAGCGTCGGACTCGCGACGATCGAACTCGAGGTCGAACTCGTTGACGACCCGGATGCAGCGCTCGCCTACGAGCACCGCGACGGCGTTTTCAAGGAGATGACGACGCGATACGAACTGACTGGGCACGGTGACCGAACGGAACTCACCGCGACGACGGACTTCGAAGTCGACGTTGCGCTCGTGGGATTGATCCTGGATGCGACAGTCATCAAGCGACAGCGACGGCGGGAACTCACGGCACAGTTCGAGTATCTCGCCGGCAAAATCTGACACGGTAACTGGCTGCGAACAGTATCGGCAGATCGGATCCCAATTCAGTGCATGGAACCGGCCACCGACACCTGAACATATTCGGAACAAGCCCCTCATCGTGAGGGCTCCGAGCAGGAGTTATATGGCAGAGACAACCCTCGACGTTCGTGAGATTCCACCGGCGAAGCGCCATTCGAAGATTCACGAGACGTTTACAGCTCTCGAGAGTGGCGATACCCTGACGCTCATCAACGACCACGAGCCGAAACCACTGTTCTACGAACTCCAGGCCGAAGTCGACGAATTCGACGCTGATGGCTACACTGTCGACCATCGAAGCGAGAACGAATTCGTCGCAAAATTCCCGAAAAAGTAGTCGGCTGAAACGGTTCCCTATCAGGACTGTCGGAAACTGGTGCTCTTGTTGTCATACTACCGGACAACAGTCCGTGAATACCCGATCGCGTCTCGACGGCTGTCGTCGTCGGCGACAGCGTCTTGGGTGCGATCGAGGGATGAGCCGTTTTGTCCGGCAGTATCAGGATCAGATCGCAACCGCACGTCTCGCCGGAGACGCAGAGACATCGCGGTCGCTCGCCTCGAGGACTGTTCGACTCGAGTGCTTACGACTTCGACGCCGAGGGAAGAAACTGAGCGCAGTTTGGACACCAGGCAGAGTTGTCCGCCCGTACTTTTTGTTTCCCACCGCAGGTGGAACACCGCGAGGCGGCATAATGAACCATATACCCTATCACGAGAGCACGATTATATCTTTGTCGTATTTGCTATTTCAACCGATAAAAGTGTGAAATTCGGCCACTGACGACGATCAGAATGGGCGATACGTCCACGAGACTGATGCTGGCGACTTCAATTCGGTGATAACGATCGAGACGGGACGTCCCGTGTGAGCGCGTACTGTCGGCTCCTGTTATCCCTGGCCGACCAGCGAGTCCTCTTCGTCCCACTCCTGTTCGCGCAGTTCGTACTTCTCGACTTTCCCGGTCGCCGTCGTCGGCAACTGCTTGACGAACTCGACCCGGCGAACGACCTTGTAGCTCGCGAGGTTCTCGCGAGTAAAGTCGATGATCTCCTCGGCGGTCACACCGGGATCCGTCGGGTCACCATTGGCCGGCACGACGAACGCCTTCGGTGTCTCGCCCCACTGGTCGCTGGGCGACGGAATCACGGCAACCTCGGCGACCTCGGGGTGGTCGTAGAGCGTGTCCTCGAGTTCGATACTCGAGATGTTCTCACCGCCGGAGATGATGATGTCCTTCTTGCGGTCCTGGATCGCGATCATGCCGTTCTCGTCGACGGTGGCGAGATCGCCCATGTGGAACCAGCCCTCGAGGCGGTCGTTGAACGCCCGCTCGGTCTCCTCTGGGTTCTCCCAGTAGCCTTCCATGATCTGATTGCCACGGACAACGATTTCCCCGATCGTCGCGTCGTCCCACGGGACCTCGTCGCCATCGTCGTCGACGACGCGGATCTCCGTGCCGAGCATCGGGATTCCCTGTCGCTTCTTGATGTCGTAGCGGGCCTGGTCGTCCTCGAGGAGGCGCTTGACTTCGGAGGTAGCGATGAGCGGGCCGGTCTCGGTTGCGCCGTAGACGTGTGCCAATTCCCAGCCGAACTCGTCTTCAACGGTTCGGATCGTCGCTTCCGGCGGGGCGCTGCCGGCGGTGGCGACACGGACATCGTTGGCGCCGGTCGTCGCTGGCTCGTTCTCATCGTAGTAGTCGAGCAGCATGTTGAGCACGGTCGGGGCCGCACAGAAGTACGAGACATCTTCGTCCTGGATCGCCTCGAAGACGTCGGCCGCGTCGACGCCACGGGTACAGACGTGCGTGCCGCCGATGCCGGTGATCGAGAAGACGTGGCCCCAGCCGTTGACGTGGAACATCGGCAGCGTCCACAGATAGACGTCATCGTCGCTGATGTCGCGATGGACCGACGAACAGTAGGCGTGGATGGTCTCGCCGCGGTGGTTTCGCATGACGCCTTTCGGGTCACCCGTCGTCCCCGAGGTGTAGTTGATCGTGATGATGTCCTCTTCGTCCATCTCGGGCCGGTCGTACGTCGGCTCAGTGTCCGCGAGCACCTCGTCGAAGTCCTCCCAGTCACCGTCGACCTCGTCGGCGTTGGACGCAATGAACGTCTCGACCGGAACCTCGTCACGGACGGCCTCGACCTGGTCAGCGTACTCGTGATCTGCGATGATCGCGGTCACATCACAGTCGTTGAGCATGTACTCGAAGTCCGACGGGACGAGTCGGTAGTTCAGGGGTGTGTGAACGGCACCGATCTGGGTGATCCCGTAGACGGACTCGAGGTGGTAGTGGGTGTTGGGCGCGAGCACGGCGACGCGGTCGCCTTTTTCGACGCCGCGGTCCTGCAGCGCTGCCGAGAGTCGGTCGGCCCGCTCGCCGAACTCGTCGTATGTGAATCGATCGCCGTTCGCAGCGACGATGGCCTCTTCCTCGCCAAAATACGTTCGGGCACGGTCTAAAAACTGCGGGACGAGCAGTGGTCGATCCATATTCGATCGAGTGTTGGCGGTGGTTTAAAACTAACTCAATTCCCTGAATTTCGCAACAAATTGGGTATAATAATTCGTTACAGAACGCATCTGTCAGGTGGGCTGGCGTAGTCATCTGACCGGCTGCTCTTGGCTGTTCGTCTCGGCTCTGTCACAGCAACGGCGGCGGCTGACAGTCGACGAAGCACGGAACTGGACATGGAAGCGACGCCAAGAGTCACAGGAGAGGGCGAGAAGTGTTGGGAGAGACACCGTCCTCACCCTCGAGTCGCGGCAAACGACTGTCCTCGTTGGCTGCCCTGGCAGCCATGATATCGTATAACAAACACCCTGTTGAATCTATCGCACCTTCGCAGTGTATGGACCAGCGTACTCGGTGACCGATACGACTGATACGGGCTGTTGTATCGATATACCAGTGCAACCGCAGTGCAGGTTACGGTTGCACTGGACCTGACTGACAGGAGTCGGTATGATTGCTGTCAGAACTCGTCGTACTGAATCGCCGTGAGCCGTCCTTGCCATGCGTGCATATCGCCGTCCGGGAGGTGCCAGACGACCTCACCCTCCGTCGGCACGCGAACACCGTTTCGCGTCTCGTAGTTCCGCCAGTAGCCGGACCAGGGTGTCGACTCGTAGCCAGTATCAACACGTCGATACCGATCAGCGTGAACGCGAGCTACCGCATCGTCTTCGGTAAACGAAAACGTGAGCGAAGCGGACACGGCCCCGGTTTCGATGGTCGCTTTCGCCGTCCGCTCATCGATCGACTCCCACTCGACACCCGCTGTAGGAAGGAGCGCAGTCGGATACCACACCGCCTCGGCGAGGTACCGCATCAGTGCCGCTTCTTCCAGCTCCGGACTCGAGTCGTCCCTCTCGAGTGGGACGACACCGAACAGCGACACACTCGCAGCCCCCGTCCAGTCGTGGAACCGGTCACAGACGCGAACCGAGACGAGCGGTGCAAGGCTGACTGACGCATCCCAGAGGAACCCTGGCGGATCGATAGTGACGTACTGTGTCGCTGTAAACGGTTTCCACGCTGCTGTTGCGCCGGGACGTAGCCTGCCAGTCTGCTCGAGACGGACCGAGTCGATGTATGGGTGTCCCTCCTGCAGGACGGTGGCGAAATATTTGCGAACGGGGGTGGGGAGTCCCTCGAGGTCGTCTTCCGTGACCACGCGCTCACGTCCAGTGGTCGCAGTCTGCCGAAGCTCGGCCACGCGCCGGGCCGTCTCACGCCGACGCCAGCCAATTCCGACGAGGACGAGGAGGAACACGATGAAGAGACCGATGGCGCGTTCTCGACGGCGGACGGAGAACATGGTGACACGTTCACGGTAGCTGCCTAAAACGTACCTCTTGCTGGATCTGGCTCTGCGAGGTGCCCACGCCAACGTAACTGCGAACTCGGTCTTTTCCGCTGCTCGAGATTGCAGTCATACACGACCGGTCTCGTCGTTAGCTGATATACTGTGATTTCCATTCTTGTCGTTCCACGATCGCTTGCTCTCCCTCGTCTGTAATCGTATGTAGTTCGTTCGCCTGTCGAGCTGTCCTTTCTCGACGAGGCTTGTGTTGACGAGGGTGTCGAGGTTCGGATACAGCCGTCCATGATTGATCTCGCTGCTGTAGTAGCCCTCGATCTCTTCTTTGATGTCCTGCCCGGACGGCCGATCGAACCCGGCAATCACGTACAGCAGGTCTCGTTGAAATCCTGTGAGGTCATCCATGTCACAGACGTTCAGCTGATCCAATATTTGTTATCCAACACGTACATTGCTGTAAGGTGGCGTAACTGGCCATCTCTTTATTATCATGCTGAAATCGAGCGGTACACTCCACGGGTGCCGAAATCGATCACTGAGAAATAGTCTCCTCGTATTTTATCCTTCGTCAGATTTTGCTCGACATTCGGTGACGTTCTCCAAGTTTTCAAATATACTGAAGTTAGCTAGCGATGTACGACAACACGACAGGTCTATGCTAGGATCGTACCGATCACGCCACCTTGCACGAATTGGCTTACTGGTTCTCATCGCACTCGTTACGGGGACACGTGTGAGTAGCTACGAGACCAGTCCGTGGGGATGGGTCGCAGTATTCGCTGTCGTGACCGCTCTCATTTTTGGTCCGATCACGTGGCTTATTCGTGATCGTGTTTCCAAAGAACAGCGCGAACGCCTCAGTTACGTTGTGACTGGTGTCGTGCTTCTCTGTGTCCCACTCGTCATTGGACTTGGATTCGTTGTTGAGGGACTCCTCTTTTTCATCGACGTCGGCGTACTTGGCAGTGTTATCGGCCTTGCAGCCACGTTTCTCGTCGAGCGGACAGTAATCCCCGAACGGTTTGGTGGCACCGCTCAGTAACTTGTCTCGAGATCATGGTATTCGTGGATCGGAGTCTATAATTTTAGGCACATTTCTGGATAACGAACCATGCTACTAACTATTATTTATATCACGGCTCGATATCATTGCAGGTGTCGGCTTTACTACCAGCGACGGTGTCTGGGAGGGTATGGCTGATGACGGCCCACGATGCACGTCGAATCCGCGGTCCGTTCATGGCATTCACCGGCGGAAGCTCATGGCTCTCGGCGCAGCCGCCGCACTCGGAACGACCACGGCTACGGCATCGGCTTCTGCTGCCGCAGAAGACGATTGTAAAGCATCGAGTACGAACGACACGGTCGAACCGACCGACGTTCCATCGGATACGAACTGTGCAGTCTGTAACATGGTCCCTGCAGAATTTCCCGACTGGAACGCGCAACTCGTCCACGAGAACAGCATGCGGGTATACTTCTGCACGCCCGGCTGTTTGACCACGTATTATGTCGTGCCTGAGCAGTTCGACGGCCCTGACGAACCGATAGTGGGGGCGTGGGTGCACGATTTCGAGACCCGTGATCTGATCGATGCTCTCCAGGCGAGTTTCGTGCTCGAGACGGATCCAGACCGCGTTGACGACCCGATGCGACTGAATCCGCTGCCGTTCGTAGACGAGTCGGATGCGACGGCATATATCGAGCAGTACGACGATCTCGACGATGATAACGTCATCTCGACCGATGAGTTCGATCTGGACATTGCCGAACTGTATCGAGGGCAGTTGCTCGACGGACACGAGTCTGACTGACGGATGACACACTTTGGGCTCTTTCGGCATCCAAGAATCGAACCGGGTGTATTTTAATAACGGGCTGAACCCAAGGTTCGGAATTCGGTAACTACGTGTACGTATCGACCGCGAGGTTCTACCGTCACTGGGTAAACTGTCAGAATACGTGCCGAACAACTGGATTGCTCGGTGAACTGCCACGGGCGCGGTGGCCCGTGGCTTCCCATGGATTACCGTCTCTGCCGCCTTCTTGTCTCGTACAGTCGCCTCAGTATGGGGTGATGTTGATATGGAGTTCGTAGTTCCCGTGGCGCTTCATCGCTTCTGCCGTCCCGACACGCCACTTATCGGACTTGACGGCGGTTTGGAGTTGTTCAAGAGCTTCAGGTGACCCTCGAAGAGTCCCCTTCACCGGATTGAACGGCTTAGCACTTACTCGGTAACGGATGCAGTCCCCCTTCAGGAACAGGTTGTATCCTTCCTCGTAGTTTGACCGGAGCGGGTATGCGCCGTCTTTGGCGTGGCTGGGTTGGTTGTAGTCGTCGTACTCGTAGTAATTCTCCATCGCTTCAAGAGATTTCTGTACGACGAGTTGTGCGGTGTTATTCACGAGGTCGGCGTCCGACTCCAAGTCCTTTCGAATCTCGTCCCAGTCATCTCCGTTTTTCGCTCGGCGGGTGGTTTCGTTGTATACGCGGCGGGCTTCGAGGAAGGCGTCGTCCAGAAGTTGCTGACCAGTCTCGTCGGATTGGAGTTGGAAGACGAGGGTTTTGGTCAGCAACTTCTGCATACCCAAACCGTCGTACTGCGGTCTTGTAAAGGTATAGACGACGGTTGATAGGTTGGCCGAGTGTCGGGCTTCACCCCCGACCCACCAGGGTCGGGGTACTCGCCCTCGCTCTTCTAGTATAGAATCTCTCTCAAATTTGCACATGCTTTCTACCAGAAACCATTAAGTAATATCTCGTGGTAGATCGGTTGGTGCTTGGTAACAACGGATGGGTTATGAAGCGCTATCATCGTGGAAAAACAGGAGAGAGTACCCATGGCCGACGCACACAAACTCGACTGTGAATCGGTATCTGACACGTGCCGATTCATTATCCAATCGGAAGACGAAGAGGAAGCGGTAGAACTGGCTCAGAAGCATATGAAGGAGGTTCACGGACAAGAGTTCACAGACGACGAACTTCGGAAGGAACACCTACAGGTCGTCTAACGGGCAAAGGAGGGTGGTTTATCGATCCACTCTTCTATATTCGTCACAATGTTTGGGTCGCGTATTTACCACCCAACAATCCACCGTCTCTTCGAGCTATCCGTCTAGCTGGATTATCGGGCTATTTTATAATATTCCCGAATTGTAAACAACGCTTATGATTGTGTGGTCATCTCTACCAAATATGGGAGACAATGGTACTTCAGACGGTCACGGTCGCGCTGATCTCTCGAGCGATGAATTATTCAACGTTCTCTCCGACGCTCGTCGGCGAACCGTGTTATTTCACCTTCGCCAGCACGGAGTCGCGACGGTTGACGAACTCACCGACGTGATCGCGGAGGTCAGTCCGGATGAGTCTGAAGCCATCGATCGCGAACATCTGCGCACGTCGTTACATCACAGTCAGTTTCCTAAACTCATGGATGCTGGGCTGCTCACGTATGATCCGGAGCAGCAGATCGTCGAATCCACGAGCCTTCACGGTAAAATCGGTGAGTGGCTCGACCTTGCAGTCCGCCATCAGATCCAGTTCGAGAGCGTGCGCGAACCAGACAATCAGCCTGACGAGCGCGAGGAAATCCGGGTGTTGCTTGTCGATGACGAACCGGGTCTCCCCGAAACGATTGGTGCCTACCTCGAGCGCGAGAACGACGATATGACCGTTACCACCGCGACGAGTCCCCTCGAAGCGGTGACCAGACTCGGGGAGGAGTCGTTCGACTGCATCGTAAGCGATTACCAGATGCCGGCGATTAGCGGGCTTGACTTTTTAAAAGCCGTTCGCGAGGATGACCCGACAATGCCGTTCATTGTCTTCACTGCCAAAGGCAGTGAGTCGGTGGCTAGTCAGGCTATCGAGACCCGCGTAACTGATTACGTTCAGAAGAGGCCGGATACCGAACAGTACGACGAACTGGCTGATCGGATCTGCAAGGCTGTCACCGGAGACTAACTTCGCGGAATTGATACGAACGCGCCGACCAGAGCACGGTTCGGCGACCCCAACTCGTCGGACGGGACGATATCTCAGCCACGAATGAACGCCAAAACCGTGTCTCGACGGAACGCGCCAGCGCAACATCCCGAACGCGAAGTCACCGTTTGCTCTGTCATCGCCGACTCCCGTTTCGAATCGGTTACGGGAAGCGAAACCGACGAGCAGACCGCTGGAGCCAGCGCACAGGGCGTAACTACTTCTCATCAGTCTGCACCCGGAACTGGCCAGTATGCGATACTGACACGATGTCTCGAAGACGCCGTCGTACGACAATGAGCAATAGTCAACCGACATACGAACAACTGACCGAACGCATTTCAGATGCATGCTGTGCAGTGGATACTGAGTGTCGAGTCACGTACTGGAACGACCGAATGGATGAGTGGACTGGCGTCCCAGCAGCGGCTATCGAAGGCGAAGTCGTGTGGGATGTCGTTCCATCGTTTCGCGGGTCCACGTTCGAAGTCCAGTGTCGGGAAGCGATTAAAACGCAAGAAGCACGCTCGTTCGAGACACAATTTGGCGATCCGCTCGACTCGTGGGTCGAGGTATCGATTTATGTTGACGGGGACGGCCTCACCATACTTTCCCGCGAAATTACCGAGCGCAAGAGACGCCAAGAACGAGTCGAACTTGCGGAAACGCTGTTCGAGAACACGCAGGACGCGCTCTTCCTCATCGATCTTGACGAGGAGAAAGACGAGTTTCAGTTAGAACGAGTTAACCCCGCTTATGAACGCCACACGGGACTTACAAACGACGAACTCAGTGGACGGGGGTTATGTGATGTCTTCGGTCGTGACGAGGGGAATTCCATCCTCGAGAAGTACCGCGAGTGTGTTGCCCGACGTGAACCAATCAAATACGAAGAACTCGTCTCGGTCCCCAACGAGGGACCCTACTGGGAGACGCGGATCGCCCCCGTCATTATCGATGGAACCGTCGAGAAACTCGTCGGCGCGACCAGAAATATCTCCGCACAGAAAGATCGTGAACGCCGGTACGACGCCATTTTCAATCAAACGTACCAGTATATCGGGTTGTTAGACACCGATGGAACACTGCTCGAGGCCAACGACTCAGCGCTCGAATTCGGCGGTCTCGAGCGCGAGGAAGTCGTCGGCCAGCCGATGTGGGACACCTATTGGTGGCAGCGAGACGAGCGTACTCGGATGCGGCTGAAGGAGGCCGTCAGATCGGCGACAGCTGGCGAGTTCGTCCGATACGACGTCGAAGTGCAAGGTGCCGATGAAACGGCCATCATCGACTTTTCGATTCGCCCGATCACGGACGAGCGGGACAAGGTCGTCCTGCTCGTTACCGAGGGACGAAACATCACGGAGCACAAACAACGTGCCCGTGAACTCGAGCAAAAGCGAGAATTCCTCAGGCAGATACAAGCCGTCGCGGATATCGGCGGCTGGGAAGTCGATTTCCGGACGGAGACGATCCGATGGACGGACGAAGTCTATCGCATCCACGAACTGCCGGTCGAGTACGAACCGACGATCGAGGACGGCATCGATTTCTACCACCCGCGTGACAAAGCGACGATTACGGACGCGTTCGAACGACTGCAGAAAACAGGGGAGGGCTACGATCTGGAGTTGCGAATCATCACGGCCACCGACGAGAAACGTTGGGTTCGAGCGCTAGGAACGCCATGGTACGACGATGGTATCCTCGTCGGTGCGCGCGGCGCGTTCCAGGATATCACCGGGCGCAAAGAACGCGAGCGCGAACTCCAGCGGACCAACGCTCGACTCGAGGAGTTTGCCTCCGTCGTCAGTCACGACCTCCGGAACCCGCTGACGGTCGCTCAGGCCGCGCTCGAACTCGGCCGTGAGAGCGGTGCATCGGAAGACTTCGATCGCGTCGACGCCGCTCACAAGCGGATGAACGCGCTCATCGACGATCTGCTGACGCTCGCACGCAACGGCCAGCGGGTCGACCATACCCAGCCGATCGTCTTGGAAACGCTGATCGAGTCGGTCTGTGAGACGCTCCCGAGTGATCACGCGACCATCGACGTCGCACTCGAGGACTATCGCCTCCAAGGTGACGAGACTCGGCTGCGGCAGTTGGTCGAGAATCTTCTCTCGAATGCCCTGAACCACGGTGGCGACGACGTGACGATCCGCGTTGGCCCGCTCGAGAGTCACGATGGATTTTACGTCGCGGACGATGGACCGGGCATCCCACCCGCGATACGCGAGGCGATATTCGATCAGGGCTACTCAACGACGAGTGAGGGAACGGGCTTCGGACTTGCCATCGTCAAGGGAATCGCCGAAGCCCATGGCTGGACCGTCGACGTGACCGAAAGCGAGGAGGGGGGCGCACGGTTTGAAGTGATCACAGCACAACGGAATCCGACGTGATGCGATACGGCCGATGACAGGACGTAGCCGGTGACAGGTTGGTCTCGAGCGGCAATTCATACTGTCGGACAGAACGACGTGGCGATCGGTCGCTCTGCTACGGCCATCGCCGGTGGAGACGGCTCACATTCGCGACCGACGTCGTATTGACTGCTGTCCGGCAGTATCTCCTATTTGCTGTCCTGAACGATCGGCAAAAGTGTTTGACAGCCGATCAAACCGGTGTGAGTCGACGAGCCAGCCACCGTCAACGTCGACGGCAGTCCCGTACATGAACGAGGCGTTGTCGCTCGCGATGAAGG
>SDGW01000641.1_pt1 | contig 14667 bp, 14 predicted proteins | sample 2873831 | NCBI WGS metagenome assembly SDGW01 (sample SAMN08132700, study PRJNA421101) | hypersaline lake metagenome | isolation source: celular fraction 0.22 microns magnesium sulfate-rich crust from ephemeral... | place: Spain: Penahueca Lagoon, Toledo | collected 2011-07
CCACCGAGTCGAGCGCGCGGACGGTTCTCTCTTCGCGATGGCGGGGCTCTACGAGCGGTGGGAACCGCCCCAGCGCCAGACGGGGCTGGGCGAGTTCGGCAGCGGTGAGGACGAGGGGAGTGGCGACGAGGCGGCGGGTACCGAGGGCGCGGGCGACGACGTCGTCGAGACGTTCACGATCGTGACCACGGCGCCCAGCGACGACGTCGCCTCGCTACACCACCGGATGGCCGTCGTTCTGGAACCGGGCGAAGAAGAGACGTGGCTTCACGGGGACCCGACGGCGCACCGGGACCTGCTCCGTCCCTACCCGGGCGACCTCTCGGTGCGGCCCGTCTCGCACGCAGTCAACGACCCGGTCAACGACTCGCCGTCGGTACTCGCGCCACCGGGATAGAACCGCAGTGTGGCGATCGGTCGCTACTCGGAGGGGTCCCGGACCCGCTCGAACTGGTGGACCATCTCCCACATCGCGTCCTCGGTGTCGCGTCCGTTGGTCGCGTCCTCAAGTTTGCGGTACAGGCTTTCCGACACCGTGATTTCGGGCATCGGTGAGTAGTATGCGGTGATCCGTGATAAAATCTCGCGGACTCGGAAGTGAGTTAATCGTACGCAGCGGGCCGCTACTGCCGATACGGGGACGCGGTGAGAGCCGACGCGCTTTACTGGCGGCCGTCCGGAGTGAGGGCGTGCTCGAGATCGACGGATCGGCCGGCGGGGGGCAGCTCCTGCGGTCGGCGATCGCGATGGCTGCCGTGACCGGACGGGCCGTCCGCGTCGAGGACGTCCGCGGTGACCGGTCCGATCCCGGGATCAAACACCAGCACCGCGCGGCCGTCGAGGCCGTGGCCGCCTGCTGCGACGCCGACGTCGAGGGGTGCGAGCTGGGCAGCGAGACCGTCACGTTCGAGCCGGGCCCGGTGACCGGCGGCGCCGTCGCAGTCGAGATCCCGACCGCCGGCAGCGTAACGCTGGTCTTCGACGCCGTCCTGCCGCTGGCGGTGGCGCTCGACGAACCGCTGCGGGTGACGGCGACCGGCGGCACCGACGTCGCCTGGTCGCCGGCGAGCCCCTTCTATCGGCGGGTGAAGCTCCCGCTGCTCGCCGAGTACGGGATCGTGGCCCGGATCGATCTGTCGCGCCACGGCTTCTACCCTGAGGGCGGCGGCGAGGCCACGCTCTCGCTCGCGCCCGCCACGCCGACGCGGCTGGAGCTGACTGACCGCGGCGACCCGCTCGGCATACACGTCGTCTCCGTCTGTATACGTGATCTGGCCGAGAGCGACGTCGCCCGGCGGCAGGCGAGGGCGGCCGTCGAGCGACTGCGGGCGGCGGGTCGCACGGTGCTGTCGGAGACGGTCCGCCGCGTCGACGCCCCCTCGCCCGGTTCGGCGGCGCTCGTCTGGACGGACTTCGAGGGCTCGCTGGCGGGGTTCAGCGCCCTGGGGGAAACCGGGCGGCCGGCGGAGGACGGGGGCGAGGCGGCCGCTGGCGACGCGCTCGCGTTCCTCGACGGCCCGGGCGCGGTCGACCGGCACCTCGCCGATCAGCTCCTCCCGTTCCTCGCCGTCGCGGGCGGTGCAGTCCGGATCCCGGAGGTCACCGACCACGTCGAGAGCCACCTGTCGCTGCTACGGGCGTTCGGGTTCGATATGGAGTGCGAGGAGCGGGCCGAGGGCGCGGTGGTCACCGCGCCGGGGCGATAGCGGACGGCGGCGCCGAGAGAGCGGCTACCCGTCGAGGTACGACCGGAGCCGCTCGACGGCGTAGTCGGCCTCCTCGTCGGTCAGGCACATCGGGTTGACCGCGACCCGACCGGCGTCGATGCCGTCGGCGCCGACGAACACCCGGGGTCGCTCCTGTCGTAGCTCCCGGGCCAGTTCGGTCGCGGTGATCCCCGCGTCGTCGGGGTCGACGGCGACGACGACCTCCGGCGCGACGGAGACGGCGTCGTCGCCGGTGATCTCGGTCGCGACGCCGGGCGCGCCCTCGAGGCCCTCGGCCACGCGCATCGCGCGGGCGGCCCACTCCTCCTGCTTTTCCGCCTGGTCCTCCTCGAGGAACAACTGGAGCGCCCGGATGAGCCCGACCAGTTCCTCCTTGCCGACCTTGAGGCCGCGGCCGATGCCCTGCCGGGGGACGCCGCCGAGGTCGTCGACGTCGACGAGGTCCTCCGGCGGGACGTAGGCGTCCTCGTGGGCGTGCATGTCAAGGTGCTGGGCGGCGGCCGATCGGACGTACTCCTCGCGGCCGGCGAGGATGCCGGTCGACTGGGGCCCCCGGATGGCCTTGCCCCCGCTGAAAACGACCATGTCCGCGCCCTCGTCGACGAACCGCTCCAGGTTCGAGGCGGGCGGGAGCTCGGCCGCGGCGTCGACGATGACCGGGACGTCGTGGTCGTGAGCGATCTCGGCGACCGTCGCCAGCGACGGCTCGGTGTACTCCTTCTGGACGTAGCCGACGGCGGCCGTGTCCTCGCCGATGGCGTCGGCGATCTCCCAGGACTCGACGTTGCGCGACCCCGTCCCGAGGTGGCGGTCGTTGGAGCCGACGTCGACCACGGTCGCGCCCGCCGCCCGGAGCGCGTGGTCGTACCCGGTGCGGTGGGTCCGGGGCATGACGATCTCGTCGGCCAGCCCCTCGGTGTCGGGGAGGCGGGCCATCGCGCCGAGGTCGTCGCCGGCGATCGCGGCCGCGGCGGAAAGCGTCATCGCCGCGGCGGCCCCGCTGGCGACGTAGCCGGCCTCCGCGCCGGTCGCGTCGCCGATCAGGTCGCTCGCGCGGGACTGCAGGTCGGAGATGCGGGCGAACGAGTCCGCCGCCTCGCGCATCGCGTCGGCGGCCTCGGGGCGGATCAGGCTGCCGCCGATGCGGGTCTTCGTCCCGGCGGCGTTGACGACGGTGGGCACGTCGAGCTCGTCGTAGATAGCGGCGTGGTCGGGCATGCGAGGAAGGTCCGCCGGCGCGACATTAATGGTTGCCACCCGATGGGATCGGACCCGGAGCGGCGGCACCGATTCGACGGATGCGGCCCTCGTAAGTCCTGCTTACAACTGTTAATTCCCCCGTACTGCAACCAGGGAATAACGGCGGACGAGGGGACCGTCACGATCGAGTAAGGCTCGCGTCGCGGCCTCTCCACCGGCGGTCGCCGTCCGGGAGCGTGCCGATCAGTTCGTCGTGGTGATCTCGACGACGTCGCGGTGTTCGAGCACCGTGTCCGCGCCGATCTGGCGACCGGAGCGGACGTCGTGGGCGTGCAGGAACCCGTCGCCGATGTCGGTGTGCAGGAAGTACGCGAAGTCCTCGGCGGTCGCGCCGTCCTCCAGCACGAAGCAGTCCTGCAGGAAGCGCTCCTCGTCCTCGGGCTGGCGGGCGCCGGGGAAGACAGCGATGGCGCCCAGCTCCTCGAAAAGGGCCGTCTCCAGGGCCTGCTGGACCCCCGTCCCGCCGTACTCGGTGACGAACTCGCGGATCTGCTCGATGCCCGCCGCCTTCGCGTCGGGCAGGTCGCCGGTGACCTCGAAGTCGGCGTCGCCGGGGGTGTACTCGAGGACGCCCTGCTCGTCGCCGTTCTTGAGCGCCTTCTCCGCGTGCGCGCTCGTCGGGACGAACGTGAGGTGGTCGTAGTCGGGGTCGTCGACGATCTCGGCGTAGTTTGCCTGGGCGGCCCGGGTGTCCATCTTGTTGGCCGCGATCACCATCGGCTTGGTCCGCTTGCGGATCTCGCGGGCCAGCTCCTCCTTGTCGACCTCGTCCCACGCGTCGGGGTCGAGCTCGAGGTCCAGCGAGAGGATCGTCTGCTTGATCTCGTGCTCGCTGGTGCGGAAGGCGCTCATCTGCTCGGCCAGGTCCGCCTCGATATCGGCCTCCTCGCCGTGGTAGCCCGAGCGGTAGCGCTCGATGCCCTTCTCGAGGACGTCGCGGTACCACATGTCGAGTTCGTCCTCGAGGAAGTCGATGTCCTCGCGGGGGTCGTGGTCCTCCGTGGGCTCGCCCTCGATGTCCGTCTCGCCGGAGAAGTCGACGACGTGGATCAGCACGTCCGCCTCGTTGAGGTCGCTCAGGAACTGGTTACCCAGGCCGCGGCCCTCGTGCGCGCCGGGCACGAGACCCGCCACGTCGACGAGGCGGACCGGGACGAACCGCGTCCCGTCGTCGCAGTAGCCCTGATTGGGCGTGCAGCTGTGGTCAAATTCAGGGCCGGCACAGTCGACCCGGACGTACGCCTCGCCGACGCTGGGATCGATGGTCGTGAACGGGTAGGCCCCCTCGGGCACGTCGTTCATCGTCGCGGCGTTGAAGAAGGTGGACTTGCCGACGGAGGGCTTGCCGACGAGTCCGACGTCGAAACTCATTGTCACTCCGAAAGCGGATGCGCGGCTTAAGAGCTATCAAACGAACCGCGAGCGGGTGAGAGTGGCAAGCACGCCGGCGGGCGCGGACGACCGCGCCAGCCCCGGGCCGCCCTACAGCGACTTCTCGTAGACGGTGACGGCCTTCTCCTCGCCGCCGAAGTCCACCGTTCGCCGGCCCGCCTCCTCGAAGTGCTCGCGGTAGAACGCGTTGCCGACGCCGTTCTCGACCAGCACCTCGTCGCGGATCGTCATGGTGCCGACCTCTCGGAGGTGCTGCTCGCCCCGTTCGAGGAGCGCCGTGCCGATGCCATCGCCCCAGTGGTCCGGGTGGACGTAGATGTCCAGGTCGCCGATGCTCGCGGGTTCGGTCATGCCGCAGCTGGCGTAGCCGACGACCTCCCCGTCGCGCGTCGCGACGAAGAGGCCGACCTCGTCGAGGTCGGTCATCCGCTCCAGCACGTCCCCGTCGTACGCCTCGTCGAGCATCGCCGCGACCGCCTCCTCGCCGAAGATGTCGTCGTACACCTCGTGCCACGCGGCTCGCGCGACCCGCTGGATCCCGGATACGTCGTCCCGTTCCGCCGGACGGACGGTTACTTGTGAGGACATGGCCGGGTGTACGTGCGCCCCGGTCATAGTAGTGTGCCAAAGGATACCACAGCCGGCGCCGCACCGTCGCCGTCCCCCAGTTCTCGCGGCTGATAGCCGGTCGGTAGCGATAAATAGGGGGATCTGCGAGAGGCATCCAACTCACAATGCAACCGAGACCCAGCTCCCCGTCGACGCCGCCCGAACCCCTCCCCGGACGGACGGTGACGACGCCGTGAACGTCGCTCGAACGCTCGTCGTCGTCGTGGTCGGCGCGCTGCTAACGACGACCGCCGTCGCCGCCGTGGCGACGGCCGGCGCGCACGGGACGGTCCTGAACCCGACGTTCGTCTCGGAGACGATCGAGGACGAGGACGGCTATCATGCCATCCGGAACGCGACGCTGTCGGCCGTCGAGGAGAGCGTCCCGGCGTCGGCGGGGACGGCCGGGGTCGACACCGACGCCATCGTCGCCGAAGCCGTCGACCGCCGGTACGTGCGGAACCAGACCGAGGCGAACGTCGACCGACTGTACGCCTACCTGCACGGGGAGCGGGCGGACCCCGGCCTGACCGTCGACACGCGCCCCGTGAAGGACGACGTGTCCGCGGCCGTCGCCAGCGAGGTGGCCAGCGCCAGCCTCGCGACGCTGGTCACCGAGAGCGGGACCGAACTCCGCGACCCGGTCAACGTGACGCTCCTGGAGCGGATGACCAGCGGTCCGGCCGGGTACCAGGCCGCGCGGGCGACCGTCCGCGACGAGGCGCGGGAGCGCGTCCTCGACGCGGCCGTCGACCGGGCGCTCGACAACGCCAGCCGCGACCGGCTCCTGTCGCTCGCGATCGACGGCTACGACCCCGACGACTACTCCGAGGCCGAGAAGGAGCGGCTGGTCGAGGAACACGAGGGCGAGATCCGGACCGCGCTCCGCCAGTACCTCAGCGAGGAGCGGTCCGACGAGATCGACGCCCGCGTCGACGAGGAGCTGGACGCCGTCCGCGCGGACTACGCCGGCCGGACCGCCGAGGACCCGGTCGAGAACGCCACCCTCGCCATCCAGGCCACCGTGGTGACCGGCCTGACGACCGACACGGACTACGGGACCTTCCGCGAGCGCCTCGACGCCGACCGGGAACGGCTGGGCGAGGCGGTCGGCGACCGCGCCGAGCAGCGCCTCGACGCGGAACTGCCCGATCGGCTCGACCTGACGGAGGAGATGGACGCCGGGACGACCCAGCGGCTCGCGGACGCCCGGACCGCCGTCACGTGGCTCGACCGTCTGCCGTTCGTCCTGCCCGCCGTCGGCGCCCTGCTGATCGGGCTGCTGTACTACGTCACCCGGTCGGTCCCGACGGTCCTCGGGACGACCGGGACCGCACTGGTCGCCGGGAGCCTGCCGCTGTATCTCGCGCTGGGGTTCGTCCGGGACCGGGCCGCCGCGGCGCTGGGCGCGGCCGGCAGCGCGAGCGGCACGCTGGGGGGACTCGCCGTCGGGTTCGTCGAGCGCACGCTCGCACACGTCGGCGCGGTCTCGCTGACGTTCACCGCGGTCGGCCTCCTGGTGGTGGCCGCGTGGCTCGCGCTTCGCTACGACCTGCTCGAGAAGCTTCGGGGCGGCGGGTCGAACGAGCCGCGGGTCGCGTGAGCGGTCGCCGAGCGCGCGGCGTCACCGCCCGCTACTCGACGCGGTCGCGCGCCGCGGCGACGACGAGCGGGAACGTGATCGTCGCGTCGGCGTAGACGGAGACGTTGCGCGCCTCTTTCTCCAGTTTCCCCCACGAGCGCGCCTCGTCCAGCGTCGCGCCGGAGAGCCCGCCGGTCTGGGGCGGGTCCATCGTCAGCTGGACGGCGTAGTCGTAGGCGTCCGGCGAGACCAGCATCGTCTGGAGGACGTAGTTCTTGGGGACGCCGCCGCCGACGACCAGGGCGCCGGCCTCGTCGGCCTCGTAGGCGATGTCCGTGATCTGGGTCATGTCGGCCAGCGCGTCCAGCGTGAAGTCGCTGGTCTGGGAGTACATCCACGACTGCAGGCCCAGCACCGAGTCCTGGACGGCGGGGCAGTAGACCGGGACGTCGTTCTCGTAGGCCGCGGCGACGACGCCAGGGTCCTCGTCGACGTCCTCGCCCTCGTTGACCGCCGCGTTCGCCCGGCCCAGCTCCTCGGTCAGCCGCTGGATGGAGACGCCGCCGTCGCCCGACTCCTCCGCGAGGACGGGGAACACCTCGTCGCGGAGGTGCGACTCGAACAGCGCGAAGTGCTCCTGGGGCAGGTAGACGTTGTAGATGCGGTCGACGCCCTCGTCGCGCAACTGCTCGTCGTGTTCCCGCTCGGTCTTGCCCTCGGCGTGGACCTCCCCGTGGTGATGTTTCCCGCCGATGGCCTCGATGGAGTCGTGCGTGAGGTTCGCGCCGGTCGTCACGAGCGCGTCGACGTGGCCGTCCCTGATCAGATCGCTGACGACGCGGCGCATGCCCGTCGGGACCATGGCCCCGGCCAGCCCGAGGAAGGTAGTTACGTCGTCCCGGAGCATCTCGGCGGTGACGTCGACGGCCTCGTGGACCGACGCCGCGCCGATGCCGGCGTCGCCGTACTCGGCGACCAGTTCGTCGACCGTCATCCCCGCCTGGGCCTCAGAGTGGGCCACGGGGTCGTGGTCGAACGTCTCGCTGTCGTCGCTCATATCCCTCCTCGCGCCGGGCCGGGCTTCAAGGCCGCGCTTCTGGTCCGGGCGTGCTGGCTGGTCGTCGTCAGTCGTCGGCCGCTGCCCCGTCGGCGGCGTCGTCCACGGCGCCCCTATCGATTGCTGCGCCCTCATCGTCGCCCGCGGTGCCCGACTCCCGCTCGATGGGCGCCTCGCAGCAGTTCGAGCGGTAGCGCTCGTACTCGCGGACGAGCTTGCACTCGCGGTACCGGTGGGCGGTCACCGCGCCGCAGTCGGTGCACCGGAACGTCCACTTCGGATCGGCGAAGGTGCGGCAGTGGATCTCGGTGTCCAGCTCCGCGGCCCGCTCGCGGAAGGCGGCGCCGTGGCCGGTCGTCCCGTAGTGCTGGAACTGCTCGACGTGGACCAGTTCGTGCCGGAGCGTCGAGGCCCACTCCGCGCGGTCGAACGCCTCGAAGGCCGCCCAGGTGAGCGACACGGTGCACTCCGGCGGTCGGCCGTCGGCGCCCGGCGTCGCCTCCCAATCCATCGGCTCACCCACGGTCGCGCCGTCGATCACGCGCCGCTTGACCGCCGCGGCCCGGCGCTTGGCGCGCGTGGAGACCTCCCACTCGACGAGGTCGAAGCGCACGTCGAGCCCCCACTCCCGCCTCGCGTCCCGCGCGTACGAGCGGGACCACGCGATCAGGTCCTCGTGGTCCGCGATGTCGTCGAACGGCGGCGCCTCGTCCATCGCGTTGCCCTGTGTGGCGGACGGGTTTATACGTCTCGGCCGCGCCCCGGCGTGGTACCTGTCGGAAGATGTTCGATACAGTCCACCACCCTGTGTGTCCACCCGTAGAACCTGCTCGATAGTCACCAGTAAGCGGCACTACTGAGTCCAGTAACCCACGTCATAGGCTCGGAGACCGCTCGGTAGCGTCTGTATGGGATTCTGAACGTTTCTTCCGTACTAAGGGACTTCTCGCCCTCGTCGGATATTGCAGCGGAGCTGATTCCTCATGACAAGCGACAGCACAACGACACGCCTCGCCGCCATCGCCATCGCCCTCGCAGTGATTACTGTCGGGGGCGTCGCGACGATGGGCGTCGCGGCACAGGATAATGAGACGACAGACAACGAGACCGACGGCGTTCTCGGCGACAACGAGACCGACGCCGGACTGAACGAGACCGAGGACAACGAGACCGACGTCGGCCTCACGGACAACGAGACCGAGGACAACGAGACCGATGTCGGGCTGACCGACAACGAGACCGAAGACAACGAGACCGACGTCGGCCTCACGGACAACGAGACGATGGCCGCGCCCACGGCGACCGTGACGGTCGAGGACCAGACCGGCAACGGTAGCGTGATCAACGTCTCGTCGGCCAACCTCTCCGAGGGCGGGTTCCTCGTGGCGTACAACGCCACCCTGGCGGAGCCGCTCGGGACCCTGAACGCCTCGGAGATCAGCCAGAACGAGACGATGGCCGGCAATGAGACGATGGCCGTCGACGACAACGAGACGACCAACGTCACCGACAACGAAACGCTGACCGTCGGCGACAACGAAACGACCAACGTCACCGACAACGAGACGATGGCCGTCGGCGCCAACGAGACGGCCGCTGACGCCGGTCAGAACACCACCATGATGCTCGACGAGCCGCTCAGCGAGAACCAGACCATCGTCGTCGTCGCGTTCCAGGACACGAACGACAACGGCGAGTTCGACCTCGGTACCGACGAGGTCTACCTGACCGAAGAGGGCATGATCGTGTCCGACTCCGCGATGGTGAACGTCACCGGCGCGGGGCTGAACGAGACCGACGACGGACTGCCCGAGCCCGGATTCATCGACGACAATGAGACTGACGACGGCGTGACCGAGGGCGACGCCGACGACGACGACGACGACGACGTCGAGGTGTTCACTCCGACCCCCGAGCCCGGCGAGACGAACAACGAGTCCTAGACCGGTGACCGCGAACCGGTCGGCCGATTTCTGACGGGGCCGCCGTCGCCGCGGCCCTGGTCGCCTCTTTTATTCCCGATCGAGCAGCCCGAGGTCCTCGGCGGCGCGGTCGAGCAGGTGTTCCGCGATCTCGGGATCCAGACGTGCGACCTCATCGCCGTCGTGCAACTGATCGTTGTGTCGATCGATGGCCGCCTCCAGGTCGTCGAAGGGGACCTCCGTCCGCGTATCACACTCAGGACAGACCACCGGGACGTCCGGCAGGTCGCTCTCACCCGACATACCCGAAATGCGCGCGCATCGCAGCAAAAGCGTTCGGGTCGCCGTCGCCGGGAAAGCACTCGAAACCCACTCTGTCGGCGAGCCGGTGCGGCGGAGGCCGCCGCCCCAGTCGCGCACCGAGCGGCGTCAGAGCCCGGTCGGGAACTCGAGGAACGTCGTCTCGACGCCCCAGCCCTCGAGCAGATCGGCCAGCGACCGCACGCCGAAGGTCTCCGTCGCGTAGTGGCCGGCCAGCACCACGGTCAGGCCGGCCTCGCGGGCCTCGTGGTAGGCCTGTTGCTTCCCCTCGCCGGTGATCAGCGCGTCCGCCCCTGCAGCGACGGCCTCGTCGATCCAGTCGACGCCGCTGCCGGTGACGACGGCCACGTCTTCGATCCGCTCCGGGCCGAAGTCGAGCACCTGGACGGGCCGGCCGCCGGTGTCGAGCGACTCCTCGAGCGTCGCGCGCAGTTCGTCGGCGGCGTACCCCTCGGACGCTCGCCCGCGCTGGCCGATGTACTCCGGCCCCATCTCGCCGAACGGCTCGCGGTCGGTCAGGTCCAGCAGGTCCGCCACCCCGGCGGCGTTGCCCAGCTCCTGGTGGCCGTCCAGCGGGAGGTGCGAGACGTACAGCGCCACGTCGTTCTCGATCAGCGGGGCAGCGCGGCGGTAGTACGTCCCGGTCAGCCGCTCCATGCTGCCGAAGACGACGCCGTGGTGGGTCACCAGCAGGTCGGCGTCCGCCTCGGCGGCTGCCTCCGCGCTCGCCTCCGCGGCGTCGACCGCCACCGCCGCCGTCTCGACGTCGGCGTTCTCGGGCCCGACCTGGAGCCCGTTCGGGCTCGGGTCCACCTCGGCGTAGGCCGCGGTGTCCAGCCGGTCGTCCAGCCGCTCCGTGATCTCCTGCAGGTCCATGTCCGATCCGTCGACCGGCCCCGCCGTATGCCTTCGGACTCCGGCGTGAGTTCCCCGGGCGATCGGGCCGGTCCCGACGCCGGGTCGCCCGCGAGGGGCAGAAGCAGCAGCGGTTCTAGTCGGCCTGCACCAGCTGGCCGTTCCGCTCGTCGATCAGGTCGTGCTCGACGGCGGCGTCGATGATGCGCTCGAACTCGGCGTCGCTGAGCTCGTAGGCGCTGGTGGCCACGGCCTTGATCTCCGCCCGATCGACGGGGAACTCGCGATTCTGGAGCAGGCGCATGACCTTGTTGTACTCCAGCCGCGTCAGCGATGGGTCCCCGTCCGTCGGGTCGTCGGTGCCCTCGTCGGTCCCGGTCGACTCCGACCGATCGCTGGCGACGTCGGCGCTCCGTCCGTCGGCGTAGTTGCCCTCGTCCGCAGTGGATCCGGAGCGCCCGCCGGCGTGCTGGTCAGTGGAAGCGCTGGACCCCTCAGCGCCACTGTCGGCCGATCCGTTCTCCCGGCGACGGCGCGTCGCCGATCCCTCGTCGGCCACCCTGCCGTCGTCGGCATCGTTCGAGCTGCCGAGTAGTCTCTCGTCAGGCCCGTTGCTGGTAGCATCCTCAGAGGATGACGCCGAGTCAGGGCTCGAGGGGTCGTTCTCCACCGCATCCTCCGCCGACACCCAGCCGACGTCTCCGTCGTCGGCATCGCCCCGTCCGGCGCCGTTCGCGTCCGTCGTCCGCTGGTCCGCGTCTCCGACCGACTCGGCACCGCCGTCCGAGTCGGGCTGCCCGTCCATGGCGCCGACGACCGTCTCGACCACCTGGCCGAGCTTCCGCCGGCAGGTCGGACACAGCACGACCGTCTGCTGCTGGTCGTCGTCCGGATGCAGTTCCGCGGGCACGATCGGGTACTCCGAGAGGGAGGCGTCCAGCGCCGCCCCGCAGAAGTAACAGGAGGAGAGTCGATCCATGCGGCCACGTGTGTCGGCCGCTGTCTTAAATTGTCCGCCGCCGCGGCGGCGGAAACATGTGGTGCAGCTGGGGGGACTGGTCGTCCGGGTGCACCGCCGCCGACGGCAAAGCAGCCGTCAGCGTGCACCGCCACGGACGGCAGTTCAGCCGTCAGCGTGCGCATAGACGAACGCGCGCAGCAGTTTCGCGGCGAGGACGGCGGCCTGGCCGTCGTCCCGGTCGTTGACCTCGACGACGTCGAAGCCGACGGCGCTCGGCGCGACCGCGCGGACCACCTCGTGCATCGTCGCCGGGTCGAGGCCGAACGGCTCCATGGTGCCGGTGCCGGGAGCGTAGCCGGGGTCGGCGGCGTCGATGTCGACCGAGAGGTAGGCGTCGCCGTCGAAGTCCGGTTCCCAGTCGGCGACCTCCCGGGGCGGGACGACGGTGACGTCGTCGGCCCCGGCGCGCTCCCACTCGGCCTCGCTGCCGGTGCGGGCTCCGAGAATCACGGCGCGGTCGGCGACGTCCAGTGCGTGGTGCGCGACGGTGGCGTGGCTCAGCGGGTTGCCGGCGTAGGACTCCCGGAGGTCCAGGTGGGCGTCGAGGCAGACGAAGACGTCGGGGTCGAGGGCGCGGACGCCGGCGACGGTGACGGTGTGCTCGCCGCCGATCAGCAGCGGCACCCGGCCCTCGTCGGCGTGGTCGGTGAGCGTCCCGCGGAGGAAGGTGAGGTACTCGGCGACGTCGTCGGTCGGGCCGACGTCGCCGTGGTCCGCGACGGCGAGGTCCGTGAAGCGCTGCTCCGTGTGCTGATCGTAGTCATCGAACGACGCGGCAAAATGACGGACGCGGCGCGGGCCGAACCGGGCGCCTGGCTGGAACGTCGTCGAGGCGTCGAGCGGCGCGCCCACGACGACGTAATCTGCCGACGCAGGGTCGGCCGACGCGCCGGGGAACATCCTAGACGATCTTGCGCTGGTCCTCGTACTCGAGGTACTCGATCTCGTCGTCGGGGTTGAGGTCCTCGCCCTCGGGGATGCGCATCGTGAACGTGTCGTAGGTCTCCAGGTCCATCACCTGGGCGTCGTCGCCGGTGACCGAGACGACCTGGCCCTGCTTGCGGTCGATGATCGGGACCCAGACCTTGGCGTCGACGGGCTGGGAGAGCGAGCGCTTCTTCCCGTCGAAGACGCCCTCGGCCTCGACTCGGGCCTTGGCGCTGCCGTGCTTGCCCGGCTTGGCCGTGCTGTAGGAGTTGATCTCGCAGGGCACGTCGTCGATCATCACGTAGCTTCCCTCGTCGAGGTCACGAACCTCGTTCTGTTGTCGCGGCATACCGCGGGATTGTCGATGTGCCTGTATAAACGGTTTGGATTGCGAGAGCGCCTGCTTGCGACGAGTCTCGGCGGCACCCGACCGTCGCCGCCCGCGCCCGTCACTCCAGTTCGTCGGGGCCGTAAGCGCGGGCGTAGCCGCTGCTCTCCTCTTCCTCCTGGCGCTCCCGGAGGTTCTGGCGGGTGAACTGCGGCTGGGCCCGGATGCCGCCCGAGCGCCGGAAGGAGTACAGCAGCACCACCGCCATCAGGGCCGTCCCGACGCCGGCGACGATCGTCGCTCCCTCCGTCGCGTTGGCGTACAGGTAGGCGGTGCTGAACGTCCCGCTGGCGACGATCATCCCCAGGACCAGCCGGCGGGTCATCTGGCGGACGACGCCGTCCGAGTCCTCGATGTCGGCCCGCACGTGGAGGTCCTCGCGCTCGACCCGGTCCAGCGCCGACTCGAGCTTCGGGGGCACCCGGACGCTGGACTCGACGGCGTCGCGGGCCTCCCGCGCGCGGTCCTCGACGAACTCGCGGGCGCCCGCGGCGATGTACCCCTCCTCGCGGAGGTAGCTCGTGGCGACCTCGATGAAGTCGAAGTCGGGGTCCAGCGTCACGCAGACCCCCTCGACGACGGTCGCGACGCGGAGCACGAGCGCGAGGTCCGGCGGCAGCCGCAGCGGGAACTCGTACATGGTGTCCTCGACCTGCTGGACGATCTGCTGGACGCGGTACTGCTCGATGTCCTCGCCGCGGGCGTCCGCGATGGCCAGCTCCATCACGTCGCCCATCAGCTGCCGGTCGGCGTCGGGACTCAGGGTGCCCATCTCGATGAGCGCGTCGAGGATGGCGTCGATGTCCTGGTCGGCCACGGCGGCGTAGAAGTCGACGATCTTGTCCTGCAGGAACGGCTCCACGCGGCCGGACATCCCGAAGTCGTAGAAGACGAGCGTACCGTCGTCCTGGACCGCCAGATTTCCGGGGTGGGGGTCGGCGTGGAAGACGCCGTCGTCGATGATCATCTGGAGGTAGCTGCGCTGGAGCGTCTCCGCGAGCGCGGTGCGGTCGACGCCCGCCTCGTCCAGCTCGTCGACGTCGTTGATCTTCGTCCCCGGGACGTACTCCATCGTGAGGACGCGCGGCGTCGAATGGGACTCGACGACGCCGGGGATCCGGACGCGGTCGTTGTCGGCGAAGTTCTCCCGGATCTCGGTGAGCATCCGCGCCTCGCGCTCGTAGCTCATCTCCTGGCGGATCGTCCGGCTGAACTCGTCGGCCAGCGTCTCCAGCGAGAACGAGCGGGACTCGTCGCTGAAGTACAGCAGGATCGGCAGCGTCCACCTGATGGCCCGCAGGTCCGCCTCGACGAGGTCCTCGACGCCGGGCCGGCGGACCTTGATCGCCACGGGCTCGCCGTCGACGCTGGCGCGGTACACCTGCCCGAGGCTGGCGCCGCTGATCGCCTCCCGCTCGAAGTCGTCGAACGCCTCGTCGACTGGTCCGAGTTCCTCCTCGAGGACGACTCTGGCCTCCTCCCAGGGCGCGGGCGGCACCCGGTCCTGGAGCTTCGAGAACTCGTCGATGTACTCCGGCGGGAGGACGTCCGGCCGTGTAGAGAGCAGCTGCCCGAGCTTGATGAACGTCGGGCCGAGGGTCAGCAG
>SDGW01000864.1_pt1 | contig 14660 bp, 14 predicted proteins | sample 2873831 | NCBI WGS metagenome assembly SDGW01 (sample SAMN08132700, study PRJNA421101) | hypersaline lake metagenome | isolation source: celular fraction 0.22 microns magnesium sulfate-rich crust from ephemeral... | place: Spain: Penahueca Lagoon, Toledo | collected 2011-07
CACCAGGGTCGACACTGTTCATGCCCGTCGGCGACGCCAGCGAAGAGATGCTGGCGCTCCTCTGTCTGTTCGTCGAGAACGGCTACGTGATCATGGATGACGAGATCGGTGAACCGGCCGGCGACCTCGAGTCGTACAGCGAATCGGGGTTGTTGGACGCCGATAAGGCGTTCCCGCTGTCCTTCCTCGAACGTGCCACCTTGGAACAGAACTGTGCCGAGTTGGCCTTCATGGCACACAACATGGTGCTCACGATGCAGGCAATGGGGTTGGGCGGGTTGTACTTCGCCGGGATCAACGAGCTGAGCCTGTTTGGCGCTCCGATGCGCGACGACCTTGACGGGCTCGGGTTCCGGTTCGTCGACAATGAGGACTGGACCGCACCAAACCCAGTGGGCCTCGACGACCGGTACGAGGGCCTCTGTCCGCCGTACTACCTGGACATGCACGCGGCGATCGACGAACTCGTCGAGCGGAAGTTCGGCCCGGGCGGCACCTACGACCCGTCGACATCTGGCCCGTGGAAGGGCAGTGAGGCGGTGAAGCGCTCGATCGAGCCATACGACGACGAGACAGTCGAGTGTCTCGGTGAGATCGCTCAGTACGTCTACGACAAACACGGGAAGTTCCCGGGGACGGTACCGACAATGGTGCTGCCCGGTTGCGTCCAGGCACACCATATTGACACGGACTACTACGACGCGCATTTCAAAGACGGTGCTTACCTCGATACTCACGCCGAGCACATGCAGCGGTGGCACGAAGAGGAGACCCCGTCTTGATCGCCTCGCACGTTCGGAAGACAGGTGAGTTGACGTCCTCCACACGGCTGAAGCCCTGTCTCTTACCCAGAAGTCTCAGGAGTGCAGTTCATATCCCTCCGCCAAAGTCTGGAGTTTCTTGAGGCCTTTCCACATCGTCTCCCAACCGGGCGGTGGATCAGAGCCACGGTCAATCCCGTAACTCCAGAACCTTCCACGCAATCACCGAATAGATACTCAACAAGACTTCCATGCGTTCCCACGTTTCGAGTCGGCGCTCCTCAATCCGGCACCCTGTTTTCAGCACCTTGTGCCAGTCTTCGATCGTCCATCGGGCGCGGTAGGAGTCTACCACAGTCAGTGAATCACTGAACGTAGTGACCGATTCAGTGGTGAGCAACACCCACTGAATCGGGTCGTTTTGCTCTCCGAGTTCATCGATCCGCACGACGTTTACCTTGACTGGTTCAGTGTGAGTTGGATCGTTCTGAGGGGGAAGCAACTCGCACGATCCAGCTTTGATAGTTAGCTCAGCCTCTCGGGCTTTTCTTCCATTCCCTCGGCCGATTTCGATAGACGTGCGACCTTGTTCTGGGAGATCTTCACTCCAGTCAATCAGACGGTCGTCCGTTCCGGACGGCGTCTGAATACAGCGGTTCTGGTTTGCACGAACGACGAACCCAGCGTCTAGATCATCTGTGACTTCGTGGTAGAACGCAAATGCGTCAGCTCCTCGGTCATGGATGAATATCGGTCGAACCTCCTCGGCAAGCCAGTGACTGGCTTGCCTATCCCCTCGAATCCACTTCTCCTGTTCACTCTCTAATTCGATTGGCTCGTCCTTTCCATTCGCATCGTGCTTGGTGCTGGCTTGTTGGTCCTCGATCAGCGACTGCTGATCGATGACCCCCGTCATACGGTGAGTCTGTGGATCAAGACCAATTGTCGAGTGAACTTTGACGCCTTCAAGATCTGTCTTGGAATTACCGATGTCTCCCAGGCCTTCCTTGGACGGATGTCTCGGGAAGACGAGTTCAGTCGTGTCAGAGACGACTAAGAGTTCTTCCTTCCCACGGATTCGTGACCGTTGTACTCGTTTGTACGCATCGAGGATCTCGTTGGGATCCACACGCTCGTTATCGCAAAATCGGTACGTAGCTTTTGTGAAGGCCCAGTCTTCGCACGCGTTTGGGATCGACTCGGCAGGTGCCCTGCCGAGCCGATCTCCGACCTGGATCAATCGGTCAGTGAGACGGTCATCACCAAACTCAGCTGATTGAAACTCCTTGCGAACCTTTCCAGAGACATCTGTCTCGCGCAATTCACTCTCGTCGTCTCCATCAGATCGCCAACTCAGTGAACCGCTCTGCATCTTGGCCTTTCTCTCAGCGAACTACAACGATAGGAGTTATGGGTAAGAGACAGGGCTTCAGCCGTGTGGAGGACGTCAATCTTTGGCGTCCCGAAAGCTTGGAACAGGTACTGGAGCGCGACGCGCATCTCGCCCTCGATGCCGCCGACCCCTTCCTACTGGTACCTCGTAACACTCTACGGCCGACAGTCGCAGGCACTGTCGCTACGTGGACGGAACTCCGACGTACAGTGCACACGCCTGAAGGCTGTCGTCACAAGTCATACCTGACCCCATCTACACCAGCACTATCCGGCGCATACTCTCAGAGACAACGATGAGCTATGGACGACCACGACCACTCAGCCGACGGCGAACATTCTCATCACGGTCACTCCGAACCTGACACGAGTGACGAGCCGACGGAGAGAGCCGCCGATCGGGATGTCGAGCGGGTTGAACAGGGAATACTCGAGGAAGAAGGGGAAGACGCCGAAGCGGCCGAACAGGAGATTCATGAACGAACTGAGCACGAGAACGGTCACGGAGAAGGCCACGACGGCCACGGCGGAATGCACGAGGGCCACGAGCAACTGTTTCGCCGACGGTTCTTCATCTCAACACTCCTTTCCATTCCGGTCCTCCTGTACAGCGAGACCCTTCAGGGATGGCTTGGATTCTCGGTCCCGGCGGTCCCGGGCAGTGAGTTGATCACTCCCGTCCTCGCGGTGATCGTCTTCGCCTACGGTGGCGTTCCGTTCCTCCGGATGGCACGTCCAGAACTCGAGGATCGCTCGCCAGGGATGATGACGCTCATCTCGATGGCGATCACTGTCGCGTTCGTCTACAGCCTTGCGAGCGTCGTGCTCCCGACGACAGCAGCGTTCTTCTGGGAGCTCGTGACGCTGATCGACGTCATGCTGTTGGGCCACTGGATCGAGATGCGCTCGGTGCGCCGAGCATCAAGCGCGCTCGACGAGCTGGCAAAGCTCATGCCCGACACGGCAGAGCGGATCACGGAGAGTGGCGATACCGAGGAAGTACCGGTGAGTGAGCTGTCGGAGGGTGACCTCGTTCTCGTTCGCCCCGGCGCGAGCGTCCCGGCCGACGCCGTCGTTGAGGAAGGTGACTCCGCCGTGAACGAGGCGATGATCACCGGTGAGTCCAGACCCGTCTCGAAGGAACCCGGCGATGCGGTCATCGCTGGCACAGTCAACGGCGATGGGAGTCTCCGTGTTCGGATTGACGCAACAGGCGACGAGACGACGCTCGCGGGCATCATGCGCCTTGTCGAGGAGGCCCAGGAGAGTAAGTCCCAGACGCAAGTGCTGGCCGACCGCGCCGCAGGCTGGCTGTTCTATGTCGCCGTGGCAGCAGCAGCCGTGACTGCCATTGCGTGGACCGTCGCGGTCTCGTTCGATGCCGAGGTGATCGAGCGCGTCGTGACTGTGCTGGTCATCGCGTGCCCCCACGCACTCGGGCTGGCGATTCCACTCGTCGTCGCGATCAACACGTCGCTTGCAGCCCGGAACGGCATGCTCGTCCGAGACCGGATCGCCATGGAGGAGGCACGGAATCTCGACGTGATCATCTTCGACAAGACGGGAACACTCACCGAGGGTGAACACGGCATGGTCGGGACGGCTACCGTCGACAGCGTCGACGAGGACGAAGCTGTGGCGCTGGCTGCCGCCGTCGAGGGCGACTCTGAGCACATGATCGCGCGGGCGATCCGGCAGGCGGCCAACGAACGGGAGATCGACGTGCCTAACGCGGTCGACTTCGAGGCGATGAAAGGCCGGGGTGTCCGGGCGATGGTCGACGGCGACGAGGTGTACGTCGGTGGCCCGAACCTCCTGACTCACCTCGACAGCAACGTTCCGCCCGAGCTGCGGCGCTTCGCCGACGAAGCTGGCGAGAACGCACAAACGGTCGTATACCTCGTGCGCGAAGGCGAGCTGATCGCTGCCTTCGCCATGGCTGACGTGATCCGAGAGAAGAGTTACCAGGTTGTCGATGCGCTCCACGAGCTCGGTATCGAAGTGGCGATGCTGACCGGCGATTCCCAAGACGTGGCCAACGCGGTGGCCGACGAGCTTGGTATCGATACCGTGTTTGCCGAGGTACTGCCGGAAGACAAAGACGAGAACGTCCAGAAGCTCCAGGATCAGGGGAACCTCGTCGCAATGGTCGGTGACGGCGTCAACGACGCCCCGGCGCTGACCCGTGCCGATGTCGGTATCGCAATCGGGAGTGGAACAGATGTTGCCGTCCGGTCCGCGGATGTCATCCTCGTCCAGAACAACCCGATGGACGTCGTCCGTCTTGTCAAACTGAGCAAGGCAAGTTACCGAAAGATGCAGGAGAATATCGTCTGGGCCGCGGGATACAACGTCTTTGCCATTCCGCTAGCTGCGGGTGTTCTCGCCCCAATTGGAATTCTGCTCTCGCCGGCCGTCGGTGCACTCTTGATGTCGCTCAGCACCGTCATCGTCGCCATCAATGCACAGTTGCTCCGGCGGATCGACCTCTCTGTACCGAGTCTCCCGGGTGTGTCAGCGCCGGGCAGCAGCGGAAACAGGAGCACGGCTTAACCTGCATTCAGTGGGCAGTGTGACACGCTACAGGGCCGACGCCGAAACCAACCAGTAATCGATCGTCTCGAGGAACTCTCGAGCAGTCCTCGACGCGTTAGTTTTGATACTGTCAGATAGAACGACGTGAAGATCAGTCGCGCTGCTGCGGCCGTCACCGGTGGGGACGGCCCCGAATTCACGACCGACTTCGTATTGACTTCTGTCCGGCAGTATGAGAACAGCGCTGACGCGTCCGATGTGTGTCGGTAGTGGATTCGATACGGATCTGGGAGCTATGATGATCCGTCCGGCCGTCCTCGAACCAGCGTTACAGGTATCGTCGATCGACGCGCCACGGTCTCAGCGACGCTTCCGGTGATGAGCCGCGCCGGTAGGGATCGACCGTGACTCCCCATGATGATCTGGTCGAATCCGTTGTCCGCTGCGTAGTCGACGATCAACCGAGACGGCTCCCCGTATTGCAGTTCTGTCTCGACGGCGAGATCGTCGTCTTCGATCGTCTCGCCGGCTGCTTCGAGGATCGAGTCTCCCTGCTCGGTAAGATTGTCGACGATCTGCTCGAGGTACGTCCCGTCGATGGCATCGACATCATAGTCGAACGGAAGCGTCACCGCGTGGAAAACCGTGAGCTGCCCCTCCGAAAACCGGTCGGTCGCGTACTCGAGTGCGGCGAGTGACTGATCGGAACCGTCGACGGGAACCAGAATGCGACCGGGGAGTTCTCGCTCGAGGAGTTCCGACTGCGGTTCCGGAATGATCGTCGTCGAGACGGGGGCTCGTCGGATGATTGTTTCACTGACGTGGCCGAGAAACGGACGGACGATCGGCGATTCGCCGTGGCTTCCCATGACGACGTGGTCGATGTCCTGTTCGACGGTGTACTCGACGATCGTGCGATGTGGGATGCCTGTCTCGAGTACCGTCTCGAGCTCGCGGCCGTACTCCGATGCCATCTCGGCTGCCCGCTCGAGGAGCCGTTCGCCAGCCTGCTCGAGGCGCTCCTCGCTCGATTCTGGGGAGCCGACTGTTGCGTACGCGTCGTGGTCGGTGTCGATGACGTGTATCGCGGTGACGGTGGCATCGGGAAACGAAACGAGCGTGTACACGAGTCCTGCGGTCGACTGGGACGAGCGATCGATTGGAACGAGGATGTTTGCTGACATGGTCTGTGATTGGCTCACAGCATCCGGAGACGATGCGTGACGGTGATCTCGACGACGCCGAGACGAATAAACCAGGGGTGACTGACGGCGCTCGAGCGGCGCACGCTGCGACCAGCACAGGCGCAATATCGCGGCAGCCGTGAGCGGACAGCGTGGATTGGTCACCGATGCTCGTCTACTGACGTGGGTGTCTCGAGCTGGGCGTCGGTGATTCGAATCCGCCCCCACGTACCGTACCACTCCCGCTCAAACTCGAACGCGATGGGACGTGACATGTGTGGACCGTCGGTGACGATCGTCTGGAACTCGCCGCCTTCGCCCAGCAGATGGACGCCGTATTCGCGGTGGAGCGCTTCCAGTTCTGTCAGCGCATCGTGATCGAGTTGTCGGCCGAGCCACGACTCGTCGAAGCCCGGCCCTGCCACCTCGACAATGCGTATCGTCAGTCCGCCGTCGATCATCGTCTCCGCGAGTTCACGCGGATCCGCCTGCCACAGCGGTGCGAAGAACGCACAGTCGAGACGGTCACACATCGACCGCAGTCGATCGGCCTGATAGTCGCTCGTGACGGTCCCGGCGGCGAGTCCGCGCAAGCCGCCGTCGAACTCGACGTCCAGCCGCTCGAGGGCGGGCTCGAGCGCTTCTAGCTCGCCCGCTTGCCCTTCTGACGCACTCGTCCGTAGGTCGGGTGGCTCCATGTCGGTGACCGGGAGCCCAACGTCGAGAATGGGAAGGCCGATGCTGCGTGCGGCCAGTCGGATCACCGACTGTGCGGGCGCATGGTACATGGACGACGTCGCTGGGGGCTGGACGACGACGAGTGTGCGAACGTCACGACCGGACTCGATGGCCTGATAGAGTGCCCACGAGGACTCCTTGCCTCCCGAAAAGAGCGCGGCCCATCCACCGGTGGCTTCGGACATACGCTTCTTTCTCCGTAGATGGATAAATTCCTGCGGGCCGGGTCGCTGTCGGTCCGTTCGAGCCGTCTGGCTGTGCTTCCAACCGCAGGATGGTCGCGGTCTCACCGGCACTGACTGATACGGTCTGCTGTCACGATTTACCGGCGTATCCGAGGACAGGTCGCTGATACGCCGGAAGTGACTTACAGTAGTCTGTATGACAGGTGTCCGTATGAGAGGGGCCTCCGTCAGCGGACGACGGTGACCGGAACGGACGCCCGTTCGACGATTACTTTTGCCACGCTGCCGAGCAGCCGTTCCATCCGCTCCGAGCGGCCGCGATGGCCGAGATAGATCGCATCGAATCCCTCCGCCTCGGCGTAGGCGGGGATTTCGACGCTCGGATCGCCGTAGAGGAGTTCGTCATCGACGTCGAAGTCACGTTCCGCGGCGAGCTCGACCATCTCCTCGAGGATGTCGATGCCACGTTGTTCGGCGCCTTCGAGACTCTCGAGGACCAGTCGTTGGTCGGCGTCCGAGAGTGTCGAAATCGGCTCGCTGCCACCCTCGTCGTAGACGGCGGGGTCGACCGCATGGACCACCGTTATCGAGCCGTCAACTGCGTCTGCGATCTCAATAGCGTAACTGAGGGCGTTTTCGGCCTCGTCGGAGCCGTCAACGGCTACCAGAAACCTCATAGCGGTGAATTCGTTCCGGGGCGAGTTAAATCGGTACCCATTTCGAGTTAAATAGTGGCAGCCATATCGTCTCTCCGCAAACTCGTTACGTGCGGTTCTGGTGTGAGCGACTCCCCGCCTCGTGGTCGGATGTCTGGTGTCTGACCGTCGGGGCTCGAGACCGGATCAGTTGCGATACCCGACGCCAGACGGCATGCCCACCGATCGCGCCAAGCGAGGTAAGAATCAGAAACGAGCAAAAATACCACGGCTTGGATTGGACTACGATGAGTCCTCTCGTGGAAGCGGGCACGATACCGAGTGCCAGCAGGTAGCAACCGGTGAGGAACCCAAGCGACGAGCGGCGGTACTCGTGCCAGTAGAGAACGCCGACGAGGAGTCCCGCGAGGAGGCCGAGTTGGCCGGAGTGAAGTTCAGGGATCGTACTGAAAATCGATGACAAGACTGTCTCAACTGTCGCCATGAATACGTTGTGCTACGCAGGAATCGGCATACGAGTTGGCCTGCAACTGGACAGCCACTATGGCAACGCGAGCGGTATCCGTGTGTGTTGGGGCGCGCGTAGTGGTGTTGTTTCCCAGTCGTCGCGTTGTCCCAGTCGCCGTTGCGAAATCGCTGTGTGAACCGCCGCTAATCGAACCTATTTCACCTCGGTTACCTACTGCACCTATTCTACCTATTGTAAATGTTGCTACTATTCCTGGGCGGGCATCGGCACACAAAACACGGGGACGTCAGCGTTCCGGACGACGTTTTCTGTGACACTGCCGAGCAGGTGACGCCTAATTCCGGAGCGACCATGCGTTCCGATCACGATCATATCGATCGCCTTCTCATCGGCATAATCTAGAATAACCCTCGACGGCGGGCCGTTTGCGACGGTTCCCGTAACGCTGACGCCGGTCGCTTTCGCGCGTTCACGAACCGCCTCGAGTGCGGTCTCGCCTGTACGCTCGAGTTCGGACAGGATCGTACTCGGCGTTGATCCCATCGTGAGCCGGCTCGTGTCTGCCGAGTACAGCGCGTGCACCATTGCGTCGAACACGTCCGCGAGGTGGACCCCCCAGTCGACGGCGGCCGCGGCACCGTCGCTGCCGTCCGTCGGCAGAAGCACGTTCTCGGTGGTCTCCGGAGTAACTGAGCTGTCAGCCGCGACCGGTGGGACGGCCAGCACTGGGATGTCGACCGTCCGAAGGACGTTTTCGGTCACGCTCCCGAGTAGGACCCGCTCGAGGCCTGTCCGGCCTTTCGTCCCCATCGCGATGAGATCGATGTCGGCCGCATCGGCGTAGTCGTCGATACACTGAAACGGCGTGCCCTGTTCGATCGCCGTCGTGACCTCGAGGTCGGGGGCCTGTTCCTGAGCGATCGTCGCCACGGTTTTGACGGCTGCCTCGGCGTCGGCTTCGAGCGCGCCCCGTTCGTTCGCTGCCGCGTCGGCGTCGAGAACTGACGAGGGATCGTCGAAGTCCGTCGTGTCGGCGACCGAGAGGACGTGGACCTCCGCGTCCACTGCAGCGGCCAGGTCGATACCACGCTTTGCGCCCGCGAGAGCGCCATCGCTCCCGTCTGTCGGTAGCAACACTGCATCGATCGACTGGGTTTCCCGTGACATTGCATTGCTGTTCATCAGCTGGCCGAATAATTGTGGGGGTCACTGTCTTCGGCGGCTGGATATCAAGTATAGTACACTTCCGGGCGACAGGTCACTCGAGTCGACGGGATGGTTCGATTCAGGACGACAAACACCTAGAATATATGATAACCGAAAAGACGATTGGTACTTTCCTGGTATCTAGTGGCATGGACGAGACACAGTGGCCGGAGCTCAGCGGAACGGAGCTACAGTACGGCGACCATACGTGGGAACTCACCGGGACAGTCGATGTCGAGAACACCGGTCGAGTGCTTGCGGTCGAAGCGAAGCAAGTAGATGACGTTCGCCAACCGAAAGCCGCCCTTCGGTTTGCCCTTGACGACGATGCTCCGTCGCTGAATCCTGGCAACCTCGGGAGCCACTTCGACAGTCTCGAACAGGCGGGTGGCACACAGTATCTCGTCGTCAAAAAAGCGGCGCGAACCTATCGGTACGAACTACACGGCTTCGAGTACAAATGATCACTGCCACACGCTGACCACCATCTCCTGTTCAACGAACAGCAGTAACTGTTCGGATGAGGGATGCTGTCGCAATGGTTGTCACCAACCGTGTGTATCGCCGTTCTAGCCGACACGTGGTGAGTAGCCAGTACTCTGTGCCGGGCTCGTCATGCCTTGGCGAGACATACCAGTGTTATATGCTCCTGTCCCTCGTTCGATGATCCGATGGGAGGAGCTCGTCGATTTACGGACCGAACTGATGCGGGTGAGCAACTCGCAATGGCGCTCCGTGAGCAGGAGGTCGACGCGGACATCGCGCTTGCCATCCCGCGGGGCGGTCTGCCGCTCGGGCGTGCCGTTGCCGATGCACTCGACATCCCCCTCGACATTGTCGTCGCAAAGAAGATCGGTGCCCCGGGGAACCCGGAGTACGCGATCGGTGCTGTCGCAAGCGACGGGAGCGTCTGGCGGAACGAAACGGCGTTTCGGGGGACGAGCACCGATGAGGACTACTTCCAGGAAATGCGCGAGAAGGAAGCGGCGAACGCACGCCAAAAGACCGACCGCTATCGCGGTGACCGGTCGGAACCCGATCTGACGGATCAAACCGTCGTCGTCGTCGACGACGGCGTGGCGACGGGATCGACTGTCAGGGCGTGTCTCAAGCACCTTCAGAACACCGACGCCGAGCGCATCGTGCTTGCAGTGCCGGTCGGCCCGCCGAGCACGATTAACGAGTTGCAGGATGAAGCTGACGAAGTCGTCTGTCTCGAGACGCCCAGTGGCTTCCGGGGCGTCGGGCAGTTCTACGAGAACTTCGCGCAAGTGTCCGACGAGGAGGCGATGAAATATCTGGAGCCGGAGACCTGATCAGGACATGCTGAACCACGTCTCGATTCGGGAGATCGAGACTGCTCGTCGGAGACGTGGGCGACAGGAATCACCTCCGCGAGGTGCTGGAGCGATAGATTCGCGACCAGAAGACACGCGGTCGGAGTAAAAAACCGCCGAGCGCGGAGTTCTGGGAGAAACGGTTCGGATGGCTGCTCGAGGAATGAGCGACCCCTCCCAAGTCACACGACACTGCGATGCTGCCGACCAGCAGGCCCGTCGTCTGCGCCACGTCGTCGGTATCTTTGACGGCTACGCTCGTTGCGCTGGTCGGTGACCGACCGGCAACAGATATAACGCCTCGAGCCGTGTCGACAGCGACAGCGCCGTTGCGACGGCAGCGTCGGTGAACGCGCCGACGGGGCAGGTATTCAACCCGCGTGCCTCACAGACGAGGTGGACGTTCTCTGCGACGTGTCCAGCCTCCATGTGGACGTACCGCTCGCCGTGGTCCGGATACTGCCGTTGCGTTCGGTCGTAGTCAGCCGTCACCACGATCGTCGTCGGTGCATCCGCGATGACCGCCTGATCGAGCGATGCGGCAGTGAGGTCGTTGTGGACGGCTGTTTCGACCTCACGCTCGAGTGCGTGTCGCTGCTGCTCGTATCGGTACACGCCCGGCGCCAGCTCCTCGCTTCCGTTCGGCGCGACTTCGAGAAAGATAGTGAGTGGATACGTCGCGCCGGCACTCGGCGCGGCGCGTAACTCGACGCCGTCTCGGACGTGCGTTCGTCCCTGTGCCGCCCACAGCAGTTGGGAGACGGCCTCGAGTTCAATCGGCGTTCGGGCAAACGAACGGCGACTTTCTCTGGTTGCGATCGCTCGTTCGACGCTCGTCGATCCGTCGGTTTCGGGATCGGGAAGCTCGATCGAGGCCATCTCGAGCGTCTACGTGCCCCAGGAGGTTATACCACTCCGTGGGAAAGCAGTGCGTATGTCACGGACAGTGCTCGTTCCCGTCGACGGCTCGCCGTTATCCTTCGACGCGCTTCGGCATGCGTTTCGAGAGTTCCCGAATGCAGAGATCGTCGCCTACCACGTCGTCGACTTGTTCAGACCCGACTACGGAACACTCGAGGACCTCGACTCGACGTACGAACCGATGATCGGGACCGCAGCGTGGGACCGTGCCGTTGACAAGGCGACCGACCAGCTCTTTGCGGAGGTCACCGAGGTCGCCGACGAGTATGATCGGTCGGTTGTGACCGATTCGGATATCGGTGATCCGAAGCGGCTCGTCGTCGAGTATGCGACGGTCGAAGACATCGACCACGTCGTCATCGGATCTCACGGCCGACTGGACGAACGGCGGCCGCTCTACGGGAGCGTCGCCGAAACCGTCGTCCGTCGGGTACCAGTTCCGGTCACTGTGATCCGCTGATACGGACTCCTGGAAATCAGTGCCGGTACAACCGCGACCGTCCTGCGGTTGCAGCGGTAACCAGTTACAGCAGACCGTATGAGTGCGGCTCTCTCGTCTGCTGACACCCATCCGTCGTATCACGATCGCTATACGTGTGGGTGCGTTTGATGCCCGTTCAGACCGAACGACCGGCTATGTTCAGCACGATGCTCGTCCCGACAGACGGCAGCGCTGGTGCCGAAGCGACGATCGATCACGCGATCGAGTTTGCTCGCACCTACGGCGCAGCCGTGCACACACTCTACGTCGTCGATACCGGTGCCGAGCCCGCAGACATCGACGGAGCCGACCGCGAGGAACTCTATGCGCCATCCGAACGACGGGGACGTGAGGCGACGATCCGGATTACGGACCGTGCTGCGGACGCCGACCTGACGGCTGCTCGAGAGGTACGCGAGGGAGTCCCGCATCAGGAGATTCTGGCGTACACGGACGAACACGACGTCGATCTCATCGTGATGGGGACGCACGGTCGGACTGGCGCTGATCGGGCTCGGCTGGGGAGTACGACCGAACGCGTCCTCATGCTCGCTGACGTGCCGGTGCTTTCGGTCCGGCTGGGGGACGACCGTGAGACAGCGGCGGGGCCGTACGAGCAGGTGGTGATTCCGACCGACGGGAGCGATGCCGCCGAACGCGCCGCGGAAACGGCGCTCGACGTCGCCGAGAGATACGACGCCGATGTGCACGTCGTCTACGCGGTCGATCCGACACCGTACGATCTCGAAGATTCACCACGGAGTATCGTTGGATTGCTCAAAGAGGGTGGACGCGAGGCGACGGAGACGGTCGCGACCATGACACGTGATCGGGACCTTTCTGTGACGACCGATGTCCGTCGCGGCGAGCCAGCAGCCGAACTGCTCGCGGCGGTGTCGACAGTCGACGCTGACCTCATTGCGATGGGGACGCGCGGCCGAACCGTCGGGACTGGTCGATTACTGGGGAGCACGACGGCGCGCGTCGTCCGTCGCTCGCCGATTCCCGTCTTGACGGTCGGATAGTGGACCCGAGCAGTGTGCTGGATCTTTGCGGCGCGTGCTACCCCCGATCGATCGCGTCGAGGACGTCGCAAACCACGTCACACTGATAGTACCGTATCGTTCCGTTCCGTCTGTCGTACTCGATTAACCCCGTGTCCTCGAGTAGCGGTAAGTGAACGTGGTGGAGGTCCCGCCCCCACCTACTGACGGTTTCGTCCTCGTGTGGTAGCGCCAGTCGCTGTGCCAACTGCTCGCGGTGAATCCAGTCGTCCTCACAGTTCATTAGCGATACGATGACCCGTCGTCGAGAGGCGTCCGCGAGCAGACGGAGGACCTCGTCGGTCTCGCTGGAACACTGTGCGAGTCCGCGGCCGTCCGTGATTGGGAACTCGATCATGGCTTGACTCAAATCGACTATCGCGGTGCTGGTCGAAGTACTCCCGCTGGTGTTCCCACCACGTGGAAGCACCATGTCGGGTGATTAGTCCGTCGAACCTACAGTAACAACTGAAACGGTTGACACACCGACCGCACAGCAATCGTGCGATCGGGTGTGCAGCGACTTTCATACGGTCTGCTGTCACGATGTCCCGGTGGGCCCGCAGTGGGGGTCGCGGCCGGCCGGCACTGACTAACAGGAGTCCGTATCAGTGGCTACTATAGTCCGGGTCGATCACGTCGAGAACGTTTTCTATCACTTCGCAGTGATAGTATCGTACTACTCTATCTTGTCTGTCATATTCGATCAGTCCTGTGTCCTCGAGCATCGGCAAGTGGATGTGGTGGAGATCTCTTTCCAACTCACTGATGGTTCCGACATTGCATGTCAATGACAGCCGCTGTGCCATCTGATCGGCGTGAATCCAGTTGTTGTCACAGTTTTCTAGCAGTACGACGACCTGTCGTCGAGAGGCGTCTGCAAGTAGACGAAGTATCTCGTCTGTCTCACATGTACACTGCACGAGTCCGTCTTCATTCATAATCGGGAACTCGGTCATGGTTCGCGCTGGTCCGACTATTGGGAAACCGATTGAAGTACCCCCTCCGGTATTCCCACGATATGAAAGTTCCGTGCCCACTGGATCGTCTGCCGAAGTAGTCAAAACCTTGTCTAGTTTTACTGAGACGTATACGTGCAAATCGTGTTCGTTATCCGCTGGTGTCTCTGAAGACGGATGTGACCTCCGCAGAACCCCGCGCTGGCGAAGAGCAAGCGCTAGTCAGTCGTGGCTATCAGATTACCGTCGATGACGGTCGTGACTCGTTTTTTGCGATCTGCATCGAAGAGCCGGATAGCGAGACGGCATGGATCATGTCCGATACCGTCCGATCGCTGGATGACGTACTGTGACTTCTCGTGGCTCCGTAGTGGCCGTCGCTATCGGTTGATCAGTCCTCACCGAACGAGCGGCGTCAGCACGATCATAGGATCGGTTTGCGAACGTGATCTCTGCACAAATTGATCACGTATCTCGGCAGTCTCCTCGTGGGTGTACTCGGCTTTCTCGCTGTCGGAATCGGTGTGACCGTCGCGCTCGAGCCCTACGTCTGGCTGTCTGCGATGCTGGGTTTGCCTGCCGGACTCATCGCCGGGACTGCTCTACTCCTGCTTACAGAAATACAGGAGAAAGCCCACGACTTCAGTCCTGTCTCTTACCCAGATGTTCGCGGCGTTCCAAACAAGCGTTTTAGACGCTCGCAGCTTCGATTTGCGACCGGAAACTCGAGGTGAGGATCGATTCGGGTGGCAATCTCAGCGGAGAGAATGGACGAATGCGGATGTGCGATATC
>SDGW01001168.1_pt1 | contig 14633 bp, 11 predicted proteins | sample 2873831 | NCBI WGS metagenome assembly SDGW01 (sample SAMN08132700, study PRJNA421101) | hypersaline lake metagenome | isolation source: celular fraction 0.22 microns magnesium sulfate-rich crust from ephemeral... | place: Spain: Penahueca Lagoon, Toledo | collected 2011-07
ACGCGGCCCACCCGACGTGGCGTGCGACCGGCATGGGCGTCTACCGGATGTGGCGTGACTCCGGATACGGAGTCGGTGCGATTTTGATTGGGCTCTCGATGGAGTTCGTGAACGCCGAGTCGGCGTTCTACTTGACCGCTGGCTTGATGTTCGTCTCCGGGATAATCGTGTATTTCTGGATGGAGGAGACCCATCCCGAGTTCGGGACACACGAGCCACCTGCCCCTGCGACGGAACAACCGTCTCGGACAACTCCGCAGGACTAGTCTCCCAGAGCGCTCCTTCCGTAGGAATTTCCCAAACTTATTTTTATTTAAATTCTAATCTATATCTGGTGGGTCTAGTTGTATTGCCCTATCTACTTAACACCAACAACATTAAACACCAAGAAATATCTAATATTTTAATAATATATAAATTGGTACATTATATCTGTTGGTTAATTCTCCACCCTAAATTTACGCGATCGTGTCCGTTCATAAGGCTCTGTACCCTTTTGGGGAGCAGAAAAACACGTTCTTGTCGTGACTGTCTATATCGGGGTAGGAATCAAGGGATAGTGTTAACAACAGAGCGAACATCGCCTATGTCAGGATGGGACTCTTAAGTTCGATCTGTAGGGTGGTCGTCAGTTACCCACGACTGAAGTCGTGGGCTTGTCAGTGGACTCCCCTTCTACCGTCGCGTGGACGGAGGCGTTGTAATCGCCATTCAGGTTCAGCGTCCCTGACGTTAGCGCACACTGACAGGGTGCGCCTCCACCCGAAGACGTCTGCCCCGAGTGGAGTGTCTTGAGAAGTTTGCGAGCGATGTTCTTGCTCGCGTTGTAATCAGCGTTCAGTTCGTACTCACACTTCTGGCACACGAACTGGTGCTTCGACCGCCGATTGTTTTCGTGGGTAAACCCACACGAGGAACACCGCTGACTGGTGTACGCCGGACTCACCTGCTCGACCGAGATGCCGTACATCTCAGCTTTGTACTCGACGTACTGGTAGAGGCGTCGGAACGCCCACGCGTGGAACCGCTTCGCACCAGCCATCCGATTGCGAATATCCGTTAGATTCTCGAACGCAATATGCGTACAGTCGTGGTTGAGGGCTTCTTCGAGAATCCGGTTCGAGGCACGGTGGAGTTCGTCCTGCACCCAACGGTGTTCGCGGTCTTTCATCGACTGAATCGACAAGTGTGCCGACCGCGTTCCAGTCTGTTGCATCGACCCGCGAGTCTTCTCGAACTCTCGGCGTCGATGATTCACCTCGTCTGCGTTCCCGATGAACGCGCCTGTGGAAGTCACGGCGAGCGAGCCGTCCACATTCAGGTCAACACCAAGGACTGTTCTGTGCTTGGCGTCAGAAGGAGTCGTGGACTGCTCTTGTTCGTCTGTGGTTCGGCGCATCCGAGCGTGGAGATAGAACGACTCTGAGGTACGGTCGTACTGCAACGTTGACATTCGGAACTCGTAGTCCTCGTTTAGCAGGTACTCACCAATCGGCGTCCCCTCTGAGTCGTCGGGAATCACGTAGTCGCACTCAACGCGACCGTTTACGGTTGAGAGGGAAACGTGGTCGCGGTGGAACGTTGCACTTCGCTTGTCATAGACGACGCTCCATGCATCGAAGTGCGGCTGACTCGTATTGTCACCTTTCTTGAGTCGAGCGACACCGCTTTTGGTGGCCTCGATAGCACGCCGAATCCCTTTCTGAACGAGGTTTGCAGTTAACTCCGTCTCGTTGCGGAGTTGCTCGTAGAGGGCTTTTTCGGCCTTCTGTTTCGAGGTCACGCAGTAGTCGCTCGGGTGCCTCCACGCCCACTCTGCGGTGGTGTTCGCACAGTGGAGGAACTGGTCTTTGGTCTGATGGAGGTCGTCGCACCGCTCTGTGGGTACGGCGAGTTTGACTTTGACGGTGCGAATCACGTCCTCCATCCGTATTTCACATATTAGGTTATCTCTTTATATCGTCTGCGGTTGACGTGGGGAGTCGGACTGCTATCGCTCGTAGTTTGATTCGAGGTTTGTCGGATTCCTCCCACGGCTGAAGCCGTGGGCTTCCTCCTTGCATCTATGTGAACTACCCTGGCCTATTTCGTTTTCTTTATTCGCTTCATTGAGGGTGAGGATTAGCGCCTGCAATTCAGCTAAAGTCCTTAATAGAAGAGCTAATCCTATCCTCGGCTTTCCGTCGTTACGTCTTCGTGATACTCCTCAGAGTCTTCCCAGGGTTGTTGCCGTGGCCGTACTTCAGTAGTTCTGCTCGGCGTCTACGAAACCCTGCCAGAGTTAACACCGGACGTACGACAACGGCGCAAAATCGAGCCGTATCAGATTCTGTACACGCTTGCATCCGATTTCGTCCGCAAGGGGGAGAACGCCGAAGTAGAACTCGTCATGAGAGAAAACGTGGAGAATATTCCCACTACCGTCGCGGAAGACCGCGACGTGGATGCCCTCCTCGTCCCGAACCCAATCACGACCTGGGGACACGTCCTAGCCGCAATACGCGAGGATAAGTTCGCGCAACCGATCGCCGCGTTCGCGTCCCTGTCCGCCTCGAACCCGCAGGCAGGACAGGAGTGTTCACGAACCCACAGTGGCTTCTGCGTCGAGACACCGCAGGATGCACACTCCTTGGTCGTCCCTCTCGGGTTGACCGCCACGAAGTGCGCCCCTTCGCGCTCGCACTTGTATTCGAGCAACGAGAGGAACGTCCGCCACGCCGCCGACGCCGTGTTGCGACTGTTCGACGGTGACTCCATCATCCCCGTCACGTTCAGGTCTTCGACCGCCACAAGGTCGTACTCCCGAGCGTAGTAGGTAGAGAGCTTGTGCAAGAAGTCGCGGCGCTTGCGTCGGAGGTCGGCGTGACACTCTGCGACTTTTCGCCGTTGCTTCTCCCAGTTTTTCGACCCGTGCTGTTTGCGCGAGAGTTTCCGTTGCTCGCGTTCCAAGCGTTCACGTTCGTCTGAGAGGTCGAGCGACCCGACCGCCGTGCCGTCGGTGTCGTGGGCGTACGTGAGAATCCCCACGTCGATACCGACGCACTGCTCGGGATTCTCGGGTAGTTCAGGTGGTTCACGGTCCAGTTCGACGCCGAAGGTGGCGAACCACTCGCCCGTCGGCTCTTTCTTGACCGTGACCTGTTTGAGTGTAGCGTTGTCGGGGATAGGTCGGTGGAGCCGAAGCGGGATGTCCGCGAGTTTTGAGAGTGACAGGACAGTCTGACCGCCCTTCTTGTCGAGCTTGAAGCCAGACTGACTGTAGGTGAAACTGCGGAACTCCCGTGGCGGTTTCCACTTGAGTTGACCGACGCCGTAGCCGTTCTCCTTGAGTCCTCCGAGCGACTTGACATTCTGTTCAATTCGCATGACCGCTGTTTGCAGAACTGTCGAGTACACGTCCGAGAGTCCATCCCACCAATCTTTCAGGGACGGGATTTCGTCTCGGATGGACCGAACACGCTGATTAAGTGTGCCTGCGTCTTCGGGGATTTGGTTGAAGCGGTAGAGGGCGTGATTGTATAGTTGCCTACAAATGTCTCGGTGGCGGTCCAACTCCTCTCGGTGGACGTTGGACGGGTTGAGACGGTACTTGTAGGCGTAGTACATTCGCTATTCGTGTTCCTCGATATACTCGTCAAGTCGCTCGCGGATGAACGACGAGAGGTTCAGGTGGTGTTCCTGAATCCACTCGTGTTGGTCCTCTCGGAGTGTGATTGTAGTCCGCTTCACAATATGCATTATATTTACTATATGCACAAAAGCGTTGCGATTACGTGGGCCTGTGGGCCGAGTGTCGAATCGTGTATGAGAACTGTGCGGCGCTGTATCCCCTCCCTACTCGCTCCCTTCGGTCGCTCGTTGAGGAAGGGGGCTTAGCGCCTCAATTCAGCTAAACCAAGAAATTCTCCTGCATACGAATCTCTTCCACGTCGCCGAATCCGAATTGGACGTGGAGGAGGGCGAGCAGTTGCTTTCGGAGGTGAAACAACGACTCGTGGACGAAGGATACTCTCGGACGGGAATTGATGAGGATTATACACTTCGGTGTATCTCTGTTGAGGCGGATTCCAGTATTACTGTGTCCAACTCTTACTGAGCTTTCAAATAGAATTGACTATCTAGGACTCCTGCTAATCTTGGCTGGGTTTTTGTCCAAATCTCCCTTGAGTGAGACGGATTTCCGTCGAAAACGAGATCCGTCGAATCGGTAGCGGCTCGGTTGATACGATATAGATGAGTTTTATTTGTTTAGGCGGTCTATCAGTCCCTCACGGACGCTCCGTGTCGTTTCCTTCGGTCCGCGAACCATCGCCACGGTCGCGTCGACCTCCTCGCCGATGGTCTCGGGAATCGATCCGAACAGCGCCTGCGAGACGGACCCCGAGCGCGTCGCGCCGACACAGACGGTGTCGAACTCCTCGACCGTTTCGAGGAGCGTCTCCTCGACCGCATCGCTCACCACGACCTTCGTCTCGTAGTCCATGTACTCGATTCCGGCTCGCTCGGCCACGTCCGCGATTACCTCTTCCCCGCGCTCCCGCGGATCGATTTCCTCGTCAGGGCGTTGCACGTTGAGCAGTGTGAGCGAGGCGTCGCCGCGGGTGGTCGAAACGAACTCGCCACCGCGGCGGGCCGCGACGGGGGCGTGGGGCCCCTCACCGGCGAGGGCGACAATGTCATCAACTGTGTCGACGCGGTCGGTCGTCGCGAGCTTCACGAGCGTGACCTCGCACGGCGCGTTCTGGACGATGGGGTCGATGTTCGACCCGAGGATGTGTTCGCGGGCGCTCCGGGACCCTCTCCACCCCATCAGCACGTGGTCGGCTTCCTCCTCGTCGACGACGTTTAGGACGACATCGCCAACGTCCCGACCGACGATGGCACGCGTCCGGATGCCGATGTCAAGGTCCTCGGCGATGTTCTGAGCCGCTTCAAGGAGTTCCTGCTGGCTCTCGACGCGCTCTTGCTCGAACTTGACGTCCTGCGAGAGGGAGGTCTGTTGGGGGACCTCGATGACGTTGACCGCGACGATCTCGGCGAATTCGTCCTCGTGGGAGTGTGCGCTCGCGGCCGCCAACCGAAGCAAGTCGCGCTCGGTGTCGGGGTTGGCGACGGGAACGACGACGCGGTAGTTTCCTTTGCCGTCGGCCGCCACGTCGGGGTTCGGAGCAATGGCCTCGCCGACGAGACTCTCGCTGAGCGCCCGCTCTTTGGCGTAACCGAAGTACCACGCGATGCCGCCGATGATGAGGACGGTACCGATAGCCCCGACCGCGGTGGGTGTAGCCGGGAGCGTGACGATCACTGGCCCCGCCGTCAACTCCCACGGCTGCCACCTGATCGACATCTGGACGAGCACCGCGAGACAGGCTAGCATCCCGATTATCGGAACGAACGGGTAGGCGACGCTGGGGATGCGGAACGCCGGGTCGTAGTTCTCCGGGTCCGCCCGGCGCAGGACGATGACGGCGACGTGGACCAGTGCGTACGTGACGAGGTACATGAAACTCGCCACCTCGGCCAGCGTACTGATTCCGACGCCGACGGCGATCAGCACGAGAGTGATGATTCCGGTCGCCGTAATCGCACGGTACGGCGTTCGAAACCGGTCGTGGACCTTGTTGAGCCAGTTGACGAGGATACGGTCACGGCCCATCGCGAAGTTGACGCGGGCCGCAGACAGGATGCTCGCGTTCGCGCTCGAAACAGTCGCTAAAACGGCTCCGACGATCATCAGCAGTGCCCCGAACGAACCGGCGTCCTCCGGTCGGATAGTAACGTACGGTATCGCAGAAACGGCGCCAGCGATCGGGCCGAATATCTCTCTCGCGACGACGGCGACGGGAACGTCCGACCCGGCGAGGACGTCGATATCTATCGTGCCGGTCGAGACGAACATCACGCCGACGTACATCAGCGTCGGCGTCACGACGGCCGCAATCATCGCCAGCGGGAGGTTCCGACTCGGGTTCTTGATCTCCTCGGCGCTGGTCGCGATGACCTCGAATCCGATGAACGTCACGTAGACGGTCCCGATTGTCGCCGCGACCGCAGGCCACCCTTCCGGCGGCAGGAACGTCCCGATAGTCGGCCCGCTGAAAATCCCGAGACCGAGGAACGCGACGATGAGGCCGACGAGCGTGAGAACGATGACGTTCTGGAGTGCGCCGGTCTCCTTGACGCCGTAGTAGTTGACGGCCGTGAGAATCGCGGCCATCACGAGCGCGGCGACGGTAATCCCGGCCTGTCCCCATCCCGACAGAAAGCCGATGTACTCTCCCAGACCGGGGAGGAGGTACTGGCCGAAGCCGATCATGTAGAACGCGGATGCGAACGTCAGTCCGGCCCACATCCCCCAGCCGACGATACTGCCGAAGAACGGGCCGAGCGCCCGGTTGACGTAGTAGTAACTCCCGCCAGCTTTCGGCATCCCGGTCGCCAACTCCGACAGCGAGAGCGCCGCCAGCAGGGAGATGAGTCCGCCCGCGAAGAACGAAACCATGCTCGCCGGTCCGGCGGCCTCGGCGGCGATACTCGGCAGGACGAAGATGCCCGCGCCGATCATCGTCCCGAGTCCGATGGTGTACGCTTCGAGGAACCCGAGGTCGCGGGCGAGTTCTTGGTCGGTCATCCGCCTCCCTCCTCGTCCGGCAAGACGACGACCGGTCGGTCAGTGTTGTCGATCAGATTCGTCGCGGTGTCGCCGGTAAGCAGTTTGCGCCACCGACTGCTTCCCCGAGGAGTGAAGACGATGGCCGAAGCGTCGAACTCGTCGGCGGCGTCGAGTATCGTCTCGGCGACGTCCGTCCCGTACAGAATCTCCGTCTCGAGGTCGATTCCGGTTTCGGCCAGCGCCTCACCGACCACGGCGAAGATGTCCTGTGCGTGTTCCTCGCGCTGTTCGACCGAGGCTTTGTCCGGCGCACCCCCGGCCTTCTCGATGACGTGAACGGCTATCACACTGCCGCCAGTGTCGCGAAGCCGAGAGCGCACGCTCGCGGCCGACGTTCGGGCGTCTGCCTCGGATGCGATGGGGAGTACGGTTCGTCGAAATAGAGTGTCTGTCACGCGTGTTGGCACCTCTTGAGAGGCGGGTTTACGCCAATACTATATAAATGTACTTTTGCAGAAGCATTTCTACCCCATATCAATTTCTTATTCCTCAATACAGGGCCCCTGAGAACCGTGACATCTTATCACAACCGGCCGCCGTCGTCGCCTGCCTCGACATCGCGAACGAGAAGTCGGAAGGTGTATACTCATTTGTACCGAAACCAGAGGTATGAGCGTTCGCTTGGACGAAATCGACAAGCGCATCCTCTATCACCTCGCTCGGGACGCGCGCGGCATCTCCGCCCCCGACATCGCCGAGGAAGTCAACGTCTCGGCGGGAACGATCCGAAACCGCATCGAACAGCTTAAAAAAGAGGGCGTGATCGAAGGCTACCACGCGCGCATCGACTACGAGCGGGCCGAGCGTCGCCTCACGACCCTCTTCATCTGCTCGACGGACGTGCCGGACCGAGAGCGCATCGCCAAACAGGTCGCGGACATTCCCGGCGTCATCGGCGTGCGCGAACTGATGACCGGTCGGGGGAACCTCCACGTTACCGCGGTCGGCGAGGACATGGCCGACCTCTCGCGGGTCGCTCGCGACCTCGCGGGACTTGGCATCGAAATAGAGGAGGAGAACTTTATTCAGCAGGAGTATCGCGGCCCCTACGACGCCTTCGGACCGGAGGACGAGAGCGAGGGCCACTCCATCGCGGACTTCATGAGCCTGTCCGGCGGCGCGGAGGTTGTGGAACTCACCGTGAGGCCGACGGCTTCGATCGCTCGACTCACGCTTCAGGAAGCGAATCAGCGAGGCATCATCGACTCCGAAGCGCTCATCATCTCGATAGAACGCGACGAGACGGTGCTGACACCGAAAGGGGACACCCAGATGAAGCCGGACGACGTCGTGACGCTCTTCTCGCGGACCGGCATCGATGACGAGACCATCGCCGCGTTCGACGAACCGTGACGGTCTCCGTCACTCCAGGCGCGCTCACTCTGTTGTAGAACGCTGGCAGTGATCTACTGCACGGGACCGATAAACTCCCAGTGCAACGACGCTTTTCCGTCGGTCTCCGGGTACTTTTCCACCCGGACGTGGTATAGATACGGCCCGTGCGGGCACTCCTCACAGCCGTCCGCACAGGGTTGCCTCTTGACGACCTTCGTGTAGCCGTCCTGCTCTTCCACCTCGAGAATCTCCTCGCCTTCTCCCTCTTCGAGTAACTCCTTCACTGTCGGCGTCCGCGGCAGAAGTGACCTGGCGTACGAAATCACGGTGCGGAGTTCGGACTCGTCGAGTCGGGAGAGCGCTTCCGCGAGGTCGTTCGGTACGTCGGCCGCCGAAGCCTCCGAGGCATCGGGACCGCTACTGATATCCGGCGCCATAATTCGGATATCGTATCCGTACCACTTAGAGTTAGGGATTCAGAATCCTAGTACTTTAATGCATTCTCTTTCCCTAAATACAGGTATGTACATCATCATTGTCGGTGCGGGCGACATCGGTTCGCAACTCCTCGAACTCGCCACGCGGGAACACCACGACGTTGTCGTCATCGAGAAAGACGAGACGAGAGCCACCGAGGTCGCCCAGAATTACGACTGTCTCGTACTGAACACGGACGCAACGACGATGGACGCGCTCGAAGAAGCAGGTGGTGACCGCGCCGATGCCATCATCAGCACCACCGAATCGGACGCCACGAACATCATGGTGATGCTCCTCGCCCAAGAACTCGAAATCTCCTCGCAGGTGTCGGTCGTTCACAATCCGGAGCACATGAGTCTCTTCCGCCAACTGGGCGTCAACGTCCTCGAGAACCCGGAGAGACTCATCGCAGAACAGCTCTTTCGGGCGGTCCAACGACCGTCGATCAAAGATTTCATGCATCTGTCCGGCGACGCGGAGATCTTCGAAATTACCGTGAGCGAGGACAGTCCTATCGCGGGGCGGAGCCTTGCGGCCGCTGACGCGGCTGACGTCCTCCCGGATGACGTTCGGGTCGTCGCTGTCGAGCGAACTCATTCGGTCCTCCTTCCTCAGGGCGACACGGAAATCCAAATCGGGGATCTGGTGACGGTGTTCTCCAAGCGCGGCTTCGATTCGGAGATCATCGACGTGTTCGTTGGCGAAAAGACGGCAATTCCACAGAGCAAGCGATAGACGTAGGTATCGGAAATCAGGAGAAGGCCCTCCATTGTTACGTGCTGGCCGCTGTTCTTACAGTACTGGCTCGCCTATTCGGCCCGGTAATGGTCGAACACACGCGCACGCTTGGCTTCTGGGTGGCCTTCGCGCTGGGGTTGGGGACGATGATCGCCGCGGGCATCTTCTCCTTGTCCGGCACGGCGGTCGCCGCGATTGGAAGCAGTGCGGTCATCGCCTTCGTCATCGCGGCGCTCATCGCGGGCATCACCGCGGCGTCGTACTCGGAGTTCGCCTCCATCTACGCCGAGAATGGCGGCGGGTATCTGTTCAGTTCGCGGACGTTCGAGCGCGACCTGCTCGAGTACGCCGTCGGCGCGTCGCTGTTTCTCGGGTATACCGGCACGACCGCGTTCTACCTCGCTACGATGGACGAGTGGTTCTTCGAGTTCATCGTTCCGGGGTGGCTCCCGCTCCCGCACGGGTCGGTCGGCGTCCTCGCCGCCCTCATGCTCGGGGGACTCAACGCGCAGGGGACTGAGGAGAGCGGGACGTTCCAGTTGCTCGTCAGCGGCGCGAAGGTCGCCGTCCTCTTCGCGTTCATCGGCGGCGCGTTCGCCTTCGCGGGGCCGAGCGCCGCAGTCGGGACGTTCGCCGCGGGGTTCTCGACCGACATCGCGGGCATCGTCTCCATCGCGGCACTCGCGTTCATCACCTTCTTCGGGTTCTCGGCCATCGCGGCGAGCGCGGGCGAGATAATCGAACCACGAAAGACGGTCCCCAAGGCAATCGCGGCGAGCATCGTCACGGTCACCATCCTGTACACGTTCGTCATCATCTCGATGGTCAACGCGCCGATTCCGGCCTCGGTCGTCGCCGAGCAGGGTGAGACCGCGATGGGCCGGGTCGCCGCCTCGTTCCTCGGTGACGCCGGGATGGGACTCATCGTCGCCGGAGCCATCTTCAGCATGGTCAGCGCCTCGAACGCGAGCATCCTCGCCGCGAGTAGCATCGGCTCGCTGATGGGCCGACAGGGACAGGCGCCGCGGCGGTTCTCTCGTATCCATCCGGTCTTCGGGACGCCGTTCTGGAGTGTCATGACGACGACGGCGACCATCGTGGCGTTCATCGTCTTCTTCATCATGTTGTTCCCGGCCCACGGCGGGTTCACAGGCCTGAACCTCGGTCTGGAGGCGCTGACCGGGTTCGCCACGTTCAACCTACTGGCTCCGCTCTCGGTGGTGAACGTCGCGCTCATCGTCTCCCGGCGGCGGTTCCCGGACATCGACCGGCCCCTCAAGGTGCCGCTCGTGCCGGTCGTTCCCGTCCTCGGCATTCTGGCCAACCTCGGACTCATCGCGAGGCTTCCGCCACGGGGTATCGTCGTCGGCGTACTGCTCATGGTCGGCCTCCTCGCGTCCTACCGCGCTTGGGGCGGCGCGCCCGAGACGGAGGAACTCTTCGAGCAAGTCGTCTCGCCGTATTCGCCGGAGAAGGCCGCCGCTCGAACCGCTGGCACCGGTGGCGGCACCGCCGCAGAGATGGAGGGCGCGAGCGGACCAGACGTATCTGCTAGCGAGACGGAGATAGCGGTCACAGAGGAAGCAACCGACGAAGCGCCGCCGGCGGAAGAAGACCGATTTCGAATCCTCGTCCCGGTCGGACTTCCCGTTCGAGCCCCATCACACGTGCGACTCGCGGAGAGAATCGGTCGGCTTCATGCAGAGAATCCCGTCGTCCAAGTAGTCAACGTGACCCATATCCCCGACCAGACGCCGAGCGAAATGGTCATCCACCTAGCCGACGAGCGGGCGACGAGAATCAGCGACTCCCTGACGGAACTGGACATCGACGTGGAGTACACCGTCGAGGGCCACGTCTCCCGGAAGATCGGGTTCGACATCGTACAGACGGCACGAAACGACGAGGCGGACCTCATCGTGATGGGGTATCCCGAGGAACAACCCCAGGTTACCGAAACGATCGAATACGACGCGCCGTGCGACGTGGTGTACGCGAACGGGTTCAGTGAGACCGGGATCGACTTCTCGCGCGTCAACGTCGGTGCCGGTGGAGGACCACATCACGAAGCCCTCTTGCCGCTCATCGATTCGATGGGCGAGCAGGGCGCGCAAGTACACGTAATCACCGTCGACCCGACGGGAGAGGGCGGAACCGGCGAGGACCCACAGGCGACGCTCGACGCGCTTTCGGAGGTGGTCTCGGTCGAGACGCATCGAGTCACTGCCTCGACCGTCGCGGAGGGGCTGGTCTCGACCGCCGTCGAGAACGGCGGCATCCTCGTTATCGGCGCGTCGCGCGACCGAGGGCTGAGAAAGTGGGTCCTCGGGAGTACGCCCGACCGCGTTATCGAGAGTGCGACCGAGGCGGGCGTCCCAGTACTCGTGTACGCGAGTTCGACGACGGTTCGCGGTCGCCTCGAGGACTTCATGTTCCCGATCTATCGGTACGTCACGCAACTCCGAAGCGGCAGACGACCTGCTCGGGGGAACGATACGACCTCGTGATGGGTTCGTACACTCCTACCGGCGAAACCGTGCCGGTAGATTCTTTCGACCTCCAGACTGTGACTGCATCCGCTCGGCCTCTATTTCGGCGAGGTCAGCCGAAGTCAACTCCAATTTTCCCACTCGGTGAACGACGAGTCCTTCTCAGCGGGGATTGAGTCCGTAGACCAGCGACCGTCCGAACACCAGCACGGGGATGATTTCCAGACGACCAACCCACATGTTGAGGACGAACATACCCTCGGCGAGGGGGTTCATGTTCGGGCCGGTGATGCCCGTCGAGAGACCGACGTTCCCCTGCGCACTGGCGACCTCGAACAGTGCGTCGGCGTACGTGAAGTCGGGACCGGCGAGGTTCACCAGCACGACGGAACTCGCCGCGAGGAGTACGAGCCACAGTAGACTCACGATGGCGGCCTCGCTGAACTCCCGCTCCATCTCGTTGCGACTGAGGCTCCGGCCGTTGATTTTCGCGGTGACGACCGCGCTCTCCGGCAGGAACACTCGTGAGAACTGCCAGATGATTCCGCGCCCGATGGTGTACGCCCGGATGATCTTGATGCCGCCGACGGTCGAACCGGCGGCCCCGCCGACGACCATCCCGAACGAGATCAGGAGCTTTCCGCCGGCCGTCCAGTCGCCGATGCCCGACGACTGGAAGCCGGTACACGAGAGGGCGCTGACCCACTGGAACACCGAGTCCCGGACGGCGGTCGTCTGGACTCCGGAGAGGCCGAGCGTCTGCAACCCGGCGTAGTTGGCCGCCTCGAACGCCGCGGTAACGGTCACCGCGTTCTGGAGCGAGACGACCACGATGCCCGCCGCGAACAGGATGAAGAGCCAACGCGTCTGGAGGTCCTCCCAGAGCGGGTCGGCGTCCCGGTTCGAGAGCATCACGTAGTGGATCGGGAAGGCGATGGCTCCGAGCGACATGATGGGCAGAAGCACGGTCTCGATGAGCGGCGAGTCGTAGGTGGCGATGGAGTTGTCCGTGACGGAGAATCCGCCAGTCGAGAGGCCGGTCATAGCGTGGTTGAGCGCCTGCCAGAACGCCTGCCACGCCGGGAGTCGGGACCCGTAGTCCGACAGGGAGATGGCGACGAACATCGCGAGGACGGCGAGAGCGGTGTAGAGGACGAAAATCTTCCAGACGGTCCGGACCGTCGAGATGATGCTGGGGTGGATCTTCTCCTCGCGGGCCTCGCTCCGGTAGAGCGCATAGCTTCCGCTCCCGGGGCGCGCGAGAATCGCGGTCGTGAGGACGATGACGCCCACGCCGCCGACCCACTGGATGAGCGACCGCCACCACTGGATCGCTCGCGGGAGCGTCGGTTCGTGGATGGCCATCGTCAACCCCGACCCGGTCCACCCGCTCATGCTCTCGAAGAACGCGTGGAGAGGATGGCGGAAGTAGACCAGACTGGACCGGGATTCGACGCCCAGAACCGTGACCGCCTCGTAGGTTCCGGACGGGGCCGACCGAACGTAGCTCTGCATGGCCTCCGGCGGGGTCAGGTGCGCCGTCAGGAGGAAGGCGATAGAACCGAACAGGGCGACGAAGAACCACCCGGAGGCGGCGATTATCATCCCGTGTTTCATCCGGGGTTCGGGAGCGTCCTCGAAGAGCGAGCGAGCGCCGAGACCGATTCCGGCGGTGAGACCGGCCGCGAGGAGGAACGCCAGCGCCGGATACCACTCTCCGAAGACGAGGGCGACGCCGACCGTGACGGTCATCAGTCCGGCCTCCATGGCGAGCAGCGCTCCGACGTCTCGGGCGATAATGGCGAGGTCCGCTGGAATCCGGCGGACGGTTCGATTGCGGGCCATCTCAGACGTCGTCCGGCGTGACGCTGTGGTCCTCGAAGTGGCCGAATACGTCGGTCACTTCCGGCGTCGCACCCTCGCCCGAGTACACCGTCACGAGGTCTCTCGCACGGATGTCGGTGTTCCCGCGAGGCGTGATCGGCCGGTCGGACTCCTCGCGTTCGATCGCGACGATGAGCATATCGTCGTCGAGCAGTCCCTCCGAGGCAGCCTGTTGGATGGTCTTCCCGGCGATATCAGCGCCTTCACTCACGCGGATCTCGAACACCTCCGCCTCGTCGCCGACGCGCATGTAATCGACGATGGAGGGTCGCTTGACCGCTCGGTACAGGTACTCGGCGATGAGACGCTGGGGGTTCTGCATCGTGTTCACGCCGATTCGAGCGAATAGGTCCATGTGTTCGGCGTCGTGGACGACCGAGACGACGTTGGGGACCTCGAGTTCCCTCGCGAGCAGGCTGACCATGATGTTGGTCGCGTCTTGGTCGGTCGTGGAGATGAGTGCGTCCGCGCGCTCGGCACCCGCGTCGAGGAGCGTCTCCTTCGTCGTCGCGTCGTCGTTGAGAACGAGACAGTCGTACGTCGAGGCCGCCTGTTCGGCCTTCTTCTCGTCGCGCTCGACGACAACGACATCGTTGCCACCGGCGGTAGCGATTTCGATGAGGGGGGTACCGATGTTTCCGGCACCGACGATGACGATATACATCGTTTGCACCATTCGCTCTGCTGTATCCGAAAAGATGTCGTTATTAATTGTGTCGAGAAAGCGAATTGGCTGATCGTAGTGGGTGGATTCGAAGATCGGATGCAGCGAGTTGTATACTATAACTATCAAAAACTATCTACGATCTCTTCGAGGTCGAATAGTCGGAGATCGTCCCGTTCGGTTGCTGTGTCTTGAACTGACTGTGTAAAGCCATTTCGAGCGAAAAGCGCGTACTTTTGGGCCACATCACCGCTATCAGGCGACCAGCGAATTTCCTGCGTATGTTCTTCGAGCGAGGCAAGCGCATTATAATCAAGCGGGCTATTCGTGAACTTGCACTCGCCAGCTACCATCGTTCCATCAACTGTGA
>SDGW01000642.1_pt1 | contig 14632 bp, 16 predicted proteins | sample 2873831 | NCBI WGS metagenome assembly SDGW01 (sample SAMN08132700, study PRJNA421101) | hypersaline lake metagenome | isolation source: celular fraction 0.22 microns magnesium sulfate-rich crust from ephemeral... | place: Spain: Penahueca Lagoon, Toledo | collected 2011-07
AACTACAGCGGTTCGTGCGGTGGGTCGTGATACCGAGTCCGAGGTAAGGATATGCACTCCACGCGGAGGTAGATGAAGCCCGCTATCTCGGTCGGGGGCCGCACTGACACGGCCCACAATCCCACCGTCGGTGAGTGGGGAACCTCCCGCTGTGGGACACCCGGCCTGTGGCCGGGAACCCCACGACTTCAGTCGTGGGAGGATGTCAGTCCCCTTCTTCGGGTGGCTCCACGTTCCCGGCTAGCGCTACCCGGACCTCCAGGACGCGGTTGTTCTCGGCCGTCTCGACGGTGAGGCCCACGCCGTCGTGGGTCACGGTCTCGCCCTCGTCGACGAGGCGTCCGGCCCGGCTCATGAGGAAGCCGGCGACGGACTCGAACTCCTCGCCCTCCGGGAACTCGGTACCTAGCGCCTCGTTGGCCTCGTGGACGTTGAGCTCACCGCGGACGAGTGCGGTGTGGTCGTCGAGCCACCGAATCGGCGGGGCCTCCGTCGCGGTGAGCACCTCGCCGATTATCTCCTCGACGATGTCCTCGATGGTCACGACTCCCGACGTCGTGCCGAACTCGTCGACCACGATAGCCATCCGCCGTCGCTGTGCGCGCAGCTCCGTCAGCAGGTCGTCGACCTCCTTCGTCTCCGGGACGACGAGCGGCTCGCGCGTGACGGAGTCGAGTGAGTCGCCCCGGTGCTGTGCTTCCAGCAGGTCGCGGATGTGGACCACGCCGACGACGTTGTCCAGCACCGCTTCGTACACCGGGAGCTGAGTGAACCCGCTGTCGAGACAGGTCTCTATCGCCGTCTCGAGGTCCGCGCCGGCCTCGACGCCGACCACGTCGAGCCGGGGGACCATGGTCTCCTTGACGATGCGGTTCCGGAATCGGAGCAGCCGCTGGAGCATCTGGTGTTCCGACTCGGTGAACACGCCCGCGCGCTGGCCGGCCTCGATGACCTCCCGGACCTCCGCTCGCGTGACGTACGCGCTCTCTAGGTCCCCCTCGCTCCCGGTGAGTCTGTTGACCAGGCTGGTGAGCGTGTCGAACACCGCCACGAGCGGATACAGGGCCCGCTGGACGAGGCTGAGCGGTCGGGCGATTCGGAGCGCCCACAGCTCGCTGTGTTCGACGGCGTAGGATTTGGGCGCCGTCTCACCGAACAGCAACACCAGCGACGTGACCCCGAAGGTGGCGACGAGCACGGCCTCTCCCGGGGTGAAGTAGAAGCCAAGGAGCCCGGTCGTGATAGCCGACATCCCGATGTTGGCGATGTTGTTGCCGACGAGAATCGTCACGAGCAGCCGGCGCGGGTCCTCTTTCAGCAGCGAGAGCGTCTCGGCGCCGGGCGTCCCCGCCTCGGCCAGCGACTCGATGCGGTGGTCCGCAAGCGAGAAGATGGCGATTTCGGCGGAAGAGAAGAAGCCCGAGATGAGGATAAGCGCTACGACGGCCGCGGCGCCCAGAACGGTAATCGTTCCCTGCGACGGGTCGACCAATCCGGCGAGCTGTCCCACAGGTATCGACGATGAGAGAGACGAGTACATACTGGGAGAAAGGCACAACTGTGGGGTAAAATCACGGGTCTCGGCGGCTCGTTTCAGGCGTCTCCAGAAACAGTCAACTAATCTATATGTTTATGTATCTAGAGAACCACCCTTCGCTATGAAGATAGACGAGTTACAGGCGTTTCTCGAAGACGAACTCTCGTACTCGGTGTCGCACGACGCTGTCCTCAGCCAGGTCGGGTCGGCCGAACTCGAGGCCCCCGACGCGGACGAGACGGAGACTATCTCGAACATCATCGACGCCGTCGGGCAGGAGTCGTACGACTCGGCCGATGAACTGTTCGCGACAGTCCTCGGGAACGTCAACGACGACTACATCGGACGCAAGTTCTACGACGACCGCGGTGGCAATCCAATCGATGAGCTGACCGACCGGCGGGACCAGGCCGAACGCTCCTTCTGAGCGGCCGTCCAGCTGGGTGACTCGGTCAGTCGTCGCTCTCTGCGCGCTGGGGACCACCCGTCTCCTCACTGTTCTCCCCCAGCAGTTCCTCGCGATGCTCGTCCAGCAGGGGCGCCCGGCCACGCGGTTCGGGCATCGTCTCGGTCATCTTGATGGGGCTCCCCGCAATCGTCATCGGCTCGTCGGCGCCCGGCTGGGCTACGTCGGCGAGCATCTCGCGGTCGTGGACGTGGGGGTCCGCGAAGATGTCGGCGGTGGTCTGGACGGGCGCCGAGGGGACCCGCCCCTCCAGCAGGTCGAGGATGGTCTCGGTGTCGCGTTCGCGGGTCCACGCAGCGATTTCGGCCCGCAGTGACTCGCGGTTGGCCAACCGGCTTGCCGTGTCCGGATAGTCGGCAGCCAGGTCGGGCCGGTCCATCGCCTCACACAGGGTCGCCCAGTGGCCGTCCGAAAAGGCCGCGATGACGACGTAGCCATCACCGGCCTCGAAGGCGTCGTAGGGGAAGAGTGTGGGGTGGGAGTTGCCCTGGCGCGTTGGCGAGACCTCGTCACAGGAGTACTGGTAGACGGCGCGTTCGGCCAGCGAGACCATGCAGTCGTACATCGCGGTGTCGACGTACTGGCCCTCGCCGGTGCGCTCGCGGTGGTGGACCGCGGCGAGAATCCCGACGGCGTTCAGGGCGGCGGTGAAGATGTCGCCGACGCCCGGGCCCACTTTGGTCGGCGGTCCGTCTTCCTGACCGGTTATCTCCATGACCCCGCCCAGCGCCTGCGCGATGAGGTCGAAAGAGGGCTGGCCCTGGCGCTCGGTCTCGCCCGTGCGTGGGTCGCCAAAGCCCCGGATGGAGGAATAGACGAGCTGTGGATTCCGGTCTCGAAGCGTCTCGTAGCCCAGGTCGAACCGCTCCATCGTCCCGGCCTTGAAGTTCTCGACGACGACGTCGGCGCGTTCGACCAGCGAGAGGAAGGCCTCGCGGTCGGCGTCGGTTCGCAAATCGAGCTCCAGCGAGCGCTTGCCGCGGTTCACACTTTGAAAGTAGCCACCGTAGGCCTCCGACTCGGCGTCCCCGACGTACGGTGGGTTCTCGCGGATGAGGTCGCCGCCGGGGCGCTCGACCTTTACCACGTCCGCGCCCATATCCGCGAGCAACATCGTACAGTACGGCCCGGCCAGCACCTGTGTGAGGTCGAGCACCCGCAGGTCGGCAAGCGCGCTCATGACGGAACCGACAGACGACACCGCCATAAATCTTGGTGATAAATCATTATAAATTCCTTTAGGGCATATTATCATGAAAGACCATTAAGTTTATACTCGCCCCGGAACCACGACAGAGCACATGCCCCGTACCGTCATCCTCGGCGTGATCGGCTCCGACGCACACGTCGTCGGTATCACGATTCTCGAGCAGGCGCTGTCGGCCGCTGGCTTCGAGGTCGTCAACCTCGGCGTCCAGACCTCACAGGACGACTTCGTCAGCGCAGCCAAGTCCCACGACGCCGAGGCGGTACTGGTATCCTCCCTGTACGGGCACGCCCGGCAGGACTGCGAGGGGTTCCACGACCGGCTCGCCGAGGCCGGTATCGATGTGCCCACGTACGTCGGCGGGAACCTCGCCGTGGGGCAGGACGACTTCGAGAGCACGCGCGAGCAGTTCCGCGAGATGGGTTTCGACCGGGTCTTCGACGCCGAGACGGACCCCGAAGAGGCCATCGCGGCCCTGCGGCGTGACCTCAAGATAACGACCACAGAGGGCGAGCAGGTCAGGGTCGACGGCTGACCATGCCCCGCGACACAAAGGTGCCCGCCGACGAGCTACAGCGGGCCGCAAACGAACTGCGCGACGACTGGCACACCGGCCGGGCCGTCGACTTCGAGGAGGCCGTCGCCTTCCACGAGTCGCTGCCGAAATCCAAGTGGTTCGCGCCGGTGCTGGAGTCGGCCGACGCGCCCCTCTTGCAGCCCCGGGCCGGCGTCCCCTGTCTGGAGGCCCAGATAGACCTGCTGCGATACCTCCAGGAGGAGGGCGGCGCCGACCTGCTGCCGACGACCATCGATTCGTACACGCGGGACAACCAGTACGAGAAAGCGGAGGAGGGACTCGCCGCGTCCAGAAACAGCGACAGCGACGAGCTCAACGGCTTTCCCGCGGTGAACCACGGCGTCGAGGACTGCCGGCGGCTCGTCCGGGCGCTCGACGCCCCTATCGAGGTGCGCCACGGCACGCCCGACGCGCGCCTGCTGGCGATGGTCACACTGGCCGGTGGCTTCCAGTCCTTCGAGGGCGGCCCCATCTCGTACAACATCCCCTACACCAAACGCCACGACCTGGCGACGACCATCGAGCACTGGCAGTTCGTCGACCGGCTCTGTGGCGCCTACACCGAGCGCGGTGTCACCATCAACCGCGAGCCTTTCGGTCCGCTGACAGGCACGCTGGTCCCGCCCTGCATCGCTATCGCGGTGATGCTCATCGAGGGCCAGCTCGCGGCCACACAGGGCGTGCGCTCGCTGACACTGGGCTACGGCCAGGTCGGCAACCTCGTCCAGGACGTGGCCGCCCTGCGTGCCCTGCGGAAACTGGGCGAGGAGTACCTCCCCGACCCCGTCACCGTCACCACTGTCTTCCACGAGTGGATGGGCGGGTTCCCGCCCGACGAGGCCCGCGCCAACGGCGTCATCAGCCTCGGCGGCGCGACGGCGGCAGTCGCGAAGCCGGACAAGGTCATCACGAAGTCCGCCCAGGAGTTCCAGGGCGTCCCAACGAAGGAGGCCAACGCCGCCGGCCTCCGCACCACGAGACAGCTTATCGATATGATGATAGAGCAAGACATCGACCTCGGCGGTATCGACGACGAACAGCGGCTCATCGAGCGGGCCACCCGAGCCCTCGTCGACGCCATCGAACGCGCCGGCGACGGCGATGTGGCACAGGGCGTCGTCGCCGCCTTCGACAGCGGCGAGATGGACGTCCCCTTCGCCCCCTCCGACGCGGCAGCTGGCGCGGTCCTGCCCGCCCGCGACGACGACGGTCGCGTGCGCATCTTCAACTTCGCCGACCTCGCCCTGCCCGACGACATCAAGGAGGTCCACAAGGCCAAACTCGGCGAGCGCGCCCAGACCGAGGGTCGGGACCAGTCGTTCCGGATGGTCGCCGACGACGTCGACGCCATCAGCGACGGGAAGTTGATCGGGCGGCCAGCCGGCCACCGGGGAGGTGCCAGCGATGCGGATTGAATCGGTTCGGGCGATTCCCGGGCTCTCGGGCTTTTTCTTCGACGACCAGCGGGCCATCAAAGCGGGCGCCACCCAGCGCGGGTTCGCCTACGACAGCCCGCCACAGACGGCGGGATTCGACCGGGTTCGCGAGGCCGGCGAGTCGCTCATCGTCGAACTGGAACTCGCCGACGGGAGCGTGGTCACCGGTGACTGTGCCGCGGTGCAGTACTCCGGGACCGGCGGTCGGGACCCACTCTTTCGGGCCAGCGAGTACCGGCCCATCGTGGAGGGCGTCGTCGCCGACGCACTCCGGGGCCGGGACGCGACGCTGTTCCGGGACAACGCCGAGACGCTCGAAGCCATCGCCCCCCAGCGCTCCGGCGGTGACCGCTTGCACACGGCGGTCCGCTACGGCGTCTCCCAGGCCCTGCTGAACGCCGCGGCCCGCGCTCGCGGCTGCACCCCCACGGACGTCCTCGCGGCGGCCTACGACACCGACCCCGCCACCGAGCCCGTCCCGGTGTTCGGGCAATCGGGCGACGAGCGCTGGACCAACGCCGAGAAGATGCTGCTGAAAGGCGTCCCCGTCCTCCCCCACGGCCTGTTCAACAGCGTCGAGAAGGTCGGCCGGGAGGGCGAGGCGTTGCGCGAGTATCTCTCGGGGCTCTCTGAGCTGGCCGACGCACTCGGCTCAGAGGGGTACGCCCCCCGCTTCCACGTCGACGTCTACGGTATCCTCGGCGAGATATTCGGGCCACCTTACGACCGAACCGAAGTGACGGAGTACTTCCAGTCGCTCCGGGAGGCGGCCGCGCCGTACCCGCTCCAGGTCGAGGGGCCGATGGACGCCGGGAGCCGCGAGGCCCAGATAGCAGGGATGGCCGAGCTACGCGAGGGGCTGCACTCGGCTGGCGTCGCCGTCGACATCGTCGCCGACGAGTGGTGCAACACCTTCGAGGACGTGCGGGCGTTCGTCGACGCCGGCGCCGCCGACCTGGTCCAGATAAAGACGCCGGACCTCGGGGGTATCCAGCGGTCCGCGGAAGCCGTGCTGTACTGTAACGGCACCGACACGCGCGCCTATCTCGGCGGCACCTGCAACGAGACGGTCACCTCCGCGCGGGCCTGTGCCCACGTGGCCCTGGCGACCGACGCCGCGCAGGTGCTCGCCAAGCCCGGGATGGGGTTCGACGAGGGGTTCATGGTCGTCACCAACGAGATGCGGCGGGCGACCCGGGCGACCGGCGCGACCGCAGGGAGCGAGGTCGCCGAACGGCCAAGTAGCGCGGAACGAAGTTCCGCGGACCATTCGAGCGGGCAGAGCCCGCGAGAAGACGGCGACGACGAGGCCCGGTCGACGGGGGGTGCCGGCGATGACTGACTGGTCGGCGCCCGACGCCATCGACTGCTCGGACGAGTCCGTCTTCCAGACATTGCTCGACCGCGTCGAGACCCGCGAGAAGGGCCACTACTTCGAGTTCTTCGACGAGGGCGACGAGATACACCACGACCCCGGCCTCCGACTCAGCCAGCACGGCAACGAGGAGTGGATGGGCCAGACGCTGAACCACGACCCGGCCTACTGGCGGCCCGACGACGCCCGCGAACGGGGGTTCGCGGAGCCCCCGGTCCACCCCGACTACCTGCTGGCCTGCGTGATGGGCAGCACCGTCGAGGACCTCTCGGAGAAGGGCGGGTACTTCCTCGGGCGCACCGACGTCGATTTCCACCGGACAGCGTATCCGGGGACCGAACTGGACGTGACCTCGACGGTGGTCGACACCCGCACGTCCTCCTCGCGGCCCGACTACGGCATCGTGACGTGGGAGTCCGTCGGTCGGGACCGCGAGACCGGCGAGGAACTGGTCAGCTACGAGCGGACGAACATGATTCCGCGGCGTGAGCCAGTCGCGTCCGATGGGGGCGAGCGGCAGCGGTCGGCCGCGCGCGCCGACGGAAGCGGTGCGGTCGCCGACGAGAGCTCCCCAGCCGACGCCGCCACACCCGACCTCCCGTCGACGCTCGTCACACCGGACGGCGGTAGCTTCGAGGACTTCCGCGTGGCCCTGGAGCGGGCCCGCGAGAACGGCGCCGCCGTCGCCTACCGCCACGAACGCGGTCGGACGATGGACGAGCGACTCGTCGCCGGCCTGCCGCTTTCGACGCTGAACACCGCCCGTCAGCACCACAACCGCGACGCGATGGCCGACTCGCCGTCGGGGGATATCGTCGCCTACGGGGACGTGACCCGCTCTATCGCCTTGGCCCACGCCCGGTCGGACGAGGCGACCTACCGTGAACGGCGCTTCGAGAACGAACGGTTCCACGACTTCGTCACGCTGGGTGACACCGTCTACGGCTTTACCCGCGTGCTCGACTGCGACGGCGAGGCGGGCCCGGACCACGCCGGCGCCGTCACCTTCGAACACGTCGCCTTCAACCAGGAACACAGCCCGGTCTACAGCGGCCGGCGAACCGCACTTATCCAGCGACACCAATGACACGACTCTGCCGAACCTTCCAGACAGCACCCGCCGCGGTCCCCCGCGAGAACAGCGCGAAGTTCCTCGAATCCGGGCTGACGAGCGAGGGCTTTTCGACCCCCGACTGGCTCGTCCCCGACATCGAGGACGGAACCGCACCCTCGATGAAAGCCGAGGCGGTCGACAACATCGTCGACCGCGTGCCCGACCACGCTCCCGGCTTCGCGGGCGAGATACTGCCCCGCGTCGAGTGGGCCTACGACGACGCCGAGTTCCGTGACCGGGGCACCGAACAGGTCACACGGCTCGCGAGGGAGGTCGGCGACCACCTCGACGGCGTCGTCTTCCCGAAGGTCGGACGAGTCGAGGACGTGCGCGAGGCCGCCGGGGTACTCTCCGAGGCCGAACGCGGGGCCGGCCTCGACGACGGCGCCCTGGATATGGCCATCATCCTCGAAACCGCGCCCGCCCGCTCGGACCTGCGGGAGATCTGTGCGTTCGCGGCCGACTCCAGACTGTCGGGGCTCGTCTTCGGCCCCGTCGACTACACGGCGGAACTGGGCGGGCGCGCGCTCGGCGGCGAGCGCCCGCGCTGGGACGGCCTGCTCGAAGCCCTATCGAACGAGACCAGCGCGGCCGGCGTCGTCGCCATCGGTGGCCCCTTCGACCAGCTATTCTGTGAGCGGGCCGGCGTCACCTACTACAACGCCGAGGGGTACGCCGACCAGGTCGAACACGAGGCCACCATCGGTATCGACGGCTCGTGGTCGCTCCATCCCAAACAGACCGCCCAGGCCAACCGCATCCACATGCCAAGCACCGACGAGCTAGACCGGGACCTCACGAAGATAGAGGCGTTCAACGAGGCCAAACGCGAGGGCACGGGCGCCGTCGTCGTCGAGGGACAGATGGTCGACGAGGCCACCTACAAGAACTTCGCCAACACCGTCCTGCAGGTGCGGGCCATCGACGAGGCCCACCCCGCACAGACGAGCGAGTTCTACGACGAGGAGCTGCTGAAGCGGGCGCTGGACGTCGACTTGGTGTTCAACTGAGGGGCGGCCGCGCCCCGTTTTCGACCGAGTACGTAAGTATCCGGAGTGTCAATAAAATAATGCTATGGAAGAAATCGAGCTCGGTCAGGCGACAATAGTCTACGAGGGCACCGACGGAGAGGTCGTCGAGGAGACGTTCGACAACGAGGAAATCGTCTACGCTCGCGACCACTGGCACATCCATACCGGCACCGACGAGGAGGGCAACGACCTGATGACACAGATTCCCAAAGAGCGCGTCCACCGGGTCGACCGGAACGTCGAGAAGTTCGAGGACCACGCCGGAACCGTTCGCAAGCGGGTCGAATCGCTGGCCAGCGACCTCCGCGAGCGGATTCCGGTCGACGTCGGCAACGGCGGCCGCCGGGAGACGATGGAACCGGAATCCGGCCAGCAGGAGGCGGCCCGGACGATTCCGGTCGACGACGGCGGGGCCCACGAGCAAGGGGCTGCCGAGGCGCAGTCGGACACTGGTACCGACGTCGGGGGCGACGACGAGTCCGACGAGAAGTAAGGGCGGAGATAGCGAGCGGGTCCCTCCCGTTCCTGCAGCGGACTACCCGAAGTACTCGACCAGCCGCTGGGCCGCCGTCTCGACCCGTGGCGTCGTCAGCGAGAACCGCAGCCAGTCGGCACGGGCCTCCCCGAAGGCCGCGCCCGGCATCCCCGCGACGCCGGCGTCGTCGACGAGCACTTCGGCGTTTTCGAACGTCCCCGGGAACTCCGGGAACCTGGCCAGCACGTAGAACCCGCCGTCGGGACGGGTGTAGGTCGCGCCGGTCGCGTCGAGGGCGGTACAGAACCGGTCGATGCGGGTCCGGAGCCGCTCCCGGGCAGCCTCGTAGTAGCTCGGTTCGGTGGTCTCCATCGCCCGCTCGACGGCGTACTGGGCCGGTCGCGAGCCGCTGACGTTCGTCAGCATATGACGGGTCCTCGCCCGGTCGACGAGCTCTCCGGTCGGGCCATCTGTCGGCGGGAAGACGGCGTAGCCCACCCGAAAGCCGGTGATGGCCATCGACTTCGAGAAGGCGTTCGTGGCGACCACGTTCGGCGAGCCGACGTCGAGCGCCGACGCGAACCGTCCCGAGTAATCGAACTGGTCGTACACCTCGTCGGAGACCAGCAACGCGTCGTTTGCCTCGGCGATGGCGGCGAATTCGGCCATCGCGTCGGCGTCATACACGGCGCCGGTCGGGTTGTTGGGAGAGTTGACGACGACGACTGCCGTCTCCGAACTCGCCGCCGCCCGGACCGCGTCGGGGTCGAGCCGGTCGTCGTCGGCGACGGGGACGAACGTCGTCTCGGCGTCGAGGAAGTTCGCCCGCCCGGCGTAGTAGGGGTAGACCGGGTCGGCAAGCAGTATCTCCTCGCCGTCGAACTGGTCCAGCCCGCCGGTCATCGCGAGGTGGTTGGCCTCGCCCGCGCCGTTCGTGACGACGATTCGGGCCGCATCGACGCCGTGGCGGGTGGCGATTCGCTCGCGGAGGCCCCGAAGGCCCCTGCTCGGGGCGTACTGGAACTGTGCCGGTTCGCCGTCGGCGTACTCGCGCAGGCCCGCACGGACCCCTGCCGGCGGGTCCCAGTCCGGGCTGCCCGAGACCATATCGACCACGTCCCGGTCGGCGCGAGCGGCGTACTGCATGACCCGGTAGAACTGCGGGGTCTCGTAGTCCATACCGGGTCTGGGCGGGCCGACGGCCTTTGGCTTTCCGCTACTGTCGGATGTACAGTGTCACTAGCCCGACCACGAGGAGGAGTATCCCCCAGAACAGGTCCGTCCCCGGCAGAAAGCCGAGCAGGAGTGTGACGATACCCGAGGAGACGAGTGACCAGCCGACTGTCGTCTGGTAGGCCATATGACACGTTTGTCGGCGAGACGGAAAGCTCCCGGGACAGTGTGTCGGTGTGGCTTCGCGCAAAAAAGCGGGACCGCAGGTGGTTCGCGGGGCCCGTTCTCCCCGCCAACACGAGTCGAGGGATCTGCCCTCGTCAGTCGTCCGCGACGGCGCTGGCTTCGGTCTGATGGACGTCCAGCTCGCCGACGACCTGCGTGTGCGGGTACGGGAACCCGATGTCCGCTTCGTCGAAGCGGTCCATAACCGTCTCGGTGAACTTGTGCTTGACACCGCCGGCACCGGTCTCCTGTGGGTTGATCCACATACGAGCGTTGAAGACGATGGCGGAGTCACCGAGGGTGGTAAGCGGCGCGGCCGGTTCCGGGTCCTCGAGCACGCCGTCGATGTTGGCGGCTTCTTCGAGGAGAATCTCGCGTGCCTTGTCGACGTCGGTGCCGTAGTCGACGCCGATGTCGACCGTGACACGGCGGGTCTCGTGGGCCTGCGTGTTCTTCACGACTGCGTTGGCGAGCTCGCCGTTGGGCACCGTCAGCTGTTCGTTGTCCCACGTGTCGAGTTTCGAGACGCGGAGGTTGATCTCGCGGACGATACCGCCGTTACCGTTCCACTCGATGTAGTCGCCGATCTCGAAGGGCTTGTCCTTCAGGATGAAGATGCCGGCGACGAAGTTCTCGATGATGTCGCTTGCGGCGAAGGCCAGACCGAGGGCGAGGGCCCCAGCGATGGTCGCGAAGGCGCCCAGAATCACCGGGTAGCCCGCAACGACCGCCGCGACCGCCACGGCCACGAACAGCGCGATGGTGCCGGCGATGCTCGAACCGAGGCTGACTATGGCGGGCGAGAGGTCCCGCTGGTTGAGGGTCTTGCGCGTCGCCTCCGTCAGGAATCGCTTGCCGACGACGTAGATGACGCCAAACGTTAGGCCGAATACCAACAGCGTGATGACGAACTCCCCGATATCACCGATCAGGTCCACGATAACCGATACGATGAATTGGCCTGGGTTCTCCAGTGCCGGTGTCTGTAGTTGCAGTAGTGTCGGTGTCACAGCTACACGATTTGCATCCAGCTACTTACCAGTATGGAGTCATAATTCGGAGATGGTGGCGTCGTCCGACTGAACCCTTATTCGTGAACGGGACGAACAGAGCCGTATGACCGACGACGACCCCATCGAACAGCGCGTCGGCGCGGCGTTGCGCGAGCGCGACGAGACCCTCGCGGTCGCGGAGTCCTGTACCGGCGGGCTGGTCGGCTCGCTGGTGACCGACGTCTCGGGCTCTTCGGCCTACTTCGACCGCTCGCTGGTGACCTACTCCTACGAGGCAAAACAGGAGCTCCTGGCGGTCTCACGGGAGGCACTCGACGACCACGGTGCGGTCTCCGAGCCGGTCGCGGCCGAGATGGCCCGCGGCGTCAGAGACACCGCCGGCACGGACTGGGGCGTGGCGACGACGGGCGTGGCCGGGCCGACCGGCGGGAGCCCGGAGACCCCTGTCGGGACGGTGTTCATCGCCGTCGCCCGCGCGGCCCCCTGGGAGACCGGTGAGTCGGGCTGTACCGTCGCCGGCTACGAGTTCGACGGCTCCCGGACGGAGGTCAAAGCTAGCATCGCACAGACGGCCCTCGAAGACCTGTTGGACGCCGTACAGAATCAGTAGCAAGACCTTTCGGTGGGCGAATCCTCGGGACGCCTGGATGAACAAGCGCGGGCACGTTCTGAACGCGGTCCTGTTGAGTATCGGGCTGGGCTACGTTCTCGACCCATCGGGGGACGTATCGACGTTTGCGACGATCGCCGAGGTGTTTCTCCCGGTGGTTCTGGGCGCCCTGTTCCCGGACGTGGACACGGCCTTTGGCAAACACCGCAAGACCCTCCACAACCTGCCGGTGTTGCTCATCTTCCTCGCCCATCCGGTGTACCACGGCGGCAACCTCCAGTGGGTCTGGCTCGGTGTCCTGACCCACTACGTGCTCGACATGGTCGGCTCCCGGCGGGGTATCGCACTGTTTTACCCAGTGCTGGACACGGAGTATGGCTTCCCGACTGGCGTGACGACCTCCTCTAAGCACGCCGAGGTCGTCACTGTGGCCATCACGATACTCGAACTCGCCGCTGTCGGCGCGTTGGTCCACGTCCTTCCCCGGTATCTCCCCCCGGCGGCGACGGACCTGCTGGCAAACGCCATCGGGTCGGTCGCCTAGTACACTTTCACGTCGTCGAACTTGCCGCTGTAGGCCACGTGGTCCGGATGCGTCGGCGCGGTACCCTGCAGCATCACCCGGTCGAACTTCTCCCAGCTGTTCTCGTAGCCCAGATGGGCGAACTCAAGTCCGCGACGCAGCGTGTGACCGGGGCCCTCACGGTGGCTGACCTGTCGTTGCGCGCCATCCTGGAGCGCCGTTGCCAGCCCCGCTTCGTCGGCGATTGGCTCGTCGAAGGTCACCCACGCCTCCCCGATGGTCCCCGGCAAGTGGGCGTACGACGAGGCAAAGGTAGACAGCCCCGTCGCCCCCGCGAACCGCTTCGCTCGGCTGGTGTGATGTGGCAGATACTTTGGGTTGTACACCTCGATGGCGTCGATGGTCTCCCGGTAGGTCTGTAGCTCCTCCAGGCCGAGACTCACCGAGAGAAAGCCCGGATGGGGGACCAGCACTGCCGCGTCCTGTCGCCGCAGTTCCGCCATCGTCCCGTCGAGGGTCAGAAAGTCCGGCACTTGCTCCTCTAGGCCGATGGCCAGCACGTGGCGCCGCCGCTGCCAGGTCCCGGTGAACAGCTCCCGACCGGGATAGACCGTCAGCTCCTCGTCGGAGAACGTCCGCGCTCTGGCCCGGATATCCGGCAGTCGAGTGAAGTGGGGCGCGTACACCAGCGCGTCGAGCCCGCGGGCCTTCGCTCGCTGTACGACCTGCTCGTCGAGTACCTTCACGTGCAGGTCGACTGTGAACCCCTCGCTCGTCACGGCAGGGGCTACCCCTGTCGCCCCATTAGGGGTTTCTATTCGCGGAAGTGTCGGGCCGACGTGGCGAACGCTTTTATTATCGGGGTGCCTGCCTCTCTCCAATGCCACGCTGGGAGTGTGCCATCGAGGGCGACGACAGCCAGTTCGACCGCGTCGAGGAGCTCATCGTCCACCAGTCGACCGACCACGACCGCATCACCTGCAAGGTCTGTGGGACGGTCGTCCCGGACGGCTACTTCGCTATCAAACATGCCTTTGACGAGCACTCCCGTGCCGAGTACGTCCGGGCCTACGACGCCTCCGCCGCGGAGGTACGGCGCCGCGAGAACATCAAGGAGTCCATCGAGTCCGAGGCGGACATGAACGAAGTTATCGAGCGACTCGAGGGCTAAAGGACCCACTTTTAGACCACTTTTTGCACGCTCCGGCGGTCGAGCGCGGCGGCGCTCGACACGCCTCCGCGGCAAAAACTTGGGGAAAAATCGCTGCGTGCTCCTTTCGCGTGCCTCTGGCACGCGGCAGTCCGCGCGCTGCGTTCGAACCGGCGGCTGCGCCGCCGGATGCTCCTTACCTGGGCCTGCCCTTCCCCGTCGGCGCTCGGGGCCGACGGGTGTCGGCCCACTCGCTCCCGGCCAATACGTGACTGCCGCCGAAAAGATTCGCTACGCTCAGCGTTGCTCGCTATATTCTCGCGGCTACACCGCTCGAACTGCCTGAAGCGCGCTGTTACCGCTCTTCCGAATCGAGAACGCGAATCTGGTCACCACGGACGGTAACCGGAATCGGAACCGTCACCTCCACCTTTTTCGTCGTCGGGTCGTTCGCGGCGCTCACGACCACTCCTCGAAAAACGTGGGCGAAAAAGACGGGAATCGCCGGAGGCGATTCCCGCGAACCGCGCTCGCTACGCTCGCGCGGATTCCTTACCGCTCTTCGGAATCGAGAACGCGAATCTGGTCACCACGGACGGTAACCGGAATCGGAACCGTCGCCTCGTACAGCTCGACGGTGACCTGGTCCTTGCCCTCGTCGATGCGCTGGACCTGGGCTTTCTCGCCCTTGAACGGGCCGGCGATGAGTTCGACGATGTC
>SDGW01000643.1_pt1 | contig 14621 bp, 14 predicted proteins | sample 2873831 | NCBI WGS metagenome assembly SDGW01 (sample SAMN08132700, study PRJNA421101) | hypersaline lake metagenome | isolation source: celular fraction 0.22 microns magnesium sulfate-rich crust from ephemeral... | place: Spain: Penahueca Lagoon, Toledo | collected 2011-07
TCCTGATCCGCCGCCCCGTTCTGCAAGACGGCGTTCTGGACGCGGAAACCGAGGGCGAGGGCTGACTGCATGAACGGAGATCACTTCACTACCGCGACACATAAACGAGTGTTCGTCCCGATCCAGAGACTCACGAGCGGTGACGAAACGGCGCTCGAGAGTCGCTATCGCGTCGATCGCGGCCGCCCGTCGGTAGCTCGCGTTCGAACCGCCGACGGAATCGATCGCCGGTCGTCCGCGACCGGAGCGGCGTCGGGTCGATCGTCGAGAGTCGGTGCCGCGTCCTCAGGCCGGCGCGGCCGTCGGCGAAACGGCCCGCTCGAGGACGGAGCGGCTGCGGAGCAGGACCACCCCGAAGCCCACCTTCGCCGAGAGGTCGAGCACCATGAACGCCGCGGTTTCCCAGTACAGCGGGAGGATACCGAAGGTACCCTCCGTGCCGAGGATCCAGACGACCGGGTAGAGGAGCCACAGCACGATGACCAGGTTGCGCAGCCGCCCGAACAGCGACGCCACCTCGGGAGACCGACCGCGCGCGTTCTCGGAGAGCGTCCCGACGAGGACGTACAGCAGCGCGAGCAGGGCGCCGGTACTGATCGCCCACCAGGCGATCCGGGTGCCGGGGGTGGCCGCGAACGCCGCGATCGCGCCGGTCCCGATCATGAAGATGTCGAGGCCGATCAGCGTCGCGATGGTGTTTCGGTTCGCCCCCGCCAGCAGCGCGAGGTCGAGCAGCAGCAACGGCGTCGTGAACAGCCAGTCGGCATAGCGCGCCCAGTAGATCGTGAGCGCCTCGTCACCGACCATGACTTCGGTGACGCCGAAGCCGGTCGCCATCGCGAAGTACATCGCAGCGGCGATAGTCGTAATGAAGGTCGTGATGATGTAGAACTCCTGCATCTTCTGGTCGCGAACGCCACGTCCGCGGCCGATGAAGTACAGGGTTCCGAGCGTCATCCCGATCGTACCGATCCAGAGCCAAACGGATTCTGAGCCAACTGTGGCAACCATGGGAGATGGTATGGAGGGCAAATATATACTGATTGAGCCTAACGAAAATAACGTCTAGACTGGCGTGTATGACCGGAAATCTGACGTTGGCGGTGAAATCGCAGCGTATTTCGGGACGCTCTGTGTCCGATCGGATAGCCCGAACGCGAAGCACCCTCCAGAACCGATGACTACGACTGATCCGAACGATCCGATCGCAGACGCACTGCTCGGCGAATCGACGTACGAGCGACTCAGAGTGGAGCGATACGCGCTGATCAAGCGCCGAATTCCGCAAAAGCTCGTCTACCAGAGTGGCCTGCTGTTCGCGCTCGCGCTCGTCGTGCCGATCGTCGCGACCTATCCGTCGTCGGTGCAGGCGGCGTTTCCGGGCGGCGATCCCCTGTGGTCGTCGCCGCTCGTCCTCTGGGTCGGCGTCTCCGCCGGCGGCATCCAACTGGGGACCGCGACCTGCCTCGTGGCAGTGGCGATCACGCGCCGGCGGTACGAACCCCACCTCTCGGAGTCGCAGGTACACGCGCTACTGAACGTCGAGGACGTTGCGTCGATGTTCGGACTGGCGACCGGCGGCTTCGCGATCCTGATCACGGTCGGATTCTTCCTGCTCGGTCACGCCGGCGTCGAGACGTTCACCGCCGTCGTCGAATCCGCGCCGCGAGACCCCTACGGACAGACCGGCGTCTCGGTATCCATAATGACCGTCGGTGCTGCGGCGGCGATCAGTTCCTGCGGCGTCTACGTCGTCGGCCGATACCTCTCCTCGGAATAGACGTCGACACCGGAACGGTCGCACGCATCTGTCTCGCGTCGGGGCCGCTTTGCCGTGGAGGACAGTCCGTCCAGAGGAACGCCTCTCCGTAAAGAGGGAGAGGTGGTAATACAGTACCCACTGAACGGCGCTGCACACCCGATCGCACGATGGCTATGGGATCAATGTGTGAGCCGTTTCAGTCGTTACTATAGAGTGGACGGACGGCCACCGAAACGATCGTGAGCCGCCCATGCAGGTGTGAACCACACACTGAACTACTAGCTGTTTAAGGATTAGCTTCTTATGTGAGACAATCGTCCGATAGAGTAGAATGGAAAGGAGTGATCCCCACGTATGAGCGTAGATAAGAGGACGTTCGTCTATTCGGACAGCGGTCACACGAACGGGCCGTTTTACACCGATCGCCGGTCGCTCGAGGCGGTACGCGAACGGATCGTCGCCGACATCGAGACGACCGTCGACGACGCCGATGCCGAGGGGGTCGTCGTCGCGATGAGCGGCGGCATCGACTCGACGCTGACGACGGCGCTGGCGGTCGAAGCCGTTGGAGCGGCAAACGTCCGCGGGCTGGGTCTGCCCTGCAACATGACCGATACGGCCCACGTCAGTGACGCCCGTACGATCGCGGACGGAATGGGAATCGATTTCCAGGAGATCCAGTTGCGTCCGCTGCTCGAGACCTTCGAGGAGACCGTCGCGAGCGAACTCGAGCCGCCGGCGACCGACGCGGACCGGCCGAACGAGCGCAACCGCGAGATCGGCAACGCGACCGCGCGACTCCGGATGGTCGCGGCCTACTACGCGGCGAACCGCGGGTCGCACGTCGTCCTCGGCACCGCGAACCGTTCGGAAGTGTTGCTCGGCTACTTCACCAAGCACGGCGACGGTGCGGCCGACGCCTACCCGATCGGCGACCTCTACAAGACGGAGGTCCGCGCGATGGCCAAACACATCGGCCTCCCCCGCCGAATCGTCAGCAAGGAGCCGACGGCGGGCTTCTGGGCCACACAGACCGACGCCGGCGAACTCGGCGCACGCTACGATGACATCGACCCGCTGCTCTACCGGCTGGTCGAGGAGGGACGAACGGTCGACGAAGCCGTCGATGAACTCCGGATCGACCGCGAGACCGCCGACGAAATCGCGTCACGACACGCCGGAACCGCCCACAAACGATCGATGCCGCCGACGCCGGGGATCGCCGGCCGCGGCGATACTGGGACCGTCGACGGTACGGACGGACTCGAGTGAAGCGGCTCCGCGGTTCCGCTCGGCGGATCCGGGCGCGATTCAGCGCTCGGAGTCGCCCGCGTACATCCCCGGGTTTCGCCACCAGAATAGCCCCCACGCCAGCAGGAAGCCGACGGCCATCGCGATGATGTCGAGCAGGACGGTCGGCAGCCCCAGATCAGCCACGGCGACGAGCGCCATCGCCGCCCCGATCGCAGCCCCCGTCACGACGAACAGCACGTCACCGACGATTTTCGTCCGTGAGGCCTCCCAGTATGCCTGTCGGTCCTCGTCGTACCAGATGCCGACGTAGATCACTACCGGCGACATGGTCGCGATGACCGTGATCGTCCGGTACGTCTCTGGGAAAACGGCCGGCACGAGGACGAGCAGATTGAGCAGGTTCGCCACTAACACGGCCAGAAACAGCCCGATCATCAGCCAGCCCCAGCGCGGCAACCGCTCTTTGTCCATACCAGAGACGATCACCGCTGGAAAATAATGCTACCGCTCGACCGCTACTCCGCGCAGCAAGCGTCCTTTTTCGGGGACTCCTCGACGCCGTTGCCGTCGGCCGCGACCGGCTCCTCGAGCCGGTAGAGACTCTGGCGAGCGTCCGCAAAGTAGATGTCCTCGTCGACGATCCCGATCTCCTCGAGTCGCTCGAGCGCGTACCGCACTGTTCGGGCCGAGAGCATCGATTCCTCGACGATCTGTTTCTGAGTCAGCGGCCCGTCGTACTCGAGAACCTTGAAGACGAGTTTCGCACTCGGTGGCAAGTCTTCGATCTCCTCCCCGTCGGTCTCTGCCATACTACGAATCGAAAGGCCCCAGCAGTATAAAAGTTGAGCCTTACTCGAACGGAAATAGTTATAGATTACTACGTATTTTCGCGAGTACGATTCGGTCTGAGCCCTCGAGCGGCGAGATGTGAAAATTGCGTCCGACGGAACGGCACATATATGTCCCGGAGACTGTAGTGATATCGAACGCGTTCGATCGCGAGGGGACGAACCACCGGCGGCCGGCCGAGGTAATCACCCCTCGCCGATCATCCGGTCTTCGTCCTCCCACTCCTGCTGGCGCAGTTCGTACTTCTGGGTCTTGCCGGTCGCCGTCTTGGGGAGCTCTTTGACGTATTCGATTCGGCGAACGGTCTTGTAACTCGCCAACCGGTCGCGGGTGAACTGGGTGAGCTCGTCGGCCGACACCGGCGGGTCGTTCGGATCGTCGTTCGACGGCACGACGAACGCCTTCGGCGTCTCGCCCCACTCATCGCTCGGCGCGGGAATCACCGCCGCGTCCGCCACCGCGTCGTGGTCGAACAGGGTGTCCTCGAGTTCGATGCTCGAGATGTTCTCCCCGCCCGAGATGATGATGTCCTTCTTGCGGTCCCGGATCGCGATCAGCCCGTTCTCGTCGACCGTCGCCAGGTCGCCCGTGTGGTAGTAGCCCTCGACGCGGTCGGTGAACGCCTCGTCGGTCTCCTCGGGCTTGTTCCAGTAGCGGTCCATCACCTGATTGCCGCGGACGACGATCTCGCCGAGCGTCGCGTCGTCGCGGGGGACGTCTTCGCCGTCTTCGTCGACGACCCGGACCTCGGTGCCGAGGACGCCCATCCCCTGTCGTTTCTTGATCTCGAAACGGTTCTCGTCGTTCATCAGCCGCTTGGCGTCGGAGATGGTGATCAGCGGTCCCGTCTCGGTCGCGCCGTAGAGGTGTTTCAGGTACCAGCCGAAGCGATCCTCCACGGCCCGGATGGTGGCCTCCGGCGGCGCGCTGCCCGCGGTCGTCACCCGGACCTGCTTGTCACCCATCATCTCGGGCTCGCCCTCGCTCTCGTAGTAGTCGATCAGCTGATTGAGCACCGCTGGCGCGGCACAGAGGAAAGAGACGTCCTCCTCGCGGATCGAATCGACGACCTCGTCGGCGTTGACCCCGCGCGTACAGACGTGGGTCGCTCCCATACCCGTCACCGCGTAGATGTGGCCCCAGCCGTTGACGTGGAACATCGGCAGCGTCCACAGGTAGGTGTCGTCGTCGGTGATCTCGTGATAGATCGACATCAGGTACGCGTGGATGGTCTCCGTCCGGTGGGTGCGACAGACCCCCTTCGGGTCGCCGGTCGTCCCCGAGGTGTAGTTGATCGTGATGATCTCGTCTTCGCTCATCTTGGGTTGTTCGAACTCGCTCCCGGCGTCCTCGAGCGCCGCGTCGAAGCTCTCCCAATTACCCTCCACGGCGTCGACGTCGTTCGTCACGAACGTCTCCGTTGGCACCTCGTCGCGGATCGCCTCGATCTTCTCGGCGTACTCGTAATCGGCGTAGATCGCGTCGACCCCGGCGTCCGACAGGATGTACTCGTAGTCGTTCGGTTCGAGCCGGTAGTTCAGCGGCGTGTGGACCGCGCCGAGCTGCATCGCGCCGAAGGCCGCCTCGAGGTGGTAGTGGGTGTTCGGATCGAGCACGGCCACCCGGTCGCCCTTTTCGATGCCCCGCTCCTGGAGCGCCGCGGCGAAGCGGTCGGCGCGCTCGCCGAACTCCGCGTAGGTGTACCGGTCGCCGTCTACCCCCACGATCGCCTCCTGGTCCCCGTAGTAGGTGCGAGCCTGCTCGAGGAAATCCGTGACAATGAGTGGCGTTTCCATACGGCGTAATTTTTGCGAATCGGGCTGATACGTATTTCGTTTATTATCGGACCGGAGGAGTTTTGGACAGCGACAAACAATCCGTCGGCCGGGCGCGACGCCCGATAGGTCAGTCGTGGACTGCGCAGTCCGCCGTAGCACGGTGAACGATAGCTCGACTCACCGCCGGAGGCGGGCAAACGCCAACGAAAGCGGCCACAGAACCAATCAGAGCCGTTCCCAGACTTCCTCGTCGTCGTCGAAGTCCGGCTCGTCGGACGAGGTGAACGCCTCACCGCCCTCGAGTTCCGAGAGATCCCCGGCGGAGAGGTCTCCGTCGGAGTCGACGACGGCCGGCTGTTCCTCGAGGTCCATCTCCGGCCAGGCGGTTTCCTCCCAGAGGCCGCGGTCGCTGTAGTAGTAGACGACGCCGTCGTTGACGACCGCGAAGAGCCCGCGCTGCTTGTCGTGGACGACGCGCTCGTTGGTGTCGATGGCGACGTCGACCACGTCCTCCAGCGTGTCGAGCGAGACGTGGTAGTCGCCGATCCACATCGGGATCGACCCCTGGGAGATCCACTCGGCGTAGCGCTGTTCGTGAACCGCGCGCCGAGCGGCGTCGATGTCCGTCGGCGAGCGCCGGGCGACGACCACGGCGCCGGCGAGCGAGAGCGTCCCGAGCACCGACAGCCCGCCGATCAGCGCCGGGCTACGAGATTCGGTCGTCCGCTCGACGCCGCTTTGATAACTGTGGGTCGCCGAGTCGGACAGCGAGCCGCCCACCCAGTACGCGTTCCCGGTAATCTGCAGCGGTGCGGTCGACGTCAGCGTCCCCGCCTGGCGACCGGTCTCGTAGGTGACACGAAGCTCCATCGTGAGCGAGACCGAACCGATGCCGCTGACCTCGCGCTGGAGTTGCTGCTGTCGCTGGCGGTAGTCTTCGATATCGATGGTCGCCTCCGACGTGGCGACGCCGTTTTCGACCGCCGGCGACTCGCGCAGCACCCGGTGGGTCTCGTTCCAGAACGTCGACCCGTCCCGGGTCGCCTCGTATCGAAGTACGAGTTCGTGCGTGACGTTCGCGTCCTCGAGCGATCCGCCGGTCGTCTCTCGCAGTCGCGTTTTCGGCGTGACCGTCAGCTCCGGCGAGGCGTTCAGTACGTAGACGGAACTGTCCGTGAGCCGCTCGCCCTCGTTCCAGAGCGTTCCGTTCTCGGTAACGACCGCGCTCGTCCCCGCGTCGGTCGTAACGCGTTCCTCGCCGAACTGCGGCGCGGTCGTGGTCTCCGGATTCGCGACGGCCCAGCCGCTCGCGCCGATCGCGAGCACGCCGACGACGGCCAGCACGATCACGATCGATCGACCGCTTCGTGCGAGCAACAGGTCGAGCCGCGGGTTATCGATCACTCGTGGGACACCTGCCGAGTCGCGATTGGTCCTGCCGTCCGCTCGCCCGGCTCGGCTCGCGGGCCGCCAGCCCGCGGGCACGGTCGAGTACCGGGATAATCACGGATGGATGATGGAAATCTACCATTATAAGCATAGTGGCTTTTCGACCCGCCGTCGATCACTCTCGGAGCCACTTGCGAAGCTTGCGCTGAAGACGGGTCGAAAGTGGGACGTGATCGCCCGGCGTCCGAAACCGGATGTCGCCGCTGCCGAAGATCACGAGGATGAGTGCGACGGAAAGGCCGACGATGACGCCGTTGACTGCAGCGATCGCGGCGAGCGGATGGACGCCGTGGAGCCAGACCAACACCTGTGGCGGCAACACGGCGAGATACCGGTATTCGCCGAGGTGGCGCGTGTATTCCCCGGTTTGCTCCGGTGCGAAGAGCTGCACCGTGGTTTCGCCGCTACCCCGAACCCCGACCGTCTGCCACTCCGGCGTGGCCTCGATCCCGCCGCTCTCGGCATCGTGGACGACCACCACGGGCAGGTAGCCGGCGTTGTCGACGGTGCGCGTGAGTTCGGCCGTCGCTCCGGGCGCGACGACCTGCGGATCGTCACCGGGCGACTCGGTACTGACGAGTCCGTACTCGTAAGTGCCCGAGGGGACGACCATCGCTGCGGTCGCGAACGTAACGAAGACGAGCAAGACGAGTCCGAGCGCCGTCCAGAACGCGATCACGTTCTCGCGGGAGCAACGTCTGGTCGTCTCGCGGTGTTGCGGCCCGAGGCGCTCCAGGACGGTGCCGAAGCCGAGCAGGGCGACGCCGACCGCCACCAGCATCGATCCGAGGCTGTTGGAGGTAGCCGCCGTGGTCACGCCGACGATCGGTGCGACCGTCCCGTAGGCCCGCTCCGCGATTCCCTGGATGGCCATGACGGCGGCTCCGAGGTGGGGGATCGTTACGACCGTTCCGCGGATCTGGAGGGCTTCGGCGACGATCTGTCCGTCCTGGACGGGCGGTTCGCCGCCGTCCTGATCGGTAAACGGGTTCGCGTCCCCTTTCGTGATGTACCCGTCGTCGGTCTCTCTGACGACGCGGTGGGTCGTCAGCCCGCCGTCGTGGAGGTCTCTGGCCTGATAGACGACGACGTCGCCCTCCTCTACATCGCCGGCGACGACGCTCGGAATCGCGACGAAGCCGTCGCCGGCGTCCATCGTCGGCTCCATGCTGCCGGTCGCGACGTAGCCGAGCAGAATCGGCTGCCCGAGGAGTTGGCCGACCAGCAAGAGGATGACGACCAGCGCCACGACGAAGCCCAGCCCCCGCTTGAGGAGGTCGGCGGCAGTCATGGGCGAGGTGCGAGGACGGTCATGATTGGCTGACGGTTCGGCTTTACTATGCGTCTGCTCCAGTATAAAGCCCGCGAGAGTTCCGACGATGACGGCTCGAGTTCGAGAGCCGTGAGTGAGTCACCGTACCCGAGCCGTTGCCGGCGATCCGCCGACGATCGCGGGGACGGCTATCGAAGGATCGCCCAGCGACGGTTCGCCGTCACCGCGAGGAACAGCAGTCCCGCCGTCGCCGGCGGCGCGAGTGCGGCCGTCGTCGACGCCGACAGCTCCCGGTTTCGAATCGCAAACGGTCCGGGTTCCTCGACCGTCACCTCCCCCGCAGCCACCCCACTGACCGCGATATCGTACGACCCCGGCTCGGCGAAGGTTCGCTCGAAGGTCACCGTCCGCTCGCCGTTGGCCGGGATCGAGACGGCCCGACTCTCGACGACGATTCCGTCGACCGCCAGCTCGAGCGTGCGATCGACCGGCGCGTCGGTCGGATTGGTGACTGTCGCCTGGATCATCGCCGACTCCCCAGCGGTGACCGTCGCATCGTCAACGGAGGCGTTGACCACCTCGATCGGCGGCCCCTCGACGGTCACCCGCCTGCTCCCGATCCCCTCGACCCCGACCTCGTACTCGCCCGGCCAGTACATCGTTCGCTCGAACGCGACCGATTTCGTCTCGCCGGGTCGGAGCTCAAGCGTCCGCTGATCGACGACGGTGCCGTCGACGGTCAGCGACGCCGTGGTCGTCCCCGTCTCGTCGCCGTAGTTGTGGTACGTGGCGTTGGCCGTCAGCACGTCGCCGGTCTCGAGCTTCGTCGGCGAGACCGTGAGGTCCGTCCCCTCGATAGCCGGTTCGGACCCCGATTCGGGCGCGGTTTCGTCGTCGTACTCTGCGACGACCGAGAACGTCTCCGTCCCGCTCTGGGCGGTATGAGTGTCGATCGCGACGCCGATGTGGGCGGTCTCATCGGTCGATAGCTCGAGCGGATTCGATCCGCTGACTACGTCGGTCGGATCGTCGCCCCTGTAGAACGTGAGTCCCGCGACGTCGTTCTCGATCCAGACCCGCTCGACCTCGTCGTCGGTGACGGTGATCGTGAAGACGTTATCCGCGCGCGTGACGGCGTCGTCGTTAAGCGAATCGAAGTGGAGCTCTATTTCTCCCTCCGAAACGGTGGCATACTTTCCGTTGGGATCGCTGGAAGGTGCTAATTCGATCCTGCCTGCCTCGTCGACTTGGGATCCACCATCTACAGCGATGACGGCTGCACCAGTCGAGGCTATAGTTCCCAGAGCCAGTAGTACGAGTACGCTACAACGGAAGGTCATTAGGGAAGATCAATACAGAAAGCGTCTAGCTTCCTGTTTTCGTTGCGTTGATCGTGATGGTTACGTCGTCACTTGAACTGAAGTTACTAGAATTGATAGCGAGACCAACAGATTTGGTCGTATTAGTGTCAATTCCAGTCAGAGTTGCTTCGTTCCCAGAGTCGTAGGTCCGTTCTTGACTGGTATAGACCATCAAGGAGCTACTATTCGAAGTCACGTCTACTTCAAGAGTTCCTTCATCGTTGTTCGATATGTCTATCACGTCGTCATAGTAGGTTGTCGCATTACCATTCAGGTTCGTGAATTTCAGACCGAGTTCTCCATCCGAACCATTGCTATATTCGATAGTTCCGCTGCTAGTGTAGGTGTCATTGAGCGCAATTCCGAGAGCTGCACTGTCATCGCCTTCTGTTTGTACGCTAACATCACGTTGCGCTTCCACTTGGCTGAACGCGCCCGAAGCGATGAGTGCGCCGCCGAGGAGGATCGTCGTTCCGAGCACGAACAGCACGTTGCGTCGATTCATTCTCATGGTTATGATCTGGTTTCGGACCGCCCCGGCAACCGTATGCGACGGTTGACCGGTGGGGCTCTAACTTGACCTCACGAACGTCATCCACTTTGTATTGAGCCGCCAGAACGGCTGAAGGACCAGCCATACGACCGCTCAAGCCGGCCTTGAAGGATATCTCGCGGTCCGCGGTCGGTACAAGTACATCCGGAAATACCGATGATGGAACTACGAGCGTGTACTGCTTGAGGCAGCTCTGGCCAACGACTCGTGATTCGTGCTCGCTATTCGAAAACAGGCCTCTACCTACAGTCGAAAGCAGCACGCCGTGATACAACCACTGAAAGACGGTTCCCACCGTCGTATCGGAAACCGATTTAATCTTAAACTCCTAATTGTCTATTGGCTACTAACCAGGTCGTTGGCAACAAGCGTTATGTATCAGTAGAACTGTTATTCGTACTGATTAGGGGGATGGCGACCAGCGAGAGCCAACCGACGACAACCGGGGCTGCAGGACAGGACAAGCAGTCACGGGAAGGCGAAATTTTCGACCTTCTGAGCAATCAGCGTCGCCGGTACGCCATTCACTACTGCAAACGTGAGGACGAACCCGTCACGCTGGGCGATCTCGCCGAACACGTCGCCGCGTGGGAACTTGATAAGGAAATCGAGGAGATCACTTCAGCGGAGCGAAAACGGGTCTACACCTCGCTGCAACAGACGCATCTGCCGACGCTCGAGCGCGCGGACGTGATCGAGTTCGACGATCGAACGATCGAACTCACCGACGAGGCGGCTCAGCTAGACGTCTACCTCGACATCGTGCCTGGCGATTCCGTCCCGTGGGGAGTCTACTATCTGGGCTTGACGGCAGTTGGCTCGGTCGTGATGGGTGGGTTGTGGCTCGAGCTGATCCCGACTGAGACGATATCGGAGCTCGGCTGGGCGACGCTGGTGTTCGCGCTGTTCGCCGTTTCGGCCGTCGTCCACGTGGGTCAGAACCGGCGAATGCGACTCGGAGAGATGGAGCGACCGCCGTGACGATGAACGCGATCAGCAAACTCGCTTTCGTCTTCCTCGTCGTGGGTGCGGTGATACTGTGGGGACCAGTATTTGGATTCAGTACGTTCGCCGCCGATCGGGGAATGAATGTCGGAACCGCGGCGAGCCAGAACGCGTTACTGGGGATCAATGCGACCGATCAAACGGTCCAAGTCGCCGGAAACGATGATAGTCCACAGAAGATCGGGATTATTTCCAACAACTTAGACCAAGTCGCGACGGTCTCTGTTGAAGTCGTTCATATCCCGAACGGAAGCGATGGGATACTCCAAGCACAACCAGCCGCGACGAACGTTGACCCAGGCGCTTCGACAGATGCTACCGTTGAATGTGCAGAAGGGACGACTCTCGGTGTAGAAGACGTCCGCTTTCGGGCCGAAGCAGAGGGATCGTCGGTACAGATCACAAACGCCACGTTTACCGCCACTATCGATATTCAGTGTGGCAAAGGTAGCGGGCAGATCTCACCGACGAACTCGGGGCTCAGCGGGGTCTTCGCGTCTAACCTCACTAATGGAAACTCGAGTCAGCCGCAGACGATCGAGTTCGATCTCACGACGGATCTCCCGTCTAACGAGACGGTGACGATTACACTACGAGACGTTCAGAAGAACAACCGGCTTGATTACACCGGCACAACTATCGAGACCGACTCGGCAGGTTCGGTATCGGGGCAAACCGTCGGAAATCACGACTACGAAATCGTATTCGATCCGACCGAAACGATAGCACGGGGAGAAACAGTCACTATCAACGTTGGTCGAGTTGACGCATCGGGTTCCCAGGCTGCGAAGTCGGCCCCGTACGATGCTGTGTTCCAGCGCAGCGACAAGCCCGACTCCGAATCCGATACCTTCGACGTTAATTGATCAGCGGGACCGTTCCGGTTCCTTACGCTACTGGCAATAGTGCGATCCGTCGACCAACCCGAACACCTTTTTAGCGCCGGTCCCCCACTTCGATGCATGTCGACCGAATCGATCAGCGACCGACGCGAACACATTCGCTCGGTCAGCGTGACCGCCCTGTCCGCGCTGCTCGGCGTCGCCGCGGCGCTGGCCTCCGCGACCTGGGTCGGACTGTCCGAGGCGGCGGCCCAGAACACGCAGGCGCTCGCGTTCGTCCTGGGCGCGATCCTCGTCCAGTATCTGCTCATCAACGCCTCTGGGATCTACGGCGAGGACGAGTTCGGGACGAAACACTACCTGTTCATCGGGTTCATGACCTTCGCGCTCTGGTTCGTCACGTGGGGTATCCTCCTCACCGCGGAGGCGACGGGCTAACATGGCCGACGACAGCATCGCCGTCGTAGATCTAGACCGGTGTCAGCCCGACCGGTGTAGCTACGAGTGTAAGAACTACTGCCCGCCGAACCGCACGGGCAAGGAGTGTATCACACTCCGCGGCGAGGAGGCCGACGAGGGCCAGCCCGAACAGATCCACATCTCCGAGGAGATCTGTCTGGGCGAGACCTGCGGGATCTGCGTCGAGAAGTGTCCGTTCGACGCCATCGAGATCATCAACCTCCCGCAGGAACTCCAGGACGAACCCGCCCACCGTTACGGCGAGAACGCCTTCTCGCTGTACGGCCTGCCCGCGCCACAGGAGGGGCAGGTGACCGGCATCCTCGGCCCCAACGGGATCGGGAAGACGACCGCAGTCCGCATCCTCGCGGGCGAACTCGAGCCCAACCTCGGCCGCTACGACGAATCCCCGGGCTGGGACGAGGTCCTCGAGGCCTACCGCGGGACGGAACTCCAGGATTACATCTCGGACGTACGCGACGGCGATGTCACGATCGCGCGCAAGCCCCAGTACGTCGACCAGATTCCGAACAGCTTCGACGGCAATACTCGAGAACTGCTCGAGCGGACGAACGAGCGCGGAGCCTTGGACGAACTGGTCGAACGGCTCTCGATTGGTCCCGTGATGGAGCAATCGATCGACGACCTCTCGGGCGGCGAGCTCCAGCGGGTGGCCATCGCGGCCACGCTGGCCCGCGACACGGACTTCTACTTCCTAGACGAGATCACGCCGTATCTGGACATCGGCCAGCGCGTGACGGCGGCGCGGTTGATCCGCGAACTCGCCGAAGAGGAGAACAAGTCGATGCTCGTCATCGAACACGACCTCGCGATCCTGGACCTGCTCGCCGACACGCTCCACGTCGCCTACGGTGAGCCGGGCGCGTACGGCGTCATCACGTCGCCGAAATCGGTCCGCAACGGAATCAACGAGTACCTCTCGGGGTATCTCGACAACGAGAACATGCGGATCCGACCGAATCCGATCCAGTTCGAGGAACACGCGCCCCGGAGCGTGACCCGCGCCGATACCCTCGTCGAGTACCCCGACCTCATCAAGAGCTACGGCGACGGCGAGTTCTCCCTCGAGGTCGAGGGCGGCGAGATTCGCGAGAACGAGGTGCTCGGGGTCGTCGGTCCCAACGGGATCGGGAAGTCGACGTTCGCCAAACTGTTGACCGGTAACCTCGAGCCCACCGAGGGCGATGCTGATCTCGATCTCGACATCTCCTACAAGCCCCAGTACGTCACGATCGACCAGCACATGCGGGTCGACGCCTTCCTCTCGTCGATCACCGACCAGTTCGGCTCGTCGTACTGGAACACCGAGATCGCGGGGCCGCTCCAGCTCGAGCGGATCATGGAGCAGAACCTCTCGGATCTCTCCGGCGGGGAGCGCCAGCGGGTCGCCATCGCGGCCTGCCTCTCCGATTCGGCCGACCTCTACCTGCTCGACGAGCCCTCGGCGCATCTGGACGTCGAACAGCGCGTCCAGGCCACCAAGGCGATCCGGCGCTACGCCGAACAGCAGGACGCCACCGTGCTGGTCATCGACCACGACATCTACATGATGGACCTGCTCGCCGACCGGCTGATGGTCTTCGACGGCGAACCCGCGGTTCACGGCCGCGCCGGCCAACCGCAGCCGATGCGCGACGGCATGAACGAGTTCCTCGCGAACCTCGAGGTGACCTTCCGCCGGGACGAGCGCACCTCGCGCCCGCGGATCAACAAGCCCGAGTCGCAACTGGATCGCCAGCAGAAGAGCGAGGGCGAGTACTACTACGCGCCGTAGACGGCCGGTTCTCGGCGGTTGCTGTCGCGGACGGGAATTAGCCCATCAGCCGCTGACAGCTCCCGCAGAGGTTCTCCTCTTTGATGTCGACCTCGCGGACCGTCGGCGAGAAGTTCATCACGCAGCGGTTGTTGTCGCAGTGCTCGAGGCCGTAGGTGTGGCCGATCTCGTGGACGATCTCCTTGCGGACGCGGTCCTCGAAGATGTCGGCGGCGCTCTGGTTCGAGAAGCCGCCGTCGCT
>SDGW01000644.1_pt1 | contig 14589 bp, 16 predicted proteins | sample 2873831 | NCBI WGS metagenome assembly SDGW01 (sample SAMN08132700, study PRJNA421101) | hypersaline lake metagenome | isolation source: celular fraction 0.22 microns magnesium sulfate-rich crust from ephemeral... | place: Spain: Penahueca Lagoon, Toledo | collected 2011-07
TGATGACCTCCTCGGCGTCGATGTCCTCGACGTCGATGCCCATCTGCTCCATCATCTGTTCCATCTTGCGCGGGTTGAGTCCGCCGCCGCCTCCTCCGAACATACTCGCCACGTCGCCGTGGGCGACCTTTTACTTTGTCGTTCGTCGACTCGGCGGAAGCGCAATGCACTCCGAACCGAGCGGGCGGGAAGGGTAGCAAGGCCGGCGCCGAGGCGACCGAGACCGACGTTTTCAATCGGTGTCGACGCGTCGATTACCCATGACCGACGAGTTCGCCGCGCTGCTCGAGGCGTTCGAGCTGAAAGACGAATCCAGAACGGGATGGGTCCTCCGCGGGATCGACGCGCCGGAGTCGGTGGCAGCACATACCTGGGGGACGGCGACGCTGTGTCTGCTGTACGCCGACCGAGCGAGGGGCGACGTGGACCGCGACCGGGCGGTTTCGATGGCGCTCCTCCACGACCTCGCCGAAGCGCGGACGGGCGATATCCCGACGCGGGCCGACGAAACGAGCGCTGAGGACGGCGACGACCGTCCGTCAGCCGAGGAGAAGGCGGCCCTCGAACGAGCGGCGATCACCGACCTGCTCGGGCCGTTCGAAGGCGAGGACCGCGACCTCGATCTCGTCGCGCGCTGGGAGGAGTACGAGGCCCGGGAGACGCCGACCGCGCGGTTCGTCAAGGACATGGATCTGATCGACAACTGCCTGCAGGCGCTCAAGTACGAACGCGAGGAGCGGTACGACGAAACGGCACCGAACGAGGCGTTTTCGCGGTACGAGAACCTCGACGAGTTCTTCGCGACTGCCGCGCCGCGGCTCCGGACGACGGTCGGGGAGTCGCTGTTCGAGGAGGTCAGAACGCGATACGAGCAGGAGATCGGACGGGAGTGTCAGCTGTAGCGTCTCCCCGCCGTCGACCAGCTCACGTCTCCGCGGGTGCGCCTTCGCGCACGTTCACCGCCATTCCCGTCTCGAAGTCCCGGATCGCCCCGGCGGCTAACTGCGCCGTCCCGACCGCGAGCAACTCGCCGCGCTCGTGGACCACCAGCACCTCGTCGCCCGGCCGGATCTCGTCGCCGGTCTCGAGGACGAACTTCGCGAAGACGTTCTTCTCGTCGCGGACGAACGGCTCGCTCTCGTCGTCGACGACGACGCGATAGGCGGGGTACTCGAGCGCCGCGTCGAGCCGGCGACCGCCCTCGAGGCCGAGGGTGAATCGGCCGTCGGTGCCGAACGAGACGATCCGCCCCGCGTCGGCGTGGATCTGCTGGGGGCGGCCGGAGGTGGTGCGCTTGATCGTCAGCGATTCGGCCGGCGGGAACAGAGCCGCGCCGGCCCCCGCGCCGAACTGGTAGTCCGCGATGGTCCGAAGTTCGGGCAGTCCCGCGCTGCCGTCCGTCGAGTCGCTCATTGGCCGGCGTTCGGTGCGGTGGGTCGAAAGCCCTTCGACCTGTTCGCGTGGTGGCTGCGACGGGTCGCTCACGCGAACGGCGGCGGCGTTTTCGGTTTGATCCATGTGTGCAATTATCAGAATCGATACCGGAACGAGATGGTGAATATTAAGGTAATTGATTTAGAACTACCGGCAGCGATGGACGTCACACAGATCGGTCTCGGGGTCGCCCTGCTCGTGCTCGGCACCCTGACGCTCGCCGGCCCGGCCACGATCGTCACGGGACCGTTCGTCTACCTCCTGACTGGGGCGACGCTGCTCATCACGGGCTACGCGCTGTTGATCGGACTCTGGCAGAACAGACAACCGAATTAGCCCGACGATCGCGTCCCGGTCCGAAATTTCGGTTCCGCGCTCGCTCGAGCACAGCCGCGAGCGCGGCCCGCTCAGAGCAGGAACGTCTCGTGTCGATCGCCGAGATCGAGGAAGGAGTCGGCTTCGGCGATCAGTTCCTCGGCCGTCGAGGATTCGAAGGCCATCACTTCGACGCGGACCCCCTCGTGGCGCAGGTGCGAACAGAGCCGCGAGAAGTCGCCGTCGCCCGTACAGAGGACGATCGTGTCGACGTGGTTCGCCAGCGTCACCGCGTCCAGGCTCATCCCGACGTCCCAGTCGGCCTTCTTGGTGCCGTCGGCGAACGTCTTGATGTCCTTGATCTTGGGCTCGAAGCCGATGTCGATCAGCGCCTCGAAGAAGCTCTCCTCTTCGGGCGAGTCCGCGCGGATGACGTAGGCGATGGCGCGCGTGAGTTGGCGGTCCTGCACGGCTTTCTCGAGCAGCGCGGAGTAGTCGATGTTGCGGCTGTGGATGCTCTGTGCGGTGTGGTAGAGGTTCTGGGCGTCGACGAGGACGGCGACGCGCTGACCGGGATGGATTTCCGTCATATACTAGCATGTCGTGGGCGGCTATAAAAAATCGCGGCGTTCGGTTCGGTCGCGGTGCCGCTGCCGGCAGTGTTCAGGACCGGAGCTTCTGAATGCGCTTTTCCGTCGGCGGGTGCGTCGCGAACAGCGTCGCCAGGAGTCCCTTCTCCGAGTTGAAGATACACAGCGCACTCATACTGTCGTCGAGTTTCGACTCGCGGCCCTGTGCGCCCTGCGAAATTTTCTCGAGTGCGCGGGCGAGCGGGTCGCCGCTGCCGATGTACTGCCGGGCGTCCTCGTCGGCGACGTACTCGCGGTAGCGCGAGATTGCGAGGACGAAGACCATCACGAGCATCTGCGCGAGGTTCGAGATGACCATGCCGACGATGATGCTTCCGAAGTTACGCTCGCCGCCCATCATGTAGACCATGTAGGCGACCCAGCCGACCATCATGGCGATGGAACTGCCGAGCACCATCGCGAGGACGTCGCGGTTCTTGATGTGGGCGAGTTCGTGGGCGATCACGCCCTCGAGTTCGTCGCGCTGGAGGAGCCGGATGAGTTCCGTCGAGACGACGACGACGCCCTTGCCTTTCCGGCCGGTCGCGAAGGCGTTGGGGACGCCCATGTCCATGACCATCAGTTTCGGTTTGTCGATCTTCATGTCCCGACAGAGCGAGTCCGTCATCTGATGGATCTCCTGATACTGGCCGTCCTCGGGCATTTCTTCGGCCCGTCTCGTTGCCGACCACGTCCCGATCTTGTACTGGATGACCGGTAAGACGAGCAGCCCCAGAAGAACGAGCGGCCACGCGCCGAAGCCGAACATCGCCAGGCCGAAGGCTCCGACGAGCATGTAGAACGCGAACAGGATCGATCCGACGACCGCCATTCGCACTTTCAATCCGAAATCTGTCACACCGAGTTGTAAGTAACGACTGGGGATAAATTACGCGGACCTGTATCTCGGCTCTCGAATGGCACTGCAACCGATTCGATCGAAGTCACAATTAATAAGTCGGACGAGCAGTATCCGTCGTCTATGCGCCGCGTCGCTCACCCGACCGTCGGCCCCGTCGTGAGCGACGCCCGCCCTCGTTTTCCGAAACGTAAACGCGTGTGAGAGCGCTCGCGGCGGGCGTGGCACCCCCGTCCCGGGCGCGGTTCGACCGCGCACAGTTGCGTTCGACCGACTTGCAGCCGCCCACCGATCGGAACCGATACACCCTACCGATTGGGGGCCGACACACGACCCAACGACACACCTATGACAGCAATCGACCTTTCGGGCGTCTTCCCGGCGATGTGTACGCCCTTCGACGAGGACGAACGGATCGACTTCGGAACGCTCCAGACCGATGCCCAGCGCCTCGAGGCCGCGGGCGTGGACGGGCTCGTTCCCGTCGGCTCGACCGGCGAGTCCGCGACCCTGACCCACGACGAACACGTCCGCGTCGTCGAGGCGGTCATCGAGGCCGTCGACGACGTACCCGTCATCGCAGGCACGGGCTCGAACAACACCCGCGAGGCGCTCGAACTCTCCGAGCGCGCTGCCGAGGCCGGTGCCGACGGCCTCCTGCTCATTTCACCGTACTACAACAAGCCCGAGCAGCGCGGTCTGATCGAACATTATCGGACGATCGCGGACGCCGTCGACCTCCCACAGATCGTCTACAACGTTCCCTCACGGACGGGCCGTAACATCGAGCCCGACACTGCCGTCGAACTCGCGAGCCACGAGAACATCGCGGGCTTCAAGGCCGCCAGCGGCGACCTGGGCCAGATCGGCGAGATCGCCGAGCGCACCGTCGACGAGGAGTTCGCGGTCCTCTCGGGCGACGACGCGCTCACCCTGCCGACCATCTCGGTCGGCGGCACCGGGACGATCAGCGTCGCGGCGAACATCGAACCCGAGCGGACCTGCGCGATGGTCGGCGCAGCGCTCGACGGCGACTACGAGCGCGCTCGCGAACTGCACCACGAACTCGGGCCGCTGTTCCGCGAACTATTCGTCGAGACCAACCCGATCCCGGTCAAGGAGGCCATGCAGATCCGCGGCTACGGCCCTGCCCGCATGCGCCCGCCGCTGAGCCGTCTCGCCGACGAGTACCGCGAGGGGCTCGAGGCGGTGCTGGCCGACCTCGAACGAGAGACGACCGAGGTCGCCGACGCGACGGAGGGTGATCGATGACGGTCAGGCTCGGCGTCACCGGCGCGACGGGCCGGATGGGCCGAGAAGTGATCGCCGCCGCGACCGACCGCGAGGACTGCGAGGTCGTCTTCGCGGTCAACCGCGACCCGGACGACGAGACCGTCGACGGCGTCGACGTCGAGCCGGCCAGCGAGTTCGACGCGCTGGTCGCCGACCGCGAGCCCACGGTCGTCGTCGACTTCACCGGCCCCGAGTCCGCCGTCGACTACGTGGAGGCCTGTGCCGACGCCGGCGTCGCCTTCGTCACCGGAACGACCGGCTTCGACGACGCGGGCCGCGAGGCGCTCGAGGCCGCCGCGGAGGACGTGGCCGTCCTTCACGCGCCGAACTTCGCCCGCGGGGTGCAGGCGCTGCTCAACGTCGTCGGCGAAGCGGTCCAGAACCTGCCCGGTTACGACGTGGAACTCGTCGAGACCCACCACAACGCCAAGCGCGACGCGCCGAGCGGCACCGCGAATCGCCTGCTCGAGGAGATCGAGGCCAACGGCGAATTCACCGAGCGCACGCACGGCCGCGAGGGCGAGGCCCCACGCGAGGAGGCCGAGATCGGCGTCCACGCGCTGCGGGGGGGCGACATCACGGGTGAACACGAGATTCTGCTGGCGGGCAACCACGAGGAGGTCCGGCTCACTCACCGCGCGGAGGACCGCGGCGTCTTCGCCGCCGGCGCGGTCGACGCGGCGGTCTGGATCGCTGGACAGAAGGCGGGGAGCTACGACTTTGCGGACGTGATCGCAGAATGAGCGCACTCGAGAGCGAAATCGACGAGCTGTGGGACCGCAAAGAGAACGGCGAACTCAGTGCCGAGACCGCCGGCGAGGACGAGTACGCGACGCTCGAGGCCTTCCTCGACGCACTCGAGGACGGCGAGATCCGCGCCGCCGAGAAATCGGGCGGCGAGTGGGAAGCCAACGAGTGGGTCAAGCAGGGTATCCTGCTCAACTTCGGCCTCCGCTCCATCGAGCCCCGCGAGCACGGCGGCGTCACGTACAACGACGTGCTCCCGCTTGCCGATTCGAGCGAATACGGCGACCGCGGGAGCCGCAACACGCCCGACGGGACGGTCGTCCGTCGCGGTGCGAATATCGGCTCGGACTGCATCATGATGAGCCCCGCGTTCGTCAACATCGGCGCTCGCGTCGGCGACGGCACGCTCGTCGACTCCTGTGACACGGTCGGCTCCTGCGCCCAGATCGGGGACAACGTCAAACTCGGCGCGAACCTCCTCATCGGCGGCGTGCTCGAGCCCGTCGAGAACGCGCCAGTCATCGTCGAGGACAACGTCTCGCTCGGTGCCGGCTGCCGGGTCACCAGCGGTTTCGTCGTCGGCGAGAACAGCGTCGTCGGCGAGAACACCCTCCTGACGCCGCGCATCCCGGTCTACGACCTCGTCGAGGAAGAAATTCTGTACGGCGAACTGCCTCCGAACCGGCGCGCGTTCACCCGCTTCGTCGAGTCCTCGATCGGCGACCACGACCTCTTCGACGGCGGCGCGTACAAGCCCGCCGTGGTCGCGACCGACCTCGAGACGGAGACGCTCGAGGCGACCGAGCGCGAAGACGCGCTTCGGGAGTAGCCGGTTCGGGCGGCGACGCTCGAGTAGTCGAGTCCGCTCGAACGTCGATCGATCTCCCGGCCGTCACGAAATACTCGGTAGCGGCTCGTATCACCGATGGCGTCGGCCGGCATATCCGTCCGTTCCATCCTCCGGCCACGGCTCAGCGTCCGTCACCGATCGTCCCGAGAGTGTCGTCCAGTATCCGAAATCCGTCAACAGTGTGATTTTATTCCTGCGGGCGATTCCTCCGACTCATTGCGAATTGAACAGTAATGAACGGACCCTAGATGTTTAATTGATGGGTCTCGTATACGATTAATTGTGAAAACTGGACCCGGAAGAACGAACGACGCAGTGGGGAACTGGGACGAACCCGTCACAGATGCCGCCGAGGGGACCGCTCGAACGAGCGACGTCGACCCCGGTCCGTCGTCCGAGACCGTCGTCGCTCGCGTCGATACGGCCGCGTTCCGGGCCGGCGCCCCGTACGGCCGCGGAGACGCTTCGTCGATAACAGTGGTATGAGAGCACACGACAATGACCAGTCGTCGCGAGCGACCGAACGATCGAGCGACCCCGTCCTCGACGAGTTGCTCGAGGCTCTCAGATCGGATCAGGGCGGTGCGCGGACGGAAGCGATCAAACGCGCGCTCGAGCGGGAGTCGGGCCCGCGCAGCGAGGAAACCGAGCGGATCGCGGCCCTCGAGTTGAAGGTAGCGCAGTTATCGTCCGAGATCGAAGCCGACACGGACGACGGCGACGGGGCCGTCCTCGAGGACGTTCGATCCGAACTCGACGCGACCGTCGACGAACTGGCGACGCTTCGATCGGCGGTCGACGCGTGCGAGTCGACCGATGCGGCCCTCGAGTCCCGGATCGACGACCTCGAAGCCGCGGTCACCGAACTCGCCGATCGACTCGCGAGCGTCGAGGAGTCGATACGCAGCGGCCGATCGGAACGCGCTGCGGCCCGCGACGCTCCCGACGATGCGGCCGGGAGCGGAGAACCGTCTGAGGATTCGATGGAACGGGACGGGGACGACGTCGCCAAACGGATCCGCCACGTCGAGACCAAACTGGACACGCGGACCAACGCCCTGGCGTCTCGGCTTCGCGAAATCGAAACACTGGCGGATCGGATCGACGACCTCGAGGAGCGAATCGACGCGCGAACGGCCGTCCTCGAATCCGGGCTCGAGAACGTCAACGATACGATGGAAGAAGCGATCACGCTGCTCCGAGAAGAGACGCAAACGGAACTGTCGGACGTTCGGTCCGATCTCGACGACCTCGACCGCGAGCTCCGATCGTCGATCGAATCCCTGGAGGACGACATCGGTGCGCTCGAGACGCACGCGGCCGATATGACCCTGTGGCGAAACTCGATCGAGGGGTCGTCCGAGGGCCCCGAGGGCGACCGCAAAGAAGAGGGCGAGTGATCGGGTGTGCGCCGAACCGGCGGTGTCACCAGTGGCCGTCGAACGGAGCGCGGGTCGCCGCCGCCGGAATCGTGGCCGAGTCGGTAGTCCGTGACAACGACGTGACGGTCGGCTCGCTCCCGCCCGAAACGCGGAATCCAAACGCTTGAATCCTCACGGGCGCTTGAATCGACCAATGACTGAGCGTTCGGACTCGCCGGCCGTTCGCCGGCTCGCCGACTGGGATGCGACTCGACTCGAGTCCTTCATCGACGCGTACGGCTCGCCGCTGTACGTCCTCGACCTCGAGCGCGTCCGGGAGAACTACCGACGGCTCGAGGCCGCTTTCCCCGACGCGGAGATCCTCTACGCGGTGAAGGCGAACGCGCTGGGCGACGTACTCACGGTGCTGCTCGAGGAAGGTGCGGGCCTCGAGTGCGCCTCCGCCGGCGAGGTCCAGCGGGCGCTGGAAGCCGGCGCGTCAGGGTCGGAGGTCCACTACACGGCGGTCAACCCGCCGGCGCAGGACCTCGACTGGATCGTCGACGCCTGGAACGAACACCCGGAGCTGACGGTCACCGTCGGCTCCGAGGACACGATCGACCGCCTCGCCGATCGGGGTTACGAGGGCCGGCTCTGTCTGCGGGTCAACCCCGGAATCGGCGCGGGCCACCACGAGAAGGTCCAGACCGGCGCGGCCGCGAAGTTCGGCGTCCCGGCCGAGCGCGCCGTCGACGTACTTCGAGACGCCGCCGGCCGCGGTTTCGACGTGGTCGGGATCCACGCCCACGTCGGCTCGGGCGTCTCGAGCGACCAGCTCGACGATCACCGGGAATTCGTCGCGCGGATGGGCGAGTTGGCACGAGCGGTCAGTGAGGCGACCGACGGCGACGGCCTCGAGTTCGTCGACGTCGGCGGCGGCTTCGGCGTCCCGTATCGCGAGGACGAGGAGCCGCTGGACCTCGCGTCGGTCGCCGACGCGACCCGGGAAGCCCTCGGCGAGATCGACGCGCGCCTGACGATCGAGCCCGGCCGCTACTTCGTCGCGGACGCGGGCGTGCTCCTCACCGAAGTGAACACGGTCAAGGAGGCTCGCGACACGGTCGTCGCCGGCGTCGACGCGGGGATGACGACGCTGATCCGGCCCGCGATGTACGACGCCTACCACCCGATCCGGAACCTGACGGCCGACGCAGAGGCGGACACAGATGCCTCGAGCGGTCGCGAGACGATTCCACAGACGGTAGCCGGCCCCATCTGCGAGAGCGGCGACGTATTCTGTTCGAATCGCGACCTCCCGGCGAGCGAGCGCGGTGACGTCCTCGCGATCGGCAACGCGGGTGCCTACGGCTACGAGATGGCGAATCAGTACAACTCTCGGCCCCGGCCCGCGTCGGTCGTCCGCGACGGCGAGACAGTCCGGCTCTCGCGACGCCGCGAGACCGTCGACGACGTGACGCGGGTGGAACGTGAGGCGCGAACGAAGTGAGCGCCTCGAGGGGACGAGCGGGGAGGAACGACCCGCGAACGTGAGGCCGGAACGGCGTGTGAGTCGTGGCTCGCTGACACAAGCGGCGAGCGACGGATTGAAGGCGCAACCGAACAGAGAAGGGGTACACGACTGCGAGGTCGCCGAGGAATCCGCCGGCGACCGCGACGATGAGCACACACCACTGATCGCACGATGACCGTTCCATTCCAGAAGTACCACGGCACCGGCAACGACTTTCTAATTATCCACGCGGACGAATACGTCCCCGACCGCGGCGCGCTCGCCGAACGCGAGTGCGACCGCGACGACGGCGTCGGTGCCGACGGCGTTCTCTATCTCGCTCTCGAGGAGAAATTCAACCCGCCCCGCGTCGTCATGACGCTGGTCCAGCCCGACGGTGCGACGGCGCCTATGTGCGGCAACGGCGCTCGCTGTGCCGCCGAGTGGGCGATGGAGCAGACGGGGACCGATAGCGTGATGATCGACACGCAGGCGGGCACCCTGCGCGCCGATCGAGCGGGCGAGGACATCGTCGTCGAGATGGGGACCCCCACGTTCGATCCCGACGAGATCCCCGTCGACGCCGACGAGCAGGTGTTCGAAGAGGAGATCGAGGGCCTCGAGGTAACGATGGTAAACACCGGCGTCCCCCACGCCGTCGCGTTCGTCGACGACGTAGACGACGTCGACCTCGAGGCGGTCGCGCCGGCCGTTCGCTACGCGGACGTCTTTCCGAAGGGGACGAACGTCACCGTCGCGAGCCCCGACGGTTCGGGCGGCTTCCGCCAGCGAACGTACGAGCGCGGCGTCGAGGGCGAGACCGAATCCTGTGGCACCGGCGCGGTCGCGATCGCCGTCGTCGCGCGCCGACTCGGCCTCACCGACGCCGACCCGGTGACCGTCTCGCCGCCCGGCGGCGACCTGCAGGTAAGCTTCAACGAGCGCGGAAACGCGACTCTCGCCGGCCCGGTCGAACACGAGTTCGACGGCGAGGTGGCCGTCGAATCTCCCGTCCAGTCGTGACGGGGGTCGACTCGAGCGCGGACGGCGCGTTCGATCCGATCGCGTTCCTCGAGGACGCCGTCCAGCACGCCTCCCACGAGGACGTCGACCCGATACGGGAATTTCTATGCGAGACGCTCGCGGACCGGGGTCTCGAGGCCCGCGTCGACGACGGCGGGAACGTGCTGGCCGCCCGCGGTTCGCCGGCGGCCGACGCCGAGACCCACGTCGTATTGAACACGCACATCGACACGGTCTCGCCTCACGTCCCGTTCGAGCGCGACGAGGACGCCGCCGAGGCTGACGGGGGTGCCGTGATTCGCGGCCGGGGCTCCTGTGACGCGAAGGGGCCGCTCGCGGCCATCCTATCGGCGTTTTTCTCCGTCGAGCCGACTGACGGCCGCGTCACGCTTGCGATCACCCCCGACGAGGAGGTACTCTCGACGGGCGCGTACGCGCTGGTATCCGGTGAGGAATCGCCGACGCGAGACGCCGACGCAGTGATCGTCGGCGAACCGACCGGTCTCGACGTCTGTACCGCGGCGAAGGGACGCTTTCAGGGGACGATCCACCTGTCGGGAGCGAACGCCCACGCCGCCGAACCCGAGACCGGAATCAACGCGGTCGCGGCCCTCGAGTCCGTCCTCGGGGCGATTCGGACCTTCGACGAGCGTGACGATGCACCCCCCGCTCACCCCGAACTCGGCGCGGCGACGCTGACGCCGACCGTCGTCGAGGGCGGCGAGGCCACGAACCAGGTGCCGGCCGACTGCGCGCTGACCGTCGACCGACGGAGCGTTCCACCGGAGACCGCCGACGGATTTCACGAGGCGTTTTCCGCCCATCTGCGGGCCGCCGTTCCAGACGACGTTGGCCTCGAGTTCCGCTTTACCGATCGGCCGACGCCGTTTCTCGAGGCGTGGGACACCGACCCCGACGCGCGGGTAGTGCAGACGCTCGCGGACGCAGCCGGCGGCGACGTGCGCCCGTTCACCGCGGCGACGGAGGCCTCCTACTTCGCGGCGGACGCGCCGACGGTCGTCTTCGGACCCGGCGTCCTCGCCGACGACGAGGGGGCCGTCGCGCACGCCCCGCGGGAGTACGTCCGGATCGCCGACGTTCGCGAGGCGGCGAACGCGCTCGAGGCGACGCTCGCAGACTTGATTGTGTAACGTTCTCGTCGAGGTGTGTCGCTCGAGCGTTTCCCCCGAACGATTTTGTCAATTGAACACAAACTATGTGTGGGTGGATACCATGCAAAAGAACGTCGGCGGGATCGATCGCACCGGGCGCCTCGTCGTCGGCGCAGTCGCTGCGCTGGCCGGCATCGCCGCGCTGACGGGCTACTGGGCCGTCGGCATCGTGACCGCGCTCGTCGCGCTCGTCATCGGTGCGATCTTGCTGGTGACCGGGACGACTCAGAAGTGTCCGATCAACGACGCCGCCGGGATCGATACGACGAACCGACGGTGAACGCGAGGAGAGGGCTCAGACCGACATCAGCGCGATCGCCAGCACGCTCAACACGATAGCGCCGAGCTTGCGGGCGGTGACCGCTTCGTCGAAGGCGACGATGCCGACGAGCGAACTGACGACGATGAACAGGCCGTAGATCGGGACGACGACGCTGACCGGCCCGAGCGCGAGCGCCCGGTAGTAGGTCAGCAGGCCGACTGTCAGCAGGACGCCCATCGCGGCGATGTACGGCGTCCGGGGGTGTCGGAGATAGGGCCGAACCGACAACCCGCGGTAGCGGATCACCAGCCCGACAGTGACGAACATCACCGAGTTCGAGAGGAACACCGCCAGTGTGCTCGGCAGGTCGGTCATCGCGATCGAGAGCAGCGGCGCGACCAGACTGTACGCCAGACAGGCGACGATCGATAGCTCGAGGTAGCGTCGCATCACTCCTCACCCCCGGCGGCGAGGTAGATCGCGAACGCTGCGACGACGATTCCAGCGGCGCGGGTAGCGGTCAGCTCCTCGCCGAGAAAGGCGATCCCGATGATCGAACTCCCGACGATGAAGAGACCGTAGATCGGCACGACGACGCTGACCGGGCCGCGCTCGAGCGCCTGATAGTACGCCAGGATCCCGGTCGAGAGGAAGAGGCCGGCGACGTAGACGATCCCCGCCGCGGGGGTGGTCGCGTCGGCGGGCCGGCCGGTGCCCGTGGCGACGAGGACGACGGTCGTCAGACAGAGGAAGATCGTCGTCGAGAGGAAGAGCGCGACCGCGGGCGGCACGTCCGACGTGACGACGCTCGTCAGCGGTGCGACGAGCCCGTACGTGACGAGGGCGACGATAACCCACAGCAGGTACTCCATATCGGCTCGTCACCGACGGTGCCCTATACTGTCACGATCCCGGAACGCAGGGCCGCGACCGGCGTCCCCGACGAGACGGCGACGGCCCGTGCGGAAAACCAGCTACTCGCTCCGCTCGAGGTCGTCGACCAACTCGCTCGCAACGCCGGTGTAGTCTGCAGGCGTCAGCGCGTGCAGTTCCTCGCGAACGTCGTCGTCGACCTCGAGTTCGTCGAACATCGCGCGGAAGTCCGCGAGGGTGACGTCCTTGCCTCGAGTCACCGCCTTGACGCGCTCGTAAGCGTCGGCCTGGCCCTCGCGCCGGAGGATCGTCTGGACCGCTTCGCCGACGATCTCGGGCGTGTTCTCGAGGTCCTCGCGCGTGACCTGTTCGTTGGGAACGACCTTCGAGAGCCCGGCGGCGGTCTTCCCGTAGCCGATCAGGCAGTGGGCGAACGCGCTCCCGATGTTGCGCTTGACCGTCGAGTCCGAGAGGTCCCGCTGGAGCCGAGAGGTGGTGACGTAGTCGGCGAGGAAGGTCAGATCGGAGTTGGCCTTCGAGAGGTTCCCCTCGCTGTTCTCGAAGTCGATGGGGTTGACCTTGTGGGGCATCGTCGACGAGCCGGTCTCACCTTCGACGGTCTCCTGACCGAGGTAGCGGTCGGAGACGTAGAGCCACATGTCCAGATCGAGGTCGAGCAACACGTCGTTTGCCCCGCGGAACGCGTCGAACAGCGCCGCGAGATCGTCGCAGGGGTTGACCTGCGTCGTGAGCGGGTCGAACTCGAGTCCCAGCTCCGTGACGAAGTCCCGCGCGAAAGTCTGCCAGTCTACGTCGGGGTAGGCGGCGACGTGGGCCGCGTAGGTCCCCGACGCACCGCCGAGTTTCCCGCTGAGGTCGTCGGTGGCTCGCCGAATTCGGCCCGTCGCGCGACCGAGCCGCGAGGCGTAGACGGCCATCTCTTTTCCGAAGGTCGTCGGCGTCGCGGGCTGGCCGTGGGTGCGGGCCAGCATCGGGAGGTCGCGGTACTCGCGAGCCATCTCCGCGAGCGTATCGCGCACGTCGTACAGTTCGGGGAGGAGTACCTCGTCGACGGCGTCGCGGACGAGCAGCCGGTGTGCGAGGTTGTTCACGTCCTCGCTGGTCAGCCCGAAGTGGATCCACGCCGAGGCGTCGCTGTCGTCGGGCAGCCGGTGGCGGACGAAGTACTCGACGGCCTTGACGTCGTGGTTCGTCGCCTCGAACTCCTCGTGGCCCTCGGTCTCGAGTTTCTTGATGAGCCGGGCGTCCTCCTCGGCGAAGTGCTCGTAGAGGCCGCGCAGGTGCTCGCGCGCCTCGAGGTCGAGTTCCAGCGGCGTCGCCTCGAGATCGGCCAGCGCGATCAGGTACTCGACTTCGACGCGAACGCGGGCGCGCATCAGCGCGGCCTCGCTCGCGTACGGCGACAGCGGCGCAGTCCGGCCGCTGTACCGGCCGTCCAGCGGTGAGACGGCGTACAGGGCGTCGGTCTCGGTCATACCCGTCGTTGGTCGAGGTGGTCGCAAAAGCGTGTCGAAACCCCTGCCCGGGCTGGGCCACGAGCGTGCATACCTCCGGAGGGCGAGCCGCGAATACGGCCCGAATTATACACGTTCGTGCATACAGCGGGGCTCGAGACCGCAACCACTTTGCCGCTCGCGGGCGCGGGTTCGACCATGACGCGAATCGCCGGGATGGCCGGCAACCGAGGGCGTAACCTGTTGAACATCGCCGACCGACGGCCGGGCGGGGCCGAGTTCGCGGTAATCCTGACGAACGCGGAAGACGCGCCGGTGCTCGAGGCCGCCGAGGAACGCGGGATTCCGACCGAAGTCGTCCCGATGGACGACGACATGAGTCGCCGCGAGCACGAGGAAGCGGTGCTCGAGGCCCTCTCGGAGTACGAGTTCGATCTCGTCTGTCTGGACGGCTACATGCGGATCCTCTCGGATACGTTCCTCGAGGAGGCCCCGACGACGCTGAACGTCCACCCCGCGCTGCTTCCCGCATTCCCTGGGATGGACGCCTGGAGCGACGCGCTCGAGGCCGGCGTCTCGGTCACCGGTTGTACGGTCCACGTCGTCACCGACGCGACCGACGAGGACGGCGACGTGATCGACGAAGAAGTCGACGCCGGCCCGATCGTCACTCAGGAGCCGATTCCGGTCTACGAGGGCGACGACGAAGAGAGCCTGAAAGAGCGGGTCCTCTACGAGGGCGAGTTCCGCGCGTACCCCCGCGCCGTGAAGTGGTTCGCCGAGGAT
>SDGW01000645.1_pt1 | contig 14582 bp, 17 predicted proteins | sample 2873831 | NCBI WGS metagenome assembly SDGW01 (sample SAMN08132700, study PRJNA421101) | hypersaline lake metagenome | isolation source: celular fraction 0.22 microns magnesium sulfate-rich crust from ephemeral... | place: Spain: Penahueca Lagoon, Toledo | collected 2011-07
GGGCGCCGTCGTCGAGAACGTCTACGTGTTCCCCGGCCCGCCCGCGGAGTTCGAGGCGATGTTCGCGAGCGTCGCCGAGGAGTTCGGCGGCGACGCCGTGAGCGAGACGTTCGAGACGACCGCGCCGGAGGGGTCGCTGACCGACACGCTCGCCGCGTTCCGCGGCCGGTTCGACCTCGCCGTCGGGAGCTACCCCTCGACGGAGGGGCGGAACCGACTGAAGGTGACCGGCGACGACCCCCAACGCGTCGGGGAGGGGGTCGAGTGGCTCCGCGAACGCGTCCCCCGGCCCGACGAGTAGCCCCGCCGACTGCCGCGGGGCGCGCGCTTTTGTCGGCGGGGACGCATCTCCACCCATGCCCCCAACCGCACTCGTCGTCGGCGGCACCCGGTTCGTCGGCCGCCACACCGTCGAGGAGCTGCTCGATCACGACTACCGCGTCACCACGTTCACGCGCGGGGAGTCCGACAACCCCTTCGCCGACCGCGACGGCGTCCGTTCGCTCCACGGCGATCGCACGGACCGCGACGCGCTGGTCGCGGCCCGCGACCGCGTCGATCCGGCGATCGTGATCGACACCTGCGCCTACCACCCCGGCGACGTGGCGACCGCGACCGAGGTGTTCGCCGACGCCGAGGCGTACGTCTACGTCTCCTCCGGCTCGGCGTACGACGCGCCGGACGTGCCGATGCGCGAGGGTGAGACCGCGCTCCACGACTGCACGGCCGAACAGGCGACTGACGACTCGACGGAGAGCTACGGGCCGCGGAAAGCCGAGGGGGATCGCGTCGTCGCCCGAGCGGCCGAGGACGGCGTCCGCGCGATGGCGGTTCGCCCGATGCTCGTCTACGGCCCCCACGACTACACCGAGCGGTTCGCCTACTGGACCGACCGCGTCGCCGAGTACGACGCGGTCGCGGTGCCGTTCGACGGCGACAGCCTGCTGCACCGCTCCTACGTCGCGGACGTGGCGAGCGCGCTCCGCATCGTCGCCGAACGCGGCGAGGCCGGCGAGGCGTACAACGTCGCGGACCGAAACACGTTCTCGCTCTCGCGCTCGCTCGAACTGGTCGCCGAGGGGCTGGACACCGAGGTCGAGATCGTCGAGACGGGTCCCGCTGACCTCGATTCCGCGGGCGTCGAGCCGACGGAGTTTCCGCTGTACACCCCACAGCCCGCGCTGGCGGCGACGGGGAAGCTGGCCGCGCTCGGGTGGGAGTCGACCGACCCGGCCGAGGCCGTGGCGACGACGGCTCGGGCCCACCGCGAGGCAGGTCGCGACGGCGTCGAGAACGGGCCGAACCGGGAGACGGAAGAAGCGCTCATCGACGCCGCACGCGACGACCAGTAACCGGCCGCGACGTATCGCTACTCCCGCTGCTCGCGGACGCAGTCCTCGATCGGGCCGAGCACCTCGTCGGCGACCGTGTAGGGGTCGGTCTCGCGGTCGAGCACGCGCTCGGCCATCGCCTCGACGCCGCCGCGGCGGTCGAGCTCGTCGTCGATCAGGTCTGCGGCGTCGGCCCGGAGCAGCTGGCGGATCTCCGCGGCGTAGCGCTGTTTCGCCTTCGTCTCGCGGCGGCCGGTCTCGTCGAGCCACGCCGAGTGGGCGTCGAGCGTGTCGATCAGCTCCTGGACGCCGTCACCGGATTTGGCGACGGTCTCGAGCACCATGGGCTCCCAGTGCTCCTCGTCGGTCTCCTCGGCGTCAGCCCCGTGGGTGTCGGTGGCGCTGGCGTCGATCGCGTCGCCGTCCGGGTGGTCCGGCTTCGCGAAGCCGCCGGTGTCGAGCTTCGCGGTCGGGTCCCGCTCCATGTGGAGCATCTCCTCCAGGTCGGCGACGGTGCGGCTCGCGCCGTCCATGTCGGCCTTGTTCACGACGAACAGGTCGCCGATCTCGAGAATGCCGGCTTTGAGCATCTGTACGTCGTCGCCCGACCCGGGCTGGACGAGCACGACGACGGTGTCGGCCGTGCGGACGATGTCGACCTCGTTCTGCCCGGCGCCGACGGTCTCGACGATGATGCGGTCCTTGCCGAACGCGTCGAGCGCCTTGATCGCGTCCGAGGTCGCCGTCGAGAGCCCGCCGAGCGTCCCGCGGGCGGACATCGACCGGAAGAACACGTCCATATCGCCGACGTTGCTCGCCATCCGGATGCGGTCGCCGAGGACGGCGCCGCCGGTGTACGGCGAGGAGGGGTCGACCGCGATCACGCCGACGGTCTCCCCGCGCTCGCGGTACTGTGCGGCGAGCTTGTCGACGAGCGTCGACTTCCCCGCGCCGGGGGAGCCCGTGACGCCGATCACGTCGGCGGTCCCCGTGTGCTCGTGGAGCCGGGAGACGATGTCGCGGTAGCCGGGCTGGCGGTTCTCGACTTTCGAGATGACGCGTGCCAGCGCGCGGTGTTTGCCCGCGAGCAGCTCCTCGACGAGCTCGCTCTCGGCGGCGGCGTTCATCGCTCGGGCGCGTTCGCCTCGACGAACTCGACGGTCTCCTCCATCGGCGTCCCCGGACCGAACACCTCGGCGACGCCCAGCTCCAGCAGCTCCTCCTTGTCCTCGTCGGGGATGATGCCGCCGACGAGCACGAGCGTGTCGTCGAACGCGTCGTACTCCTTCAGCCCCTCGATCACCTTGGGGACAAGCGTGTTGTGGGCGCCCGAGAGGATCGAGATCCCGAGCACGTCGACGTCCTCCTGGACCGCCGCCTGCACGATCTCCTCGGGCGCGCGGTGGAGCCCGGAGTAGATGACCTCGAAGCCGGCGTCGCGGAACGCACGCGCGATCACGTGTGCGCCGCGGTCGTGGCCGTCGAGCCCGACCTTGGCGACGAGACAGCGGATGGTGCGTTGCTCCTGATCTGCGCTCATTGGGAGCTACTTCGCCCGCCCGCGGTTTCACTCTAACGGGTCGGCATCACCCGTCGAGAGTCACATCGCCGAAGGGTTGAATACTGTGAGTGACTATTGGTAGCACGTAACGATGAAGAAGTCGCCGAACGAGTATCGATCGGGAAGAAAAGTGTACGAATGTACAGACTGTCTCGAACACCACACGGCCGACGCGGGGCTCACGGTCTGTCCGGCGTGTGGCGGCCGCGTCGAGAACCTCACGAAGGACCGGGCGGAGTAGCCCCGGAAGCGGTCAGTCAGCCCGCGAGTGGCCGCGTCTCGCGTCGACGCCACGCGGCGGCCAGCGCGGGCAGCCCCAGCGGGAACGCCAGGATCCCGAACGCCGCGAGCGCGGCCACGTCCCCGCGGAGCCGCCGGGCCGCGACGCCGGTCGCGCCGACGCCGAGCGCCGCGACGGCGTACGCCGCGTTGCTCCACACCGGCTCGTAGGAGGAGCAGTAGAGCCAGCAGACGAGGGTGTAGGAGGGCGCGTTCCACGTCGGCGGCTGGAGCTTCGGCCAGAGGAACCGACAGTACGTCGTCCACGCGAGCATCGCCGCCGCCGGGAGCCCGACCAGCCAGCCGGTCGCGCCGACGCCCCAGCGGAGCCGTCGATAGCCCGCGAAGAACAGCGCCGGGAACGAGCCCACCCACAGCCAGATGCCCACCGTGTACGTGACGGGCCAGTGTTCGATCCGGGGCTGGCGCACCGGCAGGCGCAGCGACGCCGGCAGCGTCGCCCACGGGAACGACGGGTCCGGGACGGGGTTGGTGAACAGCGCGAACAGGGCGAGCACGGTCCCGACGACGAGCGCGTACAGGCCCACCGTCGTGTAGCGATCGACCCACCGCGGGAGCGAGCGCCGGTCAGGCTGCCGAGCCGCCACGACCGATCACCTCTCGCGGTCGCGTTCCAGCGCCTCGCGACGGCTCTCGTACTCCTCGTCGCTCAGCTCGCCGCGAGCGTACGCCGTGCGCAGCGCCTCCATCGCGGGGTCGGTGCCGTCGTCGCCGGCGACGGCACGGTAGAGCAGGTAGGCACCCCCCACGAGCGCGAGCAGGAACAGCAGCTGCATCGCTACCCCGAGCAGGGGGACCCAGCCGCCCGTGGTGCCGCCGTCCCACATGTGGCCGCCCATCGTCCCGCCGACGCCCATCATCCCGAACCCCATGAACAGGACGGGGAAGACGAACAGCGCGACGACGAGGGCGAGCAGTACCAGTCCGAGCTGTCGGCCGTCCGTATTCGAGGACATGGTTGAACGTACGGGCGGCTCCCTTACCACGTTTGCTCTTTCGAAAACGCGACTCTGTCCGGGGTCGAACTTGGCGGACCGGTAGTTAGTACCCGAGTTGCTTTGCGACACGAAATCGACTCGACGGTCCCGCCCCCGGTGACGACGGTTCCGACCGGGTCACAACCGTGAAGGGAGCCCCCACCCTCGGAGTCAACGTGACCCGTCCGACTCCGCGGCTCGGCACGGAGGGCGAAACGTTCGGCCGCCGCGTGGGCGCGTTCATCCTCGACGTCCTGCTGATCGGCGCCGTCTTCGGCGTGTTCTCCGGCCTCGTCGCCGCGCTCACGTTCGTGTTCGTCGCCGACCCCACGGGTCCGGTCGCCGTCGAGGTCGCCGTGCTCGCCCTGCAGTCGCTGACGGTCGTCGCCGGGTTCGGCTACTTCGTTCTCACCGAGGGGAGCAGCGGGCAGACGCTCGGCAAGCGCGCGCTGGGGCTCGTCGTCGTCACCGAGGACGGCGAGGCCGTCGGCTACCGGGCTGTGCTGGTTCGGAACCTGCTCCGGGTCGTCGACGCGCTGCCCGCGGGGTTCCTGCTCGGCGCGGCGCTGATCCTAGTGACAGAGCGCGGCCAGCGGGTCGGCGATCTCGTCGCAGAAACGGTCGTCGTGGAGACGGCGTGACGCGCTTCAGAGCGCGGCGCCGTCCTCGCCCACCGCGCCCGACACGTCGACGACTTTGCCGAAGGCGACGCCGAACATGTAGAACGCGGCGACCTGGACGTAGAACTGGATGAACGGCACCACGATCAGCCCGACGACGGTGACCGCGAGCAGGAACACGACGACGTTCATCAGCGCGGCGAGCACGAACGGGATCAGCCACGCGACGAGGTAGTCGCCCGTGAGGATCACCTGCTTGATCGTGCCGAAGTCGAAGGCGGCGCCGAAGCTGTCCTCCAGCGCCATGTTCGTCAGCGCCGCGGGGATGAGGTAGTACAACAGGAACATCGCGACGACGCTCACCAGCATCCCGAGCAGGCCGATGCCGCCGAGGATCCCCATCCCGGTCTCGCTGCCCGACGCGGTGCCGCCGGCGATCACGAAGATGCTGAGAAACACCAGGACGAACGGGACGATCCCGTAGACGATCGCGACCGCGGTCGCCTTCAGCCCGTCGACGATCATGTCGCCCCAGTTCTCGAAGGCGGGGGGCTCCTCCTCCCCGCGGGCGGCGCCGCCGAGCACCCAGACCAGATACCCCATGAGCGCGATCGCCGGCACGATCAGGAAGCTACCGAAGCCGAGCAGCCCGCCGATGATGATCCGCCCGAGCGCGCTGTCGCCGTTGAACGGGTACGAGAGACCTTCTTCTAACATGGCTGACCGGAACAGCCACCGACGGCGACTTAACTATTTCCCACCAGACTGGTAGGTCTGATAACGCGCCCAGCGCCGCGCGAACTGGCTGCCGGGAGCTTACCGCCCGGTTCTCGCCTCCCGGCGGGCGCCGATGCGCTCCGGGACGAACCGGTAGAACTCGAACGACACCGTCTCGAGCGGCTGGTCGAAGATGTCGACGTACTGGATGTCGACGTTGCCGAGCCCCTCGAGCGTCTCGAGCGCGATCGAGTCCTTCTCGGTCGGCTCCAGTCGGCCCTCGGCGACCACGCTCTGCCAGCGGTCCGCCGGCCGGTCGTACGTCACGAACGTCGCCGGCCGGTCGTCGAGCTCGCCCTTCTCGCTGTCGGCGTCTGCCGCGAGCCGGAAGTAGAACGTGCCGGTCGAGCGGTCGTAGCCGTACGACACCGGGACCGAGTACGGCGACTCGTCGCCCGGCGTGCTCAGCGAGAGCACGCCCGTGCCGCCCGATCCGAGGAACTCGTCCCGTTCGGCCGCGTCCATCTCGTTCGGCTGCTCGGAGCTCATACGGACCTGTACGGGAGCCGAGGTGATAAGGAGACGCCCGGGTTCGCGGCTCCCGGGAGGGCCTGCAGTACCCGTTCGGTCGCGAGTTGGTAGCCAGCCGGTCGCGACTCGGTCGGTGGGACCGAACTGTCGACCTGCGGGGAGGGAGCCGGTGACCGGGCCTCAGACGTGCTCGTCGAGGAACTCCACCACCGCCGAGTACGCCTCGATGCGGTTCTCCAGCTTCGAGAACCCGTGGCCCTCGTCGGGGAAGATCAGCTTGCGGACGGGCACGCCCTGGTCCCGAACGTCGTCGACGATCTGTTCCGCCTCGCTCACGGGCACGCGCGGGTCGTTCTCGCCGTGGAGCACGAACAGCGGCGCCGTGATGTTCTCGATGTTGTTCGTCGGCGAGATCTCCTGCAGGAACTCCCGGTCTTCGTCGAGGCTGCCGTACTCCGCCTCGCGGAGGGAGCGCCGCCAGTCGCTGGTGTTCTCGAGGAACGTGACGAAGTTCGCGATGCCGACCACGTCGACGCCCGCGGCCCAGAGGTCGGGGTACTCCGTCAGCGCCGAGAGCACCATGAACCCGCCGTAGGAGCCGCCGTATGCGACGATGCGGTCGGCGTCGGCGTCGGGGTGGTCCTGCAGCCACTCCACGCCGGCTTTCAGATCCTTCACCGAGTCCATCCGGTTGCGCACGTCGTCGAGGCTGGCGTACTCCTTCCCGTAGCCCGAGGAGCCCCGGACGTTCGGCTCGAATACCGCGTACCCGTTGTTGAGGAAGTACTGCTTCACCGCGCGGAACGAGGGGCGACGCTGGCTCTCCGGGCCGCCGTGGATGTCGACGATCACGGGCAGTTCGCCGTCGGCGTCCTCCGGCACCGAGAAGAAGCCGGGGATCTCCCGGCCGTCGAAGCTGGGCACGTGGACCAGCTGCGGCTCGACGAACGTCTCGCGGGGGATGCCCGCGGTGGCGGCGTCGGTCCAGCGCGCCGCCTCGCCGGCCGGCACATCGCCGACGTGGACGTTGGTGTTGTCGGTGCTCGCGGTGACGGTGAGCGCGTACCGGTCGCCGTCGGGCCCCCACTCGACGCCGGCGACGACCCCCTCCGGGAACGACGGCGTCTCGACCGCGTCGATCCGGTCGGCGTCGACGAGCTCGCCCAGCGTCAGGTCGGTGTAGCCGTCGACGTTCCGGCTGTACGCGACCCGGCGGCTCTCCTCGTCGATCGAGACGCCGTCGACGTTCCACTCCCCGCCGTCCTCGACGACCGAGAACTCGCCTTCCGAGAGGTCGAGCCGTTCGAGCCGGAGGGTGTCCGAGTCGTGGTCGGTGACCATGTACAGCGAGTCGCCCTCGGGGCCCCACTCGACGCTGCTGTAGCGGGCGCGGCCCTCGTGGGGCGTGACGTGGCTGATGCCGCCGTCGCTCACGTCGAGCACGTGGACGTCGTGGTCGAAGCTCGAGTGGGCCTCGTGGACGAGCAGGCGGTCGTCCGCGGGCGACCAACCCGCGAGGCTGAGCCAGCCGTCGCCCTCGTACACGAGCTCGGCGTCGTTGCCGACGGCGTCGCGGTCCTGCACGTAGATGTCGAACACCGTGTGGTCCCGGCGGTTGGAGGCGAACGCGAAGCGCTCGCCGTCGCCGTCCCAGCCGCCCCAGCGGTGTTTCGCGTCGGGGTGGCGGGTCCGGTTGGTGATCTCGCCGGTGTCGGTGTCGAGCGTGAACAGCTGGGCGCGCTCGTCGCCGCCCTGATCCTTCCCGAAGGCGAGCTCCGCGCGCTCGGGGGAGTAGTCGACGAACGTCACGCGGTCGTCGTAGAACGTGCGCTGGACGGGCCACTCGCCGGGGCCGTCGACGGTCCAGACCTGTGCGGTGCCGGTGGTGTCCATCAGGAACGCCAGCCGCTCGCCGTCGGGGGCGAACGAGCCGCCGTACGCGCTCCGGACGTTGAGGTACCGCTCGATGTCGTACGTTGTCACGGCTCACCTGTTCGCGGTGGGACACAAAGGTAGTTCGGGTCCCGGTGAACCCCCGCGGCGGGTCGGTTCGGGACGCCGGCGGCGAGTCGTTGAAGAGGCTGCCGACCGTACGGGGGAGCGTGCTTCCCGCCGTTCAGACCGGGCTCCCCTCGTGGCTGGTCTCCGGCCTGCTGCTCGGCGTCGCCGCCTCCGTCGTCGTCGCCGTCGTGTTCGTCCTCGGCGAGCGCTACATCCCCGCCCCCGACCGGAGCGGCCGGCGCGTCGGCGGCCCGGGCCAGCAGCGGGCCGGGCTCCGGGAGATATTCGACGCGGCCGACGAGCCGTTCCTCGAGAACTACCAGCTCGGCACCACCACGGTCGCGTTCTACCTCCCGGACCGGGACGTGGCGATCACGTTCGACCCGCGAGCCTACCTCCGCCTGACGGACGGCCCGACCCACGTGGTGCTCTGTGAACACGGGGTGCCGGCCGCGACGATCGGCCGCCGGCTCCCGTTCGACCTCGGCGTCGGCGCCGGCCGGCGGGCCACGGGCGCCGGCCCGCGAGACGCCCGTACGGGACCCCGTGGAGGGCGCGCCGGCGCCCGCGGTCGCCGCGCCGGTCCGGGTGGGAGGTTCACCGGCGCCCGGGGCGAGCGAGGAGACGGGCGCGGCCACCGCGACCCGGTCGGCGACGCCTTCGAGTTCCTGGGGTTGAGCCGCGACGCCGACGCCGACGCGGTGCAGTCGGCGTACCGCGAGCGAGTGAAGGAGCTCCACCCGGATCAGGGCGGCAGCGAGGCGGAGTTCAAGCGGCTGCAGGAGGCGTACAACACCGCGAAGGAGTACGCCGGTTGAGCCGCCGACCACACGTACGTTTATCCCTGTCTCCCACGTAGGAAGCGTATGCCCGAAGAAGTACTCTTCAAGTCCGAGAGCGGTCAGAGCCGGAGCGAGATCGCCGACTACCTCCGCCGCGTGGCCGACTCCCTCGAACAGGGCGGCGAGATCACCCTCGAGGCCGGCGCGGAGTCGGTGACGGTCGACCCCTCGGAGCGATCGACGTTCGAGGTGAAAGTCGAGCGCGAGGGGCCGGCCGACAGCCCCGAGAAGAGCGTCGAGTTCGAGATCGAGTGGACGGAGGGCGAGTCCGGCGGCGAGGGCGACGGCGAGCTCCGGATCGACTAGCTCCCCTCGACGACGTACTCGGTGTCGCCGTCCCGGAGCGCGTCGGTCACTCGGCCGACCTCGTCGCGCGTGACGGCGACGACGACCTCCTGGCCCCGTCCTGCCGCAGCCGCCGCGACCTCGCCAGCCGCGGCGCTGACCGCGGGCGCGTGGTCGACCTCGCGGAGCGCGACGACGGCCTCGACGCCGCTCGCGAGCACCAGGTCCGCCGCCTCGCAGGCGGCGGCGAGCGCCGCGTCGTCGATGCCGCGGCTCCCGCCGGCCCTGACCGGCGGGATCTGGTACACCGTCACGGTGCCCGGAGCCATGTCGATGACGCCCTCGAACCCCGTGACGCCCACGTCGGTGCCGGCCTCGGCGTCCGTCGTCGCGACGCCGGTCGCCGCGCCCTCGTCGCCGGGGGTCGCGTGGAGCAGCCCGTTCCGGATCGACAGGGAGACGGTGTCGCCGGCCGCCACGTCGTCGACGGCGATGGCGGCGTCCTCCTGGAGGCTCTCGAGCACGTCGTCGGTGACGTGATCGACGTACCGTCGCAGCGACTTGGCCTCGCGGAACAGCCAGTCGACGCCCTCCTTGGTGACGCGGTAGCGCGAGCGCCCCTCCTTCTCGACGAGCCCGTCGTCGACCAGCTCCCGGATGTACTCGCTGACCGCCTGGCTCGTGACGCCGACGGCGTCGGCGATCTCCCCCTGACTCACCGCCGGCTGGCGGTCGGCGATCTCCGCGAGGATCCGGAACCGGCTCGCGGTGCGTTTGTCCGCCAGCGCGTCGCTCATGGCCGGGGTGTGGGCTGGCCCGCACATAAACCGCCCGACCCGCAGGGCTCAGCCGTCGAGATCGGCGGTGACCGCGGCCGCCGCGCGCCGCCCGCTCTCCAGGGCGCCCTGGATCGACGACCAGCGCGTGTAGTCGCCCGCGAGATACACCGAGCCCGCCGGATCGTCGACGGCCGGCAGCCGCGCGTGGGTCCCCGGCGGCTGGGCGAACTGCGCGAACGGGATGCGGTCGGTCGCGATCGGCTCCAGCCCCGACACGTCGCGCTCGGGGTACCACGACGAGAGCGCCTCGCGAGTTTGGGCCGCGAGCTCGTCGGCGGCGCGGTCCTGTGCGCCGTCGTCGACGAACGACGCCGCGAGCAGCGCGTCGCCGCTGCCGTCGCCGTACTCCGGCGCGACCGCAGAGAGCTGGGCGACGGTGTTGGGCCCCTCGTTCCCGGCGTTGAGCATGATCCGCGTGCCGGCGTCGATCGCCGGCCCCGGCAGGCGGTACTGCTGGGTGACGACGCCCGCGCCGTCGGTCGGGATCGACTCGACGCCGGTGAGCTCGCGGGCCGTCGGCGGGTCCGTGGCGACGACGGCGGCGTCGAACTCGCGGTCCGCGCCCTCGACGGCGAGGCGCACACCGCCGCCGGCCGCGTCCACGGCGTCGACGGCGGCGGCGGTCCGCACGTCGACGCCCGCCTCGCGGGCGCGATCGGCCAACTGCGCGGGGATGGCGCCCATCCCCGCGGCGGGGACGACGATGTTCCCGAGCGACATCGCGCGGAACGTGTACTCGAACACGTTCGCGGAGGTCGAGAGCGAGCGGTCGAGCGTGATCCCGCCGTACAGCGGCGCGGCGAAGTTCTCGACGAACCGTTCGGAGAAGCCGGCCTCACGCAGGTACTCGCGGATCGAGCGGTCCGGCGCGTCGAACTCGGGCCAGTCGCCGCGGGTGAGTCGACGCCGGAGCCGGAGCGTCCGGAGCTTGTCGGCGAGGGTGACCTCGCGGGAGAGCGCCGACGGGAGGAGCGCCCCCGGATCGCGCAGGGGGTCCGACAGGGTCGAGCGCTTGCCGGGGCGACAGATCACCCCACCGGGCGCGAACGACCGGAGCGAGAGCGCCTCGAGATCGAGCTCCCGGCGGACCGCGGGGTAAGCGTCGAACAGCACCTGGAACCCGCGGTCGCAGGTGAACCCGTCGACCTGCCGGCTGCGGACCCGGCCCCCGAGCGCCGCGCGCTCTTCGAACAGCGTCACGTCGTTACCCGACTCGGCGAGCCGGCGGGCCGCGACAAGCCCCGCGAGTCCGCCGCCGGCGACGGCGATCGTGTGCATACCGGCCGTTCGAGCGGCGGCCCCAAAGCTCCGGTGCCGCCGGAGAAGCGGCGAAGCCGGCCGGAGTCGACAGGTGATAGCCGCTGCCACGCCAGCGACCCGTATGGCAGACTGGATCGCGGAGACGTTCAGGAGCGACGCCGGCTGGGACCACCTCGAGACGCTGGTCGACATCGGCAACCGCATGGCTGGCCAGCCGGGGGAGATGGCGGGACTGGAGGCGACCCGCGACGCGTTCGACGCCGTCGGCGCCCGCGACGCCCGCGTCGAGACGTTCGATCTCGCGGGGTGGGAGCGCGGCAGTAGCTCGATCTCGACGCCCGAGACCGTCGAGGAGTGCATCGCGCTCCCGCGGGGCCCCGCGGGCGAGGTGACCGCGGAGCTGGTCGATCTCGGCGCCGGCCTTCCGGCGGACTTCGAGTCGACGGACGTCGAGGGGAAGATCGTGCTCGCGACCTCGGACGTGCCGGACTACTTCGACCGCTACATCCACCGGACCGAGAAGTACCAGTACGCCGTCGAGGGCGGCGCCGCCGCGTTCGTCTACGCCAACCACGTCCCCGGCCAGCTCCCGCCGACGGGGAGCGTCAACGGCAGCGACGGCGGCCCGTACGGCGACATCCCGGCCGTCGGCGTCTCCTCGGAGACCGGCGCGCGGCTCGCCCGACGGTTCGACGGCGAGGAAGTCACCGTCTCCGTCGACTGTGAGACCCCCGAGACCCAGTCGGGCAACGCGGTCGCCGAACTCGGCCCCGACACCGAGGAGGTGGTGCTCCTCTCGAGCCACGTCGACGCCCACGACATCGCGGAGGGCGCGCGTGACAACGGCGCCGGGACGGCGACGATCGTCGAGGTCGCGAAGGCGCTGGCGGCCCGCGAGGAGGACCTCGACACGCGGGTGAAGTGCATCGCCTACGGCGCCGAGGAGGTCGGGCTCGTCGGCTCCGAACTGGAAGCCGAGAACGCCGACCTCGACGCGATCAAGGGGATCGTCAACGTCGACTCGAACATGGGCGAGCGGACGCTCGAGCTCACGACCCACCGGTTCGACGAGCTCGACGCCGCCGCGAGCCGGGTGAGCGAGCGGTTCGACCACCCGATCGCGACGGTGCCGCGGATGGTCCCTCACTCCGACCACTGGCCGTTCGTGCGCTGGGGCGTCCCGGGCTACATGGTCTCGAGCAAGTCGGAGTCCGCCGGCCGTGGCTGGGGCCACACCTCGGCCGACACGCTCGACAAGCTGGAGGGCCGGACCCTCCGCGAGCAGGCGATCCTGCTGACCGAACTGGTCGTCGAGGTCGCCGACGCGTCGGTCGAGATCCCCCACGAGGAGCCCGAGACGATGGCCGGCTACCTGAAGGAGGAGGACCAGGCGATCGGGATGAAGAAGACGAACGGCTGGCCCTACGAGTTCGAGTAGGCTCCCTGCGGGGGGTTCCGCGCCCAGACCACCGTCGTTTTACCCACGCCCGCCGAGCGGGCGACCATGACGCAGTCGCCGCCGATCAGTCGGGTCAGCCTCCACGGCGCGGCCGCCGCCGCCGACCTCTCCCCGCTCGCGGTCGTCGACGACGACGCCGAGGCCGTCGTCGCGGTCGGCGCCGAGGCGGTCGCCGACGCCGGGCGCTCGTCGGACGGCACACCGGTTCTCGCCGTCGGCGTCGGCGACGGCCGGCAGGGCACCACGCGGGACGGCCTCGCTGCCGCCGCGGCCGCGCTGGCGGAGGGCCAGTATCGCCGCGTCACCCACCCCGTGCTCGGCGTCGACGCCGACGGCGAGCAGGTCGGCCGGGCGGTCCTCGACGTGACGCTGATGACCAGCGAGCCGGCCCGGATCTCCGAGTACGCGCTGGTCGCCGACGGCGAGCGCCTGTTCGACGTGCGCGCCGACGGCGTCGTCGCCTCGACGCCGCTGGGGTCGGGGGGGTACGGCCGCGCGGCCGGCGGGCCGGTGGTCGCCCCCGGCGGCGGGCTCTCGGTGGTCCCGGTGTCGCCGTTCTCGACGCGGGCGAGCCCGTGGGTCGTCCCCGGGCCGCTCGAGCTCCGGGTCGAACGCGACGAGGGCGCCGTCTCGCTGTTCCTCGACGGCGAGGAGCGCGGACAGGTCTATCCGGCCGAGCCCGTCGAGATCGGCGTCGTCGACGAGTTCACTTGCCTCCGACCGTCGGTCGCGGGGTCGCCGGAATTGGAAAAGCACTAAACCGTCCTGTGCCGATATGCGGGTATGACCCCACTGCAGTTCGCCGTCCCGATCGGGGCGCTCGAATCGTTCTCCGGGGCGTTCCCCTACGTGATTCTAGCACTCGTCGTCGCCAACCTCCTCACTCGGCATCTCGCCTACCGGAGCTACAAGCGAGCCGCCGAGAACGGCGCCGACGCGCTGGATCGCTACACGCCACATATGACCGTCTCGGCGCTGGCGATCCTCGCCTCGCTGCTGTACCTCGTGATCGAACCGCACTCCGGGATGGTGATCTCGGCGCTGGTCGTCGGGACGTTCGTCGCCGACATCTTCGAGTTCGAGGCCCGGCAGGTCGAGGCCCGGAACAACCTGGAGATCGAGAAGCCCAAGGGCGCCATCACCGCCTCCGTCGTCGCCGTCCTGTACGCGCTGTACATCTCCCTGTTCTGGGTGATCAAGGGGCCCTGGGAAGCGGTCATCTGATCGGCGCCGACCTTCTTCGACGGTATCAGACCCCATCCAGCGGCGGCCTTCTCCGCGACGCGACTCGTGGTAGCTGCCGTTTCGGCGGCGCTCACTGGTCGAACTGATCTCGAACGCGGACTGGTTTCCCGCGAGCGAGCGCACGCGTGGCGTCGACGACGACATGCCGACACCGCACGGGTGCCAGTCGACTCGCCCGGCGACGGGGAGTGAGCAGGGAGACCGATCCCGCACGTCGGCGGCGCGGGCGCGGCGAACCAGTCGCTGACGGCGCAGCGGGGAGGAAGAACCGGAGAAGCCGTTCGGGGAGCTACTCGTCGACGACCAGCGCCTCGCGGGCCTGTCGCCCGGCGGGGATGATCACCCAGAACACGAACGCACCCAGCAGCGCGGTCCAGAACATCAGGTCGCCGAGGAAGATCCCCAGCGTGTCGAACACCGTACCGGGCTCCTCCGGCGGCGCCGCAACCAGCTGTCGGGTGCTCTCGAAACTGGGCGTGCGGTACCAGCTCGCGGAGATCATCCAGACGAGGGCGGCCACGCTGAACAGCCCGAACCCCTTCATGAACTCGTCAGCCATTACCTGAATTTGGGCCGCCAGCCCTCTTCAGCGTTTCCCATCCCGGCCGCCGGGG
>SDGW01000646.1_pt1 | contig 14569 bp, 10 predicted proteins | sample 2873831 | NCBI WGS metagenome assembly SDGW01 (sample SAMN08132700, study PRJNA421101) | hypersaline lake metagenome | isolation source: celular fraction 0.22 microns magnesium sulfate-rich crust from ephemeral... | place: Spain: Penahueca Lagoon, Toledo | collected 2011-07
CAGGCGGATCGTGATGTGCTCGGGAACGTCGAGGGGACGTGGAAGTTGACGCTCCGGGAACTGAAACCGGAGTTCGTCGGGTTACTCTTGGAAGCTGTGTCGTTCCTTGACGCGCATAGTGATGAGTTCGCGTTCCAGGTCGGCGGTGCTAGGAATTTTGGGGCTGGTATCGCTGATGTGTGGGTGATTAATCCGCTGTATACTGAGCGGGAGGTGCGTCGCGTGTTTGACCGTGCGAAGGCGGTGACGTCGGCGATGGAGGAGAAGGATGAGGTGTGGCGGTCGGAGTGCCGGCCGGAGTTTGTCCGGGCGTTGCAGGCGCGGACTGCGGCGCGTGATGGTGATGTGCCGATGCCGGACGGTGGGTCGGGAGGTGGTTCGGCGTGACGGATCCTAACGAGTCGTTCGGGGAGTCGTTGCAGCCGCCGACGGAGTCGATTCGCCCCTCGGTGTCGAAGGGAGGTTCGGAGCAGGAGGCTGGTGAATCGGAGGACGACGGGTCAGGTGTGAATCCAATGGTTGCGGTGTATAGGCACGACGTGCATAAAGCGCGGATGCGCGGTCATGAGCATGCTGAGGAAACGTTCCGTGGAGTGCGGGTAAACGAGTCCGTGCCGCTTGGTGCGGATCGGGATGCGGCGTTGTTGAGTCGGCCGCGTGGGGGGCCGGAGCAGACGGTGGATGCGCATGAGTCGTGGTTCCGCGTGTCGCTGTTGACTGGGCAGGTTGCGTCGTCGGTGGAGCCGGTTGGTGATATTGGCGGGTCGCTGTTCGAGGTGATTAGCATTGAGGATCCGGCGGCGTTGCATGCTGCGTGGTTGGATGCGACGGTGCCGTCGTTGTTCAGTGAGTCGCCGTACTACCCGTACACGTCGTTGAAGTATCACACGTTGCTCGTGGCGGCGTTGCTGGATAATTACCGGGCGGGGGCGTCGTTCGATGACTTGTTCCTCGCGGTGACGCCGAGTGACGGTGACCCGGCGGTGGTTCCGCATCGGACGGTCGTGTCGACGCGCGGGTTCGCGCTGCACGTGACGAGTGAGCCGGGTAATCGGCCGGCGGTGCGACTTGGTGATGGGCCAGCGCGGTCGTTTGCGGACGTGTGGGCGCGGCTGCCGGAGGTCCCGTTCGATGTGGATGGGGAGCGTCGGTGGCGTGTGCTTGACGCGCAGTTGCGCCGGATCCGGTCGTGGTCGGTGGCGCTCCAGTTCATTGAGGAATACAGTGCGGCGCTCGCCCGATCAACACGTGATGGTGCTGGTGCTGGCTCTGGGGGTGATGGGGTGTGACGCGGATCCAGCAGGTGTTGTTCGAGTTCGACGGGCAGTACCTCGGGCATCCGTACTTCGTGACGGGGAACGCGTTGTTCAATGCGGTTGCGCGGCGTGTTGATGCGGAGACGCGCCGGTCGCTGCGCGTGAGTCACGGGGTGTTCGTGCCGGGCGAGTACGGCGAATACCCGGCCGGGGCGTCGCAGGATGGATATACTGGGAAACTCGGGCAGTCGCTGCCGGACGTTAAGGCGTACGAGGATTTGTTCGTGTTTCGTGATGCGGCGCAGCGGTGGTTGCTGGATTCGCGGCCGCGGGACGCGCATAACGTCCACGACCTGCAGTTGCACGGTGGTCGGGTAGCGTTCGACGATACGTGCTGGTTCGGGCGACCGGCTGGGCAGCGGAATCGGCGACGGTCGGTGTCGTGGTACCTGCACTGCTACCTCCACAGCAGGCAGGCCGACGGCAGCGTTGTCCCGGTCGATGAGGACGTGCTTGACGGCCTACAGGTCGGTGGCGCGCGGAACTACGGGTTCGGTGAGGTCTCAGTCGTTGACACGCAGGTCGTGGATTTGGACGCGCTGGATTTCTCGCGGCTGGAGGCAGCGCAGGCGAGTGGCGAGTCGTGCCGGATTGAGTTGGTGTCGCCATACGTGTTGGAGTCGGATCATCCGAGTGGCGATGCGCAGGACGTGCCGTGGTGGTGGCGTGTCGACACGGACGGGCCGAGTCCGGCGTCACCGGGCGGGTTGCGTCGCCGGGAGACGCGGCTCGTGGACGGTGACGAGACGTACGCAGTGACGACGGTGGATCACGGGCAAGTCGTGCAGTATGCTGGTGATGAGCCGGTCGAGACGGCTCGGAACGGCGTGTTGCGTGTGGGGACGCATTCCCGGTTCGGGTTCGGAGAGTTCCGTGTCCGCCCGGCGAGCGAGGATCGCGTCTCGGAGCGTCGGGCGGCCGGTACTGGAGGTGAGGTGTAGTGGTGTTGGAGCAGGTGGCGTTCGATATTGAGACGACTGGGTTCGGCGTCGATGACGAAGTGACGGTGGTCGGGTTCGCGGTATCGATGGGTGTGCAGGTGTTCGTCCAGACGGGGAATCGACCGGTGCGAGAGCTGCAGGCGACGGTGCAAGAGCAGGTGCCGGTGCACGTTGATGTCTCGACGCACGAGTACGAGCAAGGTGTGCTCGCGGCTGTGACGGAGTTTGTTGCGGAGCGATTCAGTGACTCGGACGTGTTGCTGGTCGCGTACAACGGTGAGCGATGGAACGGCGGGTTCGACGTACCGTTTCTCCGGACGCGGTATGCGCAGCTCGACATGCAGTGGCCGTTCGTGGACGTCCCGTACGCGGATGTGATGCCGCTCGCCACTGACCGATTCAACACGACCGTCGACGGCGATGAGCAGCACGATCTAGGCAGCGTGTACGACCTGTTGTGTGACGGCGAGTACGGCGACCTCGATCCGTTTGATGGGAGCGATGCGGCCGTTCCGGCGTTTGAGAACGGGTGGTTCGCGGAGTTAGTGCAGCATAATGTCGCGGACGTGTTGCGGACGCGGGCGCTTGGCCGTGTCGCTGAACGGTACTACAGTAAATCGGAGTTTCGGGTGAAGTCGCTCACCCCGACGAGGGAGGTGTGACGTGCGTTGGGCTTGACCAGTTCCGAGGCGTTCGGGATGGTGATGGGGCTGTGACGTGCCGTGGAGTTCGGGATAACTGGCGATCCGGAGGTTGACAGTGAACGGCGTTGGGTGCGGATTGAAGCGATACCCCATGTGGACGGATTACAGCGCGGTGCTGTGTCGAGCAAGTAACCGAATCATGGAAGTTACGAAGCATGGCAGATACTGAACCACGAAAGCACGGTGACTCAAGTAGCGAATCGATGGATAGTGGTGCGTCCGAGCGGACTGCGCATTGTGAGTGTCACGAAACGGTTGATCCGGAGACGCGCGAGGACGTGCTGGCGGAGTACAAGCATCGCTGTCAGTCCTGCGGGCGGCGCGGCCCGCAGAAAGGCGGGTTAGCGACGCTGCACGTCCATCACATCGAGCGTGACCCGGACGAGATGGGCGAGCACGATTTGGAGAATTTGACGTTGCTGTGTCGGTCGTGCCACAGTTGGCTCCACCAGCAATCGACCCCGGACGAAGCTCCGGTTGACCTCACTGAAGAGGATCTCAGTGTGTTACTCCCGCAAGATATCGAGGTCCTACGGGTTCTCGCGGAGGACGGCCCGGCCCGCACGGGCGACATCGCGGGGGAACTGACTGTTGACCTGTCGGTGTCGGCGGTGCGCGAACGATTGTGGGTGTTGATGGGGCTCGATAACCGCATCGAGGCTCGTGACCGACAAATCGTGGACAAGGATGTTGAGACGCTAGAATGGGGGCTTACGGAGCAGATCGAGAACTCAGCTCGCGGCCACATTCCGGACGACCAGCAGTTGTTGCTCCAGCGCATGGAGGACGAACAAGTCCGGCAAGCCCTGGAGCGCGGGTGCGACCGGAGTGACGTCACTGAAGTACTGGGTATCTCCCGCCGTACGACGTTTAACAAGGTGAAGCGGGCGTACGCCTATGATTTCCCGCTGGATGCGTTCGGACGGGGTGGACGCCCGACTGATGAGTCTAGATCGGAACGGAACACGCAGGCTACAAAGAGCGAGTCGGACCAGCAGCAACGGCTCGGCGATGTCGCTGAGCAAGAGGACGCAGCGTTAGGGCGAACTGAAACCTGGGGCATACGTGAGTCGAACATGAATGGACAGGCAGCAAGTGATGGTGGCCGACGGAACGACCGATCAGCAGATGACGATGACCTCAGTGATGAGCTGCGGAAACATCTGCAGCAAGCAATCGATTCGTTACAAGAGGCGAATTCGACGCTCTGACTGAGGAGTTGGACGCGGATGAGTCAGTATTGGTTGCGGCAGTATTCCATTGAAGACGCGATAGATGGGTCTCTCCGTGAAAAATGAGCGTTGCTGGGACGTCGACGTCGGGCTTACTCTATAGTTCGAGTGGGAAGGGGTTCGTCGTTGTCGAGGAGTTGCTGCATGTGTTCGTCGGCGGCAGCGAGTCCCTCCTCTAGTGCGACTGGGTCCATTCCGATGATGTTGTTCACGGCGTATAACGTGATTCGACCGAGGTCCTGCGGCCCGGATGGATCTTCGTGGAAGTGGAGGTCGTACCGGTGGCCGTGATGAATGATGGCGTCGGTTTCGGTGACGATGTCCGGCAGTTCCTCTTGGATACTGGTATGTGCAGTATAGGTAGGATCCGTCTTTCGAGGCTCTCACGCTGGATTTCGACTTGAGCGACGTTGTCCGTGCCGCGAGTCTTCAGGTACCTGCGAAGGAGTTCTTCGTGTGAGCGCCGAGTTTCTGCCTCGTTGAGGAGACGTGTGAAGACGTTGAGAATTTCGGTGAACTGGACGAAGTGTGGCCGCCCGTTGCTGATGGTGATGCTAGTACAGGTGCGAGTGAGGGTGGAATTGATGCTGTAGTGGCGAGCACGGTCGGTGAGGCAGCGGCGACTGAAGGAAGTGGTGGGTCTGATGCGGTGGTTGTGCAGGAGAACGTGAAGCAGGCGATTGCGGTGTTGCAAGCGATTGAAGAGTTGTTGGACGCGACGTAATCTGGCCGCCTTGGTCTCTTTTCTTCGTTATTGTAGAACGTGTGTTGATCGTCCCTCCACCGCCTAGTGTACGTATAGCGTAAACTATAATGCGCGGTGTGGTCTAAACGTAAACTGTGATGGTGACAGAACAATTGAATCCGACTGAGTATTCGGAAATCCCTGGTGAAATCGTTCGTGACACTGCAGACAAATTCGAGATTCCGGGTCAGGAATTACTCGATGCCTTAGAAGAGATCGACGAGTACGTGAAGTCCGACGCAGAGTTCATCAAGACCCGTTCCGTGACCAAGGTTTCCGGCGGAGAGGACGACGCCGTTATAGCCGATGCAGGTCACTTCATGGTCTTGTATGTCCCGCCCCACCAATGGGACGAAATTCAGGTTGAAACCGACCTGTCGGGCGACTACCTCAAGGCGGCAAAAGAAATCCATACCGAATTTGCCCGGCGAGTGGGCGCTGATGAAGAGATGCTTGCAACACATGACGCGCTTTTACTGCCGACACCTAAAATCCACCAACTGACTCGCGCTGGGTTATCCCGAAAACAAGCCGAAGTACAGGCACTTCGAATGAAGGGTGCAACACACGAAACAATCGGTGATGAATTAGGGATCGCAGTCGGGACAGTCAAGAGCCACTGCCGGCGTATCGACGAGAAAATCCGGCAGGCGAAGAAACTCGTCCAGTTAACGAGTGAATGAGCGGGATGCTGGGTTCACTACACCGCTAAAGCAGGTTGGTTTTCGCCTTAAGCCGTGTAACGGTAAACGATACCTGTTCGGTCTTCGCTTTCATAGTCTCCCCGTTCAGAGATCCGCAGTTAGAAACGTGTCCGAGCACGGGATTGCATTTGACCCACCGAACCGTAACCCTGCTAACTCAGTGGCTATAGTTGCTCAGTGGGATAGTTCGCAGATGTGTTGATGGTGTCGCGGCGAACGACGTTCAATCAGCACAAGCGTACCTGTTCCTACGGTTTTCCATCAAAGCGTTTTGTCGTGGTCGGCGCCTCCCGGAGGAGACTCGGTCCGCGCCGAGTCGTCGAGGGAAATATTCTAAATAAGAACACCGACGAGCTACTTCGGCGTCGCCGATCTCACGCGCCTCGTGGAACTCACCCACAAGTTCGAGTCGCGGTACCTCGACCAACTCGTGGGTCCGTATCCCGAGGACGCCGACACGTATGAAGCACGGTCGCCGGTCCACCACGCCGATGAAGTTGACGCGCCCGTTCTGCAAGGGGAGGACGATCAGGTCGTACCGCTCTCGCAGGCCGAAGAGATGGTGGAGGCGCTTGATGCGCAGAGCGAGCCCCATGAACTCCTCGTTTTTGAGGACGAGCAACACGGCTTCCGGCGGGCCGACACTCGGAAGCAGGCTCATAAGGCGGAACTCGCGTTCTACGGCGAAGTGTTCGGGGGTGACCCGGCGGACGACCTCTCGTCGCTCGATCTGTCGATAGACAGCCAGGAGTAGCTGATATGATTACAGAATATGACACGAGGGAGCGTGTAGGAACTATAGGTCAGACTGGTAGGCGCGAAAGGTACTTATCATTTCGATTGGCAGTAATTGGATGATTCAATGGTAGTTGCTTTCCAAGAGTATACGGATGATGGTGAGTGGGTTGAACGGGGACGGCTCCATAATGGACAGGTTCTCTCGTCGGACAACGAGGAGTTACTGGACTACCTTCAACATGTAGCGGAACTTGAGCGGAATCCAAAGAGACGTGCGGCTTGGGGCGGGACAAGACAGTCTGACGAGTTCGATGCCTACAAGCGACGGGAGGCACTCAAACGACGACCCCCACTCGATCTTCATGACGAAGATTCTCTTTTGCAGCGGTTTGATTCACCGTATGGTCTTGTAGCGTCTATTACCCGTCCAGGAGAGGACCGTGATTGTCTCGAAGAACTCGCTACGAATGATGGCGGGGTGACGACGCCGCCGAGGCTAGACGGACTTACCGATATTTCTATCCGGCTCTTCAATTGGGGTGTAGAACGTAGTGATCCGGAGTATTTCATCCGCGTGTTCGGTGATGGATTTGTTCGGCTGGAGATTCGTGGAGCAGGTAGCCGTGATGGGCGCGCCATATTTGAACTGTCGGAAGGAACTGTTCACCAGCTCGTTGAGCAGTTCTATCAGCAAGATTTCTTCGACCTACGGTCTACCTATGTTGGGTCTGGGGATGAACTCCCTGTGACAGCGCTCTCACTTCGTGTGAAGGAGACAGAAAAGTGGGTCTATACTTACAGTCGAACTCCTCCAGCGGCAGTACAACAGTTGCGGAATACCGTCGAAGAGATAATCGGTCTTGATCAGTGGCTCCAACCGTCCCTTGCAGAACTCTCGGATGCGTTGGCAGACGAGGGTATAGATGCAGGGCCTGGGCTGGCGGTGGCCCGAGCAACGCTGGAAGCAAATGATGAGGACCCAGGGCCGTCGCTCCAAACCGCGGCTGTGTCAGCTCTTAATGCTGAGAAACCAACGACTCGCCGTGATGCTGCCTTTGTTCTCGGTCACTGCTCACCGAGTGATATCGGCGATACTGTTCCTCAGCTTGAACCGTTGACCCGGAGTGACGATCCAGCTGTTCGCCGATGGGCCATAGAAGTGCTTGGCAGAATTGCAGCCGACTCTCCGGAACAGGTTGTTCCAGCCGTATCAAGCCTCATTACCGGACTTGATGCGAAGCGGCGGAAGGTCCGGCAACCTGCGTGTGAAGCACTTGCTGAGATTGCCACCGTCAATGCTGAGGCCGCTCTTGACGCAGTTCCAGCTGTCGCATCGCTTCTCACTGAGTCATCGGACGATATTCAGCGAACAGCACTGCTCTTTTTCTCGCGTGTTGGCAAGGAATACCCAACTGAACTCCGACCGATTGTCCCGCAGTTACAGGAATTCATCGAGAATGATGAACTCCCGGTTGGGGCCATGAGTACACTCGGCCAAGTCGCCAAAGAGTATCCGGCTGTCGCCAAACCACTCATCGACACGTTCACGGACCGGCTGACGGCCTCCAACTACCGCGTTCGAAATAATGCTCTTGCCTCGCTTGCAGACTTAGCAGCTGACTACCCCGACCAAGTCGTCTCGAATGTCGATACGTACATCAAGCTGTTAACTGATGATGACGATCGAGTTCGACAAAATGCAACCTCGATCATTTCTCGGCTTGCACGAACCCATCCTGAACGAGTCGAACACGCACGGGGGAAGCTCATTTCATTATTGGATGCTGACCTTGCTGGAACACGGAAGAATGCTTGTTGGGCCTTAGGACGGCTGGAGGCCATAGAGGCTCTCTCTGACTTACAGGAGGTTCGTGAAACTGACTCGGAAGAACCCGTTCGAGCAGGCGCAATTGCTGCGCTTGAGATGCTTCAACGAAGCACGTGTCCACACTGCGAGTATAACGCCAACGGACACGAAATGGGTGTCGCAGTTGTGTATCCAGAATGGGTGCAGTGGACCTGTCCGGAGTGCGACCGGCAAGTCCGGCACGAACTTAGAAACGTCTAACCCGACGGCTGCTATTGACTGCGATTCGTGATCTCGACTGGGGTTTCCTGCAGCTCTTCCAGCGTGATTTCCGTCCAATCAATCTCAAGTGCCGCGTCATAATCAACTCGGAGTTCCCAAACCGTCTGAGAGTGACAGTAGGCATAGATGGCGATCTCATCAAGATCCGTAGAGGGGACTCGATGAGGGAATTCAGTCGCTTTGACGATTCCGTCAGCAACGTTCGTAGCCGTACAGAGACAGCGGTCAGTTAAGATGTCTGCGTCCAATGAATCCGGTGCTTCTAACTGATATCGCACGGTAGCGGTATGGCCCTTACCACGGTCTGCTTCTCCGAGATACGGGTGAGTGAGATCTACTTCTAGAATAGACTCGAATGTGGAACCGTCTCGTTCAAATCCCTGTAGTGCCCCGACGAGAGGTTCCTGAGGATACGTGAGAACCCGGTCAATAGCGGGATGGCTTACCATGGCTTTTTCTCGATGAGCCTGAGAGCCGTACGATCGACACTCTCGGAGCCAGAACACTTCATTACTCAACCGCTCGCTATCCCGGCCAGTACGTTCCCGCACTCGTTCAATGAAGGAGTCAAATTCCCCGAACAGTTCTTCAGCCTCCGTGTTCGTCTCAACGATTTCGCCATCTTCCAGCGTCCCCCAATGTTTCGCTGTGAACTCATCGCGGTCTACCGAATGGATTCTCACTTGCATAGTTAGTGAACACTCAGTTCTTAGTCATTCTCAGAAATCCCTCTACTTTAAGACTTAACCTCAGCATCTGCGATCCATTGTCCCCGGCGGCTTCCTAGACATCGTAAATCAGGAATAATTGCATCTCGTAATTTATTTACTTAATCATAGTAGATATAAATGTAATATATGGAAAGGTTTTTAGCCAGGGGATAGCCAGTAGGTGGCAGCATTGCAAGGACAAGACGGCACTGGGGTTCGGGACAATGAGTTTGCTACGTATGCTGATTTACGGACACAGGCACTTAATCAACGGGACACCCTTCTGTTCCGCCTGTTACCCACTTCAGCATTCAAGTGGCTAACTGACGACGATTTTATCGATTTGGAATCTGCAGCGGAGGAACGTGAATCAATCCTGTCGTCCCTCACTAAGGCAATAACAGATGCCGAAATAGCACTTTGGGATCGGGCTAAGACTCTCGAAAACCTACAGAATGAGCAGACACTGTTTAATCCCGAAATATCTACCGTTGTTGCCGAAATTGAAGCGGATAGGGCAGACTTTGAATCAAGATGCGATGACATACCGGACTCGCTTCTCACTCCGGTTGAACACGCACGGCTCTACCAGGTAGCCCATCGCTTCAAAGTGACCCTTGATGCGCTACAAGCGATGCTACGCAGACGGGAGGCCGCCGTCGGCCGTATCCGCGACGTCATCGCTGACGCGCAATGCTCAGTGCTCCAAGCAAAGGTGGTTCTCGAACAAATTCAAACAGAGGACCGAGCGTTCAGTGAGCAAATTCGCACTGCACACCAAATGCTCAGTGAATGCCAAGCGGAGATTCAGGATGTTCTCAAGACGCACCCTGTCTCAGCATTTCTCCCGACAGAACTCAGCCGATTATGCATCCTCCGAATAGAAGTGTCAGAGAAGAAAAGCGCGTTTGACGCGATTTTGAAAGAGCGTCACCGCTCGGTACGGCGTCGAACCCGAGCACGGAATGACGTCCTCCAAGCTACATGGACAACGCAGTACGGTGGCGACCGAAGCGCCACGCCCCCGTCACCTACTGAACTCACGGCACAACTATCTCGATTAGAAGCGACCGTGGAATCGCTGCAGAGTAAGATTGCTGGTACTGACTCGCATTACAGTACTCCGATTGAACACACCCGCGACGTTGCGGCGATGAAGACAGCAACCGAGCGGATAAGACAACTGCAAGAGCAACTCGTGTTCGAACGGAGATTTCGGGCTGTCAGACGCCAGTTTACAAGGCTGGTTCGAGATATTGATCCGTATCTCACAACGGGTGAGTACTGGTCCGAGACAGACCGTCGAACGACACAGACTCGGCTCACGGTACTCGCCGCCCAACTACGAGCGATTCGAGTACTGGCACAGACCTTCGAGAACATCACGGTCGATGAGGAGCGCGTCACGCGCGTCCACCACCAACTGACAGCGATCCAGTCCCACAAACGACTGGATATTGACCGGTTCCAGCGTCTACGAGCAGAGACTGCTGAAACCCTGTATCGCCGACTGGATGACATCGAAACACTGTATTGGAATCGAAGAACGGCTGTCGAAGCGCTGGAACAAGACGAAAAGTGGTCACACGAACAGCGCACCCAAACTGCTCCGACCCTGATTACCACACTCCGCTGTGATCTCAGAGCAATCGATGCGACAGTATCCGAGCTTCCATCGGAAGGGGTTCGTCCGGACGAATATGGGACAGTACAGGGGTATCGATCCGCAATCCGCGCCGACCTCAAGGCTCTTCAACGACGGTTGTCCGTCGAACGAATCCTCCACACAGTCTCTGACATTCACGAGTACATCGAATCGGAGGCGACACCGTACTTGAATTATGAAGAGCTGTGTCCCGAATCGACACTTCGTGAGTTCCGACAGAGACTAACCGAGGCTTCCAACGAACTGCGTGCTCTCGGCCGTCTTGGTGCAGTCGAAGAGCTCCCAGATCCGATTAAGAGGGAGGTGGCGGCGTTGTCAGATCAAGTCGCGGTGTATCGGGATCATTTTGCGCAGTATAATCAAGAGTACGTAACCAAACGTGCAGAGAAGCAATTTGAGCGATTCGGGGAGTACTACACGGAACTTGAGGACCAGTTACAGCCAGCGAAGACACACGGCGAACCCCTCCCTGATGGTGTTCACTCTCAAGTAGAACAGGTTCGTACTGTCATTGACGACTTGGCTGAGTTGACTGGGTCACCGACTGGGAAGTATCTCCAGGACAGTCACCGGTATAAGATCGCCCAGGCCAAGGTAGATCTCAGGGAATCGCAGCAGTTTATCGATCAGAAAGAGGAATTCGACACCAAACTTGAGGAGCATCGATCTGCTGTACAACATGTTAGGTCGGAGGCCGAACCCTTCCTCAATCACGAACGATTCCTCACACGGTGTACCCAGAGTGAATTGACCGGCTTGATTCGAGATACCAGATCTGAAATCGAAGCGTGGCAGGACACGTTTGATTTCTCGTTGTTGGCGAACGCTGACGAGCAGAAACCAGACCAGTTAATCGAAACACTTGTTGATGTACTCAAACACGTAAATTATCGGGAAGTGTACAATACGGAGTTCGTGAAGGCTGCCCGTAACCGCAACGCCGACCTGTTTACTAACATTGACGAGGACGGGAACGATCTAACGCCTTCTCAGCAGCAGGCGATTGTGCGAAATGGAGTGTACAATCAGGTCGTTGCTGGTGCGGGGACTGGGAAGACGCTGGCTTTGATTTACCGGGTCGCCTACCTTGTTTCTCGGCAGGGAATCGACCCTGACCGAATTGCCGTTGTAACGCTGACGAACAAGGCTACGGAAGAGATTGAGGCACGACTCGCAAAGCGATTCAATATTACCGGCGTCCAAGTGCAGACCCTGCACAGCTTTGGCCTCGATATCGTTAGGGAAGGGGCGTCCGAGAACATCGAAATAGCAAGCGGTGATCTGCGTAATTTACTTGATCGACTCGTCAACGATGCCGGGCATGAGCCGTTCAAATCGCATCTCCGCCAGTTCGTCCAACACGACCAAACAGAGTACCTTGATGAAGACGACTTCGAAACGCGAGCAGACTACGTCGCAGAACGGGCGAACAAACACTACCTCACATTAGCTGGCGAGGAGGTCGCCTCACGAGCTGAAAAGGTCATTGCAGACTTCCTCTTCGAGCATCAGGTTCGGTACAGGTACGAAGAGGTGGCGGAGTGGGCCGAGTCAGCCGCTGGAAAGAAGTCCTACGAGCCGGACTTCTATCTTCCTGATTATGATCTCTACATCGAACACTGGGCAATCGATGAGGATGGCCAAGTACCAGACTGGTTCACAATGTCGACGATCGAGTACGATCAAAAACGGCGGTGGGCGAGAGAACAGTTCGAATCCGTTGATGCGACATTAGTCGAAACGGATAACTCGGACTATGAGGACGGTACTCTTCGTGAGCGACTGACGGAGATTTTGTCAAAGCAAGGGGTGGAGTTAGAACCGCTCTCGTTTGAGCAACTTGTTGACCGGGCGCATGAGTATCACGAGACGGAAAAGCGCCTGAAGGACCAACTCGCACAGTTCGTGCAAAACGCGAAGATATTCTCCAAAACCCCGGATGAGATCCGTGACGCAGTGGCCGATGCCGCTCCGCGAAAACATCACTTCGCTCATTGCGGTGCATACGCACTCTCGGAATACCAGGCGTTCCTCACTCGGACCGGTCGCCTGGACTTTCAGGATATGCTCTTGAAGGCAGTAACGACGATCGAGCAGCATCCGGAGCTGTTTCATCGCCGGTTCGATCATTTGCTCGTCGACGAGTTCCAGGATACCTCCGTCCTTGGCCAGGAGTTGATTAACACGCTGGTTCCTTCTGGACAGGACGATACGCGATTGTTCACCGTTGGTGATGACTGGCAGAGCATCTACGGTTTCCGTGGTGCCGCAGTCGAACGCTTCGTTGGCTTCGAGGACGTGTTCGGGCAAGCCGCACAGACGAAGCTGACACAAAACCACCGCTCTCCAGACCCGGTTGTCAAAGCTGGGAATGAACTTCTCACTAACAATCCCAATCAGATAGCGAAAGTAGTTGAACCTGCGGGAGACACCAATACTGAGCCGGTTCTCCATACTCTTAACGGGAAGAAAGGCAGCGATCGAGACTACCGCCAGCGGGTCGGGCGATATGTAGCGACCCTTGTCAAGTCATTCATCAATGATGGCGTCGATGCCGACGAAATCATGGTCTTATGTCGATTTGATCAGGGTGCTCGGTATCTCAACCGGGTGAAAAAGAGTCTGAAAAGCGAACGTATTCCCTTTGATGGCGAATACGAACAATACCGTCCTGACGAGAAAGCCACCCGAAAAGCAGCAGACGGCGACGGTAGGAGTGGGGTTGACGTTCAAACGATTCACAAAGCGAAGGGGAGAGAGGCTGAAAAAGTCATTCTCGTCCACGCCGCCTCGGGGAGGTATGGACTGCCAGCCGATCAGAATGGAAACGAACTGTTGACGCCAGCCCGAGACGTTGAGATTGACCGCATTGAAGAGGAGCGGCGTCTCTTCTACGTGGCAATGACCCGCACGAAGGACGAACTCCACGTCACAACTCGCCGAAACAATCGGTCGCAATTCATCGACGAGGTAGCTGAATGGTTCGACGAACGGCGTTCAGCGGCGTATCCTGGCCCAGACGGTGAGCGAACATCCCTCACTGCAAAAGTCGAGCAACTGTGGGACCCACATCCGACACAACACCAAGTTGGGTTGCTTAGCGACGAAACAGGCGTCATAAAATTTGTCTCTTGGCCGCACGATGATTCCGTAGACTTGGAAGAAGGCCACTGGTATCGGTTGGATGAACTGAAAGTCAACGATAGCGATGAGTATGGGATACAGGTGATGATTGATAGAAAGACCGTCGTAGAAGACCTTGTTAACAACGGTTGAAATCAGAAGTTACAGAGGTTCTGACTTGTAGATGGGTTACTCCATTTGGTCGGCAGTAATTCCGAACTTGGAGCGGATGGTATCCATGATGGCAGATGCAGTGAATTCTGAGAAGGCATCTTCGTTGAGCATATCTCGGGCGTTGTAGGGGTGGTAGGACTGATTTTCTAAGTTCCGTGCTTTCACGTGTCCGAGCCCATCGCGGAGGCTAGCGCTTACATCGGCCGAGTAGTTGCCTTTGCTATCGAGTTCCAATGGTTCGTTCCGTGGCCGTAGCCAGAGTTCCCACTTAACGCCATCTGTAAGCACTACGAGTGCGTGGAAATCGAGATCTTTCTGAAGGTATTCTTTGACGTCTTCCTTTGCGTACTTCAGTTTGTTCGGCGGTTTTGCCTCTCCGAAGAGTCGAACACCTTGTTCTTTGGCCGTGTCAGTCGAGATTGTTGTG
>SDGW01001262.1_pt1 | contig 14554 bp, 12 predicted proteins | sample 2873831 | NCBI WGS metagenome assembly SDGW01 (sample SAMN08132700, study PRJNA421101) | hypersaline lake metagenome | isolation source: celular fraction 0.22 microns magnesium sulfate-rich crust from ephemeral... | place: Spain: Penahueca Lagoon, Toledo | collected 2011-07
ATTATGGGACTGTTCTTCGGTCCCGTTGTCCTCGGGGCACTCAAAGCCGCTCTCCGCGTCGGCTTGGATAATTGGTCCCAGCTCGACGAGAGCGACATCGGTTGACCATCCGATCGCAATCAATCGAACAACAGCTTTTCGAGTCGCGTCCCCAGCTTCGGAGTCCCGAACCGGCGGCGAAACTCCAGAACGACCTGTCCGGTGCCGAGGGGGAGCAGGCTCATTCCGAGCACGACGAGCCAGCTTTCGAGACCGATGGGGGCGGTGCTCAGTGCCAGCGAAACGCCCGGCAGGTAGACGGTGCCGATCACCAGCAGGGCCGACAGGCCGAGGGCACCCCAGACGTACGCGTTCTCGGTGACTTCGTTGCGCACGATGCCCGACGTGAGCTCTCGCATGTTGAACACGTGCCAGAGTTGGGCGAACGCTAGCGTGAGGAACGACATGGTGACGACCTCTTTGGCCCCCATGCCGCCGGCGTACATGCCACCCCCGATCACGAACGCACCGACAGTCGCCACTGCAATCATCGTTCCGTATAGCCCCAGCTCGGCCCAGTGCGTCCGGGTCAGGATCGACTCGTTAGGATCTCTCGGCGGCGTATTCATTATCTCCTTGCTGCCTCCGCAGGCCCCCAGCGCGAACGCCGGGAAGATGTCAGTCACGACGTTGAGAAAGAGGATCTGCAGCGGGAGCAACGGCAGCGGAAAGCCCAGCAGTGCGGCGATCAGGATGGCCAGCAGTTCGCTGAGATTACAGGACATGAGATACAGCACGAACTTCCGGATGTTCCGGAAGATGATCCGCCCCTCCCTGATGGCGTGGTAGATACTCGTGAAGTTGTCGTCCCGGAGGATCATGTCCGCCGCCTCCTGAGCCACCTGCGTTCCCCGCTGACCCATGGCAACGCCGATGTCGGCCCGCTTCAGCGCCGGCGCGTCGTTGACCCCGTCGCCGGTCATGGCCACGATCGAGCCGACTGCCTGGTGAATTCCGATCAAGTCGAGCTTGTTCTCCGGGGCGACCCGCGCGAAGACCGACGCGTTCGTGAACCGCTCCATCTCGTCCTGAGACAGGTTCTCGGGGTCGTCGAGTTCGCGCCCCTGAATGACTTCGTCATCCTCCGGGTCCATCAACCCGACACTCCGGGCGATGTTTTTGGCCGTCCCGGGGTGGTCACCGGTCACCATGACGATTCGCAACCCCGCGTCCAGACAGTTCTTGATGGTCGATTTGACCTCCTCGCGTGGTGGATCGATCATGGCGACCAATCCGAGCAGCGATAGCTCCTCGTACGGCGGGGCGTCCGTACTGTCTACGTCCTCCTTGGCGAGAGCGAGAACTCGCAACCCGTCTTCGGCCATACGCTCGCTCTTCTGAATCCACTCTTCTTTATCGCGTTCCGAGAGAGGCTCGGTGCCGTCACCCGTTACCAGCCGGGTCGACGACTCGACGACCGCCTCCGGCGCACCTTTCACGGCGAGCTTGTAGCTTCCGTTCAGCTCGTGGTAGGTCGCCATCATCTTGACGGACGGGTCGAAGGACACCTCGCGAGCTTCGGGCATCGACTCGAGGAGTTCGTTCCGATCTACGCCGCCCTTCAATTCACAGAGGCATTGTTACAGAGGACGCCCACCTCCAGGGCCTCCTGCATGGCAGGATCTCGTGGCTCGTCTAGTTCTTCGTCACCATGCTGGAACGTCCCTTCGGTGTCGAGTCCGGTCCCGGTGACGGCGACCGAACCGTTCGCCAGTTCGTACTGGCTGACGGTCATCTCGTTCTCCGTCAGCGTGCCCGTCTTGTCGGTACAAATGATGTTCGTCGAACCCAGCGTTTCGACGGAGCCGAGGTTGTTGATGAGGGCGTTTCGATCCGCCATCCGCCACATCCCGCGCGCGAGCACGAGCGTGGCGACGACCGGCAGCCCCTCCGGAATGGTCGCGATGGCCAGTGCGATGGCTGTCTCGACCATCAGGTACAGATCCTGGCCCCTGAGCCATCCCGAGATGAAGACGATTGCGGCCACGACGAGCAGGAACGGAACGAGCTTCCGCCCGAGTTCGTCGAGCTTCTGCTGGAGCGGCGTCTTCTCCTCGGCTTCTCCCTGCAGCGACGCCGAGATCTTGCCCAGTTCCGTGTCCATCCCCGTGGACACGACGACTGCTTCCGCAGTCCCCCGCGTCACGCTCGTCCCCTTGTAGAGCATATTCTCCCGCTCGGCGAGGGGCACGTCTCCCTCAAGGACGTCGCTCGTCTTTCCGACGGGAACGGACTCGCCGGTGAGCGCCGATTCGTCGGCCTGGAGCTTGGAGGGCTCGATCACTCGAAGGTCGGCCGGAACGACGTTCCCGGCGTCGAGGAGCACGACGTCTCCCGGCACCAGGTCTTCGGCGGACACCTCCTCGACCTCTCCCTCCCGGCGAACGCGGGCCTCGATCTCCGTCATCTCCTGAAGGCCCTCCATCGACTTGATGGCCCGCATCTCGGTGACGAACCCGATGAGCCCGTTGATGAGGAGGACGACGAAGATAGCGACGCCCTCGATGTTCTCGTTCAGTGCAAAGGCTGCCACTCCTGCCACCGCCAGCAACAGGACGATGAAGCTCTTGAACTGGTTCGCCAGAACCCCCCACCAGCCCCGCTGTTCCGCCTCCCGCAACGCATTCGGGCCGACCCGCTCGCGCCGCGTTTCGGCTTCGTCCTCGCTCAGCCCCTTGTCCGTTGAAACCTCGTAGTGATCGAGGATCTCGTCCGACGACCTGCCCCACGGCGTTTGAATCGGATGTTCGTCCATCTCCAGCGGAAAAGACCCTGAGAATGGCTATGGTCGATAACCATAAAAATACCGTGCGTGATTCCCACCCCCCTGTTCGCACCAGTTCCAGTCACGAGAGACAGGCGATAGCTGCTACGTTTCCGTCACGGGTGCCCGGACCGTCAACACGGGAATGGGAGACGTGCGGACGAGATAGTCGGTGACGCTGCCCAGCACGTACCGATCGAAGCCGGTTCGCCCGTGAGTGCCGACGACAACGAGATCGATGTCGTGTTCTTCGATGTACGTGAGAATCACTTTGTGAATCGATGGGCCGTATTCGACTGTCTTGGAAGTCGATTCGATGCCAGCGTCGTCCGCGAATTTCGCCGCTTCGTCGAGTAGCTCTGTCGCACTTTCTTCTAACAGATCCATCTGCCTATCTGTCCAAACGTCGACGCCCAGAACTGGGATGGCGATGGCTGAGAGGAGGTGTAGTGCGGCTCCCTCAGCATCTGCCACGTCAACGCCAATTGCAAGTGCCTGGTTCGCACAGTCGCTCCCGTCGGTCGGGACGAGCACGTTCTGATACGGGTGGGTGATCTTGGCGTCGTCATTCGGTGAGAGGGTGAGTACAGGGACGTCCGCTCGCCGGACGACTCGTTCAGTCGTGCTACCGAGCAAAAACCGTTCGAGTCCCCGACGCCCGTGCGTTGGCATGATGACGAGGTTAACTCCCTGTGCCTCGGCGTAGTCGATGATTGTCCGGTACGCCTCGCCTTGAGCTACTTCCGTGACGGTATCGACTCCCCGTTGGTTGGCGCGATCAGCCGCCTCACTGACGATTTTCTTTCCGTCCTCTTCGAGGCTGTCGACGCTATCGCTCCGGAGCTGGAGGACGCTCTCCTGTGTCGTGTCTACAACATTGAGGATGTGGACGGTCGCGTCGTGGGTGGTCGCGATATCGAGAACGTGATCGAATGCGACCGTCGCCCCGTCACTTCCATCGGTTGGAAAGAGGATCTGATCGAACATGGTTCAGTATTCGGGAGAGAAATACATAAATCGGGATTCTCCGGCTGTCTCATACCGAAAACTACAGCAGTTGGATAGTAAAACAGTGTACGCTGGTATCGTTTTGGGTGCTGGGTATACTGTTGTACATGAGCGATGCCGCCGTTGGGCTCTATACGATCAGTGAGACTGATTCTTGACCGTGTGGTTGCCAGTGTCTCGTAGTGGCTTCGACTCTCGATTCTCGCCGGACTGTCTTTCGACAGATCGCCAGCCAATTGTATGCTGACTGGCCAGTATACGATTCGACGCCGTTGTACGATCGCGCCTCGAACAACGCGCTGGAATCAGACGTTCGGATCGTCGCACAAACGTGGTTCAAGCACGACGATCACACCTCTGTCGAGCTGTTCGTCTGTTCACTCCCACTGGCGTATTTCAAATTCAGCTTCTCCCACTCGCGCTTCTGTCGAACGAGACGGGCCTATGTCGTCAGGGGAGTTTTCGTCAGATGTCATGCCAGTATTCTCATTTGCATCGGCCCAACCTGTTCGAGGCTCCAAAACCCCCGGATACAACCACTCAGAACGCCCCTGCGCCATCTCGGCGCCTGTCGGCTCATTCCCGAGAACCAACACCACCCGAACCTGACGACAGCGAGGGATCGCGATGAGTTCCGACGAGAAGCATTTGCACTCAGGCGACGAACGCGGCGCAGCAGTACCTCTCGTCGATGTTCTCGAAGATTACCTCTCGGACAAGGGGAAGGGACGCAACGGCGAGAGCGGGCAGTATCGACGACACGCTAAACGCGAGGTGAATCGGCTCATCGAATTTCTCGCGGAAGATCGTTCGTCGGCATCGGTGACGTTTGAGGAGCTGTCCGTCGGCGATCTTCGTGAGTACGCGCGGTATCTTGCTCGGCAGGGCTGGACCGAGGGCACAGTGCAGAATTACTACGCTCACGTCTCCGGATTTTGCGGCTGGGCGGCTCGCGAAGGCTATCTCTCGGGAAACATCGCCCAGCGGCGCCGGGCGAAAGAGCCACTCCCCGAGGATACAGGTCGGAAGAGCGGAGAACAACAGGCCTGGTCGGCCGAGCATCGAGCACGCCTCCTAGAGTACGTGAACAAACAGGCACACGATGCCATCGACGCCGTCGCGGAGGACCGCCAAGGTGCGATCAAGGCGACTCGTGATCGGGCACTCGTCTACGTCCTGTGTTTCACAGGGGTTCGCGGCGCCGAGGTCCTCGCCGATGGAAACGACGATCGACGCGGACGTGATGGATTGCGGTGGTCGGATGTCTCGTTCGAGGACAACAACATCCAGGTGCTCGGAAAGACGGGGAAATGGGATGACCGACCGCTACCAGATCCTGCTGTTCCTCCACTGGAGCGGCTGAAGCGCGTCACAGACGCGTCAAGCGAGGAGTGGCCGGTGTTCCCGACCCTGGACTACCCGACACTGGTGGAGACGTTCGTTCAGACGATGACTGCCCGGGGATATGACCCGGCTGAAGTCGAGTCTATCCGCAAAGAGAAAGTGAATGACGGCGAGGCGTCACCTCTCGAACTCCTTGCTGACTATGGTATCGAACCGCCCGCGTTAACGACGCATGGGGCTCGCGAGGTCCTGAAACGGCTCACGGCGGACGCGGGCATCGAGCTCGACGATAAACACGGGTATCTAGCCCCTCACGGCGCTCGTCGTGGTGTCGGTGAGGTGCTCGTCCGGGCGTACGGACACGCCGAGGCGGCCCGATACCTAGACAACTCCGAAGAGATCGTTCGCGAGCATTACTCGCACATCGAGGCGGGTGAGTTAGCCGAACGCGCTGAAGCCGCCTTCGCCGAACACGATCAAGAGCTTCGGGGTCAACACGACGCCGGTGATGAATCAAATTCCCACCCGGTCGACGAGTGACTCAGCCGGTGCTGCAGCTGCTGTATGCCGATTTGTCGCAGTCGAACTTCCGAGGAGGTCTAGGGGAGGGAGGAGAGCGCGAATCTCGACGCTTGCGGATTATTTATCCAGATATTCGATTCCCCACTCACGAAGTTTCTCGGCGACGAGTTCGGGGTGTTCCTGTGCGACTACCATCGCAGCTTCGCGCGCGTCACCCTTGTATACTGGGCCATCAACGAGGTCTTGCAGGTCGTTCAAGAAGTCCTCTTCACCCTCTTTGACAAAGGGGCGAACCTCGAGCAGCAGTTGCTTCGTTCGGTCCGCGTTTACCGACGCACCGCGCATCTGCCGTTGCACGAGGTACGGAAGGTCATCTATATCGAAATCACCCGACTGTGGCGATGTCGCCGCCTGTGATTGGGTCTCTTCCTGTGGCATTTCCTCCGTGGAAGATGGGGGCTCTGTGGTCGGGTCGGATCCCGTCGGTGTGTCGGGTTGCGTCTCCGTCTCTGCTGCTCTCTCCTCCGTCTCCGATTCGGATGCTTCGGTGTCGTCCGTCTCTTCGGGCCCCTCGTCGGGCTCCTCGTCGAAATCGAGACTCCCAGTTCCCTTCTTCAATCCCGTCATTAGGACACCACCTCTGTATCCTCAATGTTGAGTTCCGGCTCTTGAGGAGGTTCAACGCCGAACTCATCGGTGAGATAGTTGGCAATATCGAGAATAGTCTCGAGTGTCTCGACTTCGCGCTCGCGGAGGCGACGGGTTCCCGCCTCCCCGTTGTGCCACGCTTCCTCGACGACTTTGAACGCCGTGCCTTGGGCATCCCACATCTCGTCCATCATACTTTGTCGCTCGCCAATCGTCGCGGCGATACCGTACTCATCCTCCATTTCTTCGATGTAGCGGTTGTGTGTGCTGGTTGTACCAGCACCCGAGAGGATGACTGCGGCGACGCCGACATCGATACCTAGGTTCTCGCTCATACTCTCTAACAGCCCCGCGAGTCCTTCGAGGCTCTTGTTGCCCTTTCCAGCGGGTTTACTGGGCGCAACGAGCGTCCGAGTGGCGTAGATAGCGTTATACAGCATAATCTCAGCGCGAGCGTTCGGATCAATGATGACGACGTCGTAGTCGTCTTGGACGTTATTCTCCTCCCAGAGGACGTTATAGAGCTGCTCGTAGCGGTTGAATTCGTCACCCATATTCTCCTCGAAGCGTTCACGTTGGAGGAGAAGCTCGGTGAACTCCTCGAGCATATCGTGCGCCGGGAGGACGTCGACTCCCTCGTCGGTGCTGCGAATGAGGTCCTCGAAGTCACCGCCTGGTCGTCCGAGGACGTGTCGGACGAGATTGTCTGCATCGGGATCGTCACGACCCTTCTCGACATCGAAGAGGTATGTGAGATTGGCCGCCTGGTGGTCAAGGTCGATGACGAGGACATCGAAGCCCTGTCGAGCATGAGCCTCGGCGAGGTTCGCTGTCCACGTAGTTTTGTGGATCCCCCCCGATTCCGAATAGATGGTATAGGTGATGGGCATATGTTCCCCAGATCGTTCGTCCGCATAATAAAGGTACGTCAGACATATGGCTAACTCATCTACCTAATCTATCCACCTAATCTATCCACCTAGTATATTCACCCAATCAATCTGTCTAATGCAGATTGATAAGGGTCCCAGAGAATCCAGTCACCCACAAGGAAGCATCCTATTCGAATTATACATTCGAATTAGGTTAACGTATTATGTGGTCGGGTGGTACATAGAGACGCTGAGGATGGTTTTCATGCGAGATACACCGGAGACCATCCCGAGTAGAATATTAGATGTATAGATTAGGTGTATAGATTAGCTATATGGATTGTGTACATGGATTCGGTTTGTATATTTGAACTGCCTCTCGCGAGCAGCGAAAATGCAGGCCAGAAAGAGCGCTTCATCCACCTGCGATGAGAGAACGGATATCACACGCCAAGTGTTTAATCAGTAGCTCTTCCGCACCCCAGAAAGGCAGAAAATCCGGGAACGACTACTAATCAGCAGTCTCTGTCAGCGCTTCCTAAGGGAATCCCGATGGTGACTGGATCACTGATAGGGACAGTGAACCCTAAGACAGCCTATGAATAAGCGTCGTTGAACTCCCGTTCACGGCGCATCAGCTCCTCGACGCCGTGCTTGAGGATGCCGCGTCCCATCGCTGTCGGCCGATAGTACGTATAGAAGCCCTGGCTGTCAGCAGTCCGTCGCTGGCGCTTGTCGACAAGCCCGACATCGACCAGTTCGTCAAGATGGTAGTGGAAGTTGTGGGATTCGACATCGACCGCAGACTTGAGATCGGCAGCACTCAGTTCGTCGTTGGCGACGAGCGTGCGGAGGATCCGGAACCGCGTCGGGTGGCCGATCGCCTGTTGCATCGCGAGATACTCCTCGAGCGTCAGCCCGCTATCCTCGGGAAGCGGCGGTTCCGGCTGACGAACCTCCTCTGTTGGATGGCGATCGGTTTCGGACATTTGGGGGTGCCTCAGGTCTTACGTTGGGACGCCACGTACTTAGTCATTCTCGACTAGAATATTCCTAAGAACACCGAGATTTATATACTGCCGTTCCGAATCGACGAGTCGAATGCGGCAACGGATTATCGACAATCTCCCCCGTGCCGCCGGTGATTCAGATGCGCTCGCCTCAGTCCGGCGGGAACAGTTTCTCGTCTATCTGATGGGCCCATACCGGACATTCGACGTCGACGCGCTGCTGCCGGCGGACGCCGATGTCGAAACCGATGCCCCGTCGTTTGCGACGTGGGACGAAACCAGCGGCGAGTACGCCGAAGACGAGGTCTTGCGGCTCCTCCAGGAGACGCGGGACTGCCTCCGCGACCGTGGCTTCAATGCCTTCCTCGCAATCGACGTCGGGATTCCGCTCGACGAGATGGATGCCGCCACACAGAGTATCGCCTTTGCGACGGCGAGTAATGCAACGATCTTCATCGCTCCACAGGTCGGCGACAACCTCGGTGTCGGGATCGAGATCGGGAGCGTCCTCGAGGAGATTCTGTCGACAGCTGGAATGCAGGGGCCGGCAGCCGATGCAACGCCACCTACGCGTACGCGACGGGTTATGGTCGTGACCGAACCATCGGTTCGAAGTGCGATGCTTGGCGCCGTCCACGCGCGCTGGGACGCCAGTGTCCGGACGTTCACCGATGCCGCGGACTGCTGTCGGCTCTGCGCACAGTTCTGTACCCATATTCAGAACGAGGAACTCTATGGCTCGCTCGACCGTCTGGACTGATCGGACTCGCGGTCACCTCGGGAAGACCTCTTCGCCGGAGCTGCTGCGAGAGTCACCCGAGAGCGATCTCATTGTACCTCGGAACCAGTTCGAAAGCTCGTGAGTTCGTCGATTCGATCTTCCAAGTCCTCAATCTCGCTCCGGAGGACATCTGCCTCCTCGCTTTCAGTGGCCGCGAGTCGGTCCTTTAATCCCTGCAATCGCGTCTCTTTCACGTCCTCGTTGACGTCGGCCTTTCTGACGTACGCCCGCTCGTCGATTTCGTAGACGTCCTGCTCGTGGAGGTCAGTCACGTCAAGTGCGTCATCGACCTTGTCCGGGTCTACGCCGAGGACACGATCCCGATCGATACCGGCGTCCTCCAACGCAGCGAGGACTTCTGTGTCGTCCTTCAGTGACTTCGACCGCCGCGAAGTTCGTTGGACGGAGCCGTACTGGGCATGAACTGGCTGGTCGTGATGGACTCGATCAAGGAGGGTATCGGCGATGTCTTTCCGAAGGTCGTTCGCGCCACGTTGCACGTCCGAGAGTAGCGTGTAAAGGTCGATGAGTGTCTCCGTATCCAGGGTGTCCATGCTGGTCGAATCGTGGCGTTCTAATTCATCGATCAACAGAAGCGCATCAGCATAGACGCCGACATCCGGCTCAGTTCTATCAGTAGTCTCGGTAGAGTTCTCACCAATCACCTGGGTGGCAGTCGGGGCGTCCGTTTCAACGAGGATCCCGGTGTCCTCATCAATCTCGAATTGCGGATGAAGCGTGAGCACGGCGGCATAGGGTTCGGCATCCGGGGGAAGCCGGTCCAGCTCAAAGCCGCCACTCGCACCCTGGACTCGGCGATAGAGCGTTTCGAACTGGTCGCGCTGGAGCGGCTGAGAATCATCCGAGTCCAGCATTTCGATGATGACGCGGTATTCCTGTGTATCAGTGATACGAAACTGCGTGTGTGAAAGCGGTGTGATGAGAGTGGCCTCCAGAGAACGCTCCTCGGCCGCTTCGAGGAGCGTGTGCCAGTTCTCACTGAACGACATACCGATACTCTCGCTGCTGAGAGCTAAAAATCCCCAGTTCGTCCAGATTGCAGGGTGGACAGAGCTGTCGACAGAAGCTCGTCATACTGGCGTACATCCCGATAGCGATCCACTCTCTCCGAACAACTCATCAATACTGTCGGTGCGCATACCCGCATCAACAGCGAAGCGGACGAGCTGTCGCCGAAGCCACGCGCATACTTGTACGAACGGGTAGTAAAATCGGCTATGACGGATGAGAATGAGCCGGTCCAGCATTGCACGGTGGACGAGCCGGTGAATCTTCCGACAGCACTCGAGGCAGCCGCAATAGAGTATCTCGACGTCGACGATCAGCGGACGATCGTGATCTATCAGCAGGCGATTCTGATGGTTATCGCCAGTAAGGGACAGGCAACGGCAGCGCGGGAATTTGCAGTCGAACTCTGGGAAGAGCCACCGGACGGCCTTCCTCGCGACCCCGATGATCTCATCACAGCGTTCCTCGATGAGCTACTGGCGACCACCGATACAGTTCTCGTTGAGTTTGAAGGACAACAGGATCCCGAAGACCATGACTGACACAGATACCACAGATCGATTCGTAATCGAAGTCAGCCAAGTGGGTACTGTCGACCACGTTGTCGACCTCGAAGCAGACTCAACGGGCAAGTCGCCGTACGCACCTCGACAGGACTTGCCGGGTGAAAAGCTGTGTGACCGGAGTACACGCTCACCCGCAAGCGAGTACATCACACTTCGGGACTACGCCGACTGGAAAGGTTTCGACAAGACGGCATTCGAAGGTGATGCGCCTGAAGAGGTATGTTCGTATTGCTGGACAGCGGTAGTAGAGCACGCTGAGCGAGGAGAACAGCACGAACGCGATGACGGCGACGAACGCATCGGGACAGTCAGCTACCGTCTCCGGTGGAAACAGAAGGGCCGGGCCCGCGAAGAGTGGTACGACATTATCGTCCGACCCAAGACGACGATGGCAGAACTCGACGCACTTGTCTGCCGGTTCACGACGCTCGATGATCTCCATCTTCGCATGTACGGACTCGAAGACGAGTACCTCGACTCAACACTCAACGTTATCCCAGACCTCCAGTTCGCTGAAGTCGACGATCCCTCATACAGGAAGGCAAGCGAGATGGCGATTGCCGATATCGCCGAACGCGCAGCGCTCTGGAAGGGGGACCGGCTCAGCATGGTCTACGATTTTGGAACCCCCTCACACTACTACTGCCTCGTCAAGGAGGTGTACGATCCAGGGGAGATCGAGAAACTCCTCGAAGAACGTGACCCGATCGTAGCGACCGAGACAGCCGCGATTATCGACGAGAAACGACCCTAGTAATGGCCACGATTGGACAGTTGCCCCGCTCTTTTTTACCGGACTCCTCGAACACTCTACCAATGGCCGACTGCCCGTACTGCGAGCAATCCTTCGCGGACGAATCCGATATCCGCAAACATCTCTATGAAGCCCACGAGTACGACGAACTGGGTCGAATCGACACCAAGCGGGTTGACCAGTACATCGACGACCACGACCTCGAAGAAAGCGACGACGATACCACCCGTGCGCAGCAAGACGCCGACGAAGCGGTACACATGTCCCTGGGGACCGACCGCCATTCGAGTGAGCGGTGGGAGTTACATGACCTACAAGCACTATCGACGGAGGAAATTCGAGACAAGCTTGCCGAGCACGGTATCGATACGGCTGAGGAGTCGTTCCGTGACCGTGCGGCCGAGGTTAACTCCGCGATGGCACTCGCCGACCAGTGGGAAAACGACCACGACGTCGACGCGTCAGGGTACGATCGGGATTTCATCTGGATGGCAGCTGAAGTCCTCTGGAGCCGGTGGGCACCTGATCTCCCCTATCAGGAGCAGATCTACGACCTGGTACAGGGAGGGCGAGAACTCCGAGAGCAGGGGGACGACGCCGAAGCTTGCCAGCGGTGGCTGACTGCCTGGGAGACCATTATCGCTGTCACGCCGGACGACATCACGACACTCGAGGCCGCTGACGATCACCTCCCGAATGTGCTCTCGCTCGAAGCATTCCTGCGGTCGGTCAACAACGACCTTGCTACCCTGGCAGCGGACGATCCGACCTATCACGAGCGACGCCTCGAATTCTGTCGGGAGGTCTGTACCCGGTTTCCGGATGCACCTGCCGAGCTACTCCTTGATTTCCGCCACTTCATCGCGGACTCGCTGACAGAGCTAGGACGACTGGACGAAAGCAGAAATGAGTTCGAGACGCTCATTCGAGACTATCCCGAAGATCCCTGGGCGTACAAGAAACTCGCAGATAGCTACTGGCAAGATGAAGTTGACGGGCTAACAGCCGAAGAGCTGAAACGCGCCGTAGAATTGTACGAACAGGCCCTAAACGCCGAAGGTTCCCTCGAACAGCCATCAGCCGTCTCTGACCGGATCGACGAACTCGAACGCCGATTAGCTGACGTGGACTCGCCGGAGGCACAAGAGGAATAGGTGGTCTCTGTCGACTGACTTACGCCGTGAGCCGTCGACGTTCGTCATCAGACAATCCTATCCTCCAGCTTAACCAACAGTGTACAGATCTGTCGGGCATTCGTTGGTTAATTCGTCCAGCGACTTGGATCTGTTCTACGGCCAGGATTGAGCGCGTCCTGCATCGGTCGATAGGTGGTTTCGGCCTCCCCGAATATCTTGAAGTCAGGATGCGTATTGGTCAGCATGACGCGGGTCAAGAAGGACGAGGAGCGGGAAGAGCGCATCAAGATGCGGATCATCGTCGATACTTACAGCCCTGAAGAGCAAGCGTGGGGATGGTACGCGTATCTGGACGACACGATGGACTTCCCGTTCGAAGCACGCTGTGTCACCGAGCGAGAGGAGTCACCGCTAGAGGAAGGCGAAACAGTACGCGTAGTTGGGATGTCCCCGACAGATCCGACTCTCAGCCAGATGTTCGTGACGATAGAGTGGATGGACAGAGAACTTGGCGTGCCACTGGAGCAACTGGAGCCAATCGAAGCCAGTAGTAACACGGACCAAGCGATCGCAGACTGGCAGTACTGGCTCGATCGCTGACAACCGTTCTCCCGGAACGAGAGAATCATCCGCACCCGTAGAAGGACAGACGCACGCCTCTATGGAACCCGAGAAACCCACATATTGAATCCGGTCGGGGGTCTCTGTCCCAACATCGAATGCGAATCGAATTCGACGACGGCACGCTCCTGCTCCGTAATGCTCCCGACGATGTGCCCTATGCGGAGTGGGACGACCGCGTCGACGAGTACCGCACCCAAGCGTATCGATATCGATCCCTGCTCGAGTGGGCCGGCAAGTGGACCGACGGAAACGAGCAGGCAACGTTACAAGACGGCTTCGCTCACGCCCTTGAAGACGCCGCTCGAACCTATCCCGATCTCGACCTCACGCCGGCGCTCCACATCGAACCGCGTGACTACCAGCAGGCCGCCCTCGACGCCTGGATCGATCACGATCGGCGAGGGAGTGTCGTACTCCCCACGGGCAGCGGGAAGACGTTCCTCGGGCTGCAGGCCATCGCCGACGCTGGCGTCAGCACACTCGTCGTGACGCCGACGATCGACCTGATGAACCAGTGGCACGCCACGCTCACCAATGCCTTCGGCGACCAGCTCACAGAGCCAGTCGGCGTCCTCGGCGGTGGCAGCCACGACGTCACCGCGATCACCGTCACTACCTACGACAGCGCCTATCGCTACGTCAACGAATACGGCGATCAGTTCGGCTTGCTCGTCGTCGACGAGGAACACCACCTGCCGGCCCCGACCTACCGGCAGATTCCCGAGATGATGATCGCCCCGTATCGCCTCGGGCTGACCGCCACCTACGAGCGGCCAGACGGCAAGCACGAACTCCTCGAGGACCTCCTCGGCCCGGTCGTCTATCGGGAGAACGTCGACGAACTCGCCGGCGAATACCTCAGCGAGTACGAAACAATCCACATGTCGGTCGAGCTCACGGCCGACGAGCGCGAGCAGTACGACGAAGAATATCAGATCTATCGGGACTACGTCGACAGCCACGAGTTCGATCTCTGGAAAGAAGAGGGCTACCAGGAGTTCCTCAAGCGCACCTCCTACGACCCGCAAGGCCGTCGGGCACTCATCGCCAAGCAGCGCGCCGAACGGATTGCTCGCACGGCTGAGAAGAAATTCGACACGCTCGATAATCTCATCAAGCGCCATCACGATGACCGCGCGATCATCTTCACCGCCAACAACGACTTCGCCTACGATATCTCCCGAGAATTTATCGTCCCCTGCATTACCCACCAGACCAAGACCGACGAACGCACCGATATTCTCGAACGCTTCCGCACAGGCGAATACTCGATGCTCGTGACCTCGCAGGTTCTCGACGAGGGGATCGATGTCCCGGCGGCAAACGTCGGGATCATCCTCTCGGGGAGCGCCTCGAAACGCCAGTCCGCGCAACGGCTCGGCCGCATCCTGCGGCCCACGGACGACCGCCAGCCGGCTCGTCTCTACGAAATCATCACCGAGGATACGATGGAGACC
>SDGW01000648.1_pt1 | contig 14551 bp, 13 predicted proteins | sample 2873831 | NCBI WGS metagenome assembly SDGW01 (sample SAMN08132700, study PRJNA421101) | hypersaline lake metagenome | isolation source: celular fraction 0.22 microns magnesium sulfate-rich crust from ephemeral... | place: Spain: Penahueca Lagoon, Toledo | collected 2011-07
GTCGAGTCGGGTCGACAGCGATTCCAGCAGCCACTCGTTGGCCGCCAGTAGCTCCCACGGCCGACCCACATCGAGCCAGCGGTCGAACGGGACGGCAGTGACCGAAAACTGGTTGCAGACCGCCTCAAGGACGTCAGTCAGCTCTAGCTCGCCGCGTTCGGAGGTCTCGACGCCGAGTAGCTCTTGGGCGTCAGCCGGAAAGACGTACGCGCCGGTGTTGATGAGGTTCGACTCGGGGTTCGCCGGTTTCTCGACGACACCGGTGATTCGGGTGTCGTCATCGTCGGCGAGCTGGAGGACGCCGTAGGCACTGGGGTTGTCGACCCGGTAGGAGCCGACCGCTGGGCCGTTGCTGTACAGCGTGTCGAGCGAGGCCGGATCGTACAGTGCGTCGCCGTTGAGCACGACGAACGGCTCGTCGGCGAGCAGCGGCGCGGCCGCGCTGACGGCGTCGGCGGTGCCGCGCTGCTGTTGTTGAACGGCGTATTCGAGGTCGACGCCGCCGTGTTGGCTCCCGAAATGGTCCCGGACGCGGTCGGATTCGTAGCCGACGACGACGATCAGCCGGTCGGCTCCGGCCTCGACCGCGCGATCAAGGGTGTGTTCGAGCAGCGGTTTGCCCGCCACCGGCAACATCGGTTTCGGTTGGGCAGCAGTCAACGGACGCATTCGCGTCCCCTCACCCGCCGCAAGGACGACTGTTTGCATAGTATGAGGTGTTGGAGTGGGCTGAAAGTGATTCTGGTTGCGAGCGACTCACCGCACTCTCGTCGTCGACTCTCGGTGGCTGGAAGATCGATAGATCGGTTCGAACTGCCGCGACGCCCGTCTCGAAGCCATACCTCGTCGTCGGGTAATCGACCGCTTTGTTAGCCAGCCGATAGCCACTCGCATTGATGCTCGGTCGCAGTGCGTGGCCTCGACTGCTATTGGACCGTCGAGCGTCGACGGCAGTAGCCACTGCCTACTGACCCGCGGCGGTCGAAGCGTTTTGGGTGCTCGCCGGGAGAGACCATGTATGCCCGACCTACAGACCCACCACGTCGGCGTTACTGTCAGTGATCTCGACCGCGCGATCGACTTCTATCGCGACAGCCTCGGACTCTCGGTTGCCGCCGAGTTCGCGGTCGGCGGCGAGGCCTTCGAAACCGGCGTCGACATCGACGGCGCGAGCGCGCGGTTCGCCCATCTCGACGGCGGCTCGGCCCGGATCGAACTCGTCGAGTACGAACCGCCCGCCGACGGACTGCCAACGCCGAAGCTCAACGACGCTGGTGCGACACATCTCGGCCTCGAAGTCGCGGACCTCGATGCGTTTTATAAAGAGTTGCCGTCGAGCGTCGACACGCTGAGCCCGCCACAGACCACCGAGACCGGCACCCGAATCCTGTTCCTCCGCGACCCGGAGGGGAACCTCATCGAAATTCTCGAACTCGGGACGGAGTAGTCATTTCCTACTGGTCGTCTCGGGGGTCGGCGTCCGTATCGAGCCGCGTGACGCCCGAGCCATCGAGCCGGTACTGCTCGCCGTCGACCGCCAGCGGCTCGGCGAAGGCCTCGTCGGCCGGATAGTAGTGGGCCGTGTGGACGAGCCTCGTGGTTTCGGCATCGAGATCGTCGGCCAGCGCGAGCGCACCCTCGCGGGTCATGTGTTTGGTGCCGAACGTTCGCGGCACGCCGTCGGCGTCGTGGTCCGTGCCGCCGATCGGGTGGTACTCACACAGCGAGGCGGGGACGATCCCGTCGACGAGAAACAGGTCCGGATCACGGAGCCGCTGGCGGGACTCTTCGGGCACGTCGTAGCTGGTGTCGCCCGACAGCGAGAGTTTCGCGCCCGTCTCGGGGTCTTCGATCACCAGTCCGTAACAGACCAGCGGCGGGTGGTCGACTGCCACGAGCGTCAGCTCCAGTCCACAGACCTCCACCGACTCGAAGGGGGCGACATCGTGGACCGTGACAGTGTCGAGATAGTCGTACTTCTCGCGGACCGTGTCGGCGACCGACTCGCCAGTCTGGGGGTCGACCTCGTTTGCTGCGTAGACGGGCAGCGAATCGAACACCCGGTAGGCGTTGCCTAACCCGTCGATATGGTCGAAATGGATGTGGGTGATGACCGCCGCGTCGGGCAGGTCGACGTCGTGGGTGAGAAACTGGTGGCGGAAGTCCGGGCTGAAGTCAATCAGGATCGACTCGCCGGTGCGTTCGTTTTCGACATGGACCGAAAACCGGCTCCGTTCGATCCCGCGCTCTCTGGCTGCCCCACAGGTATCGCAGTCACAGCCGACTGTCGGTGTGCCCGTCGTATCGCCCGTTCCCAACAGCGTGACCCGGATCGCCATCTGTGCTTAGTGGGCCTGATCCTGTGGCTTGGCGTCGACGGTCTGTTCGTCGCCCTTCGAGGCGGTGTCGGCGGTCGACTCCTCGTGGTCAGCGTGGCCGTCGTGACTGTGATCGTGGTCGTGATCGTCGTGGTCGTGATCACTGCCGCTGCCGGTGATCGAGGCTCCGTCGCCGTCGATCATATCCATGTTCTTGAGGTTGTCCCGCTCCTCGAAGTCGGCGACCGCATCCATCAGATCCTGCTGGGTGAGCTCCATCCGTTCCTCTGTGAGGGCTTCGAGGACGGCCTCCCGGAGTACCATCCGGAGGTCGCTGCCGGTCAGCCCCTCGGTCTGGCTCGCGACTTCGTCGGGATCGAAGTCGGCAATATCCATCTGCTTGGTGACGACTTCGAGGATGTCGGCTCGCATCCCGCGGTCCGGTTTGGGGAAGTTGACGATCTCGTCGAACCGTCGCCACGCCGCCGCATCGAGCTGGTCGGGGTGGTTCGTCGCGCCGATCAACAATACTTCGTCGCGGATCAGCGAGATGTCGTCGATCGACTTCAGCAGGGTGTTGACCGCCCGCTTGAGCGCGGCGTGTTCGTCCGACCGCCGGGTTTTGGCGACCGAGTCGAACTCGTCGATAAAGAGGATACACGGCGAGAGCCGCTTGGCGACCTCGAAGGTCTTCTCGACGTTTTTGGCCGTCTCGCCGAGATACTGGCTGGTGATCATCGAAAGCTTGACTTCGACGAACGGCAGGCCGAGTTCGTGGGCCAGCGCCCGGGAGATGGTCGTCTTGCCGGTCCCCGGTGGGCCGACGAAGAGTAGTTTCCCGATCTCGCGGAGGCCGATCGAGGCCAAATAATCCCTGTGTTCGATCGCCTTGACGATCTTCTGGATCTCGCCCTCCTGATCGGCGGTCAACACCAGATCGTCGAGCTGCATCTCGATCTCTTCTGGCGCTCTGACCTGCACGAGATCCAGCATCTCGGCGTCGTCGTCCTCGTCGAAATACTGCGAGAGCAGCGCATCGATCCAGACCCGGTCGGCCTGAATCGGCCGGTTGTTCTGTCGGGCCTCCTCGTGGGTCACGTCGACCGAGGACTCGTCTTCGATCGCCGCCGCGATCGTCGGGTTCGTGCGGAGCCGTTCGTCGTCGGCCCGCTCGAGGTACCACTCGATGGCCATCTCGGGCTGTGTCAGCGAGGTTTCGTTCGAGAACTCCTCGCGTTGGGTGAAGAGAAGTCCCGAGACGGCCTCCCACGGCCGTTCGACGCCGGTTGCGGTGCGGATCACCGACTCCGTGGCTCGCAATGGGCGCTCGATACCGCCCGGTGGCTGTGGCTCCGGTGCTGTCTCTTGGTCGGTCTCGTCGGACGAACTACGCTCGGTCCAAAACACCTGTCTGAACCGGGGCGGAAGATCGTTTTCGTCCAACGACCGATCGTCGTTATACAGCTGGGTCGTCAGGACGAACTCGACCACGTCCAAAGCCGGGTCACTCATCCCACACAGATTGGAACTACGGTCGCTTAAGACCGTCGAAGCACTGTTAACGGTCGCTCCCGTCGGCGGCGCAGCCGACCGGTCTCGCGCGCTCCGTCCCGCAGTCGACTGACATACAAAACTGTGTAGCCGGAGAAAAAACAACGACATACGTCGATTTTCAGGCGGTAATAAACCTCGATTGACGGATATAAGGCCATTATATTCCATAGTATATGCGACACCTGTTCACTGAGACGGCTAAGATGTTTGTTAGTTCAACGATTAGGGTTTTACCGATTCAAACACACAGATAAACACGATTGAGAGTGAAATCCAGTATGTTTTCAGCACGGATGTCACACACGCGGTCACAACTACGCCACGGTCTTTCACGGGTGGTGGTTCGGTGAGCGATCCGGTCCCGACCACCTGTATGCGGTGTGCGGTCGGCTGTGGACACGTCACCCTCGGCGTCGACCAGGGCTACGGCCTCGATACGGTTCGGGGCGACGCGGCCCACCCTGTCAACCGCGGGCTGGCCTGTGGGCGCGGGATCAACGAAACTGCCGATCCGGAGGGCGAGTGGTTGACCCGGCCCCTCGTGCGAAAGGACGGCGAACTCGTTCGGGCGACGTGGGACGACGCCCTCGACCGGGCGACCGAGGCCATCGCCGAGGCGCGTGCGGTCGACCCCGACAACGTGGCGATCATGGGCAGCGGCCAACAGACGGTCGAAGCCGCCTACGCCCTCGGGAAGCTGGCCCGCGGCGGCCTCGGCACCCGCAACTACGACGCCAACACCACCCTCTGTATGGCCTCGGCGGTGGCCGCGTACTACGACGCCTTCGGCAGCGACGCGCCGCCGCCGACCTACGACGACATCCCCGAGGCCGAGACCCATCTCGTCTGGGGAGCCAATCCCGCGGTCGCCCACCCCGTGATGTTCCGGTGGATCCGCGAGTCGGCCGACGCCGAGGACTCCGAACTGCTGGTCGTCGACCCCGTTCACAGCGAGACCGCCGAGAACGCCGACGGCCACATCGCCACCGCACCCGGTGGCGACCTCGCGCTGGCCAACGCCGTCCTCGCCCGGCTGGTCGAGACCGATCGGATCGACGACGAGTTCATCACGGCCAACACCGAGGGGTTCGAGGGCGTTAGGGACTCCCTACCGCCGGTCGAAGCGTCGGCCGAGCGGGCTGGGGTGTCGATGGCGCAGGTCGACAAACTGGCTGCTGCCTTCGAGCAGAACACCCTGATCTACTGGGGGATGGGGATCAATCAGAGCGTCCGCGGGACCGCCAGCGCCGGGGCCCTGATCGACCTCTGTCTGGCCTCCGGCAACATGGGGCCCGGAAGCGGTCCCTTTTCGCTTACTGGACAGGCCAACTCGATGGGGACACGGGTCTGCTCCTCGAAGGGATCGTGGCCCGGCCACCGCGAGTACACCGATCCCGACGAGCGACAGTTCGTCGCCGACGCGTGGAACGTCCCCGTCTCGCAGCTCCCCGACGACACGGGCCCCGGGCCGGTCGAGATGGTCGACGACGGCCCCGACGTCCTGTGGACCGTCGCAACGAACCCGGTCGCCGGAATGCCCGACACGAATCCGGTCCGCGAGCGACTGGAGGAGGCGTTCGTCATCGTGCAGGACGCCTTCGAGACAGAGACGATGGCGTATGCCGATGTCGTCCTCCCGGCGGCGACGTGGGGCGAATCGGAGGGGACGACGATGAACATGGAGCGAACGGTCTCCCGCGTTCGGCGAGCCACCGAGATCCCGCCCGGCGTGCGGACGGATCTCGACATCATCACGACGCTGGGCAACCGGCTGGCACCCGACGCGGTCGACGCCGATCCCGAGCCGAGCGACGTGTTCGACGAGTTCGCCGCCCTCACCGAGGGAACGAAGGCCGACTGCTCGGGGATCTCCTACGAGCGGCTGGAGGCCGAACACGCCGTCCGGTGGCCCGCCCCGGCGCTCGACGAGTCGGGTGACTACCGCTACTTCGACCCGGACGCCGAGAGCGTCGACGGGGCGTGGTCCTTCGAGACCGACTCGGGGCGGGCGCGGTTTTCGACTGCGCCGGACCCCGAGCTGCCCGAACCGCCGAGCGAGTCGTATCCGCTGACGTTGACCACCGGCCGCGAAAAGGACGGCTACAACACGGGGATTCGGTCCCGGGAGGCCGTCGGCGAGGACGCCGACCACATCGTCGCCCGGATCAACCCCGAGACGGTCCCGGCCGAAACCGGCGGCGGCGATCCGCTGCGGATCGAGACGCCACGCGGGTCGGCACTCGCAGTCGTCGACCCCGACGCGGCGGTGCCCGAGGGGATGATCTGGCTCCCGATCCACCATCCGGCGGCCAATCGGCTCACCCATCCGGCGGTCGACCCCCAGTCGAAGGAGCCGAATTTCAAGCAGTGTGCGTCGCGACTGATCGAGGTCGACACCGATCCCGGCCATGCCGCCGAGGACCGCAGCGGCGAGACGCCACCGACCGAACCGCCGACAGCGGGGGCCGACTGATGACGATGTGTCGTTCTGCCCGACAGCCGACTGCTGCTGTCTGCCGGTATCGACCGTCAGCGACAGCCGCCAACTCCCCCACGGATGAGTGAGGACGCAAGTGCCGGACGTCGAGGACCGGACGTCGACACCGGTCGGGCGGGCATCGTGCTTGCGGGGGGCCGCTCGGATCGGTTCCCGACCGTCGACAAGGCACTGGCCCCGTTGGACGGCAAACCGCTGCTGTGGCACGCGGTCGACTCGGTCGCACCGACGGCCGACGAGCTGATCGTCAACTGTCGGCGCGACCAGCGGGAGGAGTTTGCCGAGGTACTCTCGGAGTTTTCGGTCCGGTTTGCGGTCGACCGGATCCCCGACCGCGGGCCGCTGGTCGGCCTTCGCACTGCGCTGGCGGAGTCGACGGCGACCTACGCCGCGGTCCTCCCCTGTGATATGCCGTCGATCCCGGCGGGCTTTCTCGACTTCCTCTTTACGCGGGCCCGGAACCGAACGGGCGCGGTCGCCCGGTTCGAGGGGCGGCTCCAGCCGTTCCCCGCGGTCGTCCACGTCCGGGCGGCGGCGGCGGCCTGTCGGGAGGCCGAAGCCGGCGGTGCGGACCGACTCGACGCGTTCGTCTCGGCGGTCGACCCGCATACGGTCCCCGAGCGTGTCGTTCGTGCCCACGTCGATCCCGCGGCGTTTCGGAACATCAACACCCACGACGATCTGGCACAGGTACGCGACAAGTAAGCCCGGTCGGCGGTGATGATGGGGAAAGAGCAGTATTATATATGCGATTCAGTTAACACGTTATACGATTTGATGGTGAACCGTGTCCACGGTTGGGGATCGGACGATCCTCGACCGGATGGTATGCCAGCCGTTGGCGGGGGGACACGATGAGTCGTGACTCCGAGGCAGGCTACCGGTTTGCCGACGGTGTCCCGATTCAGCCGATCGCTCCGGGAGTGACGGTGCTTGTCGTCGGCCCAGCACTCAGCGGCGGCGAAGACCTCGCGCGGTCGCTCGTCGCCGACAGCATCGAAACCGACGAATCGGCACTGTTCATCTCGACGAATATGCAGGGTGAGAAGCTACTGAAAAAGTGCCACCGGACACATGGCTCGCCCGACCCCGATCAGTTGGGCGTGATCGACTGCAGCGGGCAGGAATCCGGCCAGTCGATCGACGTCCCGATCCGGTATGTCTCCTCTCAGAGCGACCTCACCGGCATCAGTATCCAGTTCACGTCACTGCACGAATCGTTGTCCGCAAACGCCACCGACGGCCGCGTCCGAACCGGGCTGATCAGCCTCTCGTCGCTGCTGATGTACGTCGAGTTGGAGACCGTCTTCCAGTTTACACAGACGCTCGCGGGGCAGATTAGCACCACCGGTGGGCTCGGCGTGCTCGCTATCGATCCCACGATTCACGAGGCACAGACTGTCAACACGTTCGGTCAGATCGCCGATGGCCTGATCGAACTCCGCGAGGCCGACGGCGGCGAACGCGAACTGCGAACCCAAGGGCTCACCGGCCAGCCCGACGGCTGGCAGCCCGTCTCGCTGTGATCGAACCCTGTCGGTGCTGTTGGCCGAGAGTCGACGGCCCACGGGCGTCCTCCGGAATTCCAAGAATCTGAGAATTCAAGCAAGAGCTTATATTATATATCGTGACGTTTCCGGTGGGTGGATCACAGTGACACTCATCGAGTGGGACGACGACCGGTACAGTACCCAAATCGACCGGTTCGACGAACAGCACCAGCGACTGTTCGAGCTGTTGAACGAACTCCATCAGGCGATGGAGGAGGGCCGTGCCGAAGAGGAGCTGGGCGACACCCTTCGGGAGCTCGAACGGTACACCGAGTACCATTTCGGCGACGAAGAGGAGTTCATGGAGGACTGTGGCTACGCACAGGACTGTTCGGAGTGTTTCCACAATCACCAGGAGATGCATGAGAACTTCGCCGCCAAGGTGAGCGAACTCAGAGAGCAACACGAGAACGGCGAGTACATCACGATGGACGTGTTGCAGTTCGCCCGCGACTGGCTGGATTCGCATATCGCCGGCGGCGATCAGGACCAGAACTACGGCGACTACTACCAGCGGAACGGCGGCGACCACGAGTTCAACTGAGCGGGGGCACGCTCGGCCGGTCGACCAACCGGGGCTGACGAGAGACGGCAGCGACGGCCGCTGCCGTTGTGTCGTGAGTACGACGGAACGCAGGACTGAGACCACGTATGAATTCGAACGCGAACGTGTTTGGGCAGGGGGGACTGAACGACGAGGTCGAAGCGTCGGCGCTCGTCGAGGCGGTCGGCCTCGACGACGAGGAGATCGCCTGGCGCAAGGAGTTTATCGACTTCGACGATGCGGATGTCGACCGGCTACAGCGGCTCGCCGAGACGTTCGCAGCGCGAGAAGACGAGATCGCCGAGGCGTTCTACGCCAACCTCACCGCCCACGAGGAGACCACCGAGGTCATCGGGCGGTCGCCGAAGAACGTAGAGCAGCTCAAGGAGACCCAGCGGGCCTACTGGCGCACGCTCACCGACGGCGAGTACGGCCAGCAGTACTTCACGAACCGGGGCCGGATCGGCAAGCTCCACGACCTGCTGGAGATGCCGTCCGAACAGTACATCGGCCAGTACGGCGTCTACTTCGAGCTGCTGTTCGAGACGATGGCCGAGCGGACGGGCGACCAGCTCGCCGAGACGCTTGCGGGGGCTGGCGTCGACGAGGAGACCGTCGCAACGGTCCGCGAGCAGCTCGAGGAGGGGTTCGACGAGACGCTGTCGGTGCTCAAGCTGATGAACCTCGATATGCAGGTGGCGATGGACACCTACATCCAGAGCCGCGAGTCCGATCTCGAAGCCGAGATCGAGCGCCGCCGGGAGATCGCCGAGGAGACCAACGAGGCCGCCCGCGATCTCCAGGAGTTCGCCAACGAGGTCTCCCAGAGTTCCCAGCGCATCAGCGATCTCACCGACACCGAGGCGGGCAACATCGACGAGATCCGGGCGGAGATGTCGAACCTCTCGGCGACCATCGAGGAGATCGCCTCGACGGCCGACCACGTCGAGAAGACCAGCGAACGGGCCGTCGAGACCGCCGCGGACGGTCAGGAGTCGGCGGCCGCGGTGATCGACGTGATGGAGGAGGTCGACACCGCCGCCGAGGATATCGGATCGAGCGTCGCCGGGCTCCAAGAGCGGACCGAGGAGATCGACGAGGTCGTCGACGTCATCAACGACATCGCCGATCAGACCAACATCCTCGCGCTCAACGCCTCGATCGAAGCCGCGAGAGCTGGCGAGGAGGGTGCGGGATTCGCAGTGGTCGCCGACGAGGTCAAGGATCTCGCCGAGGAGTCCCAGGGGCAGGCCGACCGGATCGAAACCATGATCGCCGAGATCCAGACGGAGATCGGGCGTACGGTCGAGACCGTCGAGCGAACCACCGAAAACATCGAGACGGGCATCGACCGGGTCGAAGAGGCCATGGCACAGCTCGACGAGATCGTCGACGTCGTCGAGGAGGCGGCCACCGGAATCACCGAGGTCGCCGAAGCGACCGACGATCAGGCACGAACCGCCGAGGAGATCGCCACGATGATCGACGATGCGACGGAGCGAATCAACGAGATCAACGAGGAGATCGACGAGGTAGCCACCGCCAACGAACAGCAGACTGCCAAGGTGTTCAAAGTTACCTCCGACCTGCGGCAACTCAGCGAGGAACACTAAGCCGTCGACTGAGGCACTCGGTACACCACCGGGCCGCTAACTGAGGCACTCGGCACACCACCGGGCCGCTAACTGAGGCACTCCAACCCAACACACCACCGGGCCGCTAACTGAGGCACCTCACCACGCCGGGCCGATAGCCGGTCGGATCACGTCGCAACCTTTAGTTTTCTGTCGACCAGCCTCCCTGTATGAGTCTCCAGATCGCCGTCGCCGTTCCGTTCCGCCAGCAGGGCACGCGGTCGCTGGGCGAAGGCGAGTTCGTCGTCGCCCTCTCCTTGGACCGGGAGTGGTTCTCGCCCGATCAGGCCAAGCGACTGGTCGACGTCGCGGTCGGCCGCGGCCTGCTCGACAACGACGACGGCGACCTCCGGCCGACGTTCGACGTCGACGAGGTCGAAATCCCCGAGGGGTTTACCCCGGACACCGACATCCTCCGCGAGCAGTCGACCTTCGAGCAGTTGCTCGACCAACTGGTCGCCGGTGGGCTGAGTAAACAGACGGCAGTCGCCGAGACCAACGACACCCAGCGACGGCTCGGCATCACCCTCGAAGCGGCGGCGGTGCTCGTCGCGCGGCGCAACGGCGTCGACTGTGCGGAGATCGCCGAGACGGTCCGGGCGGAACTCGAAGGGGCTTAAGTCGCACAGCCGTTTTCTCCGACATGGTTCAGGACCGACTCCGCGACGGGACGCGCATCGCCCAACTGGTCGCCTCCGAGCTCACCGGCGACCGCGAGGCCCTCGCGCAGGTGGTCGTCGTCGACGCCGACCCCGACGTCGAGCCGACCGCCGACGGCGCGCTCGCCTACCGTGTCGCCCACGTTTCCGACCCCGAGGCAGTCGACGTCGGCGACCGCGGTCAGACGACCGTCGACGACGGCGTCGACGCCGACCGAACCGTTCTCGCCGAGGTGTTCGTCCAGCCCGAACGCGCCCGCGTGGAGTTCGCTGTCGCCCCCGACGTGGCTGCCGATGCGGCCGCGGAGGCCACCGTTACCGACGACGAGACGGGCCTCCGAGTCCGGCCGAAAGCGGTCGACCCGCCGCGGACGCTCGTGTTCGTCGAGGACGGCGCGGACGCCAAACGCGTTGTTCCTGTGTTTAAAAAGGTCGTCGCGGCCATCGAGGCGTCGACCGAGTGAGCCTCGGCCTCAGCCCAGCGAGTCGAGGACTGCGGGCAGGTCTTTTATAAGTCGCTCCCGGTCGATGTAGGCGTCGGCCCGCGAGTCGCGGTCCGGGCCGCCGTCGAACAGCACCTGGATCGCGTACAGTCCCGATTCGGTCGCGCCTTCGATGTCGTCCAGCGGCGTATCGCCGATATACACGGTCTCGCTCGCGTCGGTGCCGAGCCCCTCAAGCAGCGCCTCGAAGGCGGCAGCGTTGGGTTTCCCGGCCGGGAGCTCGCCGGTGACGAGGCTGGTGTCGAACAGCTCCTCCCAGCCGAGGTGTTGGATCTTCGAGCGCTGGGCGAGCACCGAGCCGTTGGTCAGCAGCCCTACTCGGTAGCGCGACCGGAGATCCGAAACCAACTCCTCGACGCCGGGCAGGGGTTCGATCGAGTCGGTGATCTCATCGCGGTAGGCGGTCGCCATCGCTTCGGGATCGACATCGCTCCCGTTGCCCGCCAGTAGCTCCGCAAAGATGGGGGCGCGGCTCTCGGTGGTCAGGTGGTTGCGGTGCGCCGTCAGATACTCTTCGCGGCTGATCTCCGGGCCGTCGACCGCCGCAATCGCGTCTGCGAGGATCGCATCCCGGTCTTTCGTCGTCACCGCAAGGGTGTAATCGAGGTCGAAGGCGACCCCCCGTATCGACATACCCGACCGTTTGGATTCCACTGGTTTGAGAGTAGCGACATCCCCGCCCCGTTCGTGCGCCACACAGTCACCCCATCCGACCAATCAGTTTTTGCCAGTGGCCCACGCCGCGTTAGGTGTGACGCTCGATCCGATCCACGTCGAGGCTATCGCCCGACTCGCGGGGTCGGTCGCCGAGACGGCCGACGATAGCGACCACGAGCAGTTCGCCACCACGGTCTGGGAGGGGTGGCTCGATCCGCTGGTCGATACCCGCGGCCGGCGGGTGATCGAACCGCTCGGCGACCGGCGGCTCCGACACGTCGACATCGAGGATATCGCCCTCGTCGACCGGCCGTTCCCGACGGTCCACGGCATCGATTCGGGGACGATCAACCCCACGGCGTTTAAAAATGGGCTGGTGTTGGATCTCGCCCACGCCGCGATGGGCGTCGAGCCCTCGCAGGTCTCGACCCACCGGAAGCGAACGATCGTGGCGACCGCCCACACCAACGACTCGACACAGGTCACCGACGGCCAGTGGGTCGACTACGACGCGGGCCACAGCCGCTACCGCCTCATCCGGGCCCCACAGGTCAACAAGTACGCCGAGGCGGTGGTCCATGCCCTTGCCCTGTATTTCGCCGAAGGCAACCACGCCCTGAAACACGCTGAGAAGGTCGACGACCTCCTGATCTTGGACGGGCCACTCTACCCCAAAGAGATCCTGACGTGGCGGGACCGGACCCCCGAACTCGAAGAGTTGACCTACGAGGCCCGGCCCAAACGCGTCCTCGAACAGTACGTCCGACTGGTCGAGCGCTTCGTCGACCGCGGGGTGCCGATCGTCGGCTTTGTCAAAAACCCCTCCGCACGCGTGATCACGAGCACGATCGCCAACAAGGAGCTGGGGTTCGAGGCCCCGTGGCCCGACGACACCGCCTTCTTTACGCGGTTGCTCGAACGCCACCACCAGCCCGCCGCCGACGCTGCGGCCGCCGGGACGGCCGAAAACCGCCGGACAGACGAGCTCACGTTCATCTCGTGGTTCGTCTCACGGGGTGGCCCCGACGGGACGATGGCCGCCGCGGGCGACGCGCTGGGCGTCGACCGCAAGCTCGATCCCGAGTGCTACGAGGTCACGTTCTGTATCATCTACGACCCTCGCCACGACATCTGTTACAAGCTCGAAGCGCCATACGCGGTGACACGGGACGCCGAGGTGCGCCAGCGGCTCACCACCCAGATCCTCTCGGAGGTCGCCGCCGAGCGGGGCCCACCCCGTGCGGTCGCCAAGGCCGACGAACTCGCCCGGATCAGTGCGGCCGAAAAGACATCGCTCCGCCGCAAGTTCGAGAGCCAGTTCGGCACCGACCAGCTCCGGACCTACGATTCGGTCCGGTGGGCGGGCGAGGATATCTGAGCCCGGATCGAGCTATGGGCGGGCCTTGACGTAGGCGTCGTCGAGATAGCCCCCGATCCGGTCGACGATGCCCGGATCGTCGCTCCAGAAACCATAAAACTGGTTGGGTGACTGCTCAGTCGCCAGCAGCGCAGTCTTGTAGCGGTCGTCGCCGTCGCCGTCGAAGACGACGAACCACGAGCGTTCGATCTCTTCTGTGTCGACGGCGTGGTGGGTGATCCCCTCGATATCGACCGTCGGTCCGTCCGGGACCCCAAACGTGTGGATGTCGACCGCCGTCGTCGCGAGCCGCTCGTAGAGCTGCCGCTGATCGAGGAGTTTCGAGGCGTACTGAAAGCCGGTGTACAGCTGGCCGCCGTCGACCCGGAGGGCTCGGTCTTCGATCTCGTGGGAGATCGAGATCATCTGACCCTTATCGTAGGAGGTGAACGTCGTCTCCTTGAGATGCTGGAGGATCTCGTGGTAGTCGGTGTCGTCAATGCCGATCCCGGTATCACGGAGCGCGCCGCCTGCCAACAGCTCTTCGAGCTGTTCGGCCGGAACCGCCGCCAACACCTCCTCGTCGAGCTGGAGGACGACGACACCCTCGGGCTCACCGGAGGCCGTCCGTCGACCCGTCACAGTGACGTTCTGGGTCGTAAAGTACTCCCGGAGATCGGAAACGAGCGTGCTGTCGGCCGGTGGATTGAACACGACAAGCGTCTTCTCGTTTCCCTTGACGAATTCGATAATCTCCGAGAGGGACATATATACGTGTTTTTCGTCTGAGTAGATAAAAATTTCTCAGGATTAATACTACAGTCTGACAGATTAAAACAGTTCAAAGATAATCTTACACCTAATATTTATTATTTCGTGGTAATGATTGTCACATATGAAGCGATTACTCAACCGACTTGTGGTCGCAGATACCGAGCAGGAGAATGCGGAAGCCACGGACGATTCGGGCACGTCGGATGCGGTTGAGTGGACGGATCTCTCCACACAAACGAGTGGTCCTCATGGGTCGGAGTCGGGCCTCGACCCGGCGGAGCCGTCGCCGACCGCCGACGAGCAGTCGGCGTCCGACAGCGACGAGGTCGACACGATGGCTGCCGAGCGACTGCTGGGGAACGTTCTCAATGGGTTGGCAGCGCCAACAATAGTCGTCGACAGTGCAGGGCGGATCTCACACATCAACAGCAACGCCTGTGAGGTCTTCGAGACGGACGAATCGGACGCCCTCGGGGCCACGCCCGCGTCGGTCCACGGCGGCGA
>SDGW01000925.1_pt1 | contig 14545 bp, 15 predicted proteins | sample 2873831 | NCBI WGS metagenome assembly SDGW01 (sample SAMN08132700, study PRJNA421101) | hypersaline lake metagenome | isolation source: celular fraction 0.22 microns magnesium sulfate-rich crust from ephemeral... | place: Spain: Penahueca Lagoon, Toledo | collected 2011-07
ACGCACAACATGCAACAGGCCGCCCGGATATCCGATCAGACCGCCGTCTTCCTGACCGGCGGCGAACTCGTCGAGTACGGTGACACCGATCAGGTGTTCGAGAACCCCCGAAGCCAGCGCGTCGAGGATTACATCACCGGCAAGTTCGGCTGATGACCAGCGAGGACTACCGGCACCGCCTCGAGCGCCTTCGCGAGTCGGTCGTCGCGATGGGCGATCTCGTCCGCGAACAGTTCGCCGACGGCTGCTCCGCGCTGTTTACCGGTGACCGGGACCTCGCGAGCGACGTCATCGCGCGGGACCGCGTGGTCAACGACCGGTCTCTCGAGATCGAACGCGAGTGTCTCGACCTGCTGGCGCTGTACCAGCCCGTCGCCGGCGACCTCCGGATCGTCGTCGCCGCGTTCAAGATCGTCACCGACCTCGAGCGGGTGGGCGATCTGGCGACGAACCTGGCCGAGTACGCGTTCGACGCAACCGGCTCGGACCCGACGCTGCCGGACGTTGACTTCGAGCGGATCGCCGCGCTGGCGCTCGAGCAGCTCGAGGCCGCAGTCGAGGCGTTCGTCGACGAGGACCCGGCGGCCTGCCGGACGGTCGCCGATCGCGACGCGGAACTCGACCGCCGCTGTGAGGCGGTGACCGAGCGCGTCGGTCGGGTGCTCGTCGAACTGCGCCGCGAGGCCGACGACGCGGCCGACTCTCGGCCGGTCGACGACCTCCTCGCCGACGTCTCGCGGACGCTCGTGATCGTCCGCGACATCGAGCGCGTCGGCGACCACGCGGTCAACGTCGCCGCCCGGACGCTGTACGCCCTCGAGAACGACGCCGCGTTGCTCGCGTAGCGTCCGATCGCTGTTTTGCGCCGCTAGAATCGCCGTCCGACAGTGCGGCCGGCTCGAAGAACGCCACCGTCGGCGAATCGCGGGATCCTCGAGTGGGTCGCCGACCTGCTCGTCGTTCGGCCGGACTGTTTCTCCGTGAGACCGTCATCTCCCCGTCGAAACCGCGATCGTCGCGGCTGCCGCTCGGCCCGACCGGCCACTATAGTTTTCCGATATCTATAGTCTCCGTTGGCTATGGTCGGTTCTGTAATAATATATGGCCGTCCGCGAACTCCGTAGCGGAGTGGATTTGGCGACAACGGGCTCGAAACGGCCTATTCTAGCTCGACGGGCGAGGCGGGACGGAACTACGTCTGTATATGTAGGGCTATATAGCTAACATAGCATCATATTTCTATATACGGTCGAACCATCAGGTGATGTCTGATACCGAGAGTGGCCGTTCGGGTCGATCGCTTTCTCGACGAACGTTCCTCGCTGCGACGAGTACGGCGGGCGCCCTCGCGGTCGCCGGCTGTACCGAAAACACCGGCAGCGACGAGAACGAGCGGGTTATCATCACGGGGAGTAGTACCGTGTTCCCGATCTCCGATACCCTCGCCGAGGCGTTCATGGAGGAGAACGACGGCGTGAACGTCACCACCGACCCGACCGGCACCGGTGGCGGGTTCAGCAACAACTTCTGTCCCGGCGACTCCGACATCAACGGGGCGTCGCGGCCGATTGCGGACGCAGAAGAAGAGTCCTGTAACGAAAACGGCGTCGAGCCGATCGAGTTCGAGATCGGCGCCGACGCGGTCACCATGGCCGTCCACAACGACTCGCCGGTCGACTGCGTCACGTACGACGAACTCGCGCAGATCTGGTCCGAGGACGGTGCGGAGACGTGGTCCGACGTCAACTCCGACTGGCCCGACGAGGAGATCCAACGCTACGGCCCGCCCTCGACGTCCGGCACGTTCGACTGGTTCAGGAACAACGTGATCGGCGACAGTGGGACCCACGTCAGCAAGTACGAGAAGACCGAGGACGACAACAAACTCGTCGAGGGAATCTCCTCGAACGAGAACGCGATCGGCTACTTCGGCTACGCGTACTACCGGGAGAACGAGGACGAGCTCAAGGCCCTCGAGATCAAGGAGAGCGAGGACGGCGAGTGTACCGCGCCGAGTCTGGACGCGGCCAGCGAGGGCACGTACCCGATGGCGCGGCCGCTTTTCATCTACGTCAGCGAGGAGTCGCTCGAACGGGACCCGGTCTACAACTTCGTCGAGTTCTACATCGAGCAGTCGTCGACCGACACCATCACCGAGGTCGGGTACGTCCCGGCGAACGACAAGCAGGTCGAGGACAATCTCGAGAAGCTAGAGAGCGCGACGAACTGATCGAGCCGAACCGAACGATTCACGATGGTAACCCAACTACCCCCCGTCAATGAGTGAGCGATCGATAGACGTCGATCTGACGCGATCATCGTCGGGTCAAGTCGTCAAAGAACACATCTACAAGTGGCTACTGTTCGCCTGTGCCGCGTTGACGGTCTTCGTGACCGTCGCGATCATTTACACGCTCGCGAGGGACGCGCTCACGTTCTTCGACATGGTCTCGGCAGTGGAGTTCTTCACCGAAACCGAATGGTTCGTCCGCGGGGACGGGGGGAACTTCGGCGTCTGGCCGCTCGTGACTGCGACGCTGATCATCACCGTCGTCTCGGCGATGGTGGCCGTCCCGACCGGCGTCGCGGCCGCCGTCTACCTCAGCGAGTACGCGAGCGACCGCATGCGATCGATCCTGAAACCAGCCCTCGAGATCCTCGCCGGCATCCCGACGGTCGTCTACGGCTACCTCGCGCTGGTCTATCTGACGCCCGCGCTGCAGGCGATCGGGATCCCGGTCGGGACGTTCAACCTGCTTTCCGCGTCGATCATGGTCGGGATCATGATCATCCCGATGGTGTCGTCGCTCTCCGAGGACGCGATGAGTTCCGTCCCCGATTCGCTCCGACAGGCCGGCTACGGGATGGGTGCAACCAAGTACGAGGTATCGACCGGAATCGTGATCCCGGCGGCGGTCTCGGGGATCTTCTCGTCGTTCATCCTCGCGCTCTCGCGGGCGATCGGCGAGACCATGATCGTCGTCATGGCCGCCGGCCTGCGGCCGCGGATGTTCAACTTCTCGAACCCGCTGAACAACCTGCTCAACTCGGGCCAGCCGATGACGGCGGGGATGGTAAACGCCGTCACGAGCGACGCGACCGGCGGATCGGCGACGTATCTGAGCATGTTCGCGCTCGGGCTGACGCTGTTCGTGATCACGTTCCTCATGAACCTCGCGAGCGACTTCGTCGCAGCACGATATCAGGAGGAATACCAATGATCGTCACCGACGACTCGATGGGGGTGTACCGATAATGGCGACCGACCAGCGAACCGGCGACTGGTACGGAACGGACGAAGCGGTCGGCCGCCTTCGCGGCCAGGCGTTCAAGTCCCTCTGTCTGGGGGCGACCCTGCTCGCCTTGCTCTCCGTCTTCGTTCTCCTCCTGTACGTCGCGAACGACGCGTTCCGACCGCTTTCGGCCGACGCCGGCTGGCTGCTCACCTTCGCCGCGACGTTCCTGCTTCCGACCCTCGGCGCGACGGGCTACTACTATACCCGCGACACGCGAGCCGGTGAGACCGCGGCCATCGCGCTCGGACTTCCCGTCGTCTCGCTCCTGCTTACCGGCGGCGTGTTCATCACGCTCGAACACATCGTCAGCGTCTACCTGTGGCTCTCGATCCTCGTTGCACTCGTCGTTTCCGGCGCGATCGTACTCGCTCACAGCCGCGTTCGAGCGGCCGCCGACCTCGAGCGACTCATCGTTCTCGTCGCGGTTCCGACCGCTGCACTCTATCTGATTCCCGACCTCATCCTCTCGCTGCCGATGCTGCCGACCGAGGCGCTCGCGCTGTTGGGCTCGGTCGTCGTTCCGGCCGCGGTCGCCGTCGGCTGGTTCGTCCGCCGGCAGCGCGAGAACGACCGCGACGGGGCGATCGCCGCGGGGCTGACGCTGGTCGCTGCGGCGGCCGGGCTGGGGATCGCCCCGATCGTCGGCATCAGTCCGTTCGTCTGGATGCTGCTGGTCGTCGTCACCGTCGTCCCCGTCGGCCTCTACGTCGAAAGCGTCGTCCGGCGCGGAGCCGGCACCGCCGGCCTCGCGTTCCCGCTCCTCGTCGTCGTCGGCATCGTCGCCGGCGTCGTCGTCACGGAGGCGCTCGGGTTCGCCGGGCCGAACTCGTGGCTCGACTGGGAATTCCTCACCAACTCGCCGTCGCGAACGCCCGCAGACGCCGGCTTCTATCCGCCGCTCGTGGGCTCGGTGATGATGCTGCTGGTCATCGTCGTCTCCGCGTTCCCCGTCGGCGTCGGCGCTGCGATCTACCTCGAGGAGTACGCTCCCGATCGGGGAGCCTGGGGACGGCTCGTCGATCTGATCGAAGTCAACATCGGGAACCTCGCCGGCGTCCCCTCGGTCGTCTACGGCGTCCTCGGGCTCGCGCTGTTCATTCGGGAGGGCGGGCTCGGGTCGGGAACCGCGCTCGTCGGCGGCTTCACCGTCGGCCTGCTGATCCTCCCGATCGTCATCATCTCCTCGCAGGAGGCGATCAGCGCCGTTCCCGACTCGATGCGACAGGCCTCCTACGGGATGGGCGCGACCAGGTGGCAGACGGTCCGGAACGTCGTCCTCCCCGAAGCGCTGCCCGGAATCATGACCGGCAACATCCTCGCGATGGGACGCGCGATCGGTGAGACGGCACCGCTGCTGATCATCGGCGCGCCGGCGGTCGTCCGCATCGCGCCGGACTCCTTCACGAACAAGTTCAGCGCGATGCCGCGCCAGATCTACACCTGGTCGAGCGAGATCGACCCCGCGTTCCAGCACGGCGTCCTCGCGGCCGGCGTGATGACGCTGTTGGTCGTGCTCCTGCTGATGAACGGTGCCGCCATCATCATCCGTAACAAGTATCAACGCCGAGACTGACCCATGACACGAGATCAAATGACCGACCCGGACAGCCGTACCGATAACCAAGCGACCGACGGGGGGCAAGAGAGCCTCGCAAGCAACGACCTCGAGGGGTCCGATCCGACGACCGAGCCCCTCGTCGATTCGTCGATCGACGTCGGCGATAGTACGGGTCCGTCCGGGGACGAGGGCGAGAGTCGGACCGTGATCGGATCCCGAGATCTCGACGTCTTCTACGACGACGTTCAGGCACTCCAGTCGGTCGACATCGAGATTCCGGCCGAACAGGTCACCGCGATCATCGGTCCCTCGGGCTGCGGCAAGTCGACCTTCCTCCGGTGTATCAACCGGATGAACGACCTCGTCGACGCCGCGCGGGTCGACGGCGAGTTGCTCTTCGAGGGGAAGAACGTCTACGACGACGACGTCGATCCGGTCGTGCTCCGACGCAAGATCGGGATGGTGTTCCAGACCCCGAACCCGTTCCCGAAGAGCATCTACGACAACGTCACCTACGGGCTGGACGTACAGGGCGTCGACGGCGACTACGACGAGATCGTCGAGAACGCCCTCCGCCGGGCCGCACTCTGGGACGAAGTGAAAGACCAGCTGGACTCGAGCGGGCTGGACCTCTCGGGCGGCCAACAACAGCGACTCTGTATCGCGCGGGCGATCGCGCCGGACCCGGACGTGATCCTGATGGACGAACCGGCCTCGGCGCTGGACCCGGTCGCGACCTCGAAGATCGAGGACCTCATCGAGGACCTCGCCGAGGAGTACACGGTCATCATCGTCACCCACAACATGCAGCAGGCGGCCCGGATCTCCGACAAGACCGCGGTCTTCCTGACCGGCGGCGAACTCGTCGAGTTCGACGACACCGAGAAGATCTTCGAGAACCCCGAACACGACCGCGTCGAGGACTACATCACCGGCAAGTTCGGGTAGCCGGTGTACCGGTCGGCTACGGCGTTTCGTTCCGCTCACCGCGTTCGCTCCGTCACCGCTGTTTTCCGCGATCGAGTCATTCGGACGAGACACACCGTCAAACGCGAGAATGTGTGTTCCGCACTGAGAACGCTATTTATTATCTCACACGGTGTGGGTTCCGAGCGGAATGGTCGCCACCGGGGTTCACATCCTGTGTGGGCTGGCACTGGTCGTGGTAGCCGTTCGCTCACGGAGCGCGGCGCCGTACCTCGTGGCCGCGCTCGCCGCCGCCGCCCCCGACGCCGACACGTTCCTCTTTCGGCCGCTGGTCGAACTCGGCTACGTCGACGGCGCGCTGTGGAGCCACCGGGCGCTGACCCACTCGCTGCTGGGCGGCGTCGTCCTGATCGGGTTCCTGTCGGCCGTCGGCCCCTGGCGGGTCGCCGTCCTCGGTATCGGCTCGCATATCGCGCTCGACCTCGTCAGCGGCGGCGTCCACCTGCTCGCCCCCGTCGACGACGCGGTGTACGGCACGTCGGTCGACTGGCTGCTGCTGAACGCCGCCGTTTCGGGCGTCGCAGTCACCGTCGTCCTCGGCGGCTTGCTCGCGATGAAATACGATATCCGCCGCCCGGAGCCGTCGGGTTCCCCGCTGACATCGCTCGAGTGGCTCCGATAGCGCGGCCGCGATCCCCGAACCGCTGGCGACGGTCGCAGTGCCGTCCGCGATTGGCCCGTGGCGACTCACCGCACGCAGTCTTTATGAAGGACGGACGGGCTTTGATTACTATGGCCAGGAAATCCTACCAGGAGAAGCTTACGGAGGTCCGCGAGGACGTCCTCTACATGAGCGAAGTCGTCATGGAGCGACTTCGCATGGGGCTGGACGCGCTGGAACAGAAAGACGAGGAACTCGCCCAGGAAGTGATCGAAGGCGACGGCGAGATCAACCGGATGTACCTCGATCTGGAGCAGGACTGCATCGACCTGCTCGCGCTGCAACAGCCGGTCGCGAGCGACCTCCGCTTTATCGCCGCCTCGTTCAAGATCATTACCGACCTGGAGCGGATCGCCGATCTGGCGACCAACCTCGGCGAGTACACCATGGAGGCCGAACGGGACCTGTTCCCCGACGTCGACGTCCAGGAGATGGGCGGGCTGACGCTGGACATGCTCGAGGACGCGATGCTGGCCTACGACACCGAAGACACCGATCGGTGCCGAGAGCTCGCCGGCCGCGACGACGAACTCGATCAGTTCGCCGAGCGGGCCAGCGAGATCGTCGTCCGCGACCTCATCGAGCGCGAACTCGACTCGGCCGACGAAGTCGAACAGATCCTCCAGGACGTCTCCCGGCTCCTGCTGACGATCCGCGACTTAGAGCGGGTCGGCGACCACACGGTCAACATCGCCGCGCGGACGCTGTACATGGTCGAGAACGACGACGAACTCATCTACTGATTCTCTCACCCGCGACAACACAACCGGACGACTGAGAGTGAGCCTCGTTACTCGGTCGTATTGTTGCCGCCGGTCTCGTTACCGGTCATGTTACCAGTTTCGTTGCCGCCGGTCTCGTTGCCGTCGGTCTCGTTGCCGGCTCCGCCGTTACCGCCGCCACTTTCGACCTGAATATCGCCGATCATCGAGGTCGGGTGAACCTCGCAAATATACGTGGTCATCTCGCTGGTGGCCTCGAACTCGAGCCACTGGTCTTCGGGTTCGGTAACGATCTCCGTCGCGAGGTCGTCGACGACCTCGTCGTTTTCGTTGCGGATTTCGATGTTGTGCTCTGCGCCGTCGCCCTGGGTCCAGCCCATTTCGTAACTCTCACCCTCTTGAAGAATGAGCGTCGGGTTTTCCGCGTCCGCGATCGGTTCGGGAGCGAGACCGAGCCAACCCTGCGTCTGTCCGTCGAACTCGATCTGCGTTCCAGGCTCGATTTCGATCCCGTCGCCACCGTTGCCGCCGTTGCCACCGTTACCGCCATTGCCGCCGTTACCACCGCCGCCACCACAGCCGGCGACGACCGCTGTCGAAGCCGCGACACCTGTCAACTGAAGCATCCGCCGTCGGGATAACCGATCGTCTCGTGCCATCGGGTTGACTTTGCGCTCAACGGGAATAGTCGAATACCCGTCTACTGCGTGGGACTCAAGTACGAACCGGTCTGCGCGGGGTCTGTGAGCGTTTCCCGCACTTCCCTGCCCGGCGGTGCCGGCCCGGGTCGCTACCCGGTCGGCGGCGACGCCCGATCGCGTCCCGGAACGCGGGTCAGCAACTGGGCCGTGTCGACGACGTTTCGCGTCTCGAGCAGCAGTTCCGCCGCCTCGCGGACCGAAAACGCCGCCTCGAGGTCGACGCCGTGACAGCGCGCGTAACACTCGAGCCAGCGGTTCATCGCGGTCTCGAGGGCGGCCAGTTCGGCCGCGGTGAACGGAGCCCTGCGGCCGCCGGTCCGGCCCTCGACGTAGAGCCAGACGGCCGGTCCGACACCCTCGCGGAGGTACGCCTCGGCGTCGCGAGGTGCCTGGGGATCGTTCGACGCCGTCGGCGAACGGTCGTTCCCGTCGAACGCCGCCCGCTCGCGCTCGGCTCGGCGCGCGAGCGCGGCGATCCGCGGGCCGTACTGACTCACGCTAGCCCTCCCTGTATTCGACGCCCTTGCCACCGCGGGGGTGTTCCCACTCGGTGTCGGCGACGACCGCGCAGGTCCCACACTCGACGCAGGGCTGGGTGTCGAGGCTGACCAGCGTCTCCTCGGTACCGTTCGTCTGCACGGTCTCCGAGCGGTAGCAGCCCCCGCCGAAGTCCTCGGCGCTGACCGGACAGGCGGTGACGGCCGCGCCGCTGGCCTCGAACGACGGATCCAGCAGCTCGATGTGGGGGTTTCCCACGTCGGTATCGTAGGTCAGCTCGCCGATCCGCTCCTCGAGCGTCGGCGGCTCGACCCCGCTCTCCCAGTGGATCGTCTTGCCGCGTTCCTCGGCGATCAGCGTCGGCAGGGAGACGTAGCCGGTCTTCGTATCGGGCAGCATCGAGACCAGGAACGGCGAGTTGTAGGCCCGCTCGAGCAGTCGGTCCGCGATCGGGTTGCCGACCGCCAGCGAGCCAAGCGGCGAGTCGAGGACCCGCTCGACGGCGTCGGTCACGGCCTCGCGCTCGCCGACGGCCCGGGCGAGGTCGTACCGGCGGGGCCGGAGCTTGGCCATGGTGCCGGAGTCCTCGAGCAGTTTCGCGTAGCGGCGGCCGGCGGCCTCGGGATCGGCGTTGCCACGAGTGACGGCGAAGGCGTCGGCCGCGAGCGCGCCGGCGGTGACGGCGTGGTTCATCCCCTTGATGATCGGGCCCTGAGCCTGCATCTGGCCGGCGGCGTCGCCGACGAGGACGAGCCGGTCCCGGTAGGGCTCTCGGTGGGCGACCTTCTTCGAGTCGGGGACGAGCTTCGCCGCGTACTCCCGCTCGCGGTACTCGTTTTTGAACCAGCCCGCCAGCAACGGATGGGTCAGCAACGCGTCGAGCAGTTCGTGGGGTTCGGCCTCCCGCTCGAGGAGGCTGTCGAGGTGGAAGACGGTCCCGACCGACAGCGAGTCCTCGTTCGTGTAGAGGAAGCCGCCGCCCCGGACGTCCTCGAAGAGGTCGCCCGAGAACAGGTGGGCGGCCCCCTCGTCGGGATCGAGGTCGAACCGGTCGTCGACCGCGTCGGGGTCCATGTCGACGACGGCCTTGACGCCCTGGAACCACTCCTCGGGTTCCTCCCAGTCCATCAGCCCCGCCTCGCGGGCGAGTTCGGAGTTGACGCCGTCGGCCGCCACGATCAGATCCGCCGTGATCGGCTCGAGTTCGTCGCAGGTGACGCCGACGATCTCGCCGTCCGACTCGAGGAGGCCGTTCACCCGCACGTTCGTCAGGACGCCGCCGCCGGTTTCGCTGGTCTTCTCGTGGACGCGGCGCTCGAGCCACGAGTCCATCTCCCGGCGGAGGACGGCGTCGCACCAGTCGGTGTCGTGCTCGTGGAGGTCCGTCAGGTCGTACGTTTTGACCTTGTTTCCGGCCACGTTGTGGATGTAGTAGTCCGTCACGGGCCGTTCGGTCGCCTCCTCGCGGAAGCCGTCGAAGAGGCCCTCGAGCGTGTACGGCGCCGATTCCTCGCCGTAGATCAGGCCGCCGGAGACGTTCTTCGAGCCCGCCTCGGTGCCCCGTTCGAGGACGAGCGTCTCGACGTCGTGGTCGGCCAGCCGCGCCGCGGCCGCGGCCCCGCCGGGGCCACAGCCGACGACGATCGCCTCGTAGTGTTCGTACTCGTCCGTCGCGGCCGCCATCACTCGTCACCCCCGTCGGCGACGGCCTCGGGCTCGATCGGCGGCTCGCCCGATTCGACCGCGTCGGTCAACCGCGGCAGGACCTCGAAGAGGTCGCCCTCGACGAAGTAGTCGCTGAAGTCGCGGATCCGGGCGTCGGTGTCGGTGTTGACGGCGACGACGGTGTCGGACTCGTCCATGCCGACCTTGTGCTGGACCGCGCCCGACACGCCGGCCGCGACGTAGACGTCGGGCGCGACGACCTGTCCGGTCTCGCCGATCTGGCGTTCCTCCGTCGCGTACCCCTCGACGTGGCCCTCGAACTCGTAGGAGGAGGTGACGATCCCCCGCGTGATCCCGAGCGCGGCGTCCTCGAAGGCGTCGACCAGCTCGAGGCCGAGTTCCATCCCGCGGGTCGGGTCGTCCGCGATTCCCCGACCGAGACAGACGATCACGTCGTGGCCGGTGAGGTCGACCCCGCCCTCGAGGCGGTCGTACTCCTCGATCTCGACGCGGAACCAGTCGTCGGGCAGTTCCATCTCGTGTTCGACGACCAGCCCGTCGCGGTCGTAGTCGGGGTCGATCGGCTCGAAGCTGCCCGGGATGACGGAGGCGCCCTGCGGGTGGAACTCCCGGCCGGGGTTGTCCAGACAGAGGATCGTCGAGTACTCGAAGCCCGAGAAGTCCGGCCGCTTCATGTGCAGGACCTTCTCGAAGGTCTTCTTGACGCCCGGCTCGCCGGTCTTGACCGGGTTCGAGACCTCGTTCTCCTCGATGAACAGGTCCGAACAGTCCGAGGCGAGCCCGGAGTCGAGTTCGGCCTGGACCTTCGCCGAGAGGTCGCGTCCGTTGTTCGTGGCGGGGAACAGGACGTAGCGGGGCTTGTCGTAGTCGCGCCAGTCGGTGCTCTCGACGGTCCCCTCGCCGCGGGCCATGTGGGCCGCGATCTCGGTGTAGGGCTTGTGCAGGAACCGTTCCAACCTGCGGTCGTCGTGGTAGACCGCGACGTCTGCCCCGTAGGCGATGCACTCCTCGGCGAGCCCCTCGCAGTCGTCGCCCATCAGGAACGCGACGACGCGCTCCTCGTCGCCGTACTCCTCGGCGAAGTCGTCCATCAACTCGCGAGCCTTGCCGAGCATCTCCTTGGACACCTCGAGCAACTCGCCGCCCTGGGTCTCGCAGAACACCCACATGTCGGCGTAGTCGCCGTCCGCGAGCGCCCGGACGTGTCGCTTGTCGCGGGTGGGGTGGGAGAGGCCGTCGTCTTCCGACTCGGACTCGTCGTCAGCGGTCGGTTCGGCCTCGGGTTCTTCTTCGGCCTCGTCGCCCACGTCCTCCGCCGTCTCCTCGTACTCGCCTTCCGTCTCCGTGCCGTCTTCGACGCCGTCGCCCGCTGCTCCGATCGCCTCGAGCCGGTCGCGGATCGCCTCGCGGGCCGTCGCGCGGTCCTGACCCGCCTGCTCGGTCTCGAGGACCGACCTCAACTCCTCCTCGTCGTCGATCGTCTCCAGTTCCTCGATCAATTCGTCGACGGTGTGGTCGTCCGGATCGATCGTCATCTCAATCACCCGCCTCCGCGGCGTACGGTTGCATCTCCTCGAGCACTTCGTCCATCCCCTCGTCGTCCGAGGGATCGATCATCGTCGCCTCGCGCTCGGACGGCGCTTTGGGGATGGGATCGACCGACGAGACGATCGTCGGCGAGCCGTCGAGCCCGATGTAGTCGGGGTCGAGGTTCAGGTCGGCGTGGTCCCACGTCGTCAGGTGGGCGTCGTGGTCGGCGGCCCGCTCCTCGGTCTCGGCCCGGAGCCGCTTGCGGGTCAACCGCTGGGAGGCGGTTCGGTAGGTCGGCTCGAACTCGGGATCGGTGACGACGAAACACGGCAGGGGCGCCTCGACCGTCTCGATCTCGTCGACGTCGCCCTCGACGAGGCGCTTCGCGCGCAGGGTCCGCTCGTCGGGGTCGATGTCGAGCGCGACGACGTGCGTGACGATCGGCCAGTCCATCGCCCAGCAGGTCTGGGGCCCGGTCTGGCCGGTCTCGCCGTCGGCCGTCTTGAACCCCGCGAAGACGACGTCGATGTCCGCGATCTCCTTTCGTCAGTACGATCGATCGCATGGATACCCCCGTCGTCGTGTGACCATTATTGACATGGCTGTGGTCCTCTATCATAGTATCAGTATTAAGAATAGGGGTGAAAATCGCCGATAGATAGCGCCGATCGCCGGGGCGACGCTGCCGAGGGCCGTCGAGTGGCTGCGTACCGGTAGTAGCCGCTCCCGGACGAGTGGCGTCTCAGCGCTGCGAGAACCAGCGGAGCAGTCGCGTCACTCCCGTTCGCGTTCGGTCGTCCGCATCGTGATCTCGCCGTCCGCGCGGATCGTCCCGTCGATCTCGGCGTCGGGGCCGAGCTCGAGGTCCGCACAGGAGACGTCGCCGAGGATGCGGGCGTCGGCGGCGATGTCGACGTCGCCCTCTCGCGTGGTCACGTCGCCGTGGATGCGGGTCCCTTCGCCGACCGCGATATCGCCGCGCGCACGGAGGCTGCCGAAGACGTTGCAGTCCGCGCCGACGGCGATCCGCTCGGCGCGGACGTTACCGTGGAGCCGGCAGTCGTCGCCGATCGTCGCGGGCGTCGAGACGCGCCAGGCGTCGTCGCCGACGGTCGCGTTCCGGGGGATCACCAGCGGCTCGGCCTCGGAGTCGCCGTCCTCGTCCTCGACGAGTTCGGAGATCAGCCGCTGGGCGGCGTCTTCCTCGCCGATCAACAGCAGGTGTTTGAGGTAGACGAACAGGAAGACGATCGTCGGCATCGGATTCCGGATGACGATCCAACCGTTCGCTTCGAACCCCTCCTCGATCTCGACGTCGTCGCCGATATCTAAGTCGCCGGCGACTTTCAGCTTGCCGCCGATGTGGACGCGCTCGCCGATGTAGGCGTCCTCGCCGACGAGGACGTTCTCGGCCACGTCGCACCACATGTCGAGCCGGCAGTCGCCGTCGGCCTCGATCGCGCCGCCGAACTCGGCGGACTCGCCGGCCAGCACGTTCCGACCGCGAACGCCGAACTCGACGGTCGAACGGCCGCCGACGAGGACGTCTCCGTCGGTAACGAGGTCGCGCTCCTGGGCTTCCGTCCCGTCGGGCACGACGAGTTCGTCGAGCGGGTCCCTGCTGAAGGCCACACTCGGGCCCAAAGGGGGCACCGCCTAATAAACCTCGCGCGTCGTCGGTCGCCCGTCCGACGCCCGTCTGCCGGTCCCGGGACCAGTCGCCTCGCTTTTACACCCCCGCTGCGTACTCCCGGCCATGACTACGCTCGCATTCGACGACGAGGGCGTCGACGTCGTCTACGAAGGCACCGAGTTCCGCCTCGAGAAGGAACTGCTCGAGGAGGCCACCGAGAAGTCCTACTACGACGTCACCGACCACGAGGTGTTACAGATCGTCGCCGAGCAGCCGAACCTGCAGGGCGAGCCGCGACGCGTCGGCGACATTCTGGACTGAGGCCGGCCGGTCAGTAGACCACGTGGAGCAACACGAAGACGACGATCCCCAGCGAGAACGAGACCAGCCACAGCGACGCCGCGACGCGGCCGATCCGGGCGTGGCTCGTCGCCGGAATCTCCGCGACCGGCCGCGAGGCCGCGAGCAGGAGGACGTAGTACAGCAGCGGGATACAGACGATCGCCAGCAGGATGTGAACGGCCAGGATCGGCAGGTAGACGAACTGTTCGATCGTCGCCGGACCCGGGAACTCCTGTGGACCGCCCATCACCGTCAGTCGGTAGAGATACAGGACGAGAAAGCCCGCGAACAGTCCGAACGACGAGAGCATCGCGACCCGATGTCGCTCGATCGCGCCGCGGCGGATCGCCCGCCAGCCGACCGCGATCGTCCCGATCGCGACCGCGCTGATGAGGGCGTTGACCGCCGGGATCGCGTCGATGATCCACTCCGGGGCGGCGGGCACGCTCGAGGAGGGGATCCGGCCGCCGGCGGCCGCGAAGACTACCGCTAGCGACACGACGCTCAGGACGCCAGTGAGCAGGCGCACGCGCTCTCGAGGGACGTATTCCATACGTGGATCGTTCGAGCGAAGCGGGAAAGCGGTTACTCTCCGCGATGCTCACGACGGTGGTCGAAACCGAGGCCGATCACCGACTGCCGTCCAGTTGCTTCCTCGTCTCCGAACCGGTCGGAGTTCGGTTCCTGGCGCCGCCGCTCGCCCCGAGAAGACGTCACGGTCAGGTACGTATCGCTATCGCTCGTCGGCGTAGCGTCGGAAAGGATTATGCGTGGGTGATGTCCGCGAAGGGAAATCACCTGCATCGGTTAGGGGTGGAGCTCAGCCACCTGTGCGATGCGTGGGACCGGATTCGAACCGGCGGACCCCTACGGGACAGCGCCCTCAACGCTGCGCCGTTGGCCTGGCTTGGCTACCCACGCTCGCGGTCTC
>SDGW01001575.1_pt1 | contig 14519 bp, 18 predicted proteins | sample 2873831 | NCBI WGS metagenome assembly SDGW01 (sample SAMN08132700, study PRJNA421101) | hypersaline lake metagenome | isolation source: celular fraction 0.22 microns magnesium sulfate-rich crust from ephemeral... | place: Spain: Penahueca Lagoon, Toledo | collected 2011-07
AATTCCTCCGAGAACTGCTCCGATCACAATTAGTGTTAACATTTTCGTCTCCTCCTCGTAATAACTTCGTTAATTATCTTCTACTACTAGTATATTACGAAAAAGGAAAATATTACACTCATTTTTGCTTTACTCGTCCTCTTAGTTGCGCCAAGCCGTTTCGGTCTAGCGATTCTCCGCCGCTCTCCGCGCCACTTTCCATCTGAGCCTGACGTTTTAATCCGTCCACGAACGCCTTGAAATCGTCCTTCTCCATATGTTCGGCTGTCGTAATATTCAACTCGGTCAGATAACGTTCAGCGTCCGCTTTGTTGTGCGCTTCTAGTACGTCGAAAATGTCCGTAATGTAATAACCGTTTTCGAAGGCTACTTGTGTAACGCCTAGTTTCGCAGCGCAGTCGATAAAGAATCCGTTTAACGTTAGTTCTGGCTTTGTGCGTCCTCGCTCGCCGCCGTCGGTTGCTGACTCGGCATTCCGAGGGCGAGAACGCTTTTGACGTTTTTTATAACACCGGAGAAGTCGTTGACCTTCGCAATCTCCGTAAAGTATGCGATGAGTTGGTCGATACTGGCGTTCTCCTCGATATGTTCCGATTCAATTCCGGTAAGTACCGATACAATGTCGACCACTTCGTCAAAGGAACGCTCTAATGCTACGATAAAGTACGCTGATTTTTCGTCTTCAGATGCGGACATAACGTCGAGGATAAGTTGCGGTAGGGTTTCGATGGTTCCGAATAGTTGCTTCCATTGTTTAATCGTGATTTTCTCTATCGTGACGGGCTTCTTTCCGATGTAATGCTTCTTAAATTTATTTAAACGGTTTTGTAGCATAACCATTGTGTTCGCCTCCATTCTAATACAATAAAAAGGCGACCGTTAAAGGCCGCCGTTAGTTGTTAGTTATTTGTTCCGTTAAATTACGCGCTTGTTGCCGCTTGGTCGCCGAATCCGATAAGGTTATTGTCTACGTCAGGGTATCCTTTGAACGTTACGTTCGTTACTAGCTCGTTGTTATAATCGTACGTGTACGAGATATTCGCACGTGGTGCCGCTTTGTATAGCGTAATTGCGTCATCCGGCGTACCTTCTAACGGTTCAACCGAAACTTCTTTCGCGAAGTCGTAAAGGTCTACGACGTCTACCGCTGATACGTCTACACGTTTCGTACTTGTCGTTGAGTCCTCGATTAACGTCGAGCCCGGAATAATCGTAGATAGCTTAGACAAGTCGTATTCCGCAAACGGAACCTCGACACTTGCCGCTCTGCCCGTGATGTGTTCCTTAACCGCTGTCTCTCCGTATTGGTCAACGTTCGTCTCACGCGTTGATTCCGAATAGTTAAGCGTTACTCCGCCTTGCGTAGTTTCGAAAATGACCGGCTCTGTTCCGCCGACATCGAACGTTACCTTACAAGGTCCTAGTTTTACTTTCGTTAAATCGCTCGCCATATTTTCGTCCTCCTATAGTTTGTTGCGACGGTTGTGCATTAACTCGTAAATGTTGTACGCGACTTCCTCCGCTTGCGGCATATTTCTCTCTCCGCCTCGTACGACAACCTGGAAGCTAGGACGTTTTTTACTCGTCCACTCGCTCGCAGGTAAGCCGGGAGACATTCGTATATACGCCGCGTCATCTCCGACGCCCGCCGGAAATTCGTTGACGTAGAACGCATAGTCGATTTTTCCGTCAATATAGTCGCGCATTTCTATCGCCTTAATCGGTTCGCCGTAATTCGCCATCGCCTACGTCAACTCCTTTCGGATAGTTTTCGCAATGTGTCGCTTGTACGCGTCCGACTCGCCTTTTAACGGACGTTCGAGGTACTTACGTCCGGAGTAATACGTCCGTCCGCTCATACCTCGTTCAGGCGGATTGTTCTGCGTACCTTCGCCGTGGTTATAGGCTTCTTCGTGCGTCCACAAGGCGTAGTTAAAGTCGCCTTCCGTTACGCCGAACATAACCTCGCCGATAATCGTATTTCGACGCCAATCCACCGCCTTATGTCCGGACTTCGCGAGGGTGCCGACGGCAAACGGAGCAATGTCGGAAGCTACTCGTAGCAAGTCGTCCGTTGCGTCGTGCATTCCTTTTTCGGCGCCTTTGCGTACGTTGTCGTCCGTCATATCTAAACTGCGGAAAAACTCGTCGACATCAAGCTCGATACTCATAACGACACCGCCGTAAATAAGACGTTTCCGCTAATGTCCTTCAGCCGTCCGATAGCGATAGGTTTGTCGTCGACTTTCTTACCATCCGCTAATTTGAACGAAATCTCGTCGTCGTACGATACAGATACCGTTTTCTCTATTAGGATTTGTATGTTCGATACGACCTCCGAGCCGTTCTGATTGCGGACTAGTTCCGTCTTTTCGTCAATGCGACATTTATGCGTGGACTCCGAGTCGTACGTCGGATTTCCCCATGCGTCCACACTACCGCCGCTCCGTATAGTGACCGTGTTTTTCAACGGAATTAACGCCATCTATAACACGCTCCAATACGACCGACGTCCGAGCATCTTCACGACTTCCGGCGCTATATACGACGCTGATTTGTCGATGGTTACGTTTATGCCGGACACGCTGACGGACTTTACGCCTTGTTCTGCTTTCCGGATCGTGTCGTCTAAACGTAGTAACCATAGCGCTTGTTCGTAGACCGCCGTTGAGTCGATTTGTTCGTCCTCGTCCGTAATGTCGTACGTCGTGTAATGTCGGTACAACTGATTCTCCGCGTTCGTTAGCGCCTTGCCTTTTGTTGTCGCGTTAGCTTGCGTCCATTCCTCCGCCCATAAGACCTCGGTATCGAAATAAGTGTCCGCGTCTTCTACCGTTACTGTCTGAGCCATTTACGCCCACCTCCGTTATTATTTTGCGGAGGTTTTCGGCTTCGTGGACTTCGAGGTAGCCGCCGGCTTACGTTTCGGCGCCGGTTTTTCCGCCGCTTTTTCCTCCGTTTGTGCTTGTGCTTTCGGCGCTGGTGCCGCCTTTGGTTCCGCTTGCTCCGCCTTTTGTGCGTCAGTCAACGCGTCTAGCACCGCAATTTCCGCCTTATCTTCCGTAGAGTAACGACCTTGCGAGAATTGCTTACGCTCGCCGTTTACGTAGAAAGATAGTCGTGAGTATTTCGATTTGTATTCCGCCATTATTCCGCTCCTTTCCGAAAATGAAAGCCCGCCGAAAACGACGGGCTCAACTTCGTGTTACTTTCGTTCTAAGTTCGTCCGTTTACGCTAGGTTTTTAATACGTGCGTGAGCCTTTTCTTGTTCAAGACGATTAGTGTATTCCGTTTACCTTCGCGTCAGTTTCGCTAGAACTGCGCCGTGCTTTCGCACTGCTCATAGTTTCCTATGAGACGAGACTATATCAAGGACTTCCGTGAGTCCCTCTCCATTTCGGACATCAATCGCTTATGTCCTACGAGCTGTCGCTCTAGTCGTTACACCTTCCGTATAATTACGGCTTGGCTCGGTATTGCCGGCAACTTAATGCTACGGGTTCCACCGAATTAGAAGAGTTTCGACGTACTATCGCTAGTACGAAGGGCTAAAGTTTAACCTACAAGCTGACCTTCGAAATAATCGCCTTTCTTACCTAGGTATTCGTGACTGAACTCACGACCCGTAAGTGGGTGTACGGATACGCGGTTAGAGTCAACGACCATTAGTTCGTTAGCGTCAAGGTTGTTGTTAAGAACAATCTCCGCCTGTCCGAAGTCTGATACGAAGAAGTCTACCGTTTGTCCGCGTCCATTATCTTGACGGTCTAGGCGAATATCCGCTTTACTGAAGTCGGAGATTGCACGCTTTTGCTTCGCCGGTACGATGATCTTGTAGTTACCGCCGTTAGCAAATCCGCCTGCTTCGTAAATGTCCTGGAAAGCGTCGTTGATAAGTTGGTCGGTAATTCCGTTAGAACCTGCGTCCGCAACGTTTGTCGCGATTTGGTTGCGCAAGCCGCCCATTTGACGAGTAAGACCGTCAGAAGATTCGAACTTAACTCCGCTGATTAGCGCTTTTTCTAGTTGAAGCGCAAGTTCAAGCTGCTTCTTCTGCTTTTCTAGCTCGTACTGATCGTCGATGCCGTATTGTGCGATTGCCGCAGCTGTACCGGAGATAGATACCGTTTCATCGAAAATTTGCGTGAAGTTAGACTTACGAGTACGCTTCTTGAATCGTGCGTTACGTGCGTCAGCACCTTCGACACCTTCTACGAATTGTACTTCTACTTTCGCGCCACTTGCGAAGTCAGCCGCAGTTGTATCGGCATATCCGCGTGTTACCGTAAGGTCAGTTCCGTTGATTGCCGTAACTTTAAGTAGCTCTTCGCCAATTTTGATTACGTGGTCAACGCGGAAAGGTTCTGCGTCTACTACGGAAACAGTCGTGTCAGCCGCTAGTCCTGACGCTGCTGTTGTCGACTCATCGCCATACATTTCGTCCTCGAACCATGCGTGTTCTACTTGGTTGATCGGATTTGAAAATCCTAGTAAAGAAAGTAACGGTGTTTGGTGCTCGTTCAGTAATAGTAACTCATCAACTACAGATTCCTTTTTTCCTACTAATTCGCCAGTCATAATTTTAGACATATAAATGTCCTCCTTGGATTTGTTTTAGTTTTGGTTTAGCTTTTTATTGCATTAAAAAAGACGCTTTATTAGCGCCCTAACTCCCGTTTTAATCTTGCGTATGCCATCTTGTCTTCGGTCTTTCCCGTTTGACGTGCTTTGTCCGCCGCTTCTTTTAGCATTTGGTCGGCTGACTTGTCCGCCTTTTGTTCTTCGTTATTCGTGCTCTCGCCGATCGGCTTTTGTTGCTTTTTCGTCGCGACTAGATATGGTTTATTTTCAACGAGCGATTTGATTGCGTCCTCCATGCCTTCTACTTTTCCGTCTTCGCTAACGTTTACGGCTGCGCTCTCTTTCAAGACGCTTCGTAACAATTTCGTCTACTTTCGATTGCGGGACGTAGTTCTCTTCGCTAGTTTCTTCCGACTTTTCGGTCGTTTGAGCTTCGTCCGTTTTCGTTTCCTCAGTTACTTCCGTTTGTTGTACTTCCTCTTCCGTTTGCGTTTCCTTAACTTCTTCGCTCATATAATACCTCCGCGTTTTAAGTCCGAGTAGACTATGATTTCCGAAAGTTTAACGCCATTCCGTAAGGCAATCTAATTTACGGTACTAATTCCGGATCTCTAACCGGAGTTATGTGATGACGGCAGTTGGGGTGGAATATCTGCCGCCTCGGCAAGTCGCCGATATAAGGATAATCCCCGTCAGCATCTCGCGTTAACTTAATAATTCGGCGCTCCCATAGTCGGCATTTATCCGTTGCCCCATGACTCGAAATCACCGCGTAATTAGCGCCCCTTGCGACCGCTTCGTTTTGCGTCGCCTCTTTGTGCGCTTCCATCATCTTCGTCCGTACCGCCATATCCACGTACACTTCGGGACGCCATCGTCTGCCAGCCGCGTCAATTATTCCGGTATCAACCGCCTTACCTAAATCGCTCCGTAACCGCTGTAACATATCGTTCCTTAACGTTCGCTGTCCGTTTACTCCTTCGGTCAGGTTTTCGCGTAAAACCTCGCCCGCCACTTTGCGGACGGACGTACGTACTTTCCGCGATATGTTCTGCGTAACTTGGAGTAAGTCGTCTTGCGTGTCGGCTACGACGGTTTTAACGAGCTCGCGATTCAGCCGGCTAAATTCGAGTAGCCTATGCGCTTCGTCTAGCGTTTCGGCTGCGCCTATTGCGTACAAAGTGCCGGCTGCTCCGTCCTCTACGGCTTCCGGAATGTTGCTCGCAACCCACGCCTTTGTCGTCGCGTCTAACTCGGATAGAATGTCCGCTATGTCTTCGAGTACCTTCCGCTGTTGGGCGCGTTGGAAGTCGGATAAGTCAACGCGTTCTAATTCGCGCTTAATCCGTTTGACGGCGCTTTTGTACGCCGAAACTAACTGCTCGGTTTTGTAATTGTAATTCGGCGTGGGAATTTCGTTAAAGGATTCCGCCATTTACGCTCACTCCCCCGTGCTTTCGCCGTTGAAAACCGAACCATCTACGAAGCCTTCCTCGTCCTCACGGTCGGTTCCAATACGCGACATCGTTTCCTTCGCTTGTCCGTCGTCGACTTCGTCCTGACGCTTGATTGCGGATTGAACGTCAATGGTCGGCTTGTTGCCCGTACGGATTTGCATAATTTCGGCGAGTTCCTTGTCGTTCTGCGGAATGCCGTCCTTGAAGTGGATTTTCGGATACATTGGCGTGTAGTTCGCGTCACCGTGTTCGGCTTCGAGTAATTGCGCTAAATAAAGCGCGTCACGAATTGCCGTATCGTATCCTCCGCGGATTCTGGAAACCTTCGATAAAATCGGCATAAATCTCGCCTTGATTGCGGCTCCGTCCGTATGTGACGTTCCCGTTCCTCCGCGGTCTTCCGTCATAGTCGTGCCGAATAGCCATTGCGGCGTTTCCGACATCGTGAAGACTGTTCCGAGGAGGTAATCGAGCTCTTTGAAGGCCGCGTCTAGTTTCGCCTCCCACGTCATATAACCCGGCGTTGGATCCTCTTTCGTAACCGGAATATATTTGCCGCCGAAAGTTTGCGATTCTCCGCTACCGCCTTCTAAGTCCGGCCCGTATGCCGTAGGGTCGGCGTGTTTCCAAAGGATATAGTCGATTTGCACGAGTCGGTCGTTGATAGCGCTGAATACGGACTCAATCTTTTCTAGTCCGCCTATGCCTTGCCAAGTGTCATCGACTGACTTATACGGAACATGGCGTACTAAAATATCCGAAACGCCCGTCTCAACAACGTCCTCTTCTCGTCCAGTTGGCACCGACTCACCGATCATAAACGTTTCTAACGGATAGCCATACGAGTTCTCAACGCCGTTTTCGTGTAGTCGATAGCGCTTGTAAATAATAAAGCCGGGGATATGGCGCTCTACATTTAAGAACGGCACCTCCTCCGACTTGGAAACAACGTATTCAACTGACGCAATATTAACCGCCTTAAATTGCTTGCTATTGCCGCGTGATACCTCCGGAAATACGTTCGCTGCGTTGACGTGCTCGATAATCGGCTCCATTTGCTTACCTTCGAGAAAATCCGCAAAGGCTTCCGGTGAAAGCACGTTCGCAACCTCCGAAAAGTCCTGACGATAGCCGTAACGCACCTTCACCCAAGCGTCACCTCGTACGCCTGAGCCGATTGCGCTTTCGTGTATCAGCCGGTTAAGGTCGTTCTCCTCGACGAGGCTATTGAGCGCTTTCTGTTCGGCTGTATCGTCTGGCTGTCCGCTTTCGTAAATCGGCGTTTCTCCGACCAAAAGATCCGCCGGCTTGGTCGTGAGGATGTCCGCTAGGTTAACCGCAATGTACAGCTTCTTTAATTGCGGAGCTTGCGGCGAGTCCTTTAGGATTTCCGTAGCGCGTTCGTAAATTTCGATTTGCTTGCCGTCGAATAACTTTTTCATCCGCTTGTATTTTGAAATTCTCTCGATATGGTTGACCGGCGGATATTGTTCGCCAGGTTGGAACAAACCGTATGTGATCGTCGTCTCAAATTTATCGTTGAGTTCCTCGAGTTGTTCGTTGGGTACTGGCGCCTTACTTCCGAATAGTCCCATCTAAGCGCCTCCTTTCAGAACAAGTCCATCGCTTTAATAGACGGCTGATCGCCGCGAATCGATTTGATAAGTTGCGCGTAAACTTCGGATCTATGCGAGCTCAACATATCGTCGGCTACTGCGTTCATATACTCGATAAATACTGCGTTCTGCGTGCGCCAGCGATGTACAGTTGAACGGTCAACGCCGATGTCTTCCGCTAGTTCCTCTTGTGTGCGCTTACCTTTTCCGCTCATCATTTCGTTTTCGACGAGAGTGAGCGCTGCTTTGCGTTGCTGTACGGATAACTTCGCCTCTAACTCTTTCATTCGTTTAGTCGCCATGTTTGCGTCCTCCTTTCGTTTTAAAGAAAATTCGGCTTCTGTTGTAACGGAGCCCTCGGTCGATTTACGGCGTCAATAGCCATGTGAGTCCCATCTGGACCATCGTCATGGCTTGCCGGATATAGCTCGAACTGTTCAAGTAACCTCGTATGACTTCGGTTAAATACGACATTTCCGTTTTCTATGTCCGGAAGCATCGACTCTATCCGTAATTGTTTACGAGAACGCTGATATATCTTCTTAACGCGATTGTGCGCCGGATAGCCTATCGCTTCGAGCTCTTGTTTTAACGTTGTAACGAAGAACTCCTGCGCCAGTTGCGCTTCGGCTCCGATTAAGTCCGGCTGATATTTCTTCGCGCGCTTAACGATTTCTTGTAGATAATCGTCCGGTTTAATCCGCTCAACAAACGCGTCAATAACGTAAATTTTCTTCGTAACCTTGTGCTTGGCTACGGTAATGCACGCGGAGAAGTCGCCTCGTTCTTTGCCAAGCGCAAAGTCGACGCCCATTCCAATGTAGTAATCGCGGTGGTTGAAGTCTAAGTCGTCCCAATAATAAAACTGCTCCGGCTTGAATATTTGTGACTCCTCGTCAATCGGATTATTCATAAATTCCGTATTGAACGCTTTACTGCCGTAGTTTACTTTTTCGAAAAATAACTCCGTAAGAGGGAATCGGTCGGGCCATAGTACCTTGCCGCCCTTCGTCATCTCCTCGTAATGTTGCTCGTAATATTCGAGCGCCGCTTTTGCGGAAGGAGTGTCGTGGCTTTCGCCTTCTTCGACCTCCGCCATTGCGTCGATCTCTTCTTGCGTCGGTTCGTATTCCTTATATATTCGTTCGAACTCCGCCCATAAGTCCATCCGCTCAGGCCATTCTAGAATCGCCGGAAATTTATTCTTAATGAAGTCGCGGCGTTCGTTTAAGACGTAGTTAAGCAAACTTGATGGGTGGACAATAGTACCCATGAAGATGAACGCTGTTTTCGAAGGATCGCCCGCTGGCATTAAGTCCTGGTTGAGCCAATCGCGAGCCTTCTGCCGCAATTCCGGCGTATTGTTCGAGTCACGGCTTTCGAGGTCATCGAGTATAATTAAGTCCGGACGTTGCGAGCCATTACGGAAACCACGAATCTGCGTACCTAACGACGTCGCTTCCATCTTAATGCCGGTCGCCGTAAGGAACGCTTCCTCCGAATCCTTTTCGTTTTGACTACGCTTTGGTGACAGCACTTCGCCGAAATCTTCGCGCAGCTTTTCGTTATACTTCAGTTGATTCGATACCCACCGGATAAATTTCTTCGACCCGGCGTTCGTTTCGGAGATAACGAGAATCATGCTGCGCTTCCGAAAGACGATTTCATGCACCGGAAAGGCGTTGGATAGATACGCTGATTTGGCGTGACCACGCGACGCCGCCCATGCGACCCTTGCCGTTTTATTACGGTTGCTGACCGAGTCTAAAATGTGCGATAATTTAACGTGAAAGTCCGGCGCTTGGTCGAGGTCAACTGCCGTAGTAGGTACGAGGTTGTCCGGATTGCCGGGATTCCTAACCTCCGAAAAATATTCGTAGAAGAAGTACAGCATATCGTCCTCGGCGCGGTGAACACGTTTGAGCTTCGTGAGCTCCGTCTTATCTTTCCGGAAAGTTTCGACGTGATAGTCGGCGTGCTTGCCGGCTTTGATTAACGCGGCTAACTTGCGTACTCTTTCCGATAATAGCGAGATGCGTGCGGACCTTGCGTGCGTGTCGAGCCACCCACCGTTAATGTGCGCCATGATTCCGTTCCTCCCTTCGTCTTTTATTCGCCTCAACGTGCGTCCATATGAGCGCGTGTGAGCCGTTTTAGTTCGTCCGAATAGTAACGTACCTAAACGGGTGTAAAACGCCTGTATGCCCGCCGAAAATGGGCGAGAGTACATAGTAAAAAGCCGCAAACTATGCCGTCTGCGACTTATTACCTCTACCTCCGATTGCACTAGATTTTACTCCGGACTTCATACACACATTCCTTGCGGTACTACAAGAAACCCCAACAACTCTCGAAGCCCCTCTATATGAGTAGCCATCCGAAACTAGTCGTAATATTTCTTGGTTTCTTTCCGAATATTCATCATCAAATAAGTCGTACTCGGTTCGCGCTAGATTCTCGATATATTTAGCTTCTTCATACAGCCCGTCTTTAGTAACACCGTCTTCCAAATCATTTAACAAGGTATAAAAACTGATTTTGGAACCGTCTTGGAGTGCAGTCTCTTTTTCCGCTCCTATGAGGTAGACTATCTGAACACTTTCCGTATGATCTTTGTATTTCTTTATAGTTTTCGAAACACTAGTCTTGTCTGTTAATTTAGCGTCTACCCACATATCCTTTAAAACGAAATCAGGGTTTAATATGTCGTGTGCATATTTTTTATAAGATATATTTAATGATTTGAATAGCCTCTCAAGTAAACCTTCGAATAAATACCCTGCCGAAACTGAACCTCTATTGCTGACACGTTTTGATAACTCTCTAGGCTTTCTAGCTTCAATGCCTTCTTCTTTTAGAATTCTTCGTATTGTTGTCTGTGAAATATCTGTGGTTGATTGAATTTGAACTGTGCTGAAACCTTTTAAATACATTTCTAACACTTTTTCTTTGTTTTTCTGAATATAATCATCTGACATGATTTGAGGAGTTATACCAATCTCGACTAATGCATCTGAATAGCTTCCGAAAATGTCTTCTGATTTAGCAACAACTGCTCTAGTATAAGGCGTACGTCCGAACTCCTTCTTCGTCAATCCGGTGGTTTTACCTTTTATCGTATGTTCCGATTTCAGAACAGCAGTCACGTCTTTTTCAGATAATTTATTGTAATAATAAGTGAAGATAACTCCATCTCCGAAGAGGTCTTCGAGAGGTAGTCCTTCTTCTAAACAAAAAGAAACCCCTCCTTGATAGTAGTGATTAAGGAAATTAGATAGCGCCGTACCAGTGCTTAGTCTATTTTTTCTTACATCAGAGTAACGTAGTCCGTTTTTGGCCGCTTCCTTCAGAATGGAAACCACCTCTTTTTTATTGGCTTCAAAACGTTCTTCTTTCGTCCACTTTCGTCCTTTATTCGTCCTCATTCGTAACAACCTCCGCATTGTATTTTTCTCCGAGTTTATTTCGGCGGAAAACGTAATCGGAGAGCTACGCTTTCGTTAACGTGGATCAGACGCTAACTATTCCGCCTTTACTATGTAATATCCTTGGCATTTCTAATCCGCGCATTTTCTGCTATACTATAGTTATCGAAACGGACGGTTGGTGTCGAAGAAAACTTCGGAAAAAGTTACTCCCTGGGTTCGGAAAATCATAGCGTAAGTTTTGGCGCCTGATTAGGCGCATATATCCGCTCCCCTTGGGGGATACGAAAACCCTCCGCCAATTCCGCCACGCTTATTCATATATTCCGCATAATCATACCGGAATGACTTCCGATAAGATGCCTTATGTAAACTAGCGTTAAGCCGAATCCCTTGCGAATAGGGCTTCCGCCGATTTACCGCAAATAAGCCGTATGCACGATCTTATACATCGGCGGTGTGTAGCGATTCCTGGCGTCGGTGTTCGTATGTGATCGGTGGTTGCTGTGCATACTCGGGATTGACCGGAATTAGCGCTGACCCCGTGAGTTTTAAGGCCGTCCGTCCTTCCGAGGCGGTTTGCACGTCGCCACTGTCGTACGTCCTCCGTAATCCCTCCGCCGAACCTACCGTCTCCGTCGTACTCCGTCGCAACTATCCGCCCACTTACGCAACCTATACGTTATATAGGAAGAAACTCGGCATAACTAGCGGAATGTGTGCGGCTATCTAGCGTGCAACAACGGCGTTACTCTTTACTCCGTAATAGAGCGTCTATTCTCTCACCTGCTTGCCGTGTTCTTTCGTCTACCTCTCCGAATCCATAACCGTTCTTATAACCGATTGCGTACGCTGCAATAGCGGTAATGACCGTAGTAATTCCGAATATTAACTCCGTCATATATTAACGCCCTTTCTCCGTAATGTGTGCGTGACTTATCCGCCCTTGTCAGCGCATATTGTCCGAATGTAATTTAACGCGTCCTTACCACTCGGACTCTCTATAAGATAAAGAGGTCATTTACCGTCAATTCCACCGAAAAACAAGCGTTCAGCACCGCCACATCAACGTTTCACCCTCGATTTAACCGTAATTTTTACCCGCACTATTTGCATAGGTAAAATGCCTTTTACCCGCACTATTTGCATAGGTAGCTTTCTATTCCTCGTAAAATCCTCGCATCATTTCGTAGAAGTCTCGGCGTACTGTATCCGTATATTCACTCTCGTATTCCTCACGGAACATAATGTCGGGATTAACTTTAATCTTCGAATTGTTACACGAAGTTATCCGCATCATAAACCCGTTATTTACGAGCTTATCGACACTTCTCCGTACTGTATCACGGCTTTCTCCGATTAAGTCTGCAAGCTGCTGGACGTTTAAGTGTTCGAGGTCTTCCTTCTTCTCCTCTGCGTCAGGATTAGCGCAAAGGAAGTACGATTGGTAATGGAAGTATGGCAACGCCTTATAAAGGAGACCGACGTCATTTGTCGTCAGCTTGTCCGCTTTCAGCCGCGTTTCCTTTTGATATAGCTTCGTAAACGCCTGGCCTTCGTTCGTGTATCCGATTGTGTGGTACTGACCGCTTACGAAGTATTTAGCGCCTTTTCGTTCGCCTTCTTTTACGATAATTCCCGATTCAATTAACGACCTGATTACCTTGCTCGTCTGACGTTCCTTCTTTCCGATCACTTCTCCGATTGTCTTTAAATTCATCGGCTTTCCGTCTTTCGTGAGTAATCCGTCCTTCTTGAAACGCAAATAAGGAAGCAGTTTAATTACCGCTCCCAATTCGCTTAACGATAGCTTTTGCGTTATTTCCTTTATAGGTTCGTGGTAACAATTTACGTAATGCTTACGTGATCTGCTTTCATTATTCTTCCGGATATGCTCGCGCTTCTTGTACGCCTCTTTTTGCTGAAACGTTCTGAACTCGCCAGTTCTTCCGTAGTCGTCTACGTAATATTGTCGGCCTATATGATATAAGTCTCCGCTGACTCTGCCGGTTTTTATTTCTGCCATTTTGCGGTGTAAGTCGTCATCCTTCATTGTATCGTCCCCTTTTCGATAATTGCCCGACTAAATTAATAAGCGGAGAAACGAGTGTCGGGGAAATCTCGCTTTCGGTTGGCCGACCTATCTCCGCATTTTTAAACATAATAAAAAGCCCGTCGCAATGACGAGCTATAAAAATCCCTCTACACTATATAGGTGTGAAATCGCCCAAAAGTTCACGTTTTACCGTAAATTCGAGCGTATGTTCACATAATGCGTTAATTTTCCGTTACATTTTCGTCCTTTCACTCCGTAAGTCTTTCTTCGGCTACCTCGTCACGCACGTTTTCTAGGCGCTGATTGGCGATCTGTACGTATTCGCTTTCGAGTTCAAATCCGATGAAATTACGGTTAGTACGTAATGCGGCGACAGCTGTAGCTCCTGTTCCTAGATAACTGTCAAGAATAATTGAACCTTCTTCACAACTTTCCTCAATTATTTCTTCAATCAAAGCTACCGGTTTTTCGCAAGAATGAGTAAGTTTCTGAGGTGCTACTCTTCGTTGAGTCAGGATGTTAGACTTATTATTAGACTTAGTTTTGAATTTCCCATTAGTAATAACAATTACGAACTCATGGTTTGGACGCCAGTTGTTGCCCATTCCGAACCAATCTTTGTTCCAAACTAAGCAATTCTTTATAGTAAACTCTTTTTCTAGCGCTTGTTTGAATACATCGTATTTTTGCCAATTACAGAATACATACCCTACTGAATTAGGTTTTAGGATTCTTTTGTACTCCGAAACTAATTCAGGGAGCCAGTCCAAGGTATCATCGTTGTTTACCGTGGTTCCTTTAAATTTACTACTCTTTCTTTGTGGAGTTAAGTTAATTCCGAACGGCGGGTCGGTGATAATAACATCGACACTTTCTTCCGGAATCATTTTCATCCCTTCGATACAATCCTGCTGGTATATCCTATTCAGCTCTAAATCTCCTAATAATTCCTTCGCCATTTTACCGTCCCCTTTTCGTCCTTTATTAGTAAAGACGCACACAAACGCCTTCCCACACTACTAGGCCGACTTTTCGGCGGAAAGTTCACGCCCTCCCGCCTAAAATCCTTTCCTCACTCTTAGCCTTCGAAATCCCCCGCAAAGTTCACGCCGCTCACGTTTTGTAAACCGGCGCATTATACTTCCGCTTGTCCTCCGTAAAGTCATAGTCCGTCCGCACGAACTCCCTATCTGCCGTTTCGTCTTCCTCGTCCTCTCTACGCAAGCCTGGCTTCGGTTGTATGACGCCATTTCCGTCCTTTTTCATCGCAAGTTCATCGTTAAACACCTCGGCTACCGGCGTTTCTTTATATCGCTGGCGCCATTCCGCCTGGTCGTCGGTTTCGACCGGAAACTCCTCGTCGTCATGCTCCATATACCGCAG
>SDGW01000649.1_pt1 | contig 14517 bp, 14 predicted proteins | sample 2873831 | NCBI WGS metagenome assembly SDGW01 (sample SAMN08132700, study PRJNA421101) | hypersaline lake metagenome | isolation source: celular fraction 0.22 microns magnesium sulfate-rich crust from ephemeral... | place: Spain: Penahueca Lagoon, Toledo | collected 2011-07
AAGTCTGGCGTTCGTGACGCTGCAGATGGAGTCAACGTTGGCTCCGACTTCTACGACTCTCTAGACGATGAAGTCAAGAGACTCATCGAAAGAGCAGTAGAAAGAGCAGAAGAGAACGGGCGTAGGACCGTCAAAGCAAGAGACGTTTAAACACTTTCCTTTAGTGGGGAGGGTTATCTAACCCCCTCGATTTTCTATTCTATTTTTCATAAGTCAGAGGACGTTTGGAGAACAAACTCCAGGCCTTCTGCAAAGATCGGTTGGTACAACCGACCTATCATAAATAAAAACATAATTTTCGATCCTTGTCTATAAGGTGTCTCTCGATCCGCTCCTGGAATAATGTAAAAATTTCCTAGAACCCGAGGTAGAATCTCTTGATATAGATGGCGCAGAGATTGAAGTAGAGAGTGAAAGTAGCATTCGGGAGAAAGATTTTGTTTTTGAGAAGAGAAGAAATTTATAGAGACGGCAGCTACGAAGACATCTATTACTACGGAATACTAGAAAGTGAATGGAAGAGTTAGAGCTCTTCCTGTCTTCTCTCTACTTCAGTCAGATACTCTTCAACTTCTCCAAGTGCTTCCCTCAGTTTTTCAACAGTATTAAGATTCTCGATTGGAAGCCGGCCGAGGTCGCCGTCGTTGATTTCAATTACTACTTTTCCTTCATCAGTTTTCACGGAGAAGTTGAGGACGTCGTAAGGTCCTTCTTTGAATTCGTAGAGTGTCTCAGTCATGAAGTAAAATGAGGGTAGAGAAGTTTTATGCGTTCCGGATAACCCGTTCTATTTCATTTTTCAGAGACTCTAGATTACCGTTTCGTGTTTCTCCCTTGAACCGGACGATCGGTGAGGATCCGGAGCTTCTGACCAGTACGTCAGCCGCTTCTGTTGAGAACTTAACCCCATCTATCTCTGTAACTAAATCGTATTTTTCCTCAACGTGCTCTCTGACCTGCTCCACCGCTTCTTTCTTGTTCTCCGCTTCGAAGTTGTCTTTCTCTACGTTGTAATGAGGAATTTCCTGAAGATACCTGTCAAGATTCAGCGTAGCCAGGATCAGAGCTGACAGTGTTCCTGAGTTGTACCCCGAGAACTCCGGGAAGCAGTAATGGCCGTTCGGTTCGCCGGAGAGATCTGTTCCTTCGGCAAGCATGCGGTCGCTGACAAACGGGTCTCCGACACGGGTGTAGTATAGCTCCCCGCCGTAGTTCTCTACAGCGTCTTCCAGTGCTTTCGAACTGTCTACAGATGCGACCACATCCGACTCAAGAAGCTGGGCGAAGATGCAGAAAACTTCGTCGCCCGTGATCCATTTTCCGTTGTAGTATGCGGATACACGGTCGGCATCCAGGTCTGTTGCAAGACCGATGTCGGCGTTTTCTTCCTCTACCTTTTCTTCCACGTGTTCCAGATTTTCCGGCTTCGGATTAGGAGGATCAATATAAGGACCTTCTTTCCCTTCACTGCAGTCAACTACATCGTAGCCGATTTCTCTCAGTAGTTCCGGCAGGAATTCTCTAGTGGCGCCGCCCATGGTTTCAACCACTGCCTTACCTTCCCTCTTCTCGGCAAATTTTTCCACGAACCCTAGTGCTGCCTCTTTGTAGCTGTCTCGGTATTCTGCTTTCTTGATTTCCGCCTCTCCCGTTTCAAAGTCCTGTTCACGGAACAAATTTTTCACTTTGTCAAGGTCTTCGTTGAGGAATCCGTTCCCCTCAGGATAGATGAGTTTGAAGCCGTTGAACTCCAGAGGCATATGGGAAGAGGTTACCTGTACGGATACAGCATCTCTTTCTTCACCTACAAAAGCGGTGTAATCGGTCGGGCCGACTCCTGCGTCTATAACATCTGTGCCTGTATCCCTGAGTCCTTCAGCTAGCTTTTCTTTCAGAGAAACAGAAGATTTCTTCGTGTCCCGGGTAACGACGACTCTGGATCCGTAGTTTCTCTGGATGAATGTTCCAAGAGCTTTTCCAAGTCTCTCCGCGAACTCCTCGTTTAGCTCCTCGGGGTAACGCCCTCTTATATCGTACCGTTTAAATACTGCTTCTGGTTTCATTGAGCTTTCTCACTTTCTCCACAACATCCTCCATCGAATGCTTCGAACGGTCAAACAGCATCCCAGGAGTACTTACTTGGTCGTGTTCTCTTTTTCTGTCATCCACAAGGAAGTCTATGTTCTCCACGTCCTTTGATCCTTCCTCAACTACAACATAGTCATCCACGTGTTCCAGAACTCCAGAGTTCTCGATCTTGGTGCTCTGGAATCTCAGGTTCCCACGTGTAACTATAAGTTTCTCCACGTCTTCCGGAAGTCTGTCGAGGGCTTCAACATCACTGTAGATGAATTTTTCTAGATCATGCAGTATATTGTATATTTTCTCCGGGTTGAAACCCAGTATTTCTGCATGTCTTTCCGGATCATAGTTTCCGTTCTCATCAAGAGGCTCCGGGTCTTCCACGTGTTCCAGCTCATCGACGTTATCTCTCATGTACTGGTCGAACTCGTCCGTATTGAAAAGTACTCTATCGAAGTCGATCCCGAGTATCACTGCATTTCACCGTCCTTGAGAACTTTGTTGTCCGGTATGTTTTTCGAAACTTTCTCCTGGGCGTCAGTTATTGCACGATATCCGATTTTCCTACCCGGTTTCACCGCTGTGTTGACGCCGATTTTTGCCTCTGAGCCGATCACGGCGCCGATTTTCCTTCGACCTGTTTTCTTCAGCTCTCCTTTCACCATCATTTCGATCTCTTTACCGTTGTTTTTGAGGTTCGCAGTTTTAGATCCTGCACCCATGTTCACCTCTCTGCCGATGTAGGAATCTCCGACATAGTTGAAATGAGGTATGTCCGAGTTCTTTCTAATCACGGAGTTCTTTACCTCGGAGTTTCCAACTTTGACGTTTCTTTCCAGAACTGTTCCTTCTCTGATGTAAGCGTTCGGACCTACTTTACATCCTTCCTTAATTACTGCAGGTCCTTCTACAACGCTGTTTTCTCTGATTTCAGCTCCTTCCTCAACAACTACTTCTCCTTTAACAGTTGCAGACTCGGAAACATCGCCTTCAACCGTTCTATCTGTTTCCTCCATAAGTACTTCGTTGGCCTCGATCAGCTGCCATGGATAGCTGCACGGAAGCCATCTATCGGTCTCTACAGCTTCGACTTCATGTTCTTCAATGTAGCTGTTGAGAGCATCAGTGATCTCGTATTCACCTCTCTCTGATTTCTCTACTTTCTCCAGTAGGTCGAAGAAATCTGGCTGGACAACGTAAAGTCCTGTGTTCACAAAGTTTGAGGCAGGGTTATCCGGTTTCTCCTGTATATTTCCAATTTTTCCGTCTTCTATATCCAGAACACCGTATTTTTCCGGTTCGGATGTTTCCGCGGTCAGTAGAGCTGACTGGTTTTCGACAGCCTGTTTTACCTCATCGCCGTAGATATCGTCTCCGTTCAGAACCACTGTTTTCCCATCAATATGTTTTCTAGCCTTTAGTGCCGCGTCAGCTGTACCTTCAGGTTCTTCCTGTTCAATTATCCTAATGTTTTCCTCTGCCTCGTACCGCTCCTTAATCTGTTCTATCCTGTATCCGGCCACAACCAGAACTTCATCCACTTTCTCCTTCAGGATGTCGATGTTGTGCTGCATTATCGGTTTTCCAGCCACAGGTAGAAGCGGTTTAGGCGTGTCCTGTGTAAGAGGTCTCATACGTGTTCCTTGCCCGGCTGCGAGAACGACTGCCTTCATTCTTGAGAAACTATTGTGCAGGAACGTTTTTCAGTTCACTGTCTATGCCGCTTTGCTGTGAATTTCCTCTATGTTGTACTCTATGTTTTCAGAAAGACTGAAACCTTTCGAGTCCAGGAAATCGGTTTTCCTGTAGCTTTCATCCGAAGGAACAGGGAAAACATTAGCGGGCTGGGCTTCCAGCAGATACCTTGGTTCTTCGCCTTCAAAGCTTTCTCCAAGTGAAGTTCTAACATCTTCGAACTCATCATGTACACGTTCGATATGGTCAAAGTTACTGATGGCGATTATGTTGTTGATCTCTTCCTCATACGCTCTTTCATAGATTTTCTGCACGTTCTCTCTGGTATTTCTGGAGTCTTCCTCTTTCTCTATGTAGTCCCTGAAAACCATTATCGGGTGTCTCCGATCTCTTGCCCAGTCGTACATGATCTCTGCTTCGCTTTTGTTGTCTTCAAAGTTTCCGCCCCCTGAAATTAGTATCCGTTTCAGAGAGTTTTTTTCCTCAAGTTTGCATGCGACTTCTGAAGCTTTCAGGAATCTGTCATTCCAGACTTCCTGTGGCGGTCTTGCTTCAGGATGTGCTTCCGGATCGGGGTTGAACCCGTGGACTGCGACGATTGCTTCATCGATAGGGTAGTCATCGATGAACTGGAGATCGCCGAAAACACCGTCAATATCGATAGATTCTAGAACCGGCACTCGATTTCTACTTTTTGGGTACTTTATCCCAGAGTTCTTTTCCGAGTTATACTCCACCATATAATTAAATTACTGCAAGCCTAGGGTTAAGTACAATATTACAGTAAATTATATTCTTTACTCAAAATCTTGGCCTGTACCTTCAAATTTTTTGTACTCCAGAAGAGCGTCCACAACTCCTAGAGTGTAGTCTACGCTGTTTTCTGCAATACCATAATTTATTCCTTTTTTTCGCGCTGCTTCCTCCGCTTCAAAACCTCTTTGAGCGAAGGTGTATGCATTATCTCCTGTAAAGAGGTCTGACTCTTTATCACCCATGTAGAAGATCATGGTTTCTTCAGGGTTGTCCACAATAGCGTATTCTTCAAGTAGTTTTCGAGAGGCATTTTCTTTAGAGGTTTCGTCCCCCAAAATATAGTCGGTCCACCAGTCTTCATTAGTGACAATCTGAGCAGCTCTGTCTTCAGCTATGGACTTCATGAACTCTTCTGATTCCTCCTTTGTGTAATCTTCGTCCGCAAACTGATTTGTTGTAAATGCAATCTTTCCGCTGCCGTCCCCTAGCTCTTCTAACTGTATCTCAATAGGATTGAGGGTGAGAGCCCGGCTCAGAGCCTTAGCTCCTTCATAGTTATTCTCAAAGGCTATAAGATCGCTACCCTCATCTTTTTCGAATCTATACGACTCTTCCATGTTCTGTAATGTATTCCAGAAGTCTTCTATGGAGGAACGATATTCTCTTGAGAAGTATTCGTCACCGTGAAGACCGGTTCTACTTTCTTCAAGATTGGTTCCTGCACCTTCGATGGTTGCGGTACCTATTTCTGGAGAAAGTTTCCGTGCTAAGACTATTTTTCTACCTTCTTCTGCAGCTTTTTGATATATTTCTTTCTCAAACTCTATTCTATTTCTACATCTTTCTTCTGCCTCTTCCGAATATAAAGCATCGATAATGGGTTTATCAGGGCCGTCCGTAAGTCTGATTCTATCAAGTTCAACTCCGGAAACGTCTACTCCGTCGCTCTCGAAAGCTCTTCGGTCATATGTAGTTCCTCCTTCTCCTGCTAGAACTGTCCTGAAACGAGATTCTCCTTCTAGAAAATTATTTGCCCAGTCCTGCAGATACATGGTGCCTCTGTTGGAGATTATTGCTGGCTGCAGAACTGTCGGTTCGAGAGGTATACTGTTCCAGGCCTTGCTGAAGCCGGGATAGATATCTCTATCTTCTTTTTCCGATTCAGGTATTTTGTCGGCTTCTTCATCCTTGAGTATACGTATAGGGCCATCGTAGTCTGTTGCAATTAGTACGTTTAGTTCCTGAAGATCTGTATTTAAGGACTGGAGGAAGTTATCCGCTTGCCACGAAGTTTTAAGCACAGATTCCTCGAGTTCGCCTTGATCCCAGAAATAGGGATGTTCTGATTCTATTTCGTCTATGGTTTCACTTATTTCCTCACTGAGCCAGTTTTCAGGATCTAAATTTTCAGCCTTCCAGTTTTTAGTTTCTTCAGTCTCTATCTGTTGCATCCGAAATGTAACGTGGAAGGGATTATTGAATAGTATATATGCTGAAGAAAACAGGAAACTTTAAAAGAGGGTTTTCTATTTGCTTATTTCCCCTAGGTCTGTCCGTGCGTCAGGTACGAACTTGACACCGTAGATAGAGTTGTTCATCTCAACGTAGCTTCCTGGCCCTATGAAGGATTCTCTTATCGTGGTGTTGGATTTCACGTCAGTTTCCTCTCCCATGACTGTGTCTTCCAGAACTGTCGACGAATCAATAATATTCCTCTCGAAGAGAAGTGAGCTATCTATTTCAGACGCTCTTACCTGGCTTCTGTGACCTACGGTAGAGTCCCTTACGACAGTATTCGGCCCTACAACACATTCTCTCCCGATGTAGACCTTTCCTTCCAAGACCGTTCCAGGCTTTACCTGTGCTCCTTCTTCAACTATGGCTTTCCCTGTTATGTCCGCGGATTCATGCACTTCTGCGCCTTCATGTATTTCCGTCTCTTCAATTCCATGTTCTCTCAGTATCTGATCGGCATTCCAGAGGTCTCGTGGAGAGTTTACATCGATCCAGTAGTCTTCCAGTTCGACAACGTTTCCGCCGCCATCTGCAAGCAGTTTGGATGTGGCCTCGACAAGATCTTTATCGCCTTCCAGCTCCTCAAGTATAGAGAATATTTCCGGGGAAAAGGCGTATACACCGGTGTTTACTTTCTCATAGTCTTCTGCATTTTCATTTATCTCTTCCAATCTATCGCCTTCCTGTTGAAGAACCCCGTATCTTGTCGTATTATCTTCAGCACCAAGTACAGTGATGTCCAACCTATGTTTTTGATGTCTCTGAACAACCTTCTGCAGATCGTTCGCTGAAACAGCTACATCGCCGTTGACAACTACAAAATCTTCTTCAACGATTTCGCGGCATTCCTCCACTGCGCCGCCCACGCCGTTGATTTCTTTCTGGGTAACGGTTTCAACATCTTCTTCGCCTCCGAACTCCTCTTCAAACATTTCCTCACGGTAGTTGGTGACTAGAAGCACTTCTTCGATCCCGGCTTCTCTCAGGTTTTCCACAAGATGTCGAACCAGCGGTTTGCCTTTCACCGGCATCATTCCTACGGGTTTGGTTTCAATTAATGGATAAAGTTCGTCTTCTTTTTTAGAGCACGGAATTACAGCTTTCATTGTTTTTACCCTGCGAGAACGTTCTTTCTCTCGGCCTCAAACATTTTTCTATCAGTAACTGTTAAAGAATCAATCTTCTCCAGAGACCTGTCCAATTCGTCCAGGTAGTCTTCTCCAGATACCGAGTCTCTCAAATCAAATATGGCATTCATGAAGATATCAGTTTCTTTATCGGAGATGTCCTCCACTTCTTCCCCCGCAGCCTTCCTGACAGACCTCTCTATAACCCTGTAAAACTGGTCATGTATGTAGTAGTCAAGCTCGATCTCTTCCCCCGTTTCCAGATCATAGAGCTTCCGGTTCAACATATCTCCCACGAGATCACGATCTCCTCTAACAACGAAGAAGCGCGCCTCCTCGTTCAGGAAAGCAGTCTCGTCTATCTCGGAGAACTTCCTGTTGAAAACCGTATCTCCCGTGATATCTCTTATCTTCTTGGCTTCCAGACGGCATTCATCGCTCAAACCTATCCAGCTGGAATGAAACGAAACTTCAACTCCATCTGCATCAAAAACTGCTTCTGTCTGGGCAGTAGCCGCATCATCAGTTTCCTGTACGTATCCGCCGCGGATCGACATCAGTTTCTCGGAGTTGAAATCCTTCGGCATGAAGTACTTGGTCTCCGCCTGTTCAAGCTCAAGTTCCGGCTCCAGCCCTGCTTCTTCCAGGAAATCAAGAACGTAAACTTCGTGGATCATTTTGTCGAGAATATCTCCGCCTTTGACCCCTCTTCTCTCCACAGGATTCATGATTTTCTGGATTCCAACAGAGCTTTCCCGGAAAACTTCGATCTCATCGATATCGTTTTCTTCGACAAGTTCAAGCGCCTTCTTAACCACCGGGTTCTCTCTTTCGATAAAATCTACCTTCCAGAAGACGTCTTTCTGCTCTGCAAGCTTTTTCTCCTTCAAATGGTCCTCTCTTTCCAGAGAAGGCGGTTTCTCCGCTAGATGGAAAAAGCCGTACTGGAGAGAGCTGTAGATATGTTTCGAGTGGATATCGGCGGGGCTTGCGTCGTATATCAAAACTTCTTCATCCTCACTGGAAGCTTTCCTGTACATTTCCTCAACGTCCTCGAATAAGTCCAGTTCGATGTCATGCGCTTCAGCGAACTTTTCCGCTTTCTCTCTTTTCTCAAAATCTTTCTCACAGAGACCTTTCAAACGGATATCGTGCTCTTCAAAATGGTTGTGCATTTCAATTATTTTCTCGAAGCCATTCCTTCCGAAGCTTCCAACACCGATCTGATAGACGTTTATCCGCGTCACGTACCAGTTTTAACGCTTCGAGGTTTAAAACATCGAGTTGTTTATAGGAAGAAACATTAGTTTTTGTGAACTAGATTTAAAGTTTCCCTGTAATTCCCCAATATCTATGGCTATCGAAGAAGCAAGACCGACATTCACAGTACCGAAGAAGCAAAAGGAGATAGCTCGAAGAATGTCTGAAGAAGACTATTTTCGGAACATGAGCGAGTTTTTTGAATACAATATCAGTTCTTTGACAGGAACCGGAAAGTACAAGAGATGGGATGATGCAGAAGAGAGAGCGGTTGAACTCGCCAGTATCTACGATGCGTTTCCAGACGAGGAAAACGAAGAGAACGAAGACACAAGACATTTCCTCTACGGTCTAACCGAAGATCTAGAGGAGGATCAAGTCTACGATATCGCTGAGGAATACGATATTCACCGATGGGTTGATGAGTTTGGGGACTTACAGAAAGCTCTAAGCAACTCAGAAGACTATAGCCTCGGAGAATAGCCAACCCCTATATAAAATTTAACCTGAATTTTTAGCCTATAAGAGGTAATCAAAAATGGGAGATCGTCCTGCACGAATATACAGAGAAAAGCCTAACCAGCCTTACACTCGACAGAGCCAGAAGAAGAATGACAACTACATCAAAGGAGCTCCGGCTCCACGAGTAACCCAGTACGACATGGGAGCTCGTAACAAGGAGTTTGAGAAAAGCGTAGTTCTCAAGGTCGAAGAAGGATGTGCAATCCGTTCGGAAGCACTTGAGGCAGGGCGTATCGCCGCAAACTCACATATTTCCAAGGTACTCGACCCTGAGGAAGATTACTACATGAAGATTCATCCTTATCCACACCACGTTCTAAGATACCACCCTCTGGCTGGTGTCGCACAGGCAGACCGTTACTACGAAGGTATGCGTAAACCGTTCGGACGACCGATCGGAAGAGCCGCACTCGTAGACGACAACCAGACAGTTATGAGGATCAACCTGGATAAAGGAGACGTACAGGAAGCAAAGAAAGCTCTGGAAAGAGCCAACCACAAGATGCCTGTCTCCTGCAGAGTGCTTATTGAGAAATAAGTTCTTTACAGTTCCTTTCCCTTTTTCACTTCTCGTAATTCTTGAGTTCAATCAGTAAATATTAATTCCCGGAAACCCAACCAGACTTTATGGTACAGTGGAAAGGAGAGATTAACCCTGAGAAAGCAGGTTCAAAAGCCGCACTTCTTGACGAAGTAGAGAGATTTTCAGTTCCAAACTTCTTTGTGATCACATCAGAGGAAAGTAGAGAGCTTTTTGGAAACGTGGAATCAAAACAGGAAGTTCTTAACTCCCAGTTGAACAGCGAGATAGTTGATAGGATAGAGGAGGCGTACGATGAGATCGGTATGAGTTCTGAGGTCCGTGAAGCCTCCGGAGAGGCCAGAAGCCTTGTCGGAGGTCAGAGAAACAAGCAGAGAGTGTCTGTAAGAGTTTCAGAACATGATAACGGTTTATACGAATACCAGCTTAACATTGGATCTTCTAGCTTACTTAACGCGATAAGAGAGATAGTTGGCTCATACAAAGAACATAACTCCGGTTTTCCTCCAGTCATAATCCAGAAGATGGTTGAACCAGGGTACACCGGTGCTGCAGTAACGGACTACCTCGGGTCGTACGGTTTACTGGAGACTGTTGAAGGTCTTGGCGTATCCATAGAGGAAGGTGTTACAACTCCGGACCTCTACCTGCTTAAGAACGCTCAGGTAGTTGAAACAAGACAGGCCCAGGAACAGGTGAAAGTTTCCCGGAACGCGATGAACGGTCAGAGAAGCCGTGAGATTTCACGTAGCTCTCCTCCGTTCCAGAAAGATGAAGTCGAGGAGCTTTTCCAGAAACTGGAGAGAGAAAATCTGAACGTGAAATTTGTATACAAGAGAGGAAGTTTCAGTATAGTTGACGCCTGGAAGTCAGAGAGAAATGATAATCCATTCGGCCGGACTGAGACCGGACTAGAAGGTGTAAGAGCTTCCAGAGGAAAAATACAGGGCATTGTCGGACGAAACATAGGCTATACCGATGAACTTCCTAAGTCTGTCAACAAAGACGCAGTTATTGCACGGAAAGGAGGATACACATCAAACACTGCTCAGAGGCTTAGATCGGAGAATATTCCTGCTGTAGTGAGCTTCGCGGAAAAACTAGAGAAAGGAGAGCGGCTATCCGTAGATGAGGAGAAACTTCCAGACATGGAAAAGCAGGAAAGCTCGGGAAGAGATCACGGAGTTCAGAAAAGAGACAAAGATACAGGGAACAAAGACGGAGAAATAGATGTTCTGACAGGTTCCGAAGTCCTGGCTGTAAACCCAAGTAGAGGCGGCATCCAGATTTCACCACCTTTCACCGGCGCAGAATACGCAGTAGCTGACAGGGATCTGAAAACTGAGACAGTACCTTCTTCAGGTCATATCCAGAGTTACAGGGAAGTATTTAGTTTTGAAGGAGAGAAAGCAGTATTAGACGTCCGTAACCTGGAAAAAGAAAGTCTTGGCTCCGCGATGGAGTATCTTGAAGCAGATCTTAAAGTACTTCTTCTGGATAACCCTGATAGAAAAACAGTCCGGAAAGCTGTTCAAGAAGGTTTCCAGGTCTTCGGCACCGAACCTTCACGCGTAGATGAACTTGAGCGGAAAGTGGCTGAGGAAGAGAAGAGGTTTATGCTCGAGAAACTGAGGGGAAAAGAGTAGGAAAAGTTAGCTGATATCGGCTTCAGAGCTTCCGTGATTAACCTCTCCGAATTTCTCATAGTTCAATGGTTCAGGAAGCACTTCATCCACCTCATCATAGCTTGCTGGCGACCCTAGAAGCTCAACCATGTCGTAACTGTCACCCAGCATACCGATTCTATTCGCGTAATCCCTATCTCTATCCCTGACAAACTTCGAGAACATTCCCGGATAGTCTTGCAGTACATCATCAAGTTCTTCGGTACTGGCGTTCTCAATCTGTTCCAGAGGTATCTGGTCTTCAGGGTTCGGATAGTCCTGAGACTGATGAATCTTGATCGCATTCATTTTCCGGTCATAGACATCGCTGACATCTACAGCGATACGAGAGTTTATCTCTCCAGGGTTTGCCTCATGGAACGGAAGCTGCCATACCTCATAATGGAACTCGACCGGTTCTGCATCCGTTTCCTCTAGTATGTCCTGGACAAAAGTATAGGTGGCTCTGTGATCAGGATGGTCTTCATCCTGCCGAGGGATAAAAACTGCGTCTGGCTGAGTCTCCGACATGTACTCTGCTAATCTCCTTACTTCTTCCGCCATCTCGCTTCCCTCTCTAACGCCTCCGTCATCAATCATTTCGTCCAGGGAACCGTCCTCAAAGTCAAGGAACTTAACATCAATGCCGGTGTACTCTGATTCCAGGCGTTTCTCTCTTTTCCGTCTCTCTACAAGCTCTTCGGGAGTAAGTCCCAGTACATCTTCTTGATCTCCGTATCTTCCATCAGTTACCTGTATGGAATCCACCTCAGCTCCACTCTGAATGAGCTGTTCCAGAATTCCTCCTGCACCGATAACTAGGTCATCATCGTGAGGTTCAATCCCAATCGCGTACATGGAAAAATATACGTTAGACACAGCTAAAAATAGTTATTCACTTATGCACATGTATATCTGAAACATTTCTCCTGTTTCCACTAAAAAAGATTGTGTAACAAAGTGAAATTATGACTGAACAAAAACAGGAACGGGAGCAGTTCAACTACGAAACCTTTGATGAAGTCCTTGAAGAACTGAAAGACAAAGACTATGATAAGATCGGTCTTCAGGGTCCTGACGGCATCAAGCCGCAGATAATCGACTTTGCGGAAGATCTTCATGAAGAAGGTTTTGAAACGGTAATTGTCGGAGCTTCCACATTTGGAGCGTGCGGAATTGCTGATGAGAAAGTGGAGAGAATGGGAGCTGACGCACTTGTACACGTTGGCCATACACGTTTTCTTCACCCTGAACAGGCAGATATGAAGGATTACGACGTATACTATCTTCCATATAGAGAAGACAGAGATCTCATGTCTGTCCTAGAAGAGCATTATACAGAGATCGATGAGGATGAAACACTCGGGCTTGTCGGGGTAACACAGTACATGGACCGTGCGGAGAAAGCACGGGAGTTCCTTGAAGACAAGGGCTACGAAGTTGTAGAAGGAAAAACAGGTTTGAGAACTACTGAACCTGGGCAGGTGCTTGGATGTGACGCAGGAGCCGCACACAATATCGCTGAAAAAGTTGACGCATTCGTCTTCCTTGGATCAGGGCATTTCCATCCTTCACAAGTATCTGAGACAGGGAAGAAAGTCTACGTAGTCGATCCTTATGAGAAGCATATCTGGATCGAGCCAGCTAACTCCCTTGAGGACGAGATGCAGGCTGAATATGCACGAGTTATCAAGCACAAGGACAAGAAGAGATGGGGGATTGTCACTTCATCCAAGAAAGGTCAGAACTATATGAGAGCTGTCCAGATAGCGAAGGAAAAGCTGGAGAAACACGGCAAGAAGGTTCACGTCTTTGTCGAAGACAGGATCTTTGAAGGCGACTACAAGGGATACGGAATCGACATCTACGTTAACTGTGCATGTCCGAGAATGACAAAGGACTGGCAGGATTTATCGTATGTAAGTCCGAAAGCCCTGGACGTTCTTGACGATGTTGAAATAGAGCACGATTAGAAACGTTCTATTTTTCTTTCGGTATTTATCTACCTCGTGTGCTTATTTTCTATTTCTTAACTGGTTGAAATACAGAACTCTAATAAACTGTTTTAGGCAAAAATACTGTACTGATACATCTACATAAATCCAAAATATTTATAACTGAGAAGTAACAAATAAACTTATGTCGGAGCACTCTCTTGAATCCGAACTTGAAGGAGCTAGAGAAGAGTATGACTCAGATTGCGGCCCTATATGGGAAATACTCGAGGAAGGAGAGAAGAAGGGCAGCGGAGTTAGAAATACTGTATTCTACAATGAAGACGTTCTACCTGAAGCCATAGCTAAAATATTCTATGGAGAAAAGATCGAAGATATACGAGAAAAAATTGAGAACACTCACGAAGACTACTTCCCTGACGCAGTTCCTGTCGTCTGCGATACGACGGAAGTCTCTAACCCTGAAGTCTCCGTGAAAGAAGAAAACGCAGTTATCGTAATCGAAGAATACTCTGACGGCAGCATAATAGAAGAAAATCAGTACACGGACATAGTCGACAAATCTACTAAATTTGTAGATGAAATGGTTAGAAACGGACAGATAATTGATGATTTCAAGACTGAAGAAATACACTACTTTGATGATGATTTGAAATACATTGACTTCGAGGATAAAAAAGCTATACAGAACTGGCCACTTCTACACGACCCAAGCACTGTGACTGAAGTTACTGAAAGAATGGCACTTATGTACGCCCAGTTATCCTTCGACCTTCACGAAGAATATGACAGAGATCTGGAAAATGTGAAAGACGACATAGCCAATAACTCAGATGTCATCAACAGTGAAGTCTACAATAATAAAGGATTTGTACCTGAAATGGTAGGTTACTGGACATACGAAGGATGACTCTTTACGCTATCGGAGACTTTCATGGCCATAGTATCGAAGAATTCCTACAGGAAGAATCTCCAGGAGAAGGAGATAGAATTCTTTCTACCGGAGATTTCGACCAAGTAGATGTAATCCATGAGTTTCTGGATCTCAAAGATGAACTTGGAGAGGAATCTTTTGTAGAAGTAGGAGGAAACCACGACCAGGCCCTACTTGATAAAAAGAAGATCAGCTCCGGGACTATCAAGTCACAGTTCAAATCATATGAACAAATGGTGGAGGAGCTGCACGAAGATTCTGAAGCAAAAAGCTACCTTGAAGAGGTTCTGAAAAAACGTTACGGAGAGTTTCAGGTAGGAAACCTAAGCAGTATTCTTGTTCATGGCGGATTAGATGGGCATCTCCAGAACCCTGAAATGGATGAAGACATCAGGCACCTTTGGTACCGACTCTGGAATGAAGAGGACTTCCAGAACAACTTTGAATTAATGGAGGAAAACGACTA
>SDGW01000650.1_pt1 | contig 14498 bp, 15 predicted proteins | sample 2873831 | NCBI WGS metagenome assembly SDGW01 (sample SAMN08132700, study PRJNA421101) | hypersaline lake metagenome | isolation source: celular fraction 0.22 microns magnesium sulfate-rich crust from ephemeral... | place: Spain: Penahueca Lagoon, Toledo | collected 2011-07
ATCGAGAACGTCACCGAGACCCACCTCGAACTCGGCGGGAAAAGCCCCAACGTGGTCTTCCCCGACGCCGACTGGGAGGCCGCCATAGAGGGAACGATGACGGCCATCTTCACCAACGCCGGCCAGGTCTGTTCGGCCGGCTCGCGCCTGCTCGTCCACGAGGACATCCACGAGGAGTTCGTGGGAGACCTGGTCGAGCGCGCGGACGCCCTCGACGTAGGTCCCGGCATCGAGGACGCCGACATGGGGCCGCTCGTCTCCGAGGGTCACATGGAGAAGGTCCTGAACTACATCGAGATCGGCCGCGACGAGGTCGGCGAGCCAGTGACCGGGGGCAGTGCACTGGACCGGGACGGCTACTTCGTCGAACCGACGATCTTCGACGACGTGCCCATGGACACGCGCATCGCCCAGGAGGAGATCTTCGGGCCGGTCCTGACGGTCACGCCCTTCGCGGACGAGGACGAGGCCATCGAACTGGCCAACGACAGCGACTACGGCCTCGTCGCGGGCGTCTACACCGAGCACATCGGTCGCGCCCACCGCTTCGCCCGCGAGGTCGACGCCGGCCAGATCTACATCAACGAGTTCTTCGCCGGCGGCAACGAGACGCCCTTCGGCGGCTTCAAGGACAGCGGCATCGGCCGCGAGAACGGCGTTCAGGCCATCGACAACTACACGCAGACCAAGAACGTCTGTGCGAACATCGGTCGGCGCTGAGCCCGGAGGCTGGGTTCGCGCTACAGCGAGCGGCAACACTTATGTGCGGAAGATTACCACGAAGAAACATGGGAAATCGGCTCAGCGGTAAGGCTGCGGTAGTAACAGGAGCGTCGTCAGGCAACGGTCGTGCCATCGCACGCCGCTTCGCGGAGGAAGGCGCGAGTATCACCGTCGCGGACGTCCGCGAGGACCCGCGGATGGGCGGCGAGCCGACGCACGAACTCATCGAAGCGGCGGGCGGCGACGCGCAGTTCGTCGAGTGTGACGTCAGTTCCATCGCGGACCTGCAGGACGCCGTCGCGGCGACGGTCGACGCCTACGGCTCGCTCGACGTCATGGTCAACAACGCGGGCGTCGAACGCCAACTCCCCATCGAGGAAGCCGACGAGGAGGACTACGACTGGCTGATGGACATCAACCTCAAGGGCGTGTACTTCGGCAGTCAGGCCGCCATCCAGCAGATGGTCGAGCAGGACGGCGAGGGCGTCATCGTCAACATGTCCTCGATCGGCGGCATCCGCGGGCTGGACAACTCCTCGCTGTACTGCACCTCGAAAGGTGGCGTGACGAACCTCACCCGGGAGTTGGCCGTCGAACACGGCGAGAACGACATCCGGGTCAACGCGCTCAATCCCGGGTTCATCGAGACGGCGATGACGATGGAGGACGGCGAGACGGCCGACGGCATCCTCGAACAGACGCCGCTCGGGCGAGCAGGCCAGCCCGAAGAGGTCGCGAAGGCCGCACTGTTCCTGGCGAGCGACGAGTCGTCGTTCGTCACCGGCCACAACCTCGTGATGGACGGCGGCTTCACCGCCTGACCGGCAGTACACCGACCCTTTTCTCCGCTCGCACTCGGCCAGTGCGAATGTTTAATGCTGCAGCGTGTCACTCACAGTCATATGCTACACGTAGAAGGCCCACTGCTGACCGTAGACGTGGGTACCCGCGAAACCCAGACCACGAACGTCGACGACATTCTGGAATCGTTCATCGGCGGCCGCGGCGTCGCGACGCGGCTCGCCCACGAACGCATCCCGTTCGACGCCGACCCCCTGAGTGGGGAGAACAGCCTGTTTTTCACCACCGGGCCGATGCAGGTCTCGACCATGAGCTTCACCGGGCGGACGAACTGCACCGGCGTCTCACCGTTGACCGGCGGCCTGCTGTCCTCGAACGCCGGCGGGTTCGTCTCCCGGAACCTCGCCGACACGGGCTACGGCGCCGTCGAGATCACCGGCGAGAGCGACGACCTCCTCGCCATCCACGTCAGCGACGAGGACGTGACGTTCGAGGAGGTACCGGACCTCGAAGGCGCGACCGTGCCGGAGGTCACCGCGTACATGGCCGACGAGCACGACCTCAGTGAGGAACACACGGCCTGTATCGGCCCGGCCGGGGAGAACCTGGTTCGGTTCGCCTCCATCATGACCACCGAGAGCCGGGCGTTCGGTCGTGGCGGCCTCGGCGCCGTGCTCGGCGCGAAGAACGTCAAGGCGATCACGTTCCAGGGCGACTCCCGCCAGGACGTCGAGATCGACCCGATCCAGATGGACGTCCACCGCGAGGCAGCCACCAGCGACAGTCTCATGAAAGAGCAGGGGACGACCAACGTCACCGACCTCGCCAACGAGGTCGAGGCCCTGCCGACGAGATACTTCTCGGAACTGTCCTACGAGGGCGTCGGCGGGATCAACGGCGAGGCCGTCGGCGAGAAAAAGTACAAGAAAGGCACCTGCTCGTCCTGTGCGTTCGCGTGCAAACTCCCGACGAAAGACGAGGAGCGCGGCGTCGAGACGGAAGGCCCCGAGTACGAGACGGTGATGGCCTTCGGCTCGAACTGCGACGTCGACGACGTGGTCGACGTGATGCAGTCGAACGAACTCTGCGACCGCTACGGGATGGACACTATCTCCTGTGGCAACGTCGTGGCGGCCTACCTCCAGAGTGAAGGTGAGTTCGGCAACACAGAGTTGATTTTCGAGACCGTCGAGAAGATCGCTCACCGCGAGGACGTAGGCGACCTGCTCGCGGAGGGAATCGACCGCTTCCACGAGGAGCTGGGCGTCGAGAACTGGACGGTCAAGGGACTGTCCTTCGCGGCCCACGACGGCCGCACGCTCAACGGCCAGGGGCTCTCCTACGCCGTCGCCACGCGCGGTGCCGACCACATGTTCACGACCATGTACACCTGGGAGTACCCGCTGGTCTCGAATGAGGAAGCGCTCTCCAAGAGCGGCCTCGATGGCAAGCCCGAGTTCGTCGTCGAACAGGAGAACGCCCGGGCGATGGAGGACTGCGGGATCGTCTGCCGGTTCGCTCGCTCGTTCATGACGCCCGAGCGGTTCGAGGCCCTGCTGGGCGAGGACTACGACGACCTCCTGTCGATCGGATCGCGAGTCGTCGAACTCGAACGGCACTTCAACAACCAGCGCGGGATCGACCGCGACGACGACGATCTGCCCTACGACCTGCCCGAGTTCGAGGACGCACTCGACGAGTACTACGGGCTTCGCGGCTGGAACGCCGACGGAACCGTCCCAGACGACCACGTTGCCGACGACTCGGTCGCTGCGGACTGAGACGGAGTCGACCAGCGGCACTTTTTGCGGGTGTGGACACACCGGCGACCCGGGATCGAGAAGGCATCGAAAACAGCGACGCGGACAGCAGGACCACGGCCACAACGGGAAAAGCGGTTATTTGACGACGTCGATCTTCTCGCGGTCGATGGACATCGCGACTGCGCTGACGACCACGACCCCGAGGATGATCTCCTGGACGAACGGGTTGATCGACAGCAGGTTCATCCCGTTCTGGAGGACGGCGATGACCAGCACGCCGAGGATCGTTCGATGCGGTCCGCCCACGCCGCCGGTCAGTGCCGTCCCGCCCATGACGATCGCCGCGATCGAGGGCAGCATCATCCCACCCGCGATGTTCGGGGACGCCGACGAGATGCGCAGGGTCAACAGGACGCCCGCCGTCCCGCAGAGCAGCCCCGAGAGGACGAACGGGTAGATCTTGTACCGGTCGACCTTCGCGCCGGAGAGTTCGACGACGCGCTCGTTCTCACCGAGGGCGAAACAGTAGCGGCCGAACTTCGTCCGCCAGGCGAGGAAGACGGTCCCGGCGTAGATGAGCAGTCCCCACATCACGAGGTTGGGGACGCCCGGGATCCACGTCCCGGTGGAGATGTCACGGATCGCCTGGTTGCGGAAGGTGATCGTCGACCCGCCGGTGACGATGAGCGCGAACCCCATCATCACCGACAGCGTCCCGAGCGTGACGAGGAACGACGGCACCTTCAGCTTCGTGAAGACGAGCCCGTTGACCAGTCCCGCGAGCATCCCGGCACCGATAGCGAGGGGGATGGCGAGTAGCCCGAGCTGGTACTCCGAGATCAGGACCACCGTCAGCACGCCGGTCAGCGTGACCATCGACTCGACCGAGAGGTCGATGCTCTGCTGGAGGATCGGGAAGGTGCCGGCTAGCGCAACCAGCAGCAGGAACGCGCTGTTCTGCGCGACGTTGCTGACCAGGTTCTGGTACGTCAGGAACTCGCGGGTCCCGACCCCGAACAACGCGACGAGGAAAAACAGCATCGCGAACGGGCCCACGTCCGTTATCCAGTCGTGGAGCGTTCGCTGCTCGCGCTGTTCGTTCAACCACTGCTGTACCGCGTTGGGATTGTCAGCACTCATTTAGATCATCTCCTGAATCAAGTCTTCTTCAGTTGGTTTGTTGCCGGCGGACGCGTCGAACGTCTTGTCGGCGAACCGGCCGTCGTTCATCACGGCGATGCGGTTCGACATCCCGATGACCTCGGTGAGTTCGTCGCCGATGAACACGATGGAGACGCCCCGGTCGGTCAGTTCGCGACAGAGACGATAGACCTCCTCTTTGGCCCCCACGTCGATCCCTCGAGTCACGTTGTCCATGACGAGGATCGGGGTGTCCTGGGCGAGCCAGCGAGCGATGACAACCTTCTGCTGGTTCCCGCCGCTCAACCCGTGGACCAGTGCGTCCGGGCCTGGCGTCTTGATGTTGAGTTCGTCGATGGCGTCGGCCGTCGCCTGCTCCTCCGCATCCAGATCGAGCAGGGGAAGCCTGCCGTTCATCGTCCGCACCATCGCCAGCGACGTGTTGGTAAGTACCGACTGGTACAGCAACACACCCTCTGATTTCCGGTCTTTCGGGATGTACCCGACGCCGGCGTCGACCATGTCCGCCACTGACGTGGCGCCAACGGCCTCCCCGTCGACCCTGATGGTCCCCTCTGTCGTCGTGAGGTCACCGGCCAGGATTCGTCCGAGTCGCTCCTTACCGGAGCCCTCGACCCCGACGATCCCGAAGATTTCGCCCTCCTGCACCGAAAACGAGAGGGGACCGATGTCGTCGGTCGCGAGGTCTTCGACGGCGAACGTCTCCGAGCCGAGTTCCTCGTCGGTCCGCTGGTCGGGAACGCGGTAGTACTCGTCTGCCGTCTCGCGGCCGACCATGCTCTGCTGGAGGTGGTCTTGCGTCGCCTCGTCGGCCGAGACCTCGTCGACGAGCGACCCGTCCTTGAGGACGTAGATGCGGTCCGAGACGTGGATCACCTCGTCGAGTTCGTGGGACACGAACACGAACGTCGCTCGGTCCCGTAGGTCGTCGATCAGCTCGAAGAGGAGTTCACGCCCGGCCTCTTCGAGCCCGGCGGTCGGTTCGTCGAGCAGGATGACCGGGTTATCGGACTTCTGTGAGACGTGGAACGCCTTGGCGATTTCGAGCATCTGGCGCTCGTTGAACGAGTACTCCTTGACGTACTCGTCGACGTCGAGGTCGATGCCCAGGTCGTCGACGAACGCCTGGGCTTGTGCGCTCATCTCCTCGCGGTCGAGGACGCCGAGGTTCTCCTTCTCGCGGCCGAGATACAGGTTCTCGTAGCCACGGAAGTTCGTGATCACGTCCTGTTCCTGGTGGACGAGTGAGACACCGTGGTCGGCTGCCTCGCGTGGGCTCGTGAACTCGACGGGGTCACCGTCGACGTGCAACTGGCCCTCGTCAGCCTCGAGGACGCCTGTCAGGATGTTCAGGAGCGTACTCTTGCCAGCACCGTTCTCGCCGACCAGGCCGATGACCTCCCCTCGATTGATGTCGAGGGAGACCTCCGAGAGCGCCTGGACGTGCCGGAACGATTTCGAGACGTTCTCGACACGGAGGCTGATCTCTCCCTGCACAGGATGCTCTGCCGACGCGACACTGTCACTCATACCCTTGCTTGTGTCGACGGTACGTATATCAGTTTTGGACATTCGTGCACGGTCCCTTCTCTTACTGCTTCAGTGGGTTGTTGGTGAAGCGGTCCTTGTAGAGCTGGGAGATCTCCTGTTGTGCGCCGCTGTCAGTGTACGCGCTGGGCAGCGAGTAGCCGTCGGGCTTGTCCGTGTCCTTCCAGTCGAGCACCTCTTTGATGTCCTTCTCGTTCATCGGCTGGAGGTCGATCTGGGGGTCCCAGCTGTCCTCGCCGGACTCGGCGACGGACATCTTCTTCCAGTCGTACGGCGTCTCGCCCGCGAAAATCGCCTCGTTGTACGCGGCGGCGTCGACGACCGGCAGGCGCTCGATAGTGTCACGCCACGTACTCGGGTCTTTGACACAGACCGGCGCGTTGAACGACATCATCCGCTCTGCCGGCTGGAGTGTGTGTCCGTTGAGCCAGTCGTGAGTCTTCACGAGCGACCAACCGCCCTGCCACGGTCCCATCCCGGAGACGGAGGCGGTGATCGCGCCCTCGTCGATCTTCGCGAGTCCGGGGTCGCTGGCGTCAATCCCGACGACCGGCACGTCGATGCCGTTCTCCTCTAGGATCGTGTTCCCGCCGATGGCGACGGCGTCGTTCTGGCCGAAGTAGCCGTCGATGTCGTCGCCGAACTGCGAGACCTTGTCCGCCATCGCGTCGCGGGCGTCCGAGCGGATGAAGTTCCCCTGCAGACGCGGCCCCAGCATCTCGATGTCCGGGTACTCTTCGAGAGCCAGGTCGACGCCCTTGTTCCGTCCGATATTGGGTGCTGTCCCGCGATTCCCTTCGATGTGAACGAAGCCGCCCTCGCCGCCCATCGACTCGAAGAGGATCTTCGCCGCCGTGTAGGCGTGGTTGACGAAGTGCGGTGCGAAAAACTGGACGTACTCGTCGCCGGCGTCCTGTGGCGTGTACCAGTCCGCGATGGTCACTGCCAGAATCGTCGGGACACCGGCCTCGACGCAGGTCTCGGCCAGCGAGATCGCCGCCGCGTTCGTGTACGTCTGGCCGACGATGGTGTCGGTGTTGTTGGCGATCGCCGTGTCGAACTGCTGTTGCTGGGTGGTGACGTTCCCGTCGTTGGTCTGGACGTTCGTCTCGTAGCCCAGCGCCTTCGCTGCCTCGACGTAGCCTTTCTTCCACGACAGCCAGTAGGAGTTCTGGAGGTTCGCGATCGACCCCATCGACGTCTTCGCCCCGCTCGCCTGGTCACCCTGGAGACAACCTGCGATGCCACCGAGACCCGCGAGCGTCCCTGCACCGGCTGTTTGCTTCATGAACCGCCGTCTCGACTGGTTACTGGTATTCCCTACCATGCGAATGCACGTCTACCGTTCTATCGAGACCCCATATATAGATTATGGTATTCACAACTGGCGTGCATAGGCACAGCGGAGTCCCACTGGTCCGGACGGTGGGAGAAACCCGCAGCCACCGGGGAGTACAGCCGCTCAGGGGGCACGTCGTGCTGTCAGTCAGTACATCACTTTGCCGGCAGAGACGTTGATGTCCTGGCCCGTGATCCGCGTTGCCTGGTCGGAACAGAGGAACGCGACGAGGTCGGCGACGTCCTCGCGCTGGACGAGTTCGCTCCGGGCGCTTTCGGCCTCCACGTCGGCGCGAACCTCCTCGTACGTTTGCCCGTTTGCCTCGGCCTGTTTCTCGAAGACACGCCTGATACGGGGACCGTCGACCGAGCCCGGACAGACGGCGTTGACGTTGATGTCGTGCTCGCCGACTTCCGCGGCGAGCGTCCGGGTGAACCCGACCAGCCCCATCTTGGTCGTCGCGTAGGGCGTGCGGTTGACGAGCGGGCGCTTGCCCGTGACCGACGCGATGTTGACGATCCGGCCGTAGCCGGCGTCTTTCATGTGTGGCAGGACGGCCCGACACGTCGCGAACGGCCCGGTGAGATTGACGGCGACGGTCTGTTCCCACTCGTCGGTCGCGACGTCCTCACAGGGGCTCGTCGGGCCGGCGATGCCAGCGTTGTTCACCAGGACCTCGATCGTGTCGAACGTCTCGATGGCCGCGTCGATGGTCGACTCGACGCTGTCCTCGTCGCCGAGGTCGGTGTACATCGGTTTGCCAGTCTGGCCTTCGGCTTCGACCAGGGACGCCGTCTCGTCCATCGCGTCGTCGTCGATGTCTGCGATGACGACGTCGAAGCCGCGAGCGGCGAGCTCGACGCAGATCGCCTGGCCGATACCACGACCACCGCCGGTCACAATCGCAGTGCTATCGTGAGTCACATACTCAGCACTCGCGTTCAACACTATAAATCTAGTGAGTAGTTCGTCCGCAATCCGGCGCGAGCGGCGACCGTCCGCCTGAGCGACACGAATGTTTAAATAGCAGTCCACGTATTCTGCAGCCGTATGGCATACAGTGGCTACGAGGATTACTTCTCGAAACCGGTAATCATCAGTGTCGCAACGACTGGCGGACACCAGGGGAAGGAAGCGAACCCGAACCTCCCGACCCAGCCCGAGGAGGTCGCCAAGGACATCCAGGCGTGTGAGGAGGCCGGGGCGTCGATGGTCCACCTGCACGCGAGAGACGAGGACGGCGAGAACACGAAAGCCGTCGAGCGGTACCAGGAACTCCGCGACCGGATCGACGAGTACTGCGACGATATCATCGTGAACTTCACGACCGGCGGCGGGGGCATCTTTTCGCGCGAGGAGCGCATCGCACCGATTCTGGAGACCGACCCGCGCCCGGAGGTCGCGACGGTCGATCTCGGCCCGATCAACTTCGGACAGACCCGCACCGCCGTGAACACCCGCGAACAGAACGAGGAGTACGCCGAACGGATGCGCGAGGCGGGCGTCAAACCCGAACTCGAACTGTTCAATCCGGGCCACATTCCCGAGGCGGAACACCTGATCGAGGAAGGGCTGCTGGAGGAACCCTACTGGGCGACGGTCATCTTCGGGATGCAGAACGGCATGCCGGCGAACCCGCAGAGCCTCATCACCTTCGTGGAGAACCTCCCCGACCCGGTCGAGTGGCAGTGTCTCGGGGTCGGCAAACACCAGCTTCCGCTGACGACGATGGCGATGACCATGGGCGGGCACGTCCGCGTCGGCATGGAGGACAACGTCTACTATCGCAAGGGCGAACTCGCCGAGAGCAACGCCCAACTGGTCCGCCGCGCCGCACGGATCGCCGACGAGCTCGACCGACCGGTTGCGACCCCTGCAGACACGCGCGACCTGCTCGGCCTCTGACCACGTTGTACCCCCGCAGAAGCCGCACACGGACGCTGCACGCCGCCTGGCAGCCCAGCCGCTGCACCCCGTTCACACATATCAAATCGTATTTCTGATAGTTACGGGCGTGATCGGCGTTTTATCAGGGGACCAACCATCCGAATTTCGCCGATTCACCCCCAAAATACGAGGATCAATCGTGATGGACGAGACAGGAGCGACGGTTGTGGAGGTTTGTCACGATTCGACATGTGTGAATCGGATCGTGTGAATTAGTTACTAACACGCGAGTAACGAGCCCTCAGACCCTCGATTTCGACTGACTCGAAGTCAGGTCGGTCGGCAGTCACTGCGTATCGTGATCGAGTGCCGAGATATCAGGTCGGAATTCGGTCGAATCGGTGCGATATTCGCTATCAACGAACTTTAAGTACCCACTGTTCAGTCAAGCGACAGGCGTATATAATAACACTACTACGTTGTCACGCTCGGGGCGAACGAGGATTCGAATATCACGAATTATTTATACCCATGGTACGGATGGTCATGGCATGACAGAAAACGCGGCGGCACGCACGCTCTCGACGACCAGAACGTCGTTCGAGATCATCGAGTTACTCAAAGAGCACGACGGCGCGCGGGTGACGGAGGTGGCCGACGAACTGGGGCTGGCACCGAGTACGGTCCACAGCCACCTCGCGACGCTCATGGAGGCCGGATACCTGACCAAAGAGGGCGACAGCTACCAGCTGGGGCTCGCCTTTCTCGAACTCGGCGAGCACGTCCGGACGCGCAAAGCGCCCTACACCATCGCCGAGTCGTACACGGAACAGCTGGCCGCCGAGACGGACTCTCGCGCCGTCTTCGCCGTCGAAGAACACGGCCGGGGCGTCTACATGTACACGTTCTCCGGCGATCACGCCGTCTGGACCTACTCGACCGTCGGCAAGCGCTTCCCGCTGCACGCGACGGCGGCCGGGAAGTCGATCCTCTCGCAGCTCCCCGAGCCCCGCGTCGAGGAGATCGTCGAGCGACACGGCCTCGCCCCGGAGACGGACAACACCATCACGTCACGCGACGCGCTGTTCGAGGAACTGGCCGAAATCGACGAGCAGGGGTACGCCGTCAACCACGAGGAACAACTCGACGGCGTCAAGGCAGTCGGCGTCCCGGTCGCAGGCCCCGACGGCCGCGTGCTCGGCGCTTTCAGCGTGGCGAGCCCCGCGAACCGCATGAAAGGCGAGTGGTTCGAGGACGAACTCCCCGAGGTCATCCTCGCCACCGCCAACGAGTTCGAGCTGGAAGTTTCACTGACGTAACGTTGCTATAACACCTGTACGACTGTTATTCGAGCTAGGTCCCCTTCTCGATGTGGTGCGTAGCCGACCGTGAACGCAAGGGCGGCGAGGTCAGAGCGACTCGATCCACCGCTCGGCGTCGTGAGTGAGCCAGCCACCGCAAAGATCAGGGCCGTGACCTCCCGGTCGCTCTCGCTCAGGTCGTCGAGCGTGTCTTCGTACGCAGCGACCGACGCCGACGAGCGACGGATAGGTATAACAGATGTACAGTTGTTAGTCGTTACACCCACAGCCGCCGTGGTCGAGGAACTCAGTGAGGTCGTACTGGGTGTTGCACTCCTCGCAGTAGAGTTTGACGTCCACGAGCAGCCTGAACTCACCCACGTCGACCTCGTCGCTGGTCCGAAGCTGTTCGATCTGGCTCTCGGCGACGGTCGCCGTGCGTCCGGCCAGCCGCTGGATGCGGTCGCGGACTGCATCGGGAGACGCCGACGACCGTTCGTACTCGGCCTCGCGGACGTCTTTGAGGTACGTCCGGACGGCCTGGTAGGTGACGAACTCGTCCGTGAGCGCCTCGGCATCCAGTCCCGCCCGTTCGAGCCGACGGCGGAGTTCGACCCGTGCACCCTCGCTGACGTCGTCGTCGGTGAGCACTCGGTAGCTGTTGTCCACCTCGCCCTCGATGGACTGCAGACCAGCGTCAATCATCGACTGTTCGAGGACCTGTTTGTTGAACCAGTCAGCGAGTTCGCGGAGGCTCCAGCGGTCCGTTTCCCGTGTCCACCGGTCCTCCAGTTCCGCGCCGACGCCCACCAGCCCGTGCTCCTCGATCAGACGACCGACCTTGGAGCGCGGTTCGTCTTCTGTCATTGCTACGTCTAAGATGTGGCCGCCTGAAAGCGTTTGTTCTCCCGCGTCGACCCCCCGCGACCTCACTAGCAACGAATCGATTTGCAGGACAATCAAATTTCTATCTATAATTGTATTTTTATTATTTATCTATTATAGGATGGCGTCAGAGATTTTTCCTACGTAGGTATTAATCACTAATGCTTCGAAATTCGACCCTATTGTGAGAGTTTTTCAATCTAGAACCCCTACTTTGCTATTTCCCCAGGTTTGTCCAATCTATCGTGTGATCGAACGCGACGGAACGATATTGCGGACAGGGGCAGTTCCACGACGATCAGATCGCCCACAAACGTTGCTCTCTCGGCTCAGTAGTTGAGTTACCTGCAGCGGCGATCGTCCATCGGCTACTCATGGAGTAAATATACGGTTTCATACTATTTCCAGTACCTCCCAGATTTCAATACATTCTATCGTGAGTGCCATCCCGCCGAGGCGCGGCGGGAACACAGCCGTTATGCCGGCCGGCGGCCTCCCACCGACGATGATGGACCTTGCCGACCTCGAAGACACCGACGCCGTGGCCGCTCGCCGTGACGAAGTCGTGGCGGCGGTCCGCGACCACGCCGGCCGCGTCGCCTACGCGCTGGCGAAACTGCAGGGCGGCGACTACGGCCAGCGGACGTTCGATACCGACCGCGGCAAGTGGACGGTCAAATACGAGGCCGGCGACCTCGAGTATCTCCGTTTTTCCCCGAAGTCGGGGAGCGACGTCTACGTGATCTCGACGAAACAGCCGCCCGAGCCGGAGGAACTCGCGACCGCCATCCAGGACTACGCGGGGTTCGTCGACGCCTACAACGACTACGTCGCGTCTCTGGACGGCGTCCTCGACGACGTTTCCACGGAGTTTCCCGCGCTCGAACCGTCCGACGGCGTCGTCGCCGAACGCGACCGCATCGTCGGCCGCATCCGCGAGGTCTGCAACTCGATCGCCCACGCGCTCCACCGGTACGAGGGTGGCGACTACGGAACCTTCACCGCCCGCGTCGAGGGGACGCGCTGGGAACTGAAGTGGGACGACGAGGGCGCCTCGTACCTCCGCGTCGGCGGCGAGGGGGGCATCTACCTGCTCTCGCAGTACGAACCGCCAGCCGCTCCCGACATCCGCGAGCTCGCGCCCGCGTTCCGGGGGTTCGTCGAGGCCTACAACGACCACGTCGACGAACTGGAGGCCGATCTGGAGCGCGTCGAATTGTAGCCGCCAACTGCAAGACACATTTGTCTCGACCGACTGGGACCGGTATGGCCCAGACGGTGCGGGGAGAAGTCATTCACGTCGTGGACCCGGAGGACAGAGACGAGTTCGACCTCACTGAGGAGCTCCGGACCCTCGCCGAATCACGGTACATCCTGGTCTGTCGAGCTGGTGGCTCGCCGTCGTGGTTCGAACGCATCCGCTCGTTCCTGGCGGGTAGCCCGATCGAGGCAGTGACGATCGTCTCCGACACCGAAGCAGCGGAGGGCGACGAAGTGACGGCGACCGTCGAGGAGACCGGCATCCCCGGCGTCTACGAGGCCACGGATCTCCGTTAGGCGTCCTCGTCCGACGCCGCGGCGGCCTCGGCGACCGTCTGGCGGTCCGGGAAGTACGCCGGCGCGTCGCGTTCGATCTCGAACCGGACGACCCGTTCCAGCGCGTCCTCGCCGTCTGAGACGTCGGCGTCGAGTTCTGCGGCGAGGTCCGTGTACTCGGCGGCCAGTTCCTGGAAGGCGACCATCCGGGCCTGTTTGGCCTCGACGAGCGCCTGTTTCTCTTCGAGGTCGGCTTCCCGCGCCTCCAGTTCGTCGAGATCGACACCGCTCTCGTCCGGGCCCGTCGCCGACGGCGGGCCGACAGTGTCGGCAACCTCGTCGGGGCGGCCGTCGAGTTGCGAGCGGATCTCGGCCATCTCCGCGTCGATCTCGTCGAGCAGGTCGTCGAGTTCGTCGCTCATCGTCTCGACGCTCCCCGAGAGCAGGCCGGCCTGCACCTGACAGTACTCGACGAACTCCGCGACGGAGAGTGTCTCGGCGTCCTCACCCATGGTTCTCACCGGCGGACTCCGCTGGCGCGTCCGGCTGGCAGGTCTCGCAGGCACGCGTGTACCGCGCGTAGACGAGGCCGCCCAGCAGGACGACGGCGACCGCTCCGAGCAGCGGGCGGAGCGGATCGAAGTACGTCATGAGCGCCGAGCTGCTGAACAGCGCCAGCAGGAAGGCGTTACAGATCGGACAGCCAAAGGCGAGGAAGCCGCCGATAGTGCCCAGCGTGGCGATCCGGTCGTCGGATCGGTCCTCGACCGGCGGGCGCTGGGCGACGTAGACGCCGAGCAGTCCCGCCGTGAGGACGAGAAACAGGTAGTCGACCGGCCGGGAAGGCACCATCCGGACGTAGATCGGGGTCGGAATGAGACCCGTCACGACGCCGAACAGGACGAAACTCCCGAGGCTCACCGCAGCCCCCTTCGCGAGTCGTAACCGTGATGCGTCCATCAGTTACGTCGTCGTACCGGCCGGGAACGCTTAAACCCCACCCGCACACCCATCGGTCGGTTCAGTGCAGCCCGGCTTAGCTCTGGAGCGTGGCCGCCAGTTCGTCACGCTCGTCGAGTTGTCCCAGGATGTCACTTCCGCCGACGAACTCGCCGTCGACGAACGTCTGGGGGATCGTCTCGCGACCGCTGTGTCGCTCCAGGGCGGTCCGGAACTCGTCGAGCGATTCGAGGACGTCCACCGTCTCGAACTCCTCGCAGTGTTTGCCGATCAGCGCCATCGCCTTCTCGGAGTAGCCACACTGGGGCATGATCGGCGTACCTTTCATGAACAGGACGACCTCGTTGTCCGCGATCGCATCGTCGACGCGCTCGGTTACCTCGTCCTGCGGCAGGCTCTCGTTCGGATCGAAAGTCATACTGGTTACGTTGGTGGCCGCAGGCAAATGCGTTCCGCCACCGAGAGCGCACCTCGTGGCGACAGTTACGCCGAGTCGTCCCGTTCGGCCGGCGTGTACGTCTCGATCTCCAGGGCGTGGATGTCCCGCGTCAGGCGGTCGGCCAGCGCGTCGTGGACCCGCTGGTGGCGGAACGC
>SDGW01000651.1_pt1 | contig 14491 bp, 9 predicted proteins | sample 2873831 | NCBI WGS metagenome assembly SDGW01 (sample SAMN08132700, study PRJNA421101) | hypersaline lake metagenome | isolation source: celular fraction 0.22 microns magnesium sulfate-rich crust from ephemeral... | place: Spain: Penahueca Lagoon, Toledo | collected 2011-07
CCCTCGAGACGCTACAGAACTGGTATCACCTCCCCGTAATCGGGGCCGTGATGCTGTTCATGGTCTGGTTGCGAACGCAGTCGTACGACCGGTTCGTAACCAGCGACGGAACGCCCGCACTCTCGGGCATCGACTCGTGGTACCACTGGCGATCGATCCAGTGGACATCGGAGAACTATCCGCACACGATGCCGTACGAGGTCTGGACCGGGTTCCCGACCGGGCAGTACGTCGGACAGTTCGGGACGCTGTTCGACCAGCTCATCGTCACGGCGGCGATGATCGTCGGGCTCGGCGATCCGTCGACAGAAACCCTGTATGCGGTCGCCCTGCTCTCGATCCCCGTCATGGCCGCTCTCGCCGCGATCCCCGTCTTCTACGCGGGCCGGCGCCTCGGCGGGACCATCGGCGGGCTCGTCTCCGTAGTCGTCCTCGCGCTCTCGAACGGACAGTTCCTCGCGCGGTCGACCGTCGGCCAGCTCGACCACCACGTCGGCGAGGCCCTGTTCATGGCGATCGCCGTCCTCGCCATGATGGTCGCGCTGACGGTCGGCGAGCGCGAGAAGCCGGTCTACGAACTGGTCGTCGATCGCGACTGGGACGCCCTCCGACGGCCGACACTCTACAGTGTACTCGCCGGCATAGCGCTGACCGCGTACATCTGGATCTGGCCAGCAGGGATCGTGCTAATCGGTATCTTTGGCGTCTTCTTCGCCGTGCAGCTCTGTCTCGACTACGTCCGCGGCGTCTCCCCCGATCACGTCGCCTTCGTCGGAGCGGTGAGTCTCGGCGTGACGACGATCGCGACCGCATTCCTGATCGAACAGTTCGGACTAGGCGTCACGAGTTTCAGTCTCCTCCAGCCGCTCACCGCCGCCCTCGTCGCCGTCGGCTGCCTGTTCATGGCCTGGCTCGCACGAGTCTGGAACGACCGCGACCTCGAGCGCCGCTACTACCCGGCCGCGATCATCGGCATCGCCGCCGCCGCGGTGCTGGTCATGTGGGTCGCACTGCCGGGGCTCTACGATACGTTCATCGGAAATCTCACCGGACGATTGCTCCCCTTCGGGGCGTCCGAGTCCGCGCTCACCGTTCAGGAGGTCCAGCCGCCCGACGCCTTCTTCGAGCACGTGTTCCGAGAGTTCGGCAGCGCGTTCTACACGATGCTCGCGGGACTCGCGTTCCTCGCGATCCGTCCCCTGCTGGGTCGGCAGTTCCGGGCCGAACACACCCTCGTCATCGTCTGGTCGCTGTTCCTGATCAGCATGGCCGCGACCCAGGTTCGCTTCGCGTACTACCTCGTCCTCGCGGTCGCGATCGTCAACGCCGCGTTCATCGCGGAACTCGTCCAGCTCTTCAACCTCGATCTCACGGGGAGTCTCGAGTCGATCAAGTCGATCGAGACCTACCAGGTGATCGTCGTCGTGCTCGTCGTCTTGCTCCTGTTCGCGCCGTTGCTCCCGCCGCTGGCGACTGCCACCGCGTGGGGGAGCGCCGAGCAGACCGGCCCGCATCCCTCCGCCACGACGTGGGAGGACTCCAACGAGTGGCTCCAGGAGAACACGCCGGCACCGGGTAACTACGGCGACGCGAACAACGCCGACCAGCTCGACTACTACGGGACGTACACCCCCGAAGGGAGCGATTACGAGTACCCAGAGGGCGCGTACGGCGTGATGTCGTGGTGGGACTACGGCCACCTGATAACGACCCAGGCCGAGCGGATTCCCCACTCGAACCCGTTCCAGCAGAACGCGCAGTCCTCGTCGGCGTTCCTGACCGCCCAGTCCGAGGAACGGTCGGAGCTGATCCTCGACGCGATCGCCACGGGTGCGTCGGTCTCCGATCAGTCCAACGAGGAACTCGAGTCGATCGTCGAGGGCAACGAGACCGACGAGGAGATTCGGTACGTGATGATCGACGACCAGATGGCCGGTTCGAAGTTCGGCGCGATCACGGCGTGGACCGGCCCGGACTACCAGCACTACGTCACGCCGGAGGACTACGAACCCGGCGAACAGATCTCGCGGGACGAGATCGCCCAGCGGTTCGGCGACGTCCCGTACGACGACACGACCATGTCGTCGCTGTACTTCGACGACGCGGCCGGGATGGAACACTACCGGCTCGTCCACGAAGACGATAGCCAGACGCAGCCCTACATCAGCTACGCGATCGTCAACGCACAGAACGATCAGGTCGTGCTGGACGAGAACGGGCAGCCACAGGTCGGCATCAACAGACCGTATTCGCGACAGCTCCAGGTCCAACTCCAGCGGATCCAGCAGAGCCCCAACTACGACGTCGAGGTCTTCGATCAGCGGCAGGCGGCCGCGGTCAAGACCTACGAGCGGGTCGAGGGGGCGACCATCACCGGGACCCTCGACGACGTAAACGTCCCCGACACCGACAACGCCTCGGTCGCGGCGTCGGTCGAACTCGAGACGGACGGCGGTCGGACGTTCAACTACACGCAACGGACCGACGTCGCGGACGACGGGAGCTACGAGCTGACGGTGCCGTACGCGACGAACGACGAACTCGGCGTCGACGACGGCTACACCGACAGCAGCGTCGAGGCGACCGGCGACTACAACGTCAGCGTCGTCACGCCCGGCGAACAGGGCTTCCCCGTCGTCCAGTACAGGGGACAGACGGACGTTCCCGAGACGGCGGTCGTCGACGGCGAGACGATCGACGACGTCACGCTCGAGGAGGTCGAATCCGAAGAGCCGGCGGGCAACGAGACCGGCGGAAACGAAACCGGTGACGGTTCGACGGACGACGGCTCGACCGACGACGGATCGACGGACAACGAGACGTCGGCGGCCGTCGCGCCGATCGCCGCCGAGCCGGCGACCTGATCGGCCGTCCCCGATCGACCGACTGCCGGGAAGAAGGCTTTTGCGAGGTCCGTTCCAACTCCGGGTAATGCGGGAGCTGCTCGCGATCTACTGCAAGGGGTTCTCCATGGGGTCGGCCGACGTCGTCCCGGGGGTGTCGGGCGCGACGATCGCGCTGATTCTCGGCATCTACGATCGGCTGATTCGGGCGCTCACGGCGATCGATCCCCGGTCGTTTCGGTCGGCGTGGCGGCTCCACGAGCCGGCCCAGCGGGCGACTTTGCGGGTCGAACTCGAGCGGATCGACGCCGGCTTTCTGGCGGCGCTCGGACTGGGGATCGCGACGGCGATCGTGGTGCTGTCGCGGGTGTTACACGCCGCGGTGACGGAGTATCCGGTGCCGACCTACGGTTTCTTCTTCGGGCTGATCGGGGCGTCGGCGATCGTGTTGTACGGCGAGATCGACCGCTGGACCGCCCGTCGGATCGCCGTCTCGATCGCGGGGATCGCGATCGCCGCCGCGCTCACCGGCGTGACGGCGGCCGGCGTCTCGCACGGGCCGGCGATGGTCGTCCTCGCGGGTGCGGTCGCGGTCTGTGCGATGATCCTGCCGGGCGTCTCCGGGGCTTTCTTCCTGCTGATCCTGGGCCAGTACGAGTTCATGACCGCGACGCTGACCGCGTTCGTCGACGGCCTGATCGGGCTGGCCGGCGGCGGGGCCGTCGGGCCGGTCGTCGAGCCGGGAACCGTCGTCGCGCTGTACCTGCTCGGAACGGTAACTGGCCTGTTTGCGATGGCACACACCGTTCGACGCGCGCTCGAGCGCCACCGGGCGGCGACGCTCGCCTTTCTGGTGAGTCTGATGGTCGGGTCGTTGCGCCTGCCGGCGACCGAGATCGCGACCGGCGTCGGGTCGGGACCGACCGCGACGCTGCCGGTCGCCGTGGCGGCGGGGATCGTCGGCGTCGGCGCCGTCCTGCTGGCGAACCGATACACCGGCGGCCTCGAGTACGACGAATCCGCCGGATAGCGTCGAGTTTCGGGCAGTGTCGGCGACCGCGGTCAGTCGTCGCCGTCGGTCGTCGTCAGGGCGCGGAAGGCGATCGTCGGGAACCGCGACTCGACCGTGCTCGGCCGGCGACCGCTGCCGCCCGAGTCGGCCGCCACCGGGACCCGTTCGACGACGCCCCGATCGGCGAGTTCGTACAGGAACCGCTCGACCGTGCCGGCGGTCAGCGACGATCGCTCGGCGACGGCGACCGCGAGCTCGTCGATCGGGCGGTCGTCCGGTTCGAGGGCGACGAGCGCCGCCAGCACCCGCTGGCGGGTGTCCGAGAGGGCCAGCGCCCGACCGACGTGGACGCCGTCGTCGGGGACGGCCGCGCGGGCCCGCTCGAGGTGTGCCCGCCCGATCCGATCGGCGTCGTCCTCGACGGCGAGGACGGCCGCGCCGAACAGCGCCGCCAGCGCGTCGTGGGCGTTCCCGTCGGCCCAGGCCGCGAGGTCGCGGACGGCGTCGTGATCGAGCGCGCCCGCGGCCAGCCCCGTCGAGACCCGATCGGTGATCACGTCGACGAGTTCGTGATCGCGGTAGGCCGGGACGGCGACGGTCGTCCCCGCGTGGCCGGCCGGCTCGGACGCGCCGACCGCGACGACGGTGACCCGCTCGGCGACGGGCGCGAGCAGTTCGCGGGCCCGGTCCGCGCCGAGCGCCTCGGGTTCGTCGTGGTGATCGACGGCGACGACCGCGCGTCGATCGCCGCGGGCGAGTCGATCGCGGAGTCGGTCGCGCAGGTCGTCGGTCCCGACGCCGCCCTCGGGGACCCGCTCGCTCGAGAGCCCGGACAGCAGCGCCCGGTAGAACGCGAACGGACTTCCGACGCGACGGCCGTCGACGGTGACGAACCGGGTCGCCGGACCGGTGGCTCCGCCGCGGGTCGTCGTCGCGATCGCCCGATTCGAGCCGCCCAGCCCCTCGTCCATGGCGTCGAACAGCGCCGTCACGAGCGCCGACGTCCCCGAGCCGGCGGGGCCGACGACGGCGACCGGCGGCGGCAACTCGCCGTCGAAGACCGGCTCGAGGGCGTCTAACAACTGTTCGAGGACCGGCCCCCGACCGATCGGCTCCGGTCGGTGGACGACCGGACTGAGGGCGTCGCGGTCGACGACGAGCCGTCGTCCTTCCCGGGCCGATCGCCGTCTGGCGATCCGTTCCTGCAGGTCCATTACTCCGCGCGTGCCTCCGGCGCGTTCTCGCTCGACCCGCCCTCGACGAGCGCCGCCGCTAGCACCTCGAGGGTGTGGGTGATCTCGTAGCCGGTGCCGTGTTCCATCTGCATCGAACAGGTGGGACACTCCGTCAGACCCGCCTCCGCGTCCGCTTCGTCCATGTGATCGAACATCTCCTCCCCGATCGCCATCGATGTTTCGTAGTTCTCTTCCTTCCAGCCGTAGGTGCCGGAGATGCCCGAACAGGAGTCGCCGACGTCGTGGGCTTCGACGCCGTCGATGTGGTCGAGCAGTTCGACCGTCTGGCCGTCCAGCCCCTGATTGCGGGCGTGACACGGCGCGTGGTAGGCGAAGTCGTCGAACTCGTCGCCGACCGCGGTTCCCTCGAGCTCGGCCTCGAGGTCCTCGTGGACCCGCAGGTACTCGACGGCGTCCCAGGTGTTCGCAGCGACGGTCTCGGTGTCCTCGAGGTCGAACAGTTCGGGGTACTCCTGGCGCAGCGACATCGAACACGAGCTACAGGAGGCGACGATATCGGCCCCGTCCTCGATCGCCGCGGCGAGTTCCCGGACGTTCGTCTCGGCGGCGCGGCGGGCGTCCGCGAGCATGCCGTTGGCGAACATGGGGGTCCCCGAGCAGTCCTGCTCGGGAACCATGATCTCGTAGCCGAAGTGTTCGTAGACGCGGACCAGCGCCGTCGCGACCTCGGGGGTGTTGTAGTTCGAGTAGCAGCCGTGGAAGTAGGCGATCCGCTTGTCCGGATTCTCGACGTGTGCGCCGCCTCGAGCGGTCCACCACTCGCGGAAGGTCTCGGTCGCGAACTCGGGGAAGTCCCGCTCGCCGGCGATTCCGAGCAGTTTCTCGCCGAGCCACTGGGTCGCCGAGAGCCCGGTGACGAAGTTCGCCGTCCGGGGGAACGCGGCTCCCAGCGGGGCGAGTCGCCGGTAGTTCGCGAGCATGCGATTGCGCCAGTACTCCCGGGAGAGCTTGCTCACGTTCTCTTCGACGTACTCGGCGCGAGCGGTGTTGTGCATCTGCGAGAGCGGGACGCCCGAGGGACAGGCGCTGTCACACCGCATGCAGTTCGAACACTTCATCACCGACTCGTCGACGTCGCGGTCGTCCTGCCGTTTGAGCCGCCACTGCTCGGGGCCCTGGAACTTCGGCCCGGGGAACTCGTCGTCGACCTCGGCGACGGGACACTCGGTGTCGCAGGTCGAACACTTGTAGCAGTCGTCCGCGCCCGGTCGGAGGTCGGTCTCTCCCGCCTCCGGGAAGACCTCGATCGGTTCGAACTCGTCGCCACCGTCGTCGGTCGGTCGGTCTGCGTCGCTCATTGGATCACCTGAATGGGTCGTTCGAACGTCGGTTCGCTCATCGACACCCCTCCGCGGCGCGCCGGCCCGCGACGTAGCCCGTCGCGAGCGAGACGCCGCCGCCCGATTTCTCGGCCGCGAAGTCGTAGCCGCCGAGCACCGCGCCGGCGGCCCGCAGGTTCGTAAACTCCGGCTCCCCGGCGGCGTCGAGCGGGTGGAGGTCGCGGTCGACCGACAGGCCGAAGCGGGCGTAGGGTTGGTCGCCGAAGACGTCGTCGACGAACCAGTCGTAGCGGTCGTCGGGATGGGGGACGTGACAGCCGAAGACCGGCTCCGAGACGCGCTCGCGGTCGGATTTGACCCCTTTCCCCACGAGCCCGCCCGTCGCGAGGACGTACTGATCCGCGCTGTGGGGGATCTCGCTCCCGTTGCGGTCGACGGTGACGCGGTCGATCCGTTCCGGGCCGCTCGAGCCCGCGCCCGCGCCGTCGGTCGCGATCACGTAGTCGACGACGGGAACCCCGGTCGTCACCCGGACCCCGGCGTCTGCGAGCGCGTCGAACAGGAGGTCCTCGAGGCGCAGGCCGGGGAGGCTCGGCGGCCCCATCGGGACCTCGAAGACGTCGACGCCGAGCCGGTCGGCGAGATCGGCCCTGACCGCGTCGGCCCGGTCGTCGCCGAGGATCGCCGGGAACCCGACGCGGGACTCGTCCGCGAGGTGGGGCCGGACCGCCTCGGCCAGCGCCGCGCGTGCGGTGGTTTCGCCCGCCGCGGTTTCGACGGGTTCGTCGCGGTCGAGCAGGTGGGCGTAACGCGTGACTTTGGCGTCGTCGCGCTCGATGCCGGGGAAGTCGAGCGTGACCCCGCGGGCCGCGAAGGGGACGCCCGCGGCCTCGAGGTGGGCGGCCGCCAGCGGGCCCTCGAAGTCGGGCAGCGTCCGGAAGCCGACGAGGAGGGCGTCGCGGTCGTCGCTCGCCAGTCCGGCCGCGGTCGCGGCCGGGTACCGCGCGGTCGGCTTGACGGTGCCGCCGTGGGTCGGGACGAGCGCGTTGGCGTCGGCGTGGCCGCCCGCGTAGGCGTCGCCGGCGACCTCGTCGAAGAAGCCGAGCGCGTCGCGGACCGCCTCGAGCCCCACCCGCTCGTAGGGGTGGCCCTCGGGGAGGTCCTCGAGAGCGGCGAAGGGGTCCGCGAGCGGCCCCTCGCCCGACGGCGTATACCCCAGCACGTCGATCAGGCCGCTGGCGTGGCGGAGCGTGCTCTCCGTGTGGGAGACGAGCCGGACCTGTACGTCCCGCTCGGCCGCGGCCAGCGCGGCGGTCGCGCCGGCTAACCCGCCGCCGATCACGAGGACGTCGTCCGCGATCGCCATTCAGTCGTCCCCCCGGGGCTCGACCCCTCGAGCCCCGTTCGCCGGGCCGTCGTCGAACGCCGCGAAATCGACGCCCTCGTCCGCGCCGGCCGGATCGCGGTCCCGGTTCATCGTCGCCGCGTGCAGGGCGTAGTTGAGCATCGCCTGCGAGAGCTGTTCGCCCCACAGGGCGTGGCGTTGCCCCTTCCAGCGCTCGGCGAAGAGTTCGTCGAGCGCCGCCCGGACAGTCGCCTCGTCGTGCTCGGGGTAGAGCTCGTGGGCCATATTTTGACAGCAGAAGCCGCCCTGACAGTTCCCCATCGAGGCCCGCGTCCGGATGCGGACCGCGTTCAGGTCCGCGCCCGACCCCTCGATCGCGTCCCGGACCTCAGCGCGGGTCACGCCCTCGCACTCGCAGAGGACCGGGTTCGGCTCGTCGGTCTCGAGGACCTCGCGCGCCCGACTCCCCAGGCGCTGTTTGCTCCGGCGGGCGACCGGCGAGCGCAGCCCGAAGTCGTCCATCCCCGCCTCGAGCCGCTCGAGGTTCTCGCTGCCGGGCAGCGATTCCGCGGCGGTCGAACACGAGGCCGCGACGCCGAGCTTCTCGCAGACGTGATCGGCGATCTCCTCGGCCATCGCGCGGTAGGTGGTGAACTTGCCGCCGACGATGCTCGAGATTCCTGCGACGCCGTCGCGGTCGGCGTGATCGAGCAGGAAGAAGTCCCGCGTGATGTCCGTGGAGTCCTGCGTGCCGGTCCCCGGCGGCTCGTAGAGCGGGCGCACGCCCCAGAACGAGCGGATCGTCCGCGACTCGGCGAGGATTGGGACCAGCTCCGAGAGCGTGTCGATCATCGCCTCGACCTCCCACCGCTCTTCGGGGTAGTCGTCCGGATCCGCGACCTCCTCGTCGGTCGTCCCCAGGATCGCGGTCGTCTCGTGGGGAACGACGATGTCGGCGTCGCCCTTCGGCCGACAGCGGTTGATGACGGTGTCGACCTGCCGGACGTTCATGATCGTCATGACGCCCTTGGAGGGGCGGACCTCGATCTCGAGGTCGGCCATCGCGCCGATCTGCCCGGCCCACGCGCCGGTCGCGTTGACGACGTACTCGGCGGTGATCGCCTCGGTGGTGCCGGCCGCGGCGTCGCTTCGCTTGCCGGGCCCGGCACCGTGGCGCACCTCGACGCCGTAGACGTCGTCGCCCTCGCGCAGGAGGTCGATCACCTCGGCGTGGGTCTCGATCCGCGCGCCGTGGGCCTCGGCGTCGATCGCGTTCGCCACGCAGAGCCGGAACGGATCGACCGCGCCGTCGGGGACCTCGATCGCCCGCTCGATATCGTCGGCGAGGTAGGGTTCGATCTCGCGGGCCTCCCGCCCCGAGAGGACCCGCGCCGGGATCCCGCAGTCGCGACAGCCCTCGAGTTTCTCCCGGAAGTAATCGTCCGCGTCCTCGGGCCGCTGGACGAACAGGCCGCCGGTCTCCTCGACGCAGTGACCGGCGATCTCCCGGAGGACCTCGTTCTCCTCGATACACTCGGTCGCGCTGGCCCGATCGGAGACGGCGTAGCGCCCGCCGCTGTGCAAGAGGCCGTGCATCCGACCGGTGGTGCCGTCGGTGAGGGTCCCCCGTTCGACGAGCGTGACCTCGAGGCCGCGAAGCGCCAGATCCCGGGCGATCCCGCAGCCGGTCGAGCCGCCGCCGAGGACGAGAACCTCGGTGTCCCGTGCCATTCGTTGATCGGACCTACGGTCACGCCGCCCTTTACTTTATCGACGCTCTCGCAACGTTCGTAACTCACTGGACAATTCGGTCGATGGACGAGGGTCCGCGAGGACGATCCGTTTCTTCGACGGCCGTACCGCCCACTGTTCGTGAGGCGCTTGATAACATTTATAATGGTTGTCGGTGTTGTTTACTGGTATCACGCGACCGCCAGTAAACAATCGCGTGGCGACACGAGGTGACCACCAGTGACAGAGACAACGTACGTCGGTGCGGTAGACCAGGGGACGACCGGGACCCGCTTCATCGTGTTCGATCACGAGGGACAGGTCGTCGCGAACGCCTACGAGAAACACGAACAGATCTACCCCGAGCCCGGCTGGGTCGAACACGACCCGCTCGAGATCTGGGAGAACACCAAGACCGTGATCCAGCGAGCGCTCGGACAGGCGGGGGTCGCCCCCGACCAGCTCGCGGCCATCGGCGTGACGAACCAGCGCGAGACGACGCTCCTGTGGGACGCCGACACCGGCAAGCCGGTCCACAACGCCATCGTCTGGCAGGACCGTCGGACGACCGACCGGGTCGAGCGGCTCGAGGAAGAGGGGAAAGTCGAGGCGATCCGCGAGAAGACCGGCCTCGAGGCCGACGCCTACTTCTCGGCGACGAAAGCCGAGTGGCTGCTGGACAACGCCGACCCGATCAAGCTCGAACGCTCCCGGCCGGAGGACGTCCGCGACCGCGCCGAGAAGGGCGAGGTGCTGTTCGGTACGATCGACACGTGGCTGATCTACAACCTCACGGGCGAGCACGTCACCGAGGTCACGAACGCCTCGCGGACGATGCTGTACGACATCCACGACCTCGCGTGGGACGACGAACTCCTCGCGGAGTTCTCGATCCCCGAGGCGATGCTGCCCGAGGTCCGCCCCTCGAGCGACGACGCCACCTACGGCGCGACCGATCCCGAGGGGTTCCTCGAGGCCGAGGTCCCGGTCGCGGGCGCGCTGGGCGACCAGCAGGCCGCGTTGTTCGGCCAGACCTGCTTCGACGCCGGCGACGCGAAGAACACCTACGGCACCGGCTCCTTCTTCCTGATGAACACCGGGAGCGAGGCCGTCGAGAGCGATCACGGCCTGCTGACGACGATCGGCTTCCAGCGCTCGGGCGAGCCGGTCCAGTACGCGCTCGAGGGATCGATCTTCGTCACCGGCGCGGCCATCGAGTGGCTCGAGGACATGACGCTGATCGAGGACCCCGCCGAGACGGCGGAACTGGCCCGCAGCGTCGACTCGACGGACGGCGTCTACGTCGTTCCCGCCTTCACCGGGCTGGGCGCGCCCCACTGGGACCAGCGCGCCCGTGGTACCATCGTCGGGATGACGCGGGGCACCCGGAAGGAACACGTCGTCCGCGCGACGCTGGAGTCGATCGCCTACCAGACCCGCGACGTCGCCGAGGCGATGGAGGCCGACTCGGGCATCGAGATGCGCAGTCTGAAGGTCGACGGCGGCGCGGTCAAGAACAACTTCCTCTGTCAACTCCAGTCCGACATCATCGGCTCGGAGATCGTCCGCCCCGTCGTCGACGAGACGACGGCGCTGGGCTCGGCCTACGCGGCCGGCCTCGCCGTCGGCTACTGGGACGACCCCGACGAACTCCGGAGCAACTGGCAGGTCGACGCCGAGTTCGAACCCGAGATGGACCGCGACCGCGCGGACCGGCGATACGACCGCTGGAACGACGCCGTCGAGCGATCGCGCGACTGGGCGCGGGACGGTGAGGAGTGACCCATGCTCGCACCGCTGTTCCAGATTCCGATCGTGGGCATGGAACTCGAGCCGTTCCTCGTCCTGCTGATCGCCGCCCTCGCCGGCGGCGCGTTCGGCGCGGCGCTGGGCGCGCTCCCGGCGTTCGTCTTCACGGGGTTCGTCGTCTTCCTCGGCGAAGGGATCGCGATCCTCCAAGACGAAATCGGAAGCGAAATCGGCGTCGCCGGAGCGGGCGATATCGCGACCGGTATCACCGGAACCATCGGCTTCGGCGCGGTCACGGGCCCCCACATCGCCTTCGCCGGCGGCGTCGCGGCGACGGCTTACGCCGGGCGGAAGTATCCCGAGATGGAGCCCGACGACTGGGACTACCACTTCGGGAAGGACATCCTGTACGCGTTCGGGACCAAGCCCGACATCCTCGCGGTCGGCGCGATCTTCGGCGCGCTCGGGATGCTCATCACGCGCGTCATGGGCGGACTCGGCTTCCCGACGGACAACATCGCGCTCTCTGTCGTTGCGACGGCCTTCCTCGCGCGACTCGTCTTCGGCTACCCGCTCGTCGGCAAGGTCGGCGGCTCGAGCATCCTCGATATGTCGCCGTTCGAGCGCGAGGAAAAGCGCGTCGCGGCCGACGGCGGCACCGAAACCGAGCGGCTGGCGACCGAGCCGTGGCTCCCCCACCAGTACGAGTGGTCAGGCGTCACCGCCATCGGGATCGTCGGCGGCATCCTCGGCGGCTTCATCTGGCTCGAGACGGGGAGCGTCTTCCTGGGCTACGCCATCTCGGCGATGAGCCTCCTCTTCCTGAATCTCGGCGTCGAGAAGATCCCGGTCACCCACCACATCACGCTGCTGGGGTCGACCGGCGCGGTGATCGCGACGTCAGCCGTCGGCAGCGACCCGGTCGTGTTGCTCGTCGCCGGCGCCTTCGGCGCGATCAGCGCCCTCATCGGCGAACTGTCCCAGCGGGTGTTCTACTCGCACTCCGGGACGCACGTCGACCCGCCCGCGATGGCCATCGCGGCGTTCATGCTCGTCATCGGCGTGCTGTATCTGGCCGGACTCTTGCCCAACGCGGGCTATCTCGCCCTCTAGAGTCTCCGAACCGACTCTTTTAGGGCACACAGCCCTCGAGTGACGCACATGACCGCCGATCCGCCGCTGGTCCTCGACATCGACGGCACGCTGACCCGGCCCGAAGGCTGGGGCATCGACCCCCGCGTCTTCGATCCGATCCGCGAGTGGGAGGCTCCGGTCGTGATCGCAACCGGGAAGGCCTTCCCCTACCCCGTCGCACTCTGTCACTTCGTCGGGATTCCGGAACTCGTCGTCGCCGAGAACGGCGGCGTCGTCTACACCGGCGACGACGTCTTCTTCACCGCCGACCGCGAGGCCGCTCGAGCCGTCGCCGAGGAGTACCGCGCCGCCGGCTACGAACTCGGCTGGGGCGAGGAAGACACGGTCAACCGCTGGCGCGAGACCGAGATCGCGGTCAATCTCGAACAGCCGCTCGAGCCGCTGCGCGAGATCGCGGCCGAGTACGGCCTCGAGGTGATCGACACCGGCTACGCCTACCACGTCAAGGACACCGATCCGAACAAGGGCGAGGGACTCGAGACGATCGCCGACCGCGTCGGGATCGACCTCGCGGACTGCGTGGCCGTCGGTGACTCGATCAACGACGTCTCGACGTTCGAGGCCGTCGGCCGGAGCTTCGCCGTCGGCAACGCCGACGAACTGGCGAAAGCGGCCGCCGACGAGGTCCTCGACGCCGTCCACGCCGACGGGACGCTCGCGGTCCTCGAGCGGGTCCGCGGGTCGTAGAGTCGGCGAAGGGGCGACTGGCGACGCTATTCGCCGCCCTCGAGGACGTCCTCGAGCCACTGTTCCGGGACGACCCGGAGCTGATCGGTCGCCTGCAGGGAGTCGGTCGTGAGGAAGGCGAGGTCGTCCCCGGAGGCGACGGCCATCCCGCCGCCGGCGACCGCGTCCCAGTGGTTCAACACGGTGTCGGGGACGGTCAGCGACCGGTCGCCGTCGACCTCGGAACTGGCGACGTACCGGATCCCGCTGCCGTCCTGGATCGGATCGAACCGCCCCGAGACGACGACGGCGTCGTCGACCTCGCGGATCCCCCAGAAGACCTCCGAGCCCAGCGACAGGATCGTCCGATCGAACGCCGCCTGCGGGACCGGCACCTCGCTGCTGTGTTCGTCGAACGCCGCCGCGCCCAGTTGCTCGTAGGACTCGGGTTCGGCGCTCTCGGCGGCGTCCGGTTCGCTGGCAACGTCTTCGGTGCTCTCGGCGTCTTCGGCGCGCTGGGGCTCGTCCGCAGTGGCCGATCCGCTCGCGGCGTCGGCGAGGCGCTCCGCGTCGGGGCCGGATCCGACGACGTCGGTCCCGTCGATGTCCGCCGCGTCGTCGCTGCCGCTCTCGGGGTTCGAGGCCGCGTCCTCGATGTCGATCGACGCGCCCGTGACCTCGCTGGCCTCGTCGCCGGCGTGGTGCTCGCCACCGGCGTCGCGGCTCCGCTCCTCGAGGTCGTCGATGTCGGGCGTCGTGCTGACTACGTCAGTCGGATCGCCGGCCGTCCGGCGCTGGTCGAGCGCGACCGCGAGGAGGAGGCCGCCCGTTCCCAGCCGCAGGTAGCCGTGCCCGCGGTCGCCGCGTCGGAGCGCCCGGACGCCGCTCAGGAGGCTCGCGAGGCCGGCGACACCGGCCGGCGCGCCCGATCGAACGCCGCTTCGGACGGCATCCAGCGCTCCGGCGAGGGCGTCGCGGTCGATCCCCGCGACGCGTCGGTCGGTCGCGGAACTGTCGGTCTCGGTGGTGTCTGACTGGCTCATGATCTGTGGGATCGCATCCGCGTCCCGGGTCAGTTTTCGGCACTCGAGTCGTCTTCGCCCTCGGCGAACTCGTCGGTCTCGTCCTCGGCGGACGCCTGAACGTCGTCCACGTCGAACGTCGAGCCGATCTCCTCCTCGTCGATCGCCCGATCGAGGGTACCCTTGTCGGTCACCGCGCTCAGCCCCTTCTCCTCGACCGCGGACTGGATCTCGCCCGCGTCGATCGCCGAGTCGACGCTCCCGCCGCTCGTCGACGATTTCAACGCCCGGCGGACGACGAGATACCCCGCGAGCGCCGCGCCGCCGGAGGCGATCGCCCCTGGAACGCCGTAGCGTTTGTAGCCGAACGTGACCGCTTTCTTGCCGATCGTGTAGGCGCCGATCATGGCCGTCGTTTGGTCGGTACGGGAA
>SDGW01000652.1_pt1 | contig 14490 bp, 29 predicted proteins | sample 2873831 | NCBI WGS metagenome assembly SDGW01 (sample SAMN08132700, study PRJNA421101) | hypersaline lake metagenome | isolation source: celular fraction 0.22 microns magnesium sulfate-rich crust from ephemeral... | place: Spain: Penahueca Lagoon, Toledo | collected 2011-07
CTTCGCGAGAGCAGGGTCGCCACCCACGCCCTCGACGTTGATCGCTACCTTCTGGCCGTCGTCAGATGTGTCCGTGCTCATACGTAAGAGACCCCGCTGTCGTCGTCATCGCTCTCCTGCACCGGCGTGTGCGTGAACAGCGCGTACCGGAGCGCGTCCAGGGCGTGATCGGTCGCCGCCGCCTTCCCCACGTGCTCCTCCTTGTAGGAGAGGAACTCCTGGATCAGGTCGCTACAGCGGTCCGCGACGAGAAGCCCTGGGCGCCCCTCGCTGTCGGTGGTCAGCCGCTCCCGGACGTGGTCGATCCCGCCGTCGAGGCTCTTCTCGGCTTTCACCGCCGGCCAGCCAGCCTTCCGAAATTGCTGGATGTGGGCCGGTTCATGTTCGCAGTAGACGCCGCCACGGGGCCGCCCCTCCAGCCACGGATCTCGGCCCTCGAGGACGTCGTCGGGGTCGACCACCTCGGACAGCTGGGACTCGGACTCGTAGAAGTGGTCCCAGACGACGTACTGGTCGCCGTGGGTCTTCCGGATGTCGACGAGGACGCGAGGGTCGTCCCATCCAGCGTCGTAGCCGTACATCGCCCAGTCGTCGACGAGGCGATCGGCGATGTCGTCGACACCGACGACGTGAGTATTCCGAGTGAACGCGCCGTAGACCAGCCCCTCGGCAGCGGCGAACCCACCGTGGAGGCCCTGCTCTTCGCGAGCGGTGCCCTTGAACTGGCGGCGGATCTTGTCCAGGCCGTCCGTGGGGAGGAGCGTGTTGTGCTCCGTCGACGCGACGACGACCTCCAACTGGTCGGCCCACGGGAGCGGCTCGTCGGCGGCGTTGACCTGGCGCTCGGTGATGTCGTAGAACTGGTTGAACCCGTTCCCTGTCGACGTCCAAAGCGTCGTGTTGGGCCCGACCTCCGTTCGTTGCCGGGTAATCAGCATCTCGTGAAGGTCGTACAGGTCGGTGTTCGGCGGGTAGTGGCCGACCTCGTCACACCAGATGCGGCAGTACTCCCCGCCGGCGAAGCGGTTCCACTTGTCCGCGCCGCCGAGCCAGGCAACGTGGCCGGTGACGTACACGAGGCGCTTGTCGTTCGAGTGCCACGTGTCGACAATCGGGCTGTTCTCCGGGTCGCCGTCCTTGAACGGGTTCGTGTCGTCGCCGGGCAGGATCTTGAAGAAGACCGAGTACGTCGTCGACTTCCCCTTCTGGTAGTCCTGGGCGAGGACGAGGCTCTCGCCGACGCCCTCCGTGTCAGCGATCGCACCGCGATGGATCCACTGCCCACCGCAGCGGGACTTCCCACCACCGTAGCCCGTCCGGAGCGCGACGAGGTCGACGTGGCCCGCCTCGAGCGTGTCGCGGACGTAGGCCTGGTAGTTCGTCCACTGGTACTCGACAGTGGTTGCAGCGGCGCTCATTCGTCACCCTCACCAGGTTCCCAGGGCGTCTCGACGACCTCCTCGTGGAAGTTGACCTGGACCGGCCCACCGCCGTCGCCGGTGACCTCCTTCTTCTCCGTCTTCTTGTAGTCGAACGAGCTCGCGAGCATGAACTTCGCCATCGACGAGTCGACGTCGTCGTCGCGCAGGCCGCCCTCGATCAGCTCGGACTCGCCTCGTGCGCGGGCGCGCTCGAAGCTGCTCCGGAAATCCGGGTGCGCGTCGAGATAGCGATCGAGTTGCGCCCACGAGGAGACGCCGGCAGCCCGAGCACAGCCACGCTCGGACTTCCCCATGCGGGCCGCCTCGAGGATGTCCTCGTGGTCGGCCTGGTCGATGGCGAACTCTCGCCCTCGGCTGGAGCCTTCATCCCCGCCGAGGATCGCCCGGGCGGAGGCCTCACCGATCAGGTGTACTTCGGCGAGCTCGTCGACGTCGGCGTCGCGGACGTCGGCGACACTCTCGAAGCCGGCGTCGCGGAGCTGCTCCGCTATCGCGGGGCCGACGCCGTCGATGTTGGTGAGGTCCTCAGTCATGTACTTGTGCGTGGGGAATGGAACGTCCCTGCATGGACGACGGATTTACCCTTGTAGCTGGGTTCCTCGCAGCGGATATCGTCTGGGTGCTCACAACGATTGTACTCGTCATGGCCGGTTCCGTAGTTCCTGACGCCTTACTCAGTGGACCGATTTTTCGCTTCGGGTCGGTCCTACAGATTTGGATATCGGTTGGTGCGATCTTCGGGTTAGGGACGGCCCTCTCGTTCCTCCAACTAGTTGGCGATGAACTCGGCGGATTCTGAACTGTCAGTTGTCGCTGCTCTCCTCACCACCACTCTGCAGTTCCTGCGCGGCGTCGACGCCCTGGCCCATCGCGGTGTCCCAGAGGTGGTAGCCTGCGCCAAGGACAATCGCGACGGCGCCAATCAGGATGAGCGAGTCGGGCTCGCGACCGGTCCACTCCATCGCCAGCCAAGTCCCAAAGAACGCGAGGAGGACGAGCCCGGCGACGGCGTCGCGGATGGGGCGGGAGTGCATGGTCAGTCCTCCTCGTTGTCCTCGACGCCCTGCTCGACCTGGAGAGTGACACCGTCGAGGGCGCCGAGGACTTTGTTGACCTCAAGCCCCCAGAGGTGCCCGACCAGGAGGAAGACGATAGCGGTCATCCCGAGGAGGACGTGCGTGTTGATGGGGTCGGACACCCCGAACGCCGGGCCAAGAACGCCGACGGCCCAGACGACGAACAGGGCCAGTGTGACGATGGTGCGGACCTTCGTTTGTTCGTCGGGCATCAGTGCCCTCCCCAAGCAGATGGCCTCCGCTCGTAGTCGTTGGGGCGGATCTGTCCAGTCGCGCAGTGCGTTCGGGTCGGGATCATGAATCGACATGGTGGAGCGGTGAGTGTTCGGTACTCTCAGTATGTCGGAGGGCCGCCTGGGGGACTCGAACCCCCGCGCTGGGTGTGAGCGCTCCTTGGCGGCCGGGGGCGGCTACGTCGGGCCCAGGTACTCCCGGTAGCCGCTCGTGTGCCGGTACAGACCCTCGACCTCCTCCTGGCGGAGTGCGGACGGCGTCATCGGGGGACGGTCAGACCGGCTCGGTGTCGTCCTTGTGGACGCGGTAGCGGTGCCCGTCCACCTCGACCGTCAGGAGCACGCGGGGGCCGCGGGTGTCGCCGACGATCGTCTCGTCGACGACGGTCGCGACGCGCTCCTCGCGCTGGAGGGGAGAACAGCGGACCTGGCGCTGGGTACTCATCAGTCTGAGTCGAAGAAGTCCGGCAGCGACTGGCCTGACCGGAGACGGCGGCGGAAGGCCATCTTGTTGCGGAGGCGGCCCCGGGAGCGCTCGACGCCGAACCAGATGGCGGCCTCGAGGAGTTCGCGGTCCTCGCCCTGGAGTTCGGGGACGCTCCCGAACCGGCGGACGAACGTGTAGACCGAGTCGACGTCGACGGCGACGCCCTCCTCGGCGACGCGACTCGTGAGTGCGGGCACGCGGTCGACGAGCTCCTCGAGGGAGTGGTCGCGGTCCAGGCAGTGGCCGCGGCCACCGCAGGTCTCGCAGAACGGCCGACTGCGGAACACGCCCTCCTTGACCTCGTCATGGCCGTGGACCGCGTCGTCCGTGGGATAGCGCTCCTCGATGGTGCGGCCCCAGCTGCCCTCGCGGTCCGGCGTCTCGATCTCCCGGACGTCGAACAGGCGCTGGAAGCACTCGTTGCAGATCTCGGGGTTGGTCCAGATGCGACGCTCGAACACCCGATCGGCGGCTGGCTTGCGGCGTGGCTCGGGGTTGGGTGCAGTGGTGGACATGGTGGGGAGGAAAGACGGCACTACTGGACCACCGCCGGCCGTCCTCGGGTCACCTCGGGACGGCGATGTCTGGCGATGCTCTCGGTGTGGAGTTGTCTCAACGAGGTGACGCGGGCTGATAAACCGACGCCTTGCCCCGAATATCGGGGGAAGCAGAGGCCTCACAGGTCGAGTTCGTACCTGTGACCACGGGCGTCCGTCCAGCGCTGGGTGACGTCGACGACGCCTTCCTGGGCCAGCCGGGCGAGTGCATCGTCGACGGTCGATTCCGGGAGCGTGGTGATCTCCACGAGCTCCGGCTGCGTGCAGGGGCCGCGCTCCTGGAGGACGTGGGCGACGTGGCGACAGGAGGGCGGGAGGTCGGCGTCGAGTTCGAGTGGCTCCATCAGTTGTGGTCCTCCAGTGCGGGGATGAGCGAGCAGCACCAGGCCTGACGCGTGCACTTGTCCTTCGCCTCGGCGAGCGTCAATTCCTCGACGGCGTTCATCGCACGGACCTGGTGGCAGTCTTCGTCGACGTGGAACTGCGGGCCGTTAGTCCCGGTGTCCTCCAGCTGGGCCTTCGAGACGTACACCGTGGCGTCGGGGTCCATCAGCAGTCCACCTCCAGCACGACGACGCGCTCGGGCTCGAGGATGTCGTGGTTCAGCGTCACCGTCGACGTATCCAGGAAGATGACGTGACCCTCGCCGGTGCTGTAGTTGCGGATGGTCATCCCGTCGACCTGCACCAGCATCGTCTCGAGGCTGCGCTCCTCGGCGAGGTAGTTGCTGTCCGGGTGCGACGCCGGCGAGCCCGCCATCGCCTCCAGAACCTCGGTGTCGATCAGACAGATCGCGCGGCCGTCGCCGAAGCGCTCGCTGTCGACGACGCGGCGCCTGGTCAGTTGCAGGACGTCCCCGGGGGTGACGTCCGGAATGTAGAGGGTCTCGTCGTGTTCCTTCGCCGCGTCGACGAGCTCCCAGGGGTCGAACAGCGACATCTACCCGAACACCTCCTCGAGCGTCTGGCCGGGTAGGTCGCTCTTCCGGACCGAGTAGTTGCCGCCGTCGGTCTCGTGGAGCTGGCCAGCACCGAAGACATGCCACTGGTCGTGTTTGCGCAGGTCCGGCTTGATGGCCACCCACGCGCCGGCACCGGCGCGGTTAGCCGCCTCGACGAGGTCCTCCACCTCGTGACTGTCGAGGTGGACTGTTCCATCGGCGGCGCCCTTGACTTCGATCATCGCGACGCGGCCCCAGCGACTGTGGCGGTGGGCGCGACTCGCGATGACGTCAGGACGAGCGCGGTCGGTCGCCGCACCACTCGAACCGGTGCGTTGGGCGAACCAACCCGCCTCGTCCTCGAGCCAGTTCGAGAGCTCACGCTCTTCGCGATCACCCTGGTCACTCGCCACTGTCGACCACCCCGTCGAGCGCCTGATTGAGCTTCCCCATCCGCTCTTGTCGCGGGTGTTCGCGGTTGGCCTCGTACCGGATCGCCGCCCGGACGGAAGACTCCTCGGCGAGGCAGACGCGACCCTCGACGATCACCAGGTCGCCGTTCTTGACGCCGCGCTTCAGTCGCTTGTCGACGTCCTCCGCGTCGATGCCGGCGTGCTTCGCGATGGTGCGGACGCTGTGGAGCGACGCCATCGGCCGCTGCTTGCCACCGGTGTTGTGCTCGACGATACTGCAGACCCGCTCGTACTGGTCGCGACGCTCCTCTCGGGTGAGCTCCTCGCCGCCCGAGTTACTGCTGGCCGCCATCAGCTCAGCACCTCGACTCGGGAGCGGTCGGTGTCGAGCAGCTGGTCCTCGCCCTCGAGGTCTAGAAGGACACGGACGTGGTCCTCGGGCTCGCGTCGGGAGCCCCTGATGATGCCGGGCGTGCGCCCGTCGTCCGCGCCCAGGTAGGCCGCGGCTTTGCCACGGACGCCGAAGTCGTCCGGGAGATCGTTCGTCTCGTCTGGTGTGTCATCGGTCATGTCGTGTGTGTCGTGTCGCGGTCGGTCTCGTCCCGAACACGCTTACACCGTCGTAAGTGGTTCAAACCGGCTCCACGTCGCCGTCGTCTCCGACTTTTTGGCGAGTGGAGGGCCGGGCCCACGGCTGTTCGTGTAAGCGAACATGCGCGTGCTGCATCAGCACCGCATCAGCCGATTATGCTGGCGTATAGCCCGGAGGTGGTGGCTTGGTCGACCTCCACGGGAAAACGGGAGATCGGTGACGGCCTTGAGGCGCAACCCGGTTACGACAGTGTAAGAGGTTTGCTCCGGTCATCGGTCGGTCCTCCAGAGGACGCGCTTGGTGTCCTGGCCGTCAGCAGTGGCCATCTCGCGGTACTCGTAGAGGCCGCCCATCACCTGGACCCGACCGCTGTGGTCGTCGACGACTTCCTCGCCGCCGGACTTCTGGGCCAGAGTCTTCAGGCCGCGATAGATCTGGTTGGCCGCGGGGTCCCACCCGAGTTCCTTCTTCAGCCGGTGTTTCAGGCGCGAGGGGTTGTACTTCGCGTTGGCTTTCGTCTTCGTGTCGACGCCGACGCGCGTATCGGCGCTCTCGCCGGCGTAGTTACTGCCGCCACCGAGTTTCCAGGCGATGTCGCGCCACTCCTCGTGAATGGTGACGGCGATGAACTCGCTCGTCGAGAGTTCGTCCTCGCGGTCCTCTTGGTCGATTTGCGTGTAGGCATCCAGTGGCGTCTGGTCCTCCTCGTCCGCCGGCTGCCGGTCGTTCTCGAGACGGTCGAGCCGCTCCTCGACCGACTGCCGGAACTGACGGAACTCGGTTCGCTGCTGTCGCAGCTCGCGGCGGAGATCGCGGACGTGCCCCTCGACGTCCTCGAGGGAGAGGTCGTCGTCCGTCTGCTCCTCGAGGTGGTCGAGCAGCGCTCGGTCCTCGTCTGTGAGGGGTTCGTCGGCGTCCGCGCTCATCGCTCGACCCTCCGCCCGCAGTGCGGGCAGTCCGCCGCGTCTTCAGGAAGCAGCCGGCCGCACTCGCAGTCGCGACCGAACGGGGTCGGCCCGTCGACCAGCTCGACGTGCCACGTGGCAGCGTTCGCTGAGGAGCCGCTCCACTCCGTGACCTCCAGTACGGTGGAGTCGCGTCGGAGGACGTGGATGGCCTGGGCCGCCCGCCGCGTCGAGAGCTCGAGGTCCTCCGCGACGCGGTGGGACTTGATGAACACGCCACCGTTCCGGGCCTGGTCGGCGAGGTAGGTCCGGACGCGGCGTTCGACACCGCCGACGTCCCGACTGGGCCAGCTGTTGAACTTCGATGCCGGCTGGGACATCAGGCGACCACCTCCGTTGCAGATGCAGTCGGAGACGGCTTGCTATCGGCGTATACGGTGTAAGTACCGGACTCTCGAGAGGAAGCAGACGGGTGAGAAACCGCAGGTGCCCGGAACGTCGTATGGGCGTTTGAACCTGCGTGTCTAAGCCGGAGGAGGGCTTTGCACCCGAGGTTAAAGTGCCCTCTACACAAGGAAGGAGTATGTCCGATACCCAGGCCAAGATCGAGTCCCTCAGGGACCGCATCCAGGCCTCCGAGCACGTCGCCGACGAGGACAAGGAGCTCCTCATCCAGTTCTCGGACGAGCTCTACTTCCTCCGCAGCGAGTACTCCTACGACCGCCACCACAAGCTCCTCAGCCACCTCGCCATCCTCGCCGGTGAGAGCGTCCGGTACGACCACGAACAACTCCCCGACGAGGAGCTCACCCTCGCCGGCGCCCTCGAGGACGAGGCCGTCACGAAGGGGCTGGTCGGCTGGGTTCACGAAACCGACCTGATCAACAGTGAGGAGACCAACCGCGACTACCGCGTTGCGCTGCGGATGTTCGGCGAGCACGTCACGGAGGGCGAGGGCAAGCCCGACAGCATCGAGATCGTCTCCGCGTCGACGCCAAAGAACTACGACCCGGCGCCCGACCCCGCGAAGATGCTCGCCTGGGAGGACCACATCAAGCCCATGATCGAGGCCGCCCAGAACTTCCGCGACAAGGCGGCCATCGCCGTCGCGTGGGACCTCGGCGGGCGGTCGGGGGAGTTCCGGGAGCTCCGCATCGGCGACGTCTCCGACCACCGCCACGGCCTGCAGGTCACCGTCCAGGGCAAGACCGGGCAGCGCTCGCCGCTGCTCATCCCCAGCGTCCCGCACCTGGCCCGCTGGCTCGAGGTCCACCCACGTCGCGACGACGACTCGGCACCGCTCTGGTGTCACCTCCAGACCGGCGAGGACATCTCCTACAACGCTAAGTCGAAGATGCTCACCGAGCCGGGGAAGCGCGCGCCCGTCACGCTCCCCTCGAAGCCCACGTTCACCCGGATGCGGAAGAGTCGAGCCTCGGACCTGGCCTCGAAGAACCTCCGCCAGGCGTTCCTCGAGGATCGCATGGGCTGGACGCGGGGCAGCACCGTCGCCGCCCGCTACATCGCCACCTTCTCCGAGACACGGACTCGCGAGTTCGCGAAGGCCCATGGGAAGGACGTCACGGAGGAGGAGCCCGAGCCTACCGGGCCGATTACCTGCCCGCGATGCGACCGGGAGAACCCTCGCGACGAGGAGTTCTGTGTCTGGTGTAACCAGGCACTCGCCCAGACTGCCATCGAGGAGCTCCGGACGGACGAGAAGAAGGTCCAGCGGGCGATCCTGAAGTTCGCTAAACAGGACCCCAGCCTCCTCGAGGACGCCGAGGAACGGGACGAGATCGTCGGGGTCCTCGCCGACAACCCCGACCTCCAGCGGCAGGCGAACGAGCTCGTCGACGAGCTCGAAGACCGGGGCATCGAGCTCGACCTCTGACTGCGCGGCCATCAGGCAGCCCCCTCCTTCCGGATGTGGTCGAGTTCGTCCTGGAGCTGCTCGAGCTCCGGCCCGTCGCTACCTGCATCGAGGAGCGTCCAGGCACAGGCCCGAGCGTAGCTGTTCTCGCTGTGCTTGATGACGCGGATTAGCTCCTCGCGGTTCGCGTCGACGAAGTCGTCGATGTCGTCGTGGTCGGTGTCGATCATGAATCGCCCTCCGTAAACTGCATCTCGCTATCTCGAATCTCGCCGAACTGTGCCTCGACGGCCTGCCGGACGGCGCGGCCGTGGTCGTTAGTGATGTACTCCTCGCGAACGCTATAGCAGGTCGTCAGCACGTCCCCGCGCCGGAAGATGACGGTCTGGCTCTCGGGGTCGTACCCGGCCTCGTCGTGGCGCGGGACGCGAGCGTGGCCATGCGGCGCGTGGGAGACATCGAGCTCCTCGCCACGCATCCAGGCGTGCCACGGGTGCTCGAGGACGTTGCCGCGCGAGGGCCAGCGGAGGGCGCCCAGGTGCGCGCTAATCTCGAGGCTCACCGCGACCACCTCCAGAGGCTGGCGACGACCAGCGTCAGTAGCGCGAGCGTGAGGCCGAACTCGACGGGCGTGCCCCAGACCGCGGCGCCGAGGAACGCGACCGTCGACGCCACCAGGCCGATCGTGCCGGCGACGGCGACGACCGGGCTCGGGGTTGTCGAGTAGTTCATAGTGACTCACCTGCCAGCAGCCTCCGCGGTTCCATACTCTGCCCAGAGTGATCGTAGCAACCGACCGCGTCCTGCCCCCAGCCGATCTTCGGGCCGCAGTGCGCACACTCAGCCGGGTCTACGGGATAGACGGTGACCGAACCGGGAGTGATCGTCACGAGGTGGTGAACGCCGCCGACGATTGCGTCCTCGAGATCGACGTCCGGGGCGGGTTCGGGCGTGGCGAACGCGTCGAGGGTCTCCTGGCGCTCGACGTTGGATGGTCCCCAGGTCGCGATGAAGCCCTGCTGGGGTTCGACCGCGGAATCGTTTGCCGACATCACGCCTCACCCCGGAGCATCCGCAGCTCCTCGATGCGTCCCTGTGCATCCTCGAGGATGGCCTCGACCTCGTCGAGGTCGGCGTCGCTCGCGACGGCCGTTTCGAGCGCGCGGTCGACGTGTTCGCGGACGTCTTCGGTGGTCATGCCTCGACCACCTCACGGACGGTCTCGACGCGCTCGTCGACGTCATCGACGACCTCGTAGCTCCCCGACTGCTTGAGCGTCAGCTCCCAGCAGACCGGCTCGAGGTTGTCGACGTCGACGTCCAGCTGCTCGGCCAGGTCGATGACCGTGTCAACGCTCGTGACGCCCTCGAGGATGTCCTCGAGCACCAGATGCGCGGGCAGGCTGCTGTCGGCGACGATCTCCTTGGGGTCCCGACCGTTCCACTCCGGGCCGTCCTCTTCCTCGTCATCGTCCTGGACGAGCCAGCCGGCGGGACGGTAGAGCGTCCGGCGCCCGTCCTCGGGGTCCTGCCGCTTCTCGACCAGGTCGTCGTCCTGGAGCTCCCCGAGCGCGCTGTACATGTCGGTGCCGGCGCCGGTGATGGTCTTGATCTCCGGCCCGGCAAGCTCGCCCTCGTCGCGAAGGGCCGCGAGAATCTCCGCGGCGAGGCTGTCCTCAGGCGGCTCGGGATCCTCCTCGGCCTCGAGGTCCTCGGGGTGGGGCTGGTCCTCTTCGTCTGTTTCGGGGTCGTCGTCGGCCTCGTCGACGTCCTCCGTCTCGGACTCCTCGGCTTCGTCGTCCTCGAGCGAGTCGTCGATGCCGGGCATCGTCTCCGAGACGGTGGCCTCGCCGGTCTCCGGCCCCTCGTCATCGTCGGCTGCCTGCTCGGCCTCGAACTCCTCAAGCTCGTCACGGAGGCCGCCCTCGCAGCCGATGTAGTCGTCTCCGACACCGCGGGAGTCGTCGCCAGCAGCTTCCTCGGCGTCCGCTTCTGCGGTGGTGCTCGGGACGGGACCGATTCGTAGCTTCAGGGTCGACCGGAGCTTGCCGTCCGGCGTGGTGTGACTCTCGACGGTCTCGACTTCGACGCCGTCGTCGTCGACGCGGTCGACGAGCTCGGCCAGTCGGCGGTGCCGGTCGCTGGTGGTCGTATTCGAGCTGTCTGTCGACATCAGGAACCACCCCCCAGGGTATCCTGCTCGGTTTCGTCGTCCGGGTCAGGCACCTCGGCGTGCGGGAGGATCTGCTCGCGAAGGTAGCGTCCGAACTGGACGGGCCCCCAGCTCTCGTTGAAGATGGCGACGTAGCCGCTGCGGTAGCAGATGCCCTTGACGACGGTGCCGTTCCAGCGCGTCTTGAACCCGACACCGATGGAGGCGTCGCGAGCCGTCGCAGTCGATGCGTCGGCGCCGTAACCCATCTCGACGTCGTCGGGCTCGAGGTCACTGCCGTTTGGCTCCTTGTCGCCGGCGTACCAGATGTCCGCCAGCTGCTCCTCGCGCTCCTGGGCGCGAACGAACCGGCCGGGGTGGATGACCGCCTGGTCGACGTCGCGGTCGGTGCGGGCTTCGAACAGGTCGAACGGGAACGTCGGCTCGTTGCCGCTGGTCCGCTCGGCGACCACGAAGCCCGCGTCCGTCACGTCGGCCACCCAGTCGGTGTACACCCGCGACCTAGAGCTGATCTCCTCGACGTCGATGGCCGTACCGGTGACGTGGATCTCCTCCTCCGTGCTTTCGACCGTGTTGCAGGCGAGACCCTCCTGGATCGAGGCTCCGTCCAGGTACTCCTGGGTCTCATGGACGTCGAGCGTCGCGAACCCCCCGCTGGCGAAGGACTCGAGTTCGTCGCGGGCGGGCTCCTCGAGGAGGGCCAGCGTGCCGGCGATCATGCCGAGTCACCTCCATTGGCTAACTCGGCGCGCATCTCCGAACCGCGTTTCCGGCTCGCCTGTTGCTTCTCGACCTGGTCGGCGATGGAAGTAGCGCCGAACGGAGCGCAGTCGGCGTGGTAAAACACCGACGTGCCCGTCAAGGGGTGGTCCTCGCCGTTGCGCGTCACCTCGTAGTGCTCATCCTCGCGGCGGACGGTTTCCTTACAACTCGGGCACCGACCGAGGCGGTCGGGATCGAGAAGACCACCGTCACACCGCGCCTGCCCGCCGCACTCTGCGTGGGCGGGGCCGTCGTAGTCGTCACTCTCGGGCTCGTCCGGGTCGATGGTGGTCTCGCAGACCGTGCAGTCGTCGCGACGGTCCTCGAGAGTCCCGTGTTGGGCCTCGAGGGCGTGCTGCTGGCACAGCGTCCCCGACTGGATCCGGGCGCCGCACTCGTTACAGTTAGGCACTGGCCGTCACCCCGTCCAGAACTTCGTCGGGGTCGAGCCCGGCATCCTCGAGGTGACGCTCGTCGATCTCGGCGAGCTTCCGCTTGGTCACCTCACCGAGCCGCTCTTCGTAGTCTTCCTCGTCCTCGAAGTCCTCGTACCCGAGGCTGACCATCGTCTTGGTCCACGTCTCGCCGGTCTCGAAGTTCCGCATGTGGTGGATCGTCTGCTCGTTCTTCGACGACGGCGTCGCTCGCGTGTTGAGCACCGAGACGCCACCCTCTCTCTCAGGGTGTTCCTCGTTCTCGACGACGAGGTAGAGGTGCTTCCGCATCAGGCGTCACCTCCACGACCGTGGTTCACGTCCTTCGCGAGTTCGAGAGCGTCGAACCCCGACCGTTCGGCCAGTGCCGAGTCGAGTCCCTGCAGGTCGTCCAGCGCCGAGTAGTAGTGATCGCGTTCGGTCTGGTTGAACGACCCGGCCTCGATGCTCGCGATGCTCTGGAGGGCGTTCCGGACCGATGCATGCGCGTCGTCGACGTCCTCCATCAGTCACCACCCCCGATGCCGATGGGGTCGCCGTTGCGGTCCTTCGGCGCCTGCTGGTGGGCGTCGACGTCCACCCACGCAGCGCGGTTGGTCAGCCACTGGATCCGGCCGGCGACGAGCTCGCGGCCGGCGTCGGTGAGCGCGTACTGGTTGGTCCGCTTGTCCAGCTCGCTCTTCTCGACGAGGTCGAGGTCGACCAGGTCGTCGAGGTTGGGGTAGAGCCGGCCGTGGTTGACCTCCTCGCCGCAGTACTCCTCGAGGGCGCGCTTGATGGCGAGGCCGTAGCGCTCCTTCTCGGCGAGGATCGTGAGGATGTTGACCTGGAACAGCGTCAGGTCGCTCGCGTGGACCTGCTCCTGGTCGGTATCAGCTGCATTACTAGGCGTATCTGTGCTACTACTGTCTGTGGGGTCATCTTCAAGACCCCGCGTGTTCGATTTCGTCATGGGTCGGCTACGGCTTCGGTTTAAGCCCGGTAGGGGCCGACCCGCCCCACCGTGTTCCAGCACGGTGGGGGCCCGTTTGGGCCCCGGGGGCGAGTCGTACTCTCGTTACAGGGCATTCTACATAAGTGTTACCCGGCGGGTTTCTAGGCATTGCCTAATGGCCCATTACTTATGACCCATCGGGTAGTACGAGTAAGTACACCGGAGAATCTATCATGGCGACAGCCGAGACATCTCGCGTGGTACGCGAACCGGCCGACTGGATGGCCCGCGCCGATGACCGAATCCTTGAGGTCATCCGGGACGAGGGCAACATGACCCCACTCGCACTTTCCCGTGAAGGGGAGGTTGAGCGACTGGACATCGGCCGGAAGTACGCCGGTATTCGATGCCGGGAACTTGCTCGGTATGGACTGTTGGAGCGCGTTGATCGGGGACTCTATCGCATCACCGACGAAGGCGAGGCCTACCTCGACGAGGAGCTCGACGCGTCCGAGCTCGAACCCACCGAGGAGTAGACCCGATTCTCCGCTGACTCGCCCACTGGCTAGCGCCGCAGCTGCCGGTCGATCGTCGTCGACGTCCAGGGCAGCGCGGCGCATACTCTGACGGACACACCGCTCCCTAAAAGCAGTATTTCGGAAGGTTCCGAAGTTCTGAGGCGAGTTCAATCATGTTTGTACTAGTGAAAGTTCAGCCGAAACCCAACCGTTAATTGGGTCCACAAGAGAGGAATCTGACAGTACCCATGGGAAGAGCCCACAGGGGCGAGCCGGCCGCGAGGCTGGCGAAGGTAACGACATGAGCATCGCCACTGTCTCACTCCGGGCCTTGACACCGCCCACGGCTGCAGTGCTGACAGTTGCAAAGCTCACGGACGCGGGATACCCGTACCTGGGGGTCGCACTGGGCCTCGCAGGACTCGGGGTCTACGCGTACGTGCAGTAATCAACTACTGCCGAATCTGTCGGCAACCCACCGACTAGGTGGGTTTTGTTCCTTTGAAAGGTAACGGTGAGCATCGACACTGTCCTGCTACAGTGCCGACGACATTACCGTGCCCGCTTGACAGGCGGGCTATGTCACCTCTTCACGGGATTGTTATTATTCACATCCCAGGACAATGGGTCACTAAGCCATCGTCCTTCCTGTAGCGCATGCACGCGTCAGAGGCAGCCCCTGCGGCTGCCATCCTCAATTCAACACTACACCCACATGAAGCTTGCCCAGACAATTCTGAAGTGAGAACCCTACACAGAGCGCTTGAGCCACCCGACTAGCTCCTCGGGCACTTCGATATACTCGTAGCGACGATCGCTCGTCGCCCCCTCGATGCGGATCAGGTTGTAGTCCTCCATCTTCCGGAGCCACTTCCGGACCGACCGCTTGCTCTTGGGGTCGACAGCCCGGGCCCGGTAGGTGCGGTAGATCGTCCCCATCTTCGCCTCTCCCTCCTCGCGGAGGATGTCGTAGATCAGGTGCTCCTCGTGGCGCAGCCGCTCGGAGGCCTTCTGCCGGACGAACGTCTTCGCGCGCTCCATCGCCTCGTCGATGAGCTCGCGCTCGAGGCTGTCCAGGTCGCGCTCGTCGGCGAGGCGGGCCGCCATCTCCAGGCACTTGATGGCGTTCCGGGCGTCGCCGTCGGCCTGCAT
>SDGW01000653.1_pt1 | contig 14486 bp, 15 predicted proteins | sample 2873831 | NCBI WGS metagenome assembly SDGW01 (sample SAMN08132700, study PRJNA421101) | hypersaline lake metagenome | isolation source: celular fraction 0.22 microns magnesium sulfate-rich crust from ephemeral... | place: Spain: Penahueca Lagoon, Toledo | collected 2011-07
ATGCTCGCACTCCCGGAGGGCTTGACGATGACCGCGGCGTCACAGCCGTCCTCGCGCAGGCGCTCTGCGACCTCGTTCTGTGAACAGCGACCGTAGGTGATGCCGACGGTCCAGTCGCCGACCTCGTGGCGGTTCGCGCGGTCCACGGCGGCCTCGATGCGGGCCTCCTTCTCCACCCGGCGGTGGGCGACGTAATCGAGCACCGACTCGGGGAGTGCGGCGCCGTAGGTGCCGACGACGGTGGTGTACTCCTCCGCACCACTCCAGTAGGCGTAGTCCGCCAGGTCGTCACTCCGCGGGTCCTCCTTCAGCCAGAGATCGTGATCTCGGGTGACCGCCGCGAGCTCCTGGTACTGCTCGTCGAACTCGTACTCCAGCGAGCGCAGCGTCACGTCGACCGTACACTCCTCTTCGCTGTCGCCGACGACGAGGTTCACACCCGCGGCGCGCACGGCCTCGGCAACCTCCTCGCTCCACTGGTGGTGGTCGAACCAGCGCACCGAGTCGCCGACCTCGACCAGCGTCTCGAGGGGTTCGGCGATCTCCTCGTAGTCGTCGGGGCAGATGTCACAGACGTAGAAATCCGTCCCCGCCTCGGCGTACTCGGCGACGTACTCCAGGGACTCGTCGAGGTTGTGTGGGCCGGAGGCGACCAGCGCGACTGTGGAGTGGGTGTGGACCTCCTCCAGCAGCGAGCGCTCCTCGGGTTCGTCGTCCTCGTCAGACTCGTCGCCGCTGCCGAGTTTCTCGACCAGACGCTCCTCGAACGGCACCACGTTCAGCGCGGCGTCGTAGGCCTCGCGAATCAGCGCCGCACAGCCCAGTCCGTCGGCGTCAGAGTCCGTGACAACGACGGCCTCGGCGCCCTCGACGGCCTCCGCGACGCGCTCCTCCGTGCGGTCCTCGTCCAGCGAATCGGGGTAGAAGAAGCCCTTCCCCGGCAGCAGCGAGCGCCGGTGCAGCGAGAGGTCGTCCGTCTCGATGAGTTCGTCGTCCATGGCCGGTGGTGGCGGAGCGCGCCTAAAAGGAGCGTGGAACCGCGCCTGGCGGCGTCAGCGTGCCAGTCGCGCGATCCAGCCGGCTCAGGCCGCCGACTCCGCGTCGTCGCCCTCCACACCCTCACCCTCCAGCTGGCGAACCGTCAGCACCGGGACGGGACAGGTCCGGACCACCCGCTCGGCGACGCTGCCGATGAGGAACCGGTTCTCGCCGTGGCGGCCTCGCGTGCCCGTAGCGACGGCGTCGGCGTCCACCTCGCGAGCGTAGGCCGCGATCTCGTTGGCCGGGCGACCCTCCCGCACGGCGGTCTTCACGTCGGTAGTCGCGCGGGCGGCCACGTCCGCGACGGCGTCCTGGCCCTGCTCTTCGAGCCCCTCGCGGAGCTCTTCTCGGACCGACTCCGGCGAGGAGCTGATCTCGCTCTCGTCGATGACGGAGAGGGCGTGGACCTCGGCGTCGAACCGGTAGGCCAGGTCGAGCGCGACCCCGACCGCGCGCTCGACGCTGTCGGAGCCGTCGGTGGCGACGACGATGGTGTCGAACATGGCTGTGGGGTGCGGCGCTGGCCCCATAACTCTCGCGGACGCGGGCGCCAGCCCGCAGGTCGAGCCGGTGGTCGGGACGACCCTACCAAGCGGGGGTTGAGGGGTGATGAAACGCTCCATCGTAGGGGTGTGTCGTGCTGCTTAGAGAGGACGAGTTCAGCAGGGGTCGGTGTTCGTTTCGACGGATCAGCGGTGAGCCGGTTCGGTAGCACGAACGGTGGTTCCATCGCTGACACGGAGGGACGAGGACGCCCACAACTCGAAGACCAACTGCTGTACAGAACCATACTGTGAGGCGAATCGATCAGAGTCGACACCAGTCCTGCTCTCCTGACGGTGTCTCGAACCCGTCGGCACCGAGCGGTCGAGGGTGGCAGGTTTGCAGACACCAGCATCTTAGTATCGAACTACGGAACAGCACGTATGGTTGGTTGGCTCGAAATCTTGGGTACTGCATTTGTGCTGCAGCTCCTCGCTCTGCCGGGTGAAAAAGGACAGCTGGTGATCGCTGCGCTCGCCACGAAGTACGACCCGTACGTGGTCGTGGCCGGCGCAGCAACCGCATTCGGTGGCTGGACAGTGCTGGAAATTCTGCTCGGGAACGCACTGAAAGGCGCACTCCCCGAAGTGTTCCTCGACGGCCTCACTGCGGCGTTGTTCTTCGTCTTCGCTGCGTGGATCCTCTACACATCACAGCTCGACTTCGAGGACGACACGAGTGACGAGCAGCCGCTCACCGATAGTCGTCCGGATGGCGTCGACGACGCAGTCGATGTCGTTCCATCTCGTTTCGCGGGGTTCGTCCCGTCGTTTTCGTTGATGGTGTTCGGCGAGTTCGGCGACAAAACACAACTGATCACGATCGGGCTCGCCGTCCAGTATGGTGCCCATCCGGCTATTTGGCTGGGAGAGATGCTCGCCATCGTTCCTGTGAGCTTGGCGACGGCACTGTTTTTCTCGCGCAGTTCGGCATACATCAACACGAAGTGGGTACGTTCCATCTCGGCGAGCTTGTTCGCGCTATTTGGGCTCGATATCGTGGCGAAATACCTCCTCGGCTTCCACTTCCTCCCCTTTTGACGGCGTGTGAGAGACGGCTGCGCCGGGAACGGGCGTCGAATGTCACGACGACGGGCGAAGGGGGTCCGGCTCGAAACACCCTGACGAGGAGTCGGCGGAACCGAGAACCTACGTTCCTCGCTTGTGGATAGGTCAGCATGACAACTGAGGCATTGCCACCCGACGCGACCGCACGAGAATCCATCCGGTTCTACCTGCTGGATCACCGGTCACCCATCGGCAAGGCTATCGACATCGGGTTGCTGCTACTCAACTTGCTGTTCGTCGCTATCTACGTGTTGGAGACCTATCCGCTAGAGTCACTCTCGCGTGAGAACCTCTGGACCCTGGAGATCGGTCTGGCACTCATCTTCCTCGTCGAGTACGTCCTTCGAATATACGGGGCCGAGAGCCGGCTGTCCGAGGTTACCAATCCGTACACTGTCGTGGACCTGCTCGCCATACTGCCGACCCTGATCGTGTTCGCGCTGCCGGCCTCACCAACAATCGTCAGCATCGGATTCCTTCGCGTCGTCCGGGTGGTGCGCGTGCTGCGTTTCTATCGGTTCGTGCGGGACGCGGAGTTCTTCTTCGGGACCGTCTCGGACAACACACTTCGAGGCTTGAAGCTCCTCTTGACCGTGCTGGTGATCTTCTTCGTCGCGGCCGGCCTGTTCTACAGCGCTGAAGCGGCCGCCAACCCAGGAATCGACACGTTCGGGGACGCCTTCTACTACAGCGTGGTGACGCTCTCCACAGTCGGCTTCGGGGACATTCTCCCGGTGACCAGCGCGGGGCGATGGGTGACGATCGCGACGATCCTCGCGGCAATTATCGTCGTCCCGTGGCAGGGTAGCAAGATTCTGCGGGAGTGGGCCTTCTCCGAGAAGGTCGACGTGACGTGCCCGAACTGCGGGCTGTCCTATCACGACCCGGACGCCTCCCACTGTAAGGCGTGTGGCCACGTCATCTTCCAGGAGCACGATTCGAGACAGTAACCACGTTGCGACAGGACAACCGTGTCCCCACAGAGTCGCCGGCGATACGGGTTCCGCCCCCGTGAACTCGTTTCAATCCAAACAGAGGAGTATCTGCTCCGAATATCGGGTCACGGGAGATCCGCGCTGTGTATTCACCAGGACCGTTGAACCCGGTCGAGAATTGTCGATTTCGACACGCCCGTTACTGGAGTCGCTGACCGGGACCCACGGAAACGGTTTTGCCCCGCCGGAGTTCACAGGGACGTATGAACACCGAGGTCGACCTCGTGCTCGTCCCCGTGGACGGCAGCGAGGAGTCGACACGCGCCGTGGAGTACGCCGCCGCCGTCGCCGAGGCCTACGACGCCGCGGTCCACGTGGTGTACGTGCTCGGCGAGGAGGTCGTCAGAGCCATCGAGACCGGCGCGGTCGAGGAGGCCGCCGTCGCCGACGAGACCGAGGAGTACGTCGAGACGGCCGGCGAAGTGGTGGGCAACCACGGCGTGGCGGTGACCACCTCCGTCGCCGCCGGCTTCTCGACCGAGCGACTCAGCCGCCATCCCGGGAGTGTCGTGCTCGACACCGCCGAGAGCGTCGGCGCGGACTTCCTCGTGGTCCCGCGTGAGCCACAGGCCGGGGGCTCTGCGGAGGTGCTCGAGAAAGCCGCCGAGTACGTGCTGCTGTACGCGAGTCAGCCCGTCCTCTCGGTCTAGGCTTCGAACTAGGCTTCGGCCTCGGCTGTGGCGTGGTCCGGGTGGAGTCGGATCGCCATCTCCAGTTCGAAGCTCTCGGCGTCGGTCGTCTCGAACCCGATCTTCTCGTAGAGCGAGACGGCGGCGTGGTTCCAGCGCTCGACGGTGAGCCAGACCTTGTCGACGCCCTGTTCGGCGCCGTAGCCCAGCACCACCTCCATCAGCGCCGTCCCGATCCCCCGGCCCTGGTGGGACTGGAGCACGAAGATGGCGAGTTCGTGGGGGGTGTCACGTCCGTCCTCGGGCACGAGCGTCGCGTGGCCAACCACCGCGTCGCCGTCCCACGCGAGCACGTTCAGACACTCGGGGTCGAGGATGCGGTCGAGCCACTTCCGGAGCTGGGAAGGGCGGCTGGGCGGGATGCCCTGGGCGCGGTCCTCGGCGTCGAACTCGTCGTACATCGCCCGTAACGCCTCTCGGTCGCCCTCGTCGCCGTCGTAGGCCCGGATCTCGATGGTGTCCCCCTCGGCGTCCTCGACAGTGTGGGGCGGCGCCGGGAACCCGGCCTCGACGGGGTCGGGGTAGCGTTCGGGGCCGTTCATACTCACCGCACTAGCCTCACCGTGATCCGGGCGTTCAACAGCACGAACTCCGCGATGCTGCCGACGTTGATCTTCCCCATCGGGCTGGTCTGGCCGCCGCCCAGCGCGATCTCGTCGAACGCCTCACGCTCGGCGATGTCCACCAGTTCGCTCCCCGCGTGCCCTTCGACGTGCCGGACGTCCGCGTCGGCCCCCGCGTCATCCAGCAGCTCCTCGACCCGCGCTTCGATCTCCTCGCGTGTGCGGTCCGACCGCGGGTTGTCGACGATGGCGACGGTGAGCTCGTCGCCGACCTCGGTCGTCCGCTCGACGACGCGCTCGAGCGCCCGGATAGAGTCGTCGCTCCCGCCGATACCGAGCAGCACCTTCATGCGGAGAGGGTCCACGGCTCGACGGATAAACCCCGCGGCGCGACGGCGCCCGTCGGTGGACAGCCATATGTCCGTGGCTGTGTGAGGGAGGGCCATGAGCGAGGACCCGACGGCCGACGATCCGGCCGGCGAGGACGTGAGCGAGGACCGCGAACGGGAGATTGAGAGGGGGGAAGACACGGGAGCGGCGACAGATTCGGAACCGGCCGAGCACGACGAGGAAGCCGAATCGAGGACGGTCGACGAGGAGACGGAGCCGTCGGCGCCCCGAGCCGGCGACGAAGAAGCACCCGGACCCGAGCACGACCGAGCACCGCCCGCCGACGAGGTGCCCGAGGACGTCCAGCAGTACGCCCGGTTCACCAAGATGGACCAGGCCGACTACGAGCGGGTCAACGAGTTCCTCCGCGAGCGCACCTACATCACCGCCCGGGAGTGGGCCATCGCCCGGCTCTGTGCGGACTTCCGGACCGAGACGGGCGTCGAGATGACCAAGATCGGCGAGAACCTCCCGCGGCTGGTGCCGTTCATGACCGACACCTACACACCGCAGGCGGTGAACCAGGCCCGTGCCTCCTTCGAGGAGAAGGTGACCAAGGCGGGCGCGACGTTCCTCTACGGCGCGATGTCGGGTTTCTTCACGGCCGAGGAACTGGACGAGACGATGTACGAGGTGACCGAGATCGCGAAGTTCCTGCTGGAGGTCGAGGGTGTCGACCTCTCGGTCGAGGAGGAACTGGAGGCCGAGGACGAGATCTCGCGGGTGATGCGCGACGTGCGCGAGGCGTCGGCGACGGTGCGGGGCGAGGAGGTCAAGTGCCCGGAATGCGGGCACGTCCACGAACCGGAGTGACACACACGCGGCAGGTTCTCGGTCTCCGGTTGAGGAGTTTCGTTCAGACGTATGGAGATCCACCCGCTGCGGACCGAAGCGGAACTGGCGCAGGCGCTGGACCTGACCGCGGCGGCCTGGCGCGAGGCGTTCGACCACGTCCTCTCGCCCGCCGAACTCGACAGCGTCGCGGCGGCGACGACGAGCGACGTCCAGACGAAGTTCGAGAGCCTCCAGGAGGCACCCGACAGCGTGGTGCTGGTCGCGGAAGACGACGGTGGCGACGTGGCGGGCTGGCTCTCGTCGACGTGGCACCCCGAGCGCCGGAAGGCGTACGCTCACGAGGGCGAGGCGGATATCCGGACACTCTACGTTCGACCCGCTAACTGGGGCGAGGGGACCGGAACGGCACTTCTCGATGCAGCACTCGACAGCGTCCCGGATTCGCTGGACGCCGTTGTACTGGAGACGTTCCGCGCGAACGAGCAGGGACGGGCGTTCTACGAGTCTCGCGGGTTCGCGGTGCGCGGGACTGGGCAGTTCGACGTGGGTGAGAACAGCTATCCGACGGTCGTCCTCGAACGCGAGCGCTGAATTCTGCTCAGTGGAACCCCATCGACTCGGTGTCGAGGTTCGCCTCGACGTAGTCCCGACCGTGATCGGTGATGACGTAGCAGGACTCCACCTCGTTGAGTCGCCGGACGTAGTCGCCCTCGGCCAGTTCCCGGACCGCGTCGAGGACGGCGGTTCGGGTGGGCGGGTCGTCCATCCAGTCGGTGAGGTTGATGGCGATCCCGCTGGGCGAGATGCCGACACCGGACTGGTAGAGCAGTCGAAGCACGGAGTGGGCGGCGTCGGAGTCGAACTCGGACATTGGTGCCCGGTTGGAGTGTGTGGGTCAAACCGTCCGTGGCCGAGACAGTACTGTCGGGGTGACCCACCTCGAAGTCACAGGACGCTCTACGGGAATGGAGTCACTCGAAAAGGCCAGTCCGGTGTGGGGCCGGACTGGCGGTCGCCGGAATGCTGGTACCCCTGCCGAGGGTATCGAGAGGGCAAACGCGTGGGGTGTGGATGGTACGCATCGTCGGACGAAATCTGGGTACGGCTCCCGGGCCGACGAACCGTCGCACCAGGCGCTCCCGGTTTGCCCCCTGAATGTAGTCAGTCGGGACGTTCCCCTCGTGACTACGTTACAGGTAGTGACTTCTCCCCGAAAGGACTGTCCCCTTGAAACCAAGGCGACTTATGCGTGTTCGGCACCCGCCGGAGCTACTCGACAGCCGCATAGGCCCACCAAAAACGTCGTTTTTGTCCGTTCGTGCGACCGTCTCGCGACAGCTTACGCTTCGAATCCGTCTTCCCACCGGAACGTTCCGTTCCGCTGCACCACCTCACCATCCACCTCCATCCGGGAGTCCTCGCTCATGTCGGTGATCATGTCCACGTGGACCGCCGAGTCGTTCGCCTCGTCCTCCTGGCCCGCCGGGAAGTTCGAGGAGTACGCTCGGCCGAGCGCCAGGTGCACCGTATCGCCCATCTTCTCGTCGAACAGGATACTGTCGGTGAAGCGGTCGATCCCGCGGTTCATCCCGATACCGAGTTCGCCCAGCCGCTTCGCGCCCTCGTCGGTGTCGAGTACCTCGGCGATGACCGCCTCGTTCTGGCCCGCGGAGAAGTCGACCACCTCGCCGTCCTCGAAGGTCAGGTGGACGTCGCGGACGCGCTTGCTGTTGATGGTCATCGGCACGTCGAAGTACACCTCGCCCTCCGTCGCGTGGGGTGCGGTGAACACCTCGCCCGAGGGGAGGTTGTGGGAGTCGTACGCGACGCTGGCGGCGGAGTTGACCGCGGTGCGGCCCTCGATTGACATGGTGAGGTCGGTGTCCGCCTTCACCAGCCGGACCTCCGAGCCCTCGTCGAGGATCTCCTTCATCTTCGCCATCTCGTCGGCCAGTTCCTCCCAGTTCCGGAGGACGGCGTCGTAGACGAACTCCCGATACTCCTCGTAAGCCATCCCTGCCTGTTGGGCCAGTGAGCGAGTTGGGTGGACCGTCGACACCCAGTCCGTATCCATTCGGGCTTCGCGGATCCCCTGACTGGCGCGGTTCTTCGCCTGCCGCGTCTCGGGGGGGACGTCTGCGGTCGCCATCGTGTTGCGGCCGCCACCGAGGAACAGCACGGAGTCGGCGTTCTCGTAGAGCGCGAGCTCGTGGGGCGGGTCCGCGTCGAACTCGCCGTCGTGAGCCCGGAGGTACGCGCGACTCATCTCGTCGGAGCTGTAGAGCGTCACCACGTTGGCGCCGCGCTCGCCCAGCGCCTCCGCGACCGCGACCCCGAGGTCGTGTGCGCCCTCGCCCACGCTGACCACCACGTCGTCGCCCGCCTCGATGCGGGCGCTCCAGTCTACCAGCGTCTCGGCGTGCTGCCGGATGCGTTCGTCCATGGCCGAGCCGTCGCCGGGAACCGGGAAAACACTCCCGAAGCGGGCAACCGTCCCGGGTTTACCCCCCTCCTTTTTCGCGCTGAGGGGAGTTACAACGACGAACCGATGGGGCAGAAACGCACTCACGACTCGACAGCCCCGCTGGGCGTGAAAGCGGTCTGTGCGCTCGTCGCCGTCGCCGCCGCCATCGCCTTCTTCTACGGGCTGCACTTCGTCGTGCAGGGCAACCAGCACGACATCGTGCTGGGAGCGGTGCTGCTCACCCTCGCGCTGTTCGAGGCGGTCGCCGCCCGCGGCCTCTGGAACCTGAAGCCGTGGTCGTGGTACGCCGGCCTCGGCGTCTTCGTTCTCAGTGCGGTGGTCGGGTTCTACGTCCTCATCCTGAAGATCGACGACCCGCTGCTGCCAGGGATCAACTTCCTCGTCAGCGCCGTGGGCGCGGCGTACATCTACCACCAGCGACCCATCTACACGCCCAACACGCAGGCGCGCTACGACGCGATTCGTAACGAGAGCGTGCTCGGGGAGTTCGAGTTCTACCAGCGGATGAAGGCCGACCAGTCCGCGCCGCTGGGGATGCGGCTGCTGGTCGTCGTGGGGGCGCTGTTCAGCGTGATCGCCTTCTTCCAGGGCACCTACTACATCTGGCACCACGGCCACGTCGTGACGGGGCTGATGCTGGTCGCCGCCGCCGGCGTCGAACTCTACGTGCTCTACGGCCTCTGGTTCGTCCAGCGCTGGGCGTGGTTCGCGGGGATCGCGCTGTTCGGCCTCGGCGCCGTCATCGCACTCTTCAGGATCTTCCTCGTCAACGACACCGTCGCCGTCGCGGAGTTCTTCCTCGACGTGTTCGTCGTCGCCTACCTGGTGTCGAAGAAGCCGGTGTACGCGCCGCGGGTGCGGGTGGACCTGACGCCGCGGTAGCGCGCTCGAGACGAACCGGGCGAAGCTTCACGGACGACCGGCCCTACCGCGGCGTATGGCTCCGACCCTGCTGCTCGGCGGCACCGTCGTGACTGTCGACGCCGACCGCCGCGTGCTCGACCCCGGCGCAGTCGCCGTCGCGGACGACACCATCCTCGCGGTCGGCCCGCGCGAGGAACTGCTGGCCGACTACCCCGACGCCGACCGCATCGACCTCGCAGACCACGTCCTCCTGCCCGGACTCGTCGACAGTCACGGCCACGCCGGCCACGGCCTCACGAAGAACCTCGCCGACGGAACGGGCGAGGACTGGCTCGACCTGGTGAAGGAACTCTACTTCGAGGGTAGCGGGACGGCGTTCTGGGAGGCGGAAGGGCGACTGGCCGCGCTGGAACGGCTCCGGTCGGGTGTCACCACCTCACTGTCCTACGTCGGGTCGATGCCACGGGTCGACGACCCGAAGTTCGCCGCCGCGGCGGCGACGGGCTACCGCGAGTTCGGCTTGCGTCACGTCGTCGCCGTCGGGCCGCCGGACGGACTCCCCGTCCGCTGCAGGGACCCCGACACGGGCACCGAAACGACGGTCGACCTCGACCACGCGATGGCGACGACCGAGGCCGTCGTCGACGACCTCCACGGAAGCGAGAACGGCCGTCTCCAGGTCGCGATCGCTCCCTCGTCGCTCGTTCCCGAGACGGACGAAGAAGGGAACGCGACGTCCGCGAGTGTCGCTCAACTCCGGAGCGTGACCGAATTAGCCGAGCAGCGGGACCTCCCGATTCACGCACACGCCTACGCCGGCGAGGTGGTCGCGGCGCTGGACGCCGAGCCCGAGGTGTTGACCGAGCGCTTGTCGCTGGCTCACTGCGCCGGCATCAGTAGCGAGGAAGTGAGAATCATGGCCGAGCACGGCGTCGCCGCCTCCCACGGCCCGCTGACCCACGCCTACGCGTCGGACCGGTTCCCGGTCGTCGAGGCGATGGAGCAGGGCGTCACCGTCGCCGTCTCGACGGACGGCAGCGCGCCGGACCGCTCGTTCGACCTGCTCTCACAGGGCCGGGTCGCCGCCCAGCTCCAGCGCGCCCACCACGAGGACACGAGCCTGCTCCCGGCCGGGCGGGTGCTGGAGGCGATGACCATCGACGCCGCGGCTGCGCTGGGTGTGGCCGACGAGGTGGGCTCGCTCGAACCCGGCAAGCGCGCCGACGTGGTGGCAGTCGACCGGCGCTCGGCCAAGCTCGGCCCGCACCTCGATGCCGGCCAGACAGTCCCCAGACTGGTCCACTACGCCGACGGCAGCGACATTTCGTTCGCGATGGTCGACGGCGTGGTTCGACTGTCCGACGGTGACGTGATCGCCCCAGACGCGCCGGCGGTGGACGCGGTGCTGGACGACGCTACGGCCGCCGCGAGGACCGCTCTCGACCGGATTGGCGCCGCAGACGCGCTGGAACCACACCCGGACCTCTGGGGGTCGGTGCGGTACGGCACGGAGTCCGAGTAGCCGTCGAACGGGAGAACCACAACGGCTACTTGCCGCCCCACACAGCCTCGCGTATGGAACTCGGCGTCATCGGACTCGGGCGGATGGGGCAGATCGTCGTCGACAGAACCCTCGAAGCGGGCCACGACGTGGTCGCGTTCGACCTCGACGCGGAAGCCGTGGCGGACGCGGCCGAGATGGGCGCCACCGCCGCCGAGGACGTGGCGGACCTCTGTGACCGCCTCGGCGAGGAGAAGCGCATCTGGCTGATGGTTCCCGCAGGTGATGCGGTCGACGCCACGCTGGACGAACTCGAACCGCACCTGAGCGAGACGGACGTGGTCGTCGACGGCGGCAATTCCCACTTCGAGGAGTCCACCCGCCGGGCAGAATCGACGGACGCAGCCTACCTCGACTGCGGTACCTCCGGGGGGCCAGCGGGCGCACATCTCGGCTTCTCGCTGATGATCGGCGGTCCGGAGTGGGCCTACGAGGAACTCGTCCCCGTCTTCGACGCCGTCGCCACAGGGCCACAGGGCCACGACCGGATGGGCCCCGCTGGCTCGGGCCACTACGTGAAGATGGTCCACAACGGCGTGGAGTACGCGCTGATGCAGGCCTACGGCGAGGGGTTCGAACTGCTCGCGGAGGGGCGCTACGACCTCGACCTCGAAGCCGTCTCCCGGACGTGGAACAACGGCGCGGTCATCCGCTCGTGGCTGCTCGAACTCTGCGAGGAAGCGTTCCGCGAGGAGGGCAACGACCTCGGCACCGTCGCCGACCACGTATCCGGCGGCTCGACGGGCACGTGGACCGTCCAGGAGGCGATGGAACAGGAGGTTCCGGTGCCGCTCATCTACCAGGCGCTCGCCGAGCGGTTCGGCTCGCGTGCGCCAGAGGACGGGCGGTTCGCACGACGGCTGGCGAACCGCCTGCGGTACGGCTTCGGCCGGCACGAGGTCGCGCGGCAGTAGGCGAGGCTGGCCGTTCCGATCAGGAGTTACCTAGTTGCCCGTTTCGGTTTCCGTCGGAGTTGCCTCACCTTCGTCTGTCTCCGTCTCCGTTTCCTCGTCTTCGTCGGTCTCCGTCTCCGTCTCCTCGTCTTCGTCAGTCTCTGTCTCCTCTTCTTCTTCCTCCTCGTCCTCGTCCTCGTCGTCCTCGTCGTCGCCCTCACCCACGACGAACTGGCTCACGACGTCCTGGACGTCGGACTGCGAGCTGGCCTCGTCGAACGCGTTGGGGGACGGCACGGTACCGTCGTAGGCGTTCATCGCCGCAGCGTGGCGCGCCTCCACGCTGTGGATGGCGAGGGCGGCCCCCAGCAGGTCGGGGCTCTCGACGTACGGCGCCGCGCCCGCGTAGGCGGCGACGCCCGTGTTCTCGATGGTCGCCGCCAGCGAGATGAACTCCCCGACCTCCTCGAAGTCGAACTCGTACTCGGCGGCCACGACCGGGTCGCCCCCGAGCAGTTCGATGGTCTGGGTGAGTGTGTCGACGTGCTCGGCCTCCTGTTCGGCGAGCGTCTCGACGTAGGCGTACGCCTGCTCGCGATGTTCTTCGTCGTACTCACTCAGCGGTTCGGCCTCGACGAACGCTTCCTCGTCGAACGTCTCGAGGGCCGTCTCGTAGAACGCGGCCTCGAGGTGCTCGAGCGAGAGCGCGTAGTTCAGCACGTCGATATCCGTGCCTTCGACGTCGTCGAACGCCGCCTCCTCGTCGGGCATGGTGTGGTCGTCCGCGACGGCGACGCCGGCACCGCCGCCGAGCGCCAGTAGTGCACCGCCCGCGACTGCAGATTTACTCAGGAACCCACGCCGCGACTGGTTCCCACGGTTCGTGTCCGCTGTCGACTCTGGGTCGTTGCTGTCGGTCATAATTGGTGCCGGATTCCGGCAGAATAGCCCTCTCGCTCCCGGCGATTAGTTATGAGCCAGCAACGAACAGTAGGGTCGAACCCGGCTGAGTAGGGTCGGTTCGACGATTCGTAGAGCCGCTCTACGGGCCCCTGGGTCGGTGGCGTCGACGGGGCTACAGGTCCGCTTCGCGGAACCAGATCAGCCCCACAGCCACCGGCAGCACCAGCCAGATCAGCAGGAAGAGTAGGACCATCGGATCCGAGAAGAGCGGGGAGAGATCCGGCCCGAGCGCCTTCCGGGCGTCGGGATTGGGAACGACGCCGAACAGCATGCTGAACATCTGGACCCGTGCCTGCAGGTCGGTCATGAACAGGCTGTCGACCAGCGTCTTGTACGCCTGAATCGGGTTGAGCAGCTTCAGGAAGAGTTCGAGCTGGTACTTGCCCGGCGTCGAGAGCGAGAACACCTCGTTGACGGCGCGGCTGACCCCCGAGACGAAGAAGTTCCAGAGGAACCAGAACGTGCCGAACAGCCCGCCGGCGCCGACGATGGCCTGCTGGTTGCTGTTGGCGGCCGCCGAGACGCCGACGGAGATACCGACGAACACCACGCCCAGCAGCGCGGTCAGCAGCGCGAACTGGACGTAGATGAAGAAGTTCACGCCCGAGGCCTGGGGCAGCATCGCGAGGAAGGCGACGAAGAAACCGATGAGGACGGGGAGCGTGACGACGGCGCTGCGGCCGAGCAGCTTCCCGAGCACCACGTCGTCACGGGAGTGGGGCAGCGCGAGCAGTAGCTTCATCGTCCCGGACTCCCGCTCGCGGGTGATGGAGGCGTAGGCGACGACGATGGCGGTTAGCGGGATGAGGATGGCCGTCCCCTGCTTCAGGAAGAAGAGGAACCCCTGCAACAGCCCCTGGGACTGCTGGGGCCCCTGCTGTCCGCCACCGAGGTAGAGCTGGCCGATGGCCGCGCCGGCGAAGACGAGGATAGAGAGCGCCGAGAGCACCCAGAGCCAGCGCGAGCGAACGGCGTCCTGGAAGTCCTTGCGTGCGACCGCCTGCCAGCTCATGCTTCCACCTCCGTGGCCTCGTCCTCGGTGTACGCGAGGAACAGGTCCTCCAGCGAGGTCTCGCGGGTCTCGAAGTCGTGGACGGTCACGCCCGCGTCCTCCAGCGCGCCGATGACCTCGGTCTTGGCCTCGGGGTCACACTGCACCGTGACGGTTCCCCCGTCGGTGGCCGCGGAGTCCACGCCCGGGAGCGCCCGGACGGCCTCGAGCTGGTCGTCGGTCGCCGCGTCGACGGTGATGGCGAGCGCGGCGTCGCCGCCGACGGCCTCGCGCAGCCCCTCGACGGAGTCCTTCGCGACGAGGCGGCCGTCCCGGAGGATGCCGACGGTGTCACAGACCGCTTCAACCTGCCCCAGCACGTGGCTGGAGAAGAAGACGGTCGCGCCGCGGGCGGCCTCCTCGCGGACGATCTCTCGCATCTCCTTGGCGCCCGCCGGGTCGAGACCGGAGGAGGGCTCGTCCAGGATGAGCAGGTCGGGCTCGCCCACGAGGGCCATCCCGAGCGCGAGGCGCTGGCCCATCCCCTTGGAGTAGCCGCCCGCCTTGCGGTCGCCGTCGCCGTCCAGCCCCACGCGTTCGAGGACGGCGTCGGGGTCGGCGTCCACCCCTTTGGACTCGATAGCGA
>SDGW01000654.1_pt1 | contig 14482 bp, 15 predicted proteins | sample 2873831 | NCBI WGS metagenome assembly SDGW01 (sample SAMN08132700, study PRJNA421101) | hypersaline lake metagenome | isolation source: celular fraction 0.22 microns magnesium sulfate-rich crust from ephemeral... | place: Spain: Penahueca Lagoon, Toledo | collected 2011-07
CGGCCCCGCCACGAGCATGATCGAGAACGGGATGCCGGCGTACCCGGTGAACCCGAAGGTCCAGACGATGGCCATCACCAGCGAGACGACGCCCAGCACGAGGTCCGCCAGGTCGCGGTAGGCCAGCAGGAGGAAGGTCAGGATCAGGATGACGGCCGCGGGGACCACCAGCAGCAGCGCGTCCGCGATGAGGTTCTGGGACTCGGTCCCGATCAGCGCGCTCCCGAACGTCTCGATGCTCCCCTCGCCGGTCCGCTGGACGGTGAAGTCGGCCCGCTCCTGGACCGGCGCCAGCGGGCTGCCGCCGCCCTGGCCGGCCCCGCTGGAGAGCCCCTCCGGCACCTCGTGGGTGACCGTGCCCAGCGTCGCCGACGTCGACGCCGCCTGGCGGTTGAAGTCGACGCCGACGAGGCTCCGGAACTGCGGGTTCTCGTCGTAGGCCGCGCGGATCGCTTCCTTGCGCTCCGTCCGCGTCGAGTGCTCGATGGCGTCGATCTGCGCCTCGAGCGTCGTCGCCTCGGGGTCGATGCGCTGGGCGACGACGGCGGCCGCGCTGCCCGTCGACGTGACCCGCAGCTCCTCGTTGTCCGCCAGCTCCTCCTGGGTCCGCAACATCCGCAGCATCGCGTCCCGCGAGAGGACGTTAGTGCCGCTCTGGAGCAGCTGGGTGCTCCCGGTGTCGGTCGTGAACGTCGGCGAGAACTCGTCGTTGATCGCCTCCAGCGCCTCGTTCTCCGGGACGCCCTCGGCGAACTGCGAGGAGCCCGCCTCCGTCGAGATGGCGCCCAGGCCGCCGGCGAACGCGACCGTCACGACCAGGAAGGCCAGCACGACCCGCCGGGAGTCGTTGACGATCCGGTCGTCGACCCAGTCGACGTAGCGCTGGTGCTCCATCAGCTGAAGCGCAGGTAGCCGCCGATGGCGAGGACGCCTACGAGCGCCGCGATGCCGACGGCGATCAGCGAGGATCCCCCGCCGCCGTCGTCAGACTGGACCCTGACGGGCACGTTGTAGGTGTCCGAGGTCACCGTGTCGCCGTCGGGCTCCTCGTACTGGAAGTCCATCGACAGGGGGTAGGTCTTGGCCAGGGCGTCCTGCCCAGCGGTGACGCCGAACGTGACGTTGCGCGACTCGCCGGGTTCGAGGCGCTCGATGAACCCCTCGTCGTCGTTCGTCGTGATGGGGTCGTTGGCGAACATCTTGACGGAGATGTCCGTCAGCGTCTCGTCGTCGGCGTTCTCGACCCGCACCTCGACGGTCGACGCGCTGCCCGGCGTCAGGTTCGCCGACTGGATCGAGACGTCGAACTCGTCGGTGTCGGGACCGACCTCCTGGCGGACGTTCAGCGCGTCGCTGGACTGCCGGTCGCCGCCCGAGTCGTCGTACTCGGCGGTCAGGGAGAACTGCCGCGGCCCGGCCTCGGCGCCCTCGCTGACCTCGACGCCGAAGTCGAACGCGGCTGCCTCGCCCGCATCGAGCGACCCGACGGCGTACTCCGTCTCCGTCGGGTTGACGTTCCGCTGCTCGCCCGACCATTTGAGGACGACGTCGTCGACCCGGCTGTCGCCGGTGTTGACCAGCTCGCCGGTCAGGCGACCGTCGTCGCCGACCTCGAGGGTCCCGGAGACGTTGCGGACCGCGAAGGACTGCTCGGGGTCGGGCACGACGCCCACCGAGATGCCCTCGACCCTGCCGGCGTTGCCGGCGTCGTCCTCGTAGCCGACGGCGGCGCTCAGCGCGTAGTTCTGGCGCTCGGCGTTCTCGCTGGCGCTGAGGTCGAAGCTGACCGTCCGGGTCTCGCCCGTCGACCAGTTCCCGACGTAGCGGGTCCCGGACTCCGCCTCGCCCAGCGTCACGTGGGCGTTCTGGGAGGTCAGTTGCACGGTCGCGCCGTTGGCCGTCGCGGGCCCCTGGTTGCGGAGCGTCAGGTTGTAGGTGCCGCGGTCGCCGACGGCGACGTCGCTCTCGGTGTCGACGACGGTGAACTGCTGCTCGGCCTGGGGCGCGATGCCCACCGTCACCGGCGAGATGTTCTCCGTCTGGCCGTTGGACTGCTCGTGCTCGCCCGAGAGCGTGAAGGCGTAGGGCTCGGAGTCGGCCGTCTCGGCGGCCGCCACGCGGTAGGTCAGCTGGCGGGTCTCACCGGGGGCCAGCGACTCGACGTAGCGGTCGGCCGTCCCGGACTGGCCGAAGGTGACGTCCTGACTCGGAGAGGCCAGCGAGAGCGTCGCGTCGCGGGCCGTCCGGTCGCCGGTGTTCTCGACGGTCAGCTCGACCGTCCCGGTGCCGCCCACCCGGACGTTCGAGTCGACGTTTTGCACCGTCAGCTGCGGGGTGCGCTCGACGGTCACCGACAGCGTGATCGTCTCGTCGGCGTCGGTCTCCTGCTGGGTGCCGTCGCCCTCGGAGATGTAGTCGGTGTACTCGTAGTCGAGGTTGACGGCCACGTCGTAGGTCCCCGGTTCGGCGTCGTCGGGCACGGAGACGCGGAAGGGGACCGACCGCGGCTCGGCGGTTCCAAGCGTCCCGAGCGCCTGCCGGCCCGTCAGCACGTCGATCGGGGCCGACCGGTTGTTCAGCGCCACCGTCAGCCCGCGGGCCGTCTGGACCCGCTCGTTGAGGGCCGACGCCCCCTGGCCGCTGCCGGCGCTCTCGAGGTCGCCGCTGTTGACGAGCGTGACCTCCAGGGTCGTCTCCTGGCCGGGCGCGACGGTGCTGTCGGCGAACTGGGCGTCGATGTCCGGACTCCCGACCACCGCCGCGAGGGCCGTCGTCGGGACGAGCAGGGCCGCGACGAGCGCGACCACCAGGAGCGTCCGTCCTCTCATGTGGACACCCCGCGCTGGTGCGGTGCGGCGGTCAGTGTGCGCCCGGCCGTCGCCCGGCCGTTCCGACGGATACGGGGCATCCGTCCAGCCCGTTCGCTCGCGCCACCCCGACCGGTGACGTCCCGCTGCGCGCCACCGTCTAACGCTCGCTCTGACATGTGTCGAACGAACGTTCGGTAACATATGAATCTACCGAAGCGTCTCGGACGCCCGACGGCGTTCGATCGCGGCGCGGCCGATCGGACCCGGCAGAGCGCGGTTCGACTGCTTTCCACCGGCCGGGACCGCCGGGATCCGTGGCGTTGACCGCAAGGCTTACCCGTCGATCGAATATTCGTTCGGTATGGTTGACGAGATCCCGCTTCTGGGGGAGCCGGCGAACTCGCGGGAGGAGATCATGCACGCCACCTTCGCCGCGCTGACGAAGTACGGGTACGCGGGCCTGTCCATCCAACGCATCGCCGACGAGGCCGACCTGAGCAAGTCCACGTTCTACCACCACTTCGACGACAAGGACGACCTGCTCCGGTCGTTCGTGGAGTACGTGCTCGAGGAGTTCAGCCGCGTGCTCTCGACGCGGACCAGCGACGACCCGGTCGAGGCGCTGTGGACGTACGTCGACCTGCTGCTGGCGTCCGACGAGGTCGACGTCCTCCAGGGGGAACTCAGCGACGAGATGCTCGAGTGCTACGTCGAGCTGCGCGCGCAGGCGGTGCGCGACGACGCCCTCCGTGAGCTGTTCACCCGTCAGGACGACGCCTTCGCGGAGCAGCTCGCCGACGTCGTCCGGGACGGCATCGACCGGGGCGTCTTCCGGGACGTCGACCCGGAAGCCGTCGCGGCGTTCGTCCAGACGATCGACGGCGGCCACGTCCTCCACCGGGTGACCAGCGACGACCACGACACGGACCAGATCAGGTCCCAGCTCGAGGCCTACGTCCGCGGGCACCTGCTGGTCGACGGCGCCAGCGAGGGTCACAGTTAAGCCCCGCCGTACACTGGTCACGTGCGATGACAGCCAGCGTCGTTCCGGGGGGACGACCGATCGGACCCGGGTGGATCGCGCCCTGCGTCGCGTTCGCGGGCGTGCTCGCGCTCGCACAGGGGATCGAACCGACGGCGGCGAGCGCGGCCGTCCTGCTGGCGACGAGCACTCGCCGCCTCGAGGGGGTGACCGGGCTCGCCGGGAGCCTCGTCGCCGGGGCCGTCGTCGGCGGCGGTCTCGGGCTCGCACTCGCCGAGTTCGCGGCGGTCGGGTCGGCCGTCGCGGCCGGCCTCGGCGTCGCACTCGGCGGCGGCGTCGGCGCCGTCTCGCAGTACGCCCTGGCCGGGACCGACAAGCCCTCCGACGAGCACGTGACCGTCGACATGGAGGAGACCGAGCGGTCGCCCCAGCCGGCGGACCTGTTCGACGGCCACCCCGACCCGATCCTGTACGTCGTCGACGAGGGCCACGGGCCGGTCGTCCGGGCGGCCAACGCCGCCTACGCGGACGCGTTCGGCGTCGGCTCCGAGGGGGTGACAGGCGCGCCCCTCGACGAGGCGCTGTTCGCGTCGGACGCCGACGACGCGGCCGCGGCGATCGCCGACGGCGAGGCGATCGACCGGCGGGTCGCCTGCGAGACGCCCGACGGCGACCGCGAGTTCCGGCTGCGCTGGAGCGGCACCGGCGACGACGGCTACCTCCTGTTCACGCCCGCCTGAATTGAGGGCCGGATCGGCGTGCTCGCGCGGTGGCCCGCGCGCGACGCCGATCAGTTCGGGTGGCGACCGATCTCCTTGAACGCCGCGTCGATGTCGTCGAACTCGGCGAGCGCGGCGTCGACGTCGGCCCGTAGCTCATCGACGCGGCTCCGGAGCTCGGCGACCTCCGCGCTGTCTTCGAGGGCCTGCGGCGTCTTCTCGGCCTCCAGCAGCGCCAGCTTCGAGGTCGCCTCCAGGTACGCCGAGAGCCGGTCGTCGTACCGCTGGGCGGCCAGTTGCTGCTCGATGGCCGCCACGAGGTCCTCCTTCTCGATGGGCTTGCAGATGTAGTCGTCGAACGGCATGTCGATGATGTCGAAGTCGGGATCGACGGCCGTGAGCATGATCACCCGGCAGTCGAGGCCCCGCTCGCGGATCTCGTCGAGCACGTCGTCGCCCGAGAGGTCCGGCATCCGGCGGTCGAGCAGGACGACGTCGACGTCCTCGTCGATCGACGTCAGGGCCTCCTCGCCGCCGTACGCGGTTTCGGTCTCGTACTCGTCGCCCAGGCGCAGGGCGTACACGTCCGCCACTTCCCGCTCGTCGTCGACGACGAGCACGGTCGCACTAGACTCTCCCACGGTACTATCCCCCTTTCTCTCGTCCGTAATAATGATTCGGCCCGACGGCGGCCCGGCGACGAGGGACGCCGTTCGGCCCCGTGCGGGCGCGTAACGGAACTTTAAAGGCCGCATCACGGCGACGTTCGCAGTAGGAATGCTCGCGCCACCGCTGCAAGTCGTCGACAGCTTGCTGCTGAACTACAACCTCGGTGACGTGTTGCTGCTCGTGACCGTCCTCGGGGCCGTGGGGACCTTCCTCCAGCGCTCCAACAAGCTCCTGAGCCTCCACCTGCTGACCTTCGGGCTCCTCTTCGTGATCCTCCCCGCCAACATGTTCGAGCCGGCCACGAAGAGCCTCCTGGCCACCGGCCCGATGTACAAGTTCGTCGGCATCGGCCTGCTCGTGATCGCACCCGTGATCTTCGCCGTCAGCCGGTACTAGGCGAGCTTCCCCAGCGCGGCGAAGAAGTCACGTCCCGGCCCGGCGATCCGTACCGGATCGTCGGCGCGCGCGAGCCGGACGCGCTCCGGCGGTTCGACCGCCTGCCGGACGCGCCCGTCGCTGATGACGATCCCCTCGGCCGCGTCCTCGATCCTGACCGTCACCTCGCTGTCGTCGTCGACCACGAGCGGTGGCATCGACTCCTCGCCGGCCATCTCCGTCACGACCAGCGCGTCGACCGACGGGTGGACCAGCGGCCCGCCCTCGCTGAGGTTGTAGGCCGTCGAGCCGGTCGGCGTCGCCACCAGCACGCCGTCCGCGGGACCGCTGGTGTACAGCGACCCGTCGACGCGGACCTCGAAGCCCGCGCCGCCCCCGTGGCCCCGCCGCGGACCGTGGACCACGACCTCGTTGATCGCCGTCGAGAGCGCCCAGTCGTCGCCCTCGGCGCGGAGCCGCGGCATCTCCCGGGTCCTGAGCTCGCCGCTCTCCCGGAGCTGCTCGACCTCGGCGACGACGCTCTCGACGGCGTCGTCGGGCGCGACGGCGTTCAGGAACCCGACTTCGCCGAGGTTGACGCCCATGATCGGCGTCGCGCCCGCCCCGCGCGCGGCGTAGAGGAAGGTCCCGTCGCCGCCGATGCTCACCACCAGGTCGCAGTCGGCCATCGCGTCGACGGCCACGCCCGTCGCCGGCGGGCTGTCCCCGTCCGGCCACCGGCCGTCGTCGGCCGCCAGCGCGGCCGCGGTCGTCTCGTCGAACACGACGCCGGCCCCCAGCTCCCGGAGCCGCTCGGCCAGCCTGGCCGCGAGCGAGGTGGCGCGACGGTTGTTCCGCTGGGCGACGATCCCGACGTTCATCGTCCCCGGATATCGGCGGGCCGCACATAAGAGTGGCCTGAAAGTCCGGCTCGGCCGTCGCCGCCCCGCGCCGACGCCGCTCCGGCGACAGAGTTAACCCGTCGGCTCACACTCTATCCGGGCAGACGGCCGCTGCGCCGAGACACGGGATGAGCGACGACGAGACAGACGAGGACTGGTTCGAGAGCGCCGTGGGTAGCGAGGCCGGCGGTGGCGACGGGACGGACCAGGCCGCGAGCGACAACGGCGACGAGACACCGGAGGACGGCGGTTCGACCGGCGACGCCGGAGACTACGATTCGCCGTTCGAGGACAGCAGTGACGCATCCTCCGAGGAGTACGGCTCACCGTTCGAGGACAGCGGCGACGCGTCGTTCGAGGACGCCGGCGGCGACTCCCCCTTCGAGGACGACGACTCCCTGTTCGAGGAGGACTTCACGGACGCGTTCGCGTCGACCGGGGGGCCCGGCGGGTCCGAGTTCGAGGACGAGGACTTCGAGTCGGACATCCCGCGGATCGACCTCGGCATCGACGGCCTCGACGGGATGATCCAGGGCGGGGTCCCGGAGCGACACCTGATGGTGGCCATCGGGTCGGCCGGGACGGGCAAGACGACCTTCGGGCTCCAGTTCCTCCACCACGGGCTAAAGCAGGGCGAGAGCTGCGTGTTCATCACCCTGGAGCAGACCCGCGAGGCGATCATGGCGACGGCGAACGATCGCGACTGGGGGTTCGACCGCTACGCCGAGGAGGACCGCCTCGCCGTGATCGACCTGGACCCGGTCGAGATGGCCAATAGCCTCGACAACATCCGGGACGAACTGCCGGGACTGATCGCCGAGTTCAGCGCCGACCGCCTGGTGCTCGACTCGGTCTCCTTGCTGGAGATGATGTACGACGACCAGGCCGAGCGCCGGACCGAGGTGTACGACTTCACCCGGTCGCTGAAGAAGGCCGGCGTCACGACCGTGCTCACCTCCGAGGCCAGCGAGGACAACCCCTACGCCTCCCGGCACGGCATCATCGAGTACCTCACCGACGCCGTGTTCGTCCTGCAGTACGTCCGCTCGAACACCCAGGAGACCCGCCTGGCCGTCGAGATACAGAAGATCCGCAACGCGAACCACTCCCGGGAGACCAACCCCTACGAGATCACGATGGACGGCATCGACGTCTACCGCCAAGCCGACATCCTCTAGACGGCGCCATCGCCCGTACCGGTCGCGAGGCGACGACGGACCGACGGGCCGCACCGATCGACGGTCGTCGCGAAATGGAGAAGAGAGCGGCGGCCCCGTCAGTCGTCACAGTCGGAGACGGTGACGCCGCCGTCGCTGTCGACGCGGACCCGATTGCCGACGTAGCGGAACGTGATCGACCCGCCGTCGGCGCCGTCCCGGAAGAGCGCGCCGAGCGCGTCGGGGTCGACGACGGCGGACAGCGGTTCCATCTCGAGCGGCGACGCGTCGTTCGCCTCGGCGACGGCGGCGACGACGGCGGCGACGACATCGGTCTGGTCACGGTCGCCCGCCTGCAGCGTCGGAGAGAGAAGTGTGTCTGTCACAGCTGTAACAGTAGGCGACCGTATATAAATCCTCGTTACGGATTTCGATATTCGACTCAAATACAGGATATGTGATGGACAGTCGAGGTCACAGGTGCGGAAATCTAATATTATGTACGATACGCTTCTCTGCTTGAACCGTTCCGGCGATCGTTTCGACTGTTCTCGCAGATGGTCGTACTATCTGAAATGTCGAAGCCAGACTGGGGGCAGGGATCGAACGTCGACGCAGTCAAGACACTGGCCCCGCTATCGGAGCCATGGCGGAGTACGACCTCGACGACGTGGACAGGCAGTTGCTCGACCTCCTCCAGGAGGACGCCCGCTACGCGGCGATCGAACTCGCGGAGGCCGTGGGCGTCTCCGACAACACGGTCCACAACCGAATGGAGCGGCTCGAAGAGGCCGGCGTCATCACCGGCTACACGACCACAGTGGACCACGACAGGGCGGGGCTCTCTCTGTACTTCCACTTCACCTGCACCGCGCGCATCAGCGACCGCGCGGACGTCGCCGAGGAGGTGATGGCCATCCCCGAGGTCATCGAGGCGACCGAGCTCATGACCGGTCAGGACAACCTCCACGTCCGGATGGTCGCGGCCGACGACGAGGACATCACTCGCCTCGCGCGGCGACTGGACGAGCTGGCCCTCGAGATCAACGACGAGAACCTCATCCGGGAGGAGCACCGGAAGCCGCTCAAGTTCGTCGAGGTCGCCGAGATGCTGGACCGCGAGGAGTAGCGGCGCACCGGCCGCCGCGAGCCAGCGGGCGCTGATTGCGACGGCAAAGAACTACATTTTTTATCGTCGCCCGCGACGTGTGGCGCATGTCCACACGCGGCCAGCCGGAGCACGGACGACAGCCGGAGGGCGGACAGGTGTCGCTACCCGAGGCGGTTCCGTTAAGCGTCCCGGGTCTGACACGCCTGAGCTGGGACCTGGGGACCCGCGTCGTCGAAGACGAGACAGCGGAGCCGATCGGCGAGTGGGACGGGACGGGCCGCTGGCGGCTGTCCGTGTTCCGGGTGACCGACAACACCGGCGTCGTCCGCGTCCGGACGCCGGTGGGCCGGGAGCGGTTCTACGGCGCGGCGCTGGTGGAGCTGCGCTCGGCGCTGACGGAACTGGAGTCCGCCCCGCGCTGGCGCCCCAGCGAGTGATCGTCGCCGCGGCCGGTCGCCCCCATAGTTAAGCGGTCACCGCGTCACGTGACCGGTATGGTCCTGCTAGTTCCGTTCGACGGCTCGGACCTGTCGAAGGCCGCGCTCGAACGCGCGCGCGAGTTCTCCGAATACACGGACGAGGCCGTGATCGCGCTGTCGGTGATCCCCGACGACGCGGAGTACGCGCGCGAGCGCGGCTGGATCGACGAGGGCGAGCCCTTCGCCGTCGAGTCGGTCGAGCAGTGGATGGCGGAGCAGGCCGGGAGCGTCGACCCCGACGCGGAGTTCCGCTGCGAGATTCCGGAGGACGTCAGTTCGATGGCCGACCTGACCACGGACGTGGTGCGGACGATCAGGGAGGTGGCCCACGAGGTCGAGGCCTCGATCGTGTTCGTCGGCAGCGAGAACGCCGGTCGCGTCACGTCGCCGGTCTGCAGCGTCGGCGCGCCCATCTCGGAGGACCCCGAGTACGACGTCCACATCGTCAGGCACGCCAAGCAGGCGACGGCCTGAGCTGTCGGTCTGTCGGCCGGGTGCGGTCGGGCTCGCGTGTCGTTCGCTTCGCTCGTATCTCCCGCCTCGCGTGTCGCTCCCTGCGGTCGCTCCCGCTCGCTTTTCGGGGTTCGTCGCTTCGCTCAGAACCTCGCTATCGCGCGACGGTCACCGGGACCGACGCCCGGCGGACGACGGTCTCGGCGACGCTACCCAGCAGGATGCGCGAGACGCCCGAGCGGCCGTGGCTGCCCATCACGATCTGGTCGACGTCGTGCTCGTCGGCGTAGTCGACGATGGCCGTGGTCGGCCGGCCCACCTCGACAACGCGCTCGACGGCCGTCCCGGTCGCGTCGGCCGCGGACTCGAGCTCGTCGAACAGGCGCTCCGCGCGCGCCTTCTCCTGGTCGTACCACTCCTCCGAGAAGGAGGGGACCGACGCCTCGGCGCTGTAGCCCGCCTCCGCCGGGTTGATCACGTGAAACAGGATAATCGTCGCGTCTGGAAACTGCCCGGTGACGAACTCGACCGCGCGCTCGGCCTGCTCGGACCCGTCGACCGGCACGAGGATTCGTTGTCCCATACCTCCCAGTAGCGTCACCCATGCATTGAAAGTTCCCGTCGGATTGAGACCGTCTACTGCCGGGCGGACGCCGACTCTGTCCGCTGTCGTGACACTCCGGGAACAGGTGGTGACAACGTCGAACCGCCGGTGATACTTTCGCAAACAGGTTGGTAGAAATACAGTTTTCCCTGCCACTGGTCGTGTCTCCCGGAGGCAACTATGTTCTATCACGACAACGAGCTTCAGTACGAAGTCGAGGTCGAGGAACCGGACCCGTACTTCGCGAAGATGCTCCAGGAGGGCATCGGCGGGATCGAGGGCGAGATGCGCGTCGCCCTGCAGTACATGTTCCAGGCGTTCGGTACGCCAAAGAGCAAGGCGAAGTACCGCGACCTCCTCATGGAGACGGCGATGGAGGAGTTCGGCCACGTCGAGATGTACGCCACCGCCATCACGAAGAACCTCCAGGGCGCGCCCCAGGACGTCGTCGACGAGGTCGCCGGCGACAGTCCCCTCATCTCAATGATGATGGAGGGCGGCCAGCCCCGGCAGGCGCTGTCCGCCGGGCTCCACGGCCTCGCGACCGACGCCAACGGCGTCCCGTTCAACGGCAACTACATCATCGCCAGCGGGAACCTCGCGGCCGACATGTACGCCAACATCGCCGCCGAGGCCACCGGGCGACAGCTCGCCTGCCGGCTGTACGAGCTGACCGACGACGAGGGGATGAAAGACATGCTGTCGTACCTCATCGCCCGCGACACCATGCACCAGAACCAGTGGCACGCGGTCCTCGAGGACCTCGGCGAGACGATGCCCGTCCCCGCCAGCTTCCCGCAGGAGAAGGAGAACGACGAGTTCAGCTACCAGTTCATGTCCACGTTCCGCGAGGAGCGCGAGGACCCCGGCGAGCGCTGGACGCAGGGGACCTCCATCGACGGCAAGGGCGAGTTCTCCTACGGCTTCCAGCCCGGCGGCGGCACGGGCGTCGTCGAGGAGGCCGCCGCGGAGATGTACAACGAAGCCTCGGGTCAGGGCGGCGACAAGAGCATCGACGACGAGTCCTGACGGACTGCGGCGACCGCTGGGAACGGCGCCGTCGCCGGGCTCTCGCCGACGCGGTACCCGCTCCGGGGTCGTCGGCCGAGAGCGACGACTCGTCAATCGCGGCCGTGCTTCGTCAGACAGGTCGCCAGGCCCTGGATCTCGACGGGCTCGGAGTTGTCCGGCGAGTAGACGACCATCTGACCCTTCTCCATGTAGGGGACTTTCGACTCCAGGCTGGCGGGGATGTTCACGGCGGAGATGGCGTCCTCGTCGCCGAGGTTGAGGACGACGGTGGTGTTGATCTGCTTGAAGACGGGATCGGCGATGTCCTGGGGGTCCTGGGTGATGAGAAAGAGGCCCAGCCGCTCCTTGCGGCCCTGCTTGGCGGCCTCGGTGAACTTGCCGATGACCTTGCGGGCCTGGACGCTGTCGGCATCGGTGAGGAAGTTGTGGGCCTCGTCCATGCCGAGGATCAGCGGCGTCTCCTTGATGCGGTCGAACCGGGGGCTGTTCGAGAGCTTCTGGTCGACGAGCATCGACGCCAGCGCGAGGACGACGGTCGTCTTCGCCCGGGAGTCGTTGACGTGGTAGGTCGGGACGACGCTGATGCCGCTGGGGCGGACGAACTGCTTGACGAGGTCCGTGATGGGGCGGGCGTCCTGGTCGAAGACGCCGTCGAAGCCGTAGGCGCGGCGCTTGACGGCGTCGAAGGTGGCCTCGTGGACGCGCCCGGACTCGTCGAGCTCCTCCTTCAGCGTCGGGTCGTCGAGGAACGTGGTGAAGTTGTCGTATGTCCCGCCGGCGCCGAACTCCCTGCGGAACCGGTCCAGCAGGTACTGCAGGGCGTTGTACTGGTTGTCGTTGAGCTGGCTGCCGGCGATCAGCCAGGGGTTGCCGTACACCATCGAGAAGGGGATGGTGAACTCGACCTGCTCGGCGCGGTGGTGGCTGGCCGAGTAGGACGCGCCGTCGACCTTCGGGACGAAGCAGGTTGTGTCCTCGTGGCCGCCGCAGGCGACGCCCTCGCGCTCGCAGCGCCGGCGGAACTCCTCGGACAGGTCGCCGTCGTCGTGCATCTGGGCGTACTCGTCCTGCGGGTCGAACATCACCAGGCAGGGCCCGACATCGCGGTCCGAGCCCTCGATTGGGTAGGTGCGGTCCGCGGCGAGGAACTGCCGGAGGATGTTCTTCGAGCCGTGGGTCTTCCCGGACCCCGTCCCGCCGGCGACGAGCGTGTGGCGGAAGACGAGCGGGTCGCCGTCCGCGTAGTCGTCCTTCAGCCGGTAGTCGATGGTCGGCGGCTCCGCGGCGGTCCTGACCTTCTCGCCCCCGACCGAGAGGTGCCCGAGGAACACGCCGTCCTCGGGGATCTTGAGGCCGGTCTTGATCTCCGCCTTGTCCGTGGCCTGCCGGACGACGGTCTCGGGCTTGGGAACCCGGTCGGTCATCCGCCGCTTGAGGTCGCCGCCCGCTCGCGGCTCGTCGCCGCTCGCGCTATTCGAGGCGTGTGGCGCCTCGCTGTCCTCGTAGAGGATGGCCAGCGGCTCCAGTTCCGCCATGAACTTGAAGTCCTGCTCGTCGATGCCGTTCGACCGCATCGCGCGGCGGGCGTGGATCTCGGTCGCGTCGTCGGCGCGGAACTCCTGCGCGTACTCCAGGCCCGCGATCCGGCAGAACAGCCGCTCGCCGTCGGGATAGGGCACGAGGAGGTACTTGCCGATCCGGACGTCAGAGCGGTTGCCCACCGTCACGTAGGCCCGCAGGCACGTCTCCCGCTCGTCCTCGTGGATGGTCAGCCCCTCCGAGGCCGAGAGGACGCCCACGCCGCGGTCCCGGCCCGCCGGCTCGACGGACATCTCCTCGAAGGGGTCCGCCTCGTCGGACTCGCGCGCGGCCGCGTCGATCCCGTCCGTCGCGGCCGCCGCGCCGTCGCTCTCGTCGCCGCCGTCGCCGTCGTCTGGTTCGAAGTCGGTGAAGTCCCCGAGGTCGGACATACCCACTCCATCCGCCTCGGGTGACAAACGCCTTTCCCCCGACGACAGGCTTACCCCCGTCGGCACGCTGTCACGTGGCATGGATCCCCTCCGCGCGATGACGTTCAACGTCCGCGTCGACCTCGAGGATGACGGTGCGGACGGCTGGGCGAACCGGCGGGGCCTCGTCGCCGACACGATCAGGTACCACGCGCCGGACGTGCTCGGTCTGCAGGAACCGCTCGCCGCTCAGGTCGACGACCTCGACGAGCGGCTCCCCGGCTACGACTGGGTCGGCCGGTCGCGCGAGCGGAGCGACGGCGCCGGCGAGTACGCCCCGATCTTCTACGACGCCGACCGCTTCGAGCCCGAGGACCGCGGGACGTTCTGGCTCTCTGAGACGGGCGAACCCGGCAGCGTCGGCTGGGACGCCAGCCACCCCCGGATCGCGACGTGGGTCCGCCTGAACGACGAGCGCGGCGACCGCCCGCTCGTGGTCTGCAACACCCACCTCGACCACGAGGGCGAACGCGCGCGCCGCGAGGGGGCCGCGCTGGTTGCCGACCGCGTCGCGGACCTGGCGTCGGAAGCGACAGCCGTCGTGACGGGCGACCTGAACTGCGAGGCCGGCGAGCCGCCGCACGACCGGCTCACCGGCGCCGAACTCGGCGACGGCCGCCGCCTCGTCGACGCCGTCGCCGCGACCGACCACCACCACGGGCCCGCCACTTCGCGGACGGACTTCCACTCGCTGGTCCCCGACCGCCGCATCGACCACGTCCTCGTCGCCGACGACGCCCGGGTCGACGCCGCCGCGACGCTGACCGACCGGGATCAGGACCGCTACCCTTCCGATCACCTCCCCGTCGTCGTTGACCTGCGGTAGCGCCGCTGCGCTCCGCGAAACCGGCTCCGTCAGGCGACTGACCCGCCGGGGGCATCGCTTATATCCCTTGGTACCATACCACATACTATGCTGCTCATCCGCGGGCGGGCAGGTGGGACAGAGCTGACCGGCACGCTCTACGAGCCCGGCGAGCGCGCCCCGTCGTTCAAGGGCGCGCCGGACGAGGGGACCCCGTACGTCTGGGTCTGCGACGCCTTCTACGAGGTGGCCAGCGGCGGGCAGGTCCAGCAGGTCGGCGACGAGGAGGTCAACGTGGCCTTCGAGTCGCCGATGCCCCGCGGGTTCGAGACGCGGGACGACGCCGTCGCGGCGGCGAAGGAACACGTCCGAACG
>SDGW01000656.1_pt1 | contig 14473 bp, 12 predicted proteins | sample 2873831 | NCBI WGS metagenome assembly SDGW01 (sample SAMN08132700, study PRJNA421101) | hypersaline lake metagenome | isolation source: celular fraction 0.22 microns magnesium sulfate-rich crust from ephemeral... | place: Spain: Penahueca Lagoon, Toledo | collected 2011-07
GCTGATTACGAATCCGATTTCATCCCAATCTTCTGCCATTTCTTGTACCTCTGTCATTGTTTCTCACTGCGGATCTCCCGTGTCGATTCGAAGGCTGGAATGCAGGGCCGACATCGACCGGCTCGTAACCTATCCAACACCGGTAGACCGCGCTCGATCGGTCTCATCACGGGCGTCACACGGGATTGGGTATCCCAGTGAGTGAGCGTGCTGTGCAGCTACGCCTCCCGCATTGCGCCGCAGCCTCTGTGCTAATGACCCCTTCTGTACATATGAGGTTGGCGATGCTACCCCTCTGTTACAGACTGTTTACGCGTCGTTTCCGGGTATTTCTCATATTATCCGTTGTTTGGATCATCTTACCATCTCGGTAATCCCGGCTGAACTATGTTTACTTCGCTGACAGCTCCCGCCAGCGTGAAAATAATCATCGATACGAGAAAATTCCATCGGCAAACAGTTCGAAACGGTCTTATGGGAGAGTATAACAAAGCTGATCGGCTTCCTGCGGCCACCATGGACACACTCCACCCCCAGGAGACCACCGGTGAACACCGGTCGACCAAACGGCAGTGCCAGAACTGTGGTCACTACGTTACCAAGCAGTTCGTCCGTGTCTTCGGTGCGAACGACGGCTCACTCTACGGCTGTCTCAGCTGTTTGACGCTCCGAGACCTCCGCGAAGGCGGCGGGAAACAACCATAGATCCCCCCAGTCGACCTCTTTTTACCACTTTCGACCAGTTACACCGCTCGATCAACTACCCGTCGTGGCTTACTTCTGTTCGATGAGGTTTGCCGGCAACTCGGTTCGTTCCCGTCGCATCGAAACGTAATGGGCAGCCGCGACAGCACCGAGGGAGACGAGCACTGCGCCCCCTACCAGGAACTGCACTCCGGTCGAGACACCGATGACTCCGGCGATGACGTACAGTAGCAGCCCACCCCCTGCGAGGAGCAGATAGTAGTACTGCCATGGACGGGAGTCCGTCTGCTGCTGGAAGTACTCGCCGATCTCTCCGGCTCCCGAGGCGAGTTCGACCATCCCCGTTTCGGCGTCGTAGCTCACCGCACCCGCGTCTTCGAGTTTTGGGATGTGGGTCTGGTACAGCGAGACGTAGGTTCGCTTGCGCTGTTGGCTCGTGAGCTCCTCGACCGAGACCTCGTTTTCGATCGCCGCGATCTCGGCGGCGAGCTCGCTCAACCGGACGGGGCCGTCTGCCTGCTTGAGGTAATGCAAGACGAACCGACGTCTGGAGTTGCTCAGGAGGTCGAAAACCTGATCTTGTGACAGTGGGTGGTAATCAGAGTCGGACATTCGGTATTGATCTGTTGGTATTGGTGTGGTTACCCGATATCCGCCGGGCTTACGTGAGATTCGACTGAACACACACCAGTCCTACACTTTGTTACGAGTCTGTTATTTACAGTAAGGGCTTGTTTCTCTACGCGTCCCGGAGGTTAGTGGCCATCTGCCAGCCGTCTGCCGCAACGCCGTTGCTCCTGACAACCTGCCGTTTACCGTGGCTTAACCCGTTTGTTGCCGGTAGGGGAAAGATACTACACGCCGGTTATGCTACAATGGACGGCATAACAAAGCCATGTCCCGCGCCGTACAAGGCCGTATGTATCGCATCCGACCCATCCCCGCTATTGGCGACAGCCATCCCGAATGACGTTGCGTGAATCCAGCGAGTCACGGCTCGCGCTCTCCGGGCGGACGGTCCCGGTCGACATGGTCGTCGTCTCGGTCGCCGTCCTCGCCAGCGCGCTGGTCTACTACGTCGTTCCGTCGACGCCACTCCGGTTTCTGGTATCGGTCCCGCTGCTGTTGTTCTTCCCCGGCTACGTGCTCGTCGGGATACTGTTCCCGCGGCACGGGGAGGTGGATCGCTCCCATCCGAACGGGAACGGATCGCTCGCGACGATCCGTAATCTGGGCCGTATCACGATCCCCGAACGGGCAGCGCTCTCGGTCGGGCTGAGTGTCGCATTCGTTCCGTTCTACGGCTTCGGCCTCGAACTCCTCCCGGTTGCGGCCTTCGACGGGGCGATCATCCCGACGCTGATCGGGGGCGTCCTGATCGGTGCGCTGGTCGCTTCCGCCCGGCGGCTCCGCGTGCCGACGGGCGAACGGTTCAGCCTCCCGCTGGAGGCGATCGGTGCCGCGATAACGGCCCCGTTCAGCGGGCCGATGCCGCGGGCCGAGCGGATCGCCACCATCGCGCTGGCGGCGACCGTCCTGTTGGCCGTTGTCTCGGTCGGCTACGTCTTTGCGGTACCACAGGACGGCGAGGGGTTCACCGATCTCCGCGTAATGACCGAATCGCCGGGCGGCGAACTGACCCTCGGCGACTACCCCGACCGGATCGAGGTCGGCGAGACCGCCGAGTTCGTGATCGGCATCGACAACCGGGAGGGCGAGTCCCGCGAGTACACGGTCGTTGTTGTGGCCGAACGGGTGATCGCAAACGAGGGGTCGGTGACGCCGATCGAGTCGACCGAGCTGGGCCGCTTCGAGACGACACTGGACGGCGGCCAGCGCGCCCTCCAGTCACAGACGGTCACTCCCGAATCGCCCGGCGAGTTCCGGCTGAGCTACTACCTGTATACGGGTGAGCCACCGGCCGAGCCGGGCGCAGACAGCGCCTACCGGAACGTCCACCTCACCGTGACTGCGGTCGACGAGACGGCGGCCAACGGCACCGCGGGTGGCGACGAGTTCGCGGTCGACGGCGAAATCAGCGACGAACAGACAGAAATCGAACAGATAGACGACGACCCGAGCGCTGTCGGGTCGGCATCCAGCTGAGCGGCGTCTCCCGGGAATACCGACAGGGTAAGCGGGCTACTACCCGCCTCAAATGGAATCATAACAAAGGCCGAAACCCGTTTCCCTTCTGACACTGCGTTCGTGACTCGCGTGTCACGGCTGCACGCCCTTCCGTCATAATGTATCAGACACACACCGCCACTGATTCCGGTACCGTATCGCTCACGGATGGCCCGCCAGCTCGGAGGCCACAATGAGAGAGATCCCGATCGCCGATCCCGACATCGGTCCGGAAGAACACCGTCGTGTTCAGGAGGTCCTTGAGGGCGGTCGGCTCGCCGACGGGCCGACCGTCCGATCGTTCGAGACCGCCTTCGCCGACTTCTGTGGCGCAGACCACGGGGTCGCCACCTCGAACGGGACGACAGCGCTCGAAACAGCGATTCGTGCCCTCGGGCTCGGCGAGGACGATACCGTCGTGACCTCGCCGTTTTCGTTTATCGCCAGCGCCAACGCCATCCAGCTCGCGGGGGCGTCGGTTGCCTTCGCCGATATCGACCCCGAGACGTACAATCTCGATCCCGACGCGGTCGAAGCCGCCGTGGCCGACGGGGAGGTCGACGCCATCCTCGCGGTCCACCTCTACGGCCTCCCGGCCCCGATGGATCGGCTCCGCGAGATCGCCGACGAGTACGACTGTCTCCTCATCGAGGACGCCGCCCAGGCACACGGGGCCGCTATCGACGGTCGACGGACCGGCTCGCTCGGGGATGCGGCCTGCTTCTCGTTTTATCCGACCAAGAACATGACCACCGGCGAGGGCGGGATGGTCGTCACCGACGACGCCGAGGTCGCCGAGCGGGCGGCCCGATTCGTCAACCACGGCCGGACCGACAGCTACGAGCACGCGACGGTCGGTCACAACTACCGGCTGACGAGCATCGGTGGCGCACTCGGCCTCGCCCAGCTCGAAAAGCTCCCCGACTACACCGCGGCCCGGCGCGAACACGCCGAGGCACTCACCGAGGCTCTCGGGCCCGTCGACTCGATCACCACACCGACCGAGCCGGAAGGGTTCACACACGTCTATCACCAGTACACGGTCCGGACGGAGAACCGCGAGATGTTCCGCTCGTATCTCGATGCGGCCGACGTCGACACCGCGGTCTACTACCCGACACCGATCCACCGACAGCCGCCGTACGCCGATCACGAGGTGACCGCACCCGAAGCCGAACGCGCCGCCCGGCAGGTGGTGTCGCTGCCCGTCCATCCGGGACTGTCGGCGGCAGACGTCGACCGCCTGACCACCGTGTTGCGGGCCTACGGTCGGATCGACGACCCGCGCGAGATCGAAGAGCCGGCCGCGGCCGTCGAACCGGGAGGTGAGTCGGATGACTGAGCGGCTGGCGGTCGGGGTGATCGGTGTCGGGAGTATGGGCCAACACCACGCCCGAGTGTATCACGAGCTCCCGACCGTCGACCTCGTCGGCGTTGCGGACGTCGACGCCCAGCAGGCCACTGAGACCGCCGAGCAGTACGGGACGACGCCGATGTCGGTGGACTCGCTTCTGTCGGTCGCGGATGCGGTGTCGATCGTCGTCCCGACAGCCTACCACTACGAGATGGGGATGGCGGCGATCGAGGCGGGCGTCGACCTGTTGATCGAGAAGCCGATCGCCGACGATCCGGCGACCGGTCGGGAGCTACTGACCGCAGCCGACGAGGCCGGTCTCACGCTCCAGGTCGGCCACGTCGAGCGGTTCAACCCCGCGGTCCGGACGCTCTCGGAGATCGCGACCGATCTGGACGTGATCGCCCTCGACTGCCAGCGGCTCGGCCCGCCGACCCGACGGGAGATCGGTGATGGCGTCGCGATGGACCTGATGATCCACGACGCCGATATACTGCTGTCGCTGGTCGACTCGCCGGTTGCCGACATATATGCCGCCGAGACGGCAGCCGACCAGTACGTTGCGGCGACCGTCGAGTTCGAAAACGGCGTCGTGGCGACACTTACTGCCAGTCGAGTGACCCAACAGAAAGTCCGCACGCTGTCAGTGACCGCCGAGGAGTGCCGAGTCAACGTCGACTACATGGCCCAGTCGGTCCAGATCAACCGTCACTCGCTGCCGGAGTACATCGAGTCCGACGGCGACGTTCGGTATCGCCACGAGAACGTCATCGAGCGGCCGACCGTCGAAAACGGCGAACCACTGAAAAAGGAACTCGCGTCGTTCGCCGAGACCGTCCGGACCGGTGGGGAGCCGGTCGTCTCGGCGGCCGACGGGATTCGCGCGCTCGAATTCGTCCGCCGCGTGACGGACGAGGCCGCAAGCGAATGATCGAACGAGCAACCGATCCCGACCGCCTCGGCGTCGCCGGTGGGGACTGCGCGCTCGATCCGGCCGAGATCGGGGTCGCCGTCTACGGGCTGAGTCGAACTGGCCTCGCGCTGTCGGCACTGTCTGCCCGTGTCGTCTCCTCGGTAACGGCTGCGGACACCAACGGTACCCCTGTGGCGGCGATCCAACACGGCACCTCGCCCGTCTCGGATCCGCTGTTGTCGGAGTGTCTGGTCGAGGCGGCCGACGACGGCGGGCTCCGGGCGACGACCGATCTCCCGGCGGCCGCCGCCGAGTCGACGCTCCACCTCGTCGCGGTCACGACCGGCCTCCGCGAGGACGACGTGCCGGATCTCTCGACGCTCAGGGCGACACTCCGCGATATCGCCGTCGAGCTTTCGCCCGGCGATATCGTCGTGCTGACGACGCCGGTGCCGCCGGGAACCACCGAGGGGATCGTCGAGTCGACGCTGGTCGAGGAAAGCGGGCTTTCGACCGACGAGTTCGGGCTTGGAGTCTGTGCGCTCCCGGCCGACCGCTCGCTGCGGTCGATCCGAACTGGCGACCTCGTGGTCGCTGGCACCGACAGGCGGGCCAGCAGCGTCGTCGCGGAGCTATTTTCCTCGATAACGACGGGTACAGTCTCGACGACGCCCCAGCTCACGACGGCCGAATGTGTCGGGGCGGTCGAACGTACCGCGACCGAGATGCTCCGTTGTCTCAGCAACGAGCTGGCGGTGTCGGCACCCGACGTCGACGTGCCTGCGGTCGCCGAGCTCGTCTCGATGCGGAGCGATCTCCCGGTACCTGGTCCCGGTGTCGACGGACAGGAGCCGATCGGTGCCGGTTTTCTCCGCGATGCCTTCGTCGGTCGGACCCCGCTTTTGGACAGCGTATACGAGTCTTCGCGGGGGTTTCCTTCCCTGATCGCCGAGACGGTCCTAGAGACGATCGACCACCAACCCCCCATCGAGAGCGACACCGAGACGACGATCCTCGTGTTGGGTGTTCCCTCCGCTGAGGGTGGCTCGTCGGCCGACACGATGCCCGTCTCGATGCTGATCCGTGAGCTGACTCGTGCGGAGACCAGACCGCTGGTCTGTGATCCGGTCGCCGACCTCCCGCGGAGTCTCACGCCGCATACGGTCTCGATCCAGTCGGCCACCCAACTCGACCCCGACGCGGTCGTCGTGCTCTCCTTCCGGCTGGCGTTCGAAGACATCGACTGGTCGGCCTACGACGACGCGGTCGTCATCGACTGCTGTGGCTCGGAGCTCGACGACGTCGACACCGACATCCGTCGGCTGGGTGCCTCGGATCTCCTTAAAAAACAGTAGGTCAGCAACTGTTTTTACGAGTTCGTTCGGTATTCCGTGCCGACGGCGACCACGAGCAGTGCGATCAGCGCGGCGACCGGGCCGAATCCGGGAATCCGATCGTCGGTGCCGTCTGGCCCCTCGGTATCGCCGCCGTCGGGGTCGTCGAACGGCGATTCGTCGGTGCTCGCATCTGGATCGCCGACGGTGAGTGTGGTTCGTTCGCTGCCGACACCGATCTCGTAGCGCCCGGGCTCGCTGAACTGCTGGGTGAACTCGACGGTTCGTTCCTCGCCCGCGGGCACAGTCACGGTTTCCGTCTGGAGACCGGTGTCGTACACACGGAGCTGGGCCTCGTAGGTCCACTCGGTGGTGCCGGGATTCTCGATGACTGCCGAGAGCGATGCGGTGTCGCCGGGGTCGATCCGGTCGGATTCGAGGCTCACCGAGCGCGGCGCAGGCGGCGTCGACGTGCTTCGGATCGCCACCGATTCGCCGAGGCTATCGAGATCGGTCTCGTCGACGTCCTCACCATCATCGGTCGGAGAGATCACTTCCCAGCTGTCGATGGTGCCGTTGTACCCCTCGCCCACCTCCGGCCGATCCGGCGGCACGTCGGGCCGCCGCTGATCACCGTACCGATGATACGACTCCTCGTTGAACGCGGGGTCGATCGTGATCGAGACGTCGGTCCCGAGCCCGCGGTAGGCGACCCCGTCGGTTCGACCCGTCGACCAGACCCAACTCAGCAGGGCGTCGACACCGGTCGGTGGCGCACCGTCGTTGCCGGGTGCGCCAGCCCGATGGGCTGCATCGAGCCGGAAGATGTCGTCTTTCGACTCGTTGGCGGTGAGCCAGCCGTACTCGTCGTCGATGACGGCCCACTCACCGCCGTCGGGAAGCCCCGTCACCGTCCAACTCACCGAGCCGCCGGGGGTTCCCCCGGATTCCTCCTCGTGGTATCTGTCGTGGACGGCCACGAGACTCACCCCCTGTGGCCCCTCGTACAGCATGAGAATGCTTGTATCGTCTTCCTGGTATTCGGTGGTTCCCACGGAGCTGAACGATCGCCCCCAGAACGGATCATCCCGGCTGCCGACGTACGGGTGACGGTAGTCGTAGAACTCTTCGACCGGTTCGTCTCCCGAAAGCGGCTCGACCGAGATCACTTGCTCGCCCTGCACGATCTGGTAGGCGCGGCCCGACTCCGAGCCGGTGTGACTATCCGCGTAGACGACCGGTGCCGCAAGCGAGGCCAGAAGGAGGGCAGCGAGGAGCCCAGAGAGGATGGTCACGCGGCCGCTACGCATGGCGTTTCAGCCCCGAACGTCGTCCTCTCGCGTCACGAAGCTCGCTTATTCGACTGCCAGTATTGTGCCGGTGACTGGTATCTCGGCTCACTGGCAAAGGCGTCGACCGCATACCGGTTTGTTATGGCTAGCAAAACGATACACGAAGGGACGTATCGTGTGCCTACTCGGGGTACAGAACCGATACGCTGTCGGGCTGTATGCTGGCTTTCGAGCACCCGCATTGCCAGCTAGCTGTTCGTTCGGTGTCTCGCTCCGAGGACCACCACACAGAGTGCAATCAGTGCGACAGCTGGACCGAATCCGGGTGTCTGTTCCTCGGTGGTCTCGTCGGTATTCTCGTCGGTACTGTTGGGCGTCCCGACAGTAAGCGTCGTCCGCTCGTCGTCGACGCCGATCTCGTAGACACCCGTCTGGGAGATCTGTTGGGTGAACTCGACGGTTCGTTCCTCGCCTGCGGGTACGGTCACCGTCCGGGTCTGCAGTTCGGTGTCACCGATACGGAGGCTGGCCTCGTGGGTCCAGTTAGTGTCCCCGGGGTTTTCGATTACGGCGGTGATGCGTGCCGACTCGCCGGGGTCGATGCGCTCGGTTTCGAGTGTCGTATCGCGTAGCCTCGTCGGTTCGGACGTGCTCCGGATCGTCGTCGGCTCGTGGGTGTGGTGGAAATCCGCACGTTCGAACCCATCGTCGGTCGGGACGATCGCCTCCCAGCTGTCGATGGTGCCGTTGTACCCTTCTCCGCGGTCTGGCCGGTTCGGCAGTTCGTTCGGTCGTCGCTGGTCACCGTACCGGTGATAGGACTCCTCGTCGACCGCAGGCTCGATCGTTACCGAGACGTCCTGATCGAACCCGCGGTAGGCAACGGTTTCGGTCTCACTGGTCGACCAGACCCAGCTCAACAGGGCGTCGGCCTCAGCCGGCGGCTCGCCGTCGGGATCGGAGACACCGGTCCGATGACCGTAGCCTACGTAGACGAGGTCGTCAGTCGACTCGTCGAGGACAGCCCATTCGCCGTCCGCAGGGAGTCCCTCTATCGTCCAGCTCAACGAGCCACCAGTCGTTCCCGCTGCCTGCCTCGAATGGTATTTGTCGTGGAGCCCCACGAGACTCACACCTTCCGGCCCCTCATACAGGAGGAGTGTACTCGTATCGTTTTTATGGTAGTCCCCGATGGAGCTACTCGACTGCCCCCACGACGACGTCTCGGGATCGTAGTATTCCCCTACGGGTTCCTCGCCCGCTACCGGCTCGATCGAAATCACTTGCGCCTCGTCATACCCGTGGACGAGCTGATAGGCTCTGTCGCTCTCGTCGTCCGACCCATTGTGGGAATCGGCGACGACTGTCGGCACGAACAGCGATGTCACGAGACACATGATGAGGACACCTGCCAGTAGTGATCCGCGCCTCCCCCTACGCATTTTTTTGTCCCGTTGTGTGTGGATCAACGCTACGCCCGACTCGTCGACCGATGCGCATAGATTGCGGAGTACTCTGGTTGTTCACACGCGAAGGAGGACGATACTCTCAGTTTGTTATAGATACTATAACCAGAAATCCAAATTTAGTATCTATTCACTTACGATCTACAGCCTGTTGCTACTCGCGTTCGGTGTGGGGTCGACACGCCGACCGAAACACCCGCGATGGACGCCGGTGGTTCGTTCGAAACCACCGGATACGGCACCGAAGGGAGAGTATAACAAAACCTCGAACCCACCCTGTCTCTCGTAGCGGCCGGGCTGGGACCGTCCGCCAGAGACACCAATGTACAATGACCACACAGTCGCTGTTGTCGTTCCGGCGTACAACGAATCCGGTTTCGTCGGTGATGTTATCGACACGCTCCCGGCGTTCGTCGACCGCGCCTACGTCATCGACGATCAGTCGACCGACGACACGTGGGAGGAGATCACGGCAGTCGCCGAGCGTATCAACGACAGCGTGACCGCGACCGACGGCGGAGCGAGCTTCGAGCAGCGCGTCGTGCCGATCCAACACGATGAAAACAGGGGCGTCGGCGGTGCAATCAAGACTGGCTATCTGCGGGCCCGCGACGACGGGATCGACGTGACCGCCGTGATGGGCGGCGATGGACAGATGGATCCGACCATCCTCGAACGCATCATCGAGCCGGTCGTCGACGGCGAGGCCGACTACGCGAAGGGGAACCGACTCCTCTACGAGACCGACCACGAGGAGATGCCACGGTTCCGGCTACTCGGCAACCGACTGTTGACGCTGCTGACGAAGATCGCCAGCGGCTACTGGCGGGTCGGCGACCCACAGATGGGGTATACGGCGATCTCGCTGGAGGCCCTCCACGACGCCGATATCGAGGGGATGTACGAGTTCTACGGCTACTGTAACGACCTGTTGGTCCGGCTGAACGTCACCGGCCACCGGGTCGCCGACGTGCCGTCGCCGCTGAACTACGGCGACGAACACAGCGACATCAACTACCGCACGTATATCCCGCGTGTCTCGCTCATGCTGCTGCGGACGTTCCTCTGGCGGCTCTGGTCGGGTCGACGGAGCGTCGCGGGCGTCTCGATCCTCACCCTGTACGTCGCGGGGGCGGTCGGCACCCTCGCCAGTCTGCTGGCCGGACTCCGCGGCGATTCGGAGGGGCAACCGTTGTCGAGCGCCCTCGGCGGGCTCTTCGTGTTGGGCCTCGCGATGGTCGTCGACGGACTAACTAACTGGCCGTACAACACGCGGGTCGACCCCGACGAATAGCCGGTCGCTACTAGCTGTTATCCGCTGGCTACCGTGCGTATTTATAAAATAAATAGTCGGATGGCAGACATCCACGACTGCATTTAATTACAAATATTTTATCTCGATATATTAAATCACCATGAGTTCCATTTATGAAAACTCATTTACCTATATAAGCCAAATACAAAATAATTATTTCTATCTAACACTACCGAAACGGTTGTCGATTCACGACCGGATTCGCTTATAAACCTCCGAGACGAGCGTCATCGCTGGCGTCCCCCGTTCCATCGTCTGGTAGGTACGCAGCTGTGGGCCGAACTTCGCCTTGTATTTCGAAATCCGTTCGTTGTTTGCGCCGACGAGATCGTACTGACTCCGTCCCCGTTCGCGGGCCGTGGTGATTATCTCCCAGTCCAACAGGTCATTGACCGGGATGTCCGTCTCCCTCGATCCCCACGACTGCCAGCCGTAGATCGTCTCACCTTCTTCGAGGGTGATGTGGCCGCCGACCAGCTCGTCGTCGACGCGGCAGGTGTAGATCCGGAAACAGTCGTCGGGGAGCTCCCGCCAGAGGTCGACCACGAACTCGGCTGTGATGTGGAACCCGACGTCTTGGTCCTCGTGGTAGGCCTGTAGTTCGTCGATCGTCCGTCTGATCTCGCGTTCGCCGCCCCGGCCGATCTCGTAGTCGGCGTCGTCGGCGTTGGTGATGTTGCTCCGGGCGTCGCTGCTGAACGCCGCCAACAGATCGTCTTCCGACCGGTCGAGGTCGACGACGTAGGTGTAGCGGGTCGTCGGCTCGAACCCACCCCAGATCAGCGGGCGGCTGTCGGTGTACTGGACGCTGGTTCGGAGATGCGTATACTTCGGGTCGACTGTCTCGGCGAGCCGCTCCAGACAGCCACTGATAAATCGGCTGTTGGTCTTTTCCTGTCGGCGCTGTTTCTGTTTGGTGTGGTTCAACAGCGCGGGGCCGAGATAGCTGATCTTGAGGTCGGGCGGCGGCGAGAAGGCGGTGCTGACCGGCCCTTTCGAGATCTCGAAGATCGGAAAGAGGCCGACCGGCTCCTGGCCTTTAAACCCCGCGTAGGGGTGTAGCGTTGCGTCGGCGTGGCGTGCCATCACATCGAGGCTTTCGGCCCGATGAAACGGGGTTGCCTGCGAACTTCGGTCGACGAGATCGTTCCACTCGGCCGCGTCGTCAAGGGTCGTGATTTCGATTGCCATGTTACTCCAGATATCCTAGGTCGGTGAGTCGCTGTTCGACTGCCTCGTCGTTCGTTTCGACCGTCGCCGTCGGTTCGAAGGCCGGATACTCGGTGCGACCCGTCGGCTGGACGATCGGCAACGGATCGCCGTCCATCGTCGCGTCGACGGCGAGCCCGAACGTCGCCAACACCGTCGGTGCGATGTCGAAAATGTGGCCGTCGATGTCGGTTCGTGGGTCGATCCCGTCACCGGCTGCCACCACGACCCCCTCGCGTTTGTGCTCCCACGGTTCGCTCGGCTCGGCGAACCACTCGCCGCGGAGCGAGGCCGACAGATAGTGGTCGAACGCCGCGGGAACGGTGAGGATGTCGGGTGCGGCCTCGACGTACGGGCCGTCGAAAACTGCCTCGCGGGGGAGTACCTGTTCGAAACAGGGCCGTCCGCTTGGTGTGCGAACCGCCGACAGCGCCTCGATGAGTTCGGCCCGAACCGACTCGTAGGATTCGGGGCTGACAACGCCCTCGGGCTCCCGTCCCTCGACGTTGAGTCGGACCCCCATTTCGGTCCGCGAGCGCATATATGCGGTCGAGGCGGCGAAGTCGACGCGCTCGGTGCCGGCTCGAATGACGTCGGTCGGAACGAGGTCGGCGACCTGCTCTTTGATTCCGAGCCGTTCGAGAAGCGCTGCGATCCGCTGGCTCGTGATCCCGACGCTGGCGGCGAGTTGGCTCCCGTGTTCGGCGACCGACCGCTCGGCGTCCGACTCGGCGTCGTCGGTTCGGAGCTGTGTGTCGGCCAGACTCGCCCACGAGGGCATTCCACCCTCTCCAGCGGCCGTCTCGACGTACTCACGGTCCCGGAGGAACTCGTTGCAACGGAACTCCCGACCCTCGATCGGGCCGAGGCCGTGATCGCTCACCAGCAGCGTGATATCCGGCTCGCAGGCCTCACGTATCGCGCCGATCTCCCGGTCGACGGCCCCATACACCGCCCGAACGACCTCCCTGTCCTCCGGATACTCGTGGAAGACCGTATCCGTCTGCTGGAACTGCAGGAAGCCGAAATCGGGCTCCCGGTCCGCGAGGAGATACCGAAAGGCCGCCCCGCGCATCCGTATCAGCTCCCGGTAGCTGTCGACGCGTTCGGCTCTGGTCGACTCGCTGTGGCTGGCGTCGGCATACAGCTGATAGCCATCCAGTTCTTCGACGAGTTCATCCCACGTTCCCTCCGGGTGGCAGTCGGGGTCCTCGGGGGCCATGTAGCCGGGGACCAGCGTACCATCGAACGGCCGCGGCGGATGGGTAACGGGGACGTTGACGACGAGGCTCTCGTAGCCACAGATCGACAGCAGCTCCCAGATCGCTCTGGCTTTGACCGTCGAGCGGTTCACCACGTCCCAGTCGTAGCCGTCGAACGTGAGGAAGTCGTAGACACCGTGTTTGCCTGGGTTTTTACCAGTATAGAGGGATGGCCACGCACTCGGCGTCCACGGGGGCAGCTGTGACTCGAGCGGGGCGACCGCGCTCTCGTCGCACAGCGCCGCGATGTGTGGAACCACCCCCTCGTCGATCAGCGGCTCGAGGACCGGGAGACAGACCCCATCCAACCCGATGAGAAGCGTCCGCAACCCGTCGGGGTCGGTGTCGGACATACGAGCTATCGTAGCATGGATACGGCTTTGTTATGCTTGGCCTTGTGGTCGTAGCGACGCCATCTCGGCGGGTGTCGACCCTGTTGGTGGTCTCATCGGTATCCGGATCAGCTTCCCGCAGGATGGCTGTGACCGTGCTGGCACAAACCGTTATCAGCTGGCCCCATAGCGCGACATGCCCTGTCGGCTCCTGTGATTAACACACACTTACTGCCGTCTCCGACTGCCGACAGACTACCGAGTTGGTGTCGGGCTTTCCGACCGCTGTCGACGATGGGCACGGACCACACCGGCAGACCACCGACGATCAGCAGAGGTCCGGCCTAGAGGTAGCCGGGGTCGGCGTCCGGTAGAAAGGGTGGCATAACAAAGCGACCGCTGGTGGAACGCCGAACCACGACCACGGGCAGTCCTCGTGGCGAACGAGACAATGTACACGGATTCTATACCAACGACGAGTCGGGCCGACGGCTCCCGACTCACGCGGGGAGGAGCGTATCAATGAGCACCGAGCCGCAGCTTGGCGACGGCTGTGAGATCGGGCCGGATGTCAGCCTCGGCGAGGCGGGAGACGGCGCGCCGCCGGAGATCGGCCGCGAGTCGACGGTCCGCTCGGGGGCGATCATCTACCCCGACGTCCGGATCGGCGACCGATTCGCCACTGGTCACAACGTCCTGATCCGCGAGGAGACCACCATCGGCGACGACGTGGTGGTCGGCACCAACACTGTCATCGACGGCGCGTCGACGATCGGTTCCGGCGTCAGTATGCAGACCGGCGTCTACGTGCCGCGGGAGACGACGGTCGGCGACGACGTCTTTCTGGGTCCCCACGCCGTGTTGACCAACGACCCGTATCCGATCCGGCGGGACGTCGACCTCGTCGGGCCGATCCTCGAAGACGGCGTCTCGATCGGCGCGAACGCGACCCTCCTTCCGGGTGTCGCCGTCGGCGAGGGCTCGTTCGTCGCCGCCGGGGCGGTCGTCACCGAGGACGTGCCGCCGAACCGACTGGCAGTCGGCACACCTGCAGTCCATCGCCCGCTTCCCGAGCCGCTACAGGGGGACAACGAGATCCGATGAGCGACCTCGGCCTCTACAACAGCGACCGCGACGAACCGGCCCAGTGCGAGGCCTTTTTAA